>Ga0302140_10008365_pt1 | contig 12873 bp, 14 predicted proteins | sample I_Bog_E1_1_FD_202095 | JGI IMG/M metagenome (GOLD analysis project Ga0302140, IMG submission 202095) | Peat permafrost microbial communities from Stordalen Mire near Abisko, Sweden - I_Bog_E1_1 | ecosystem: Environmental > Terrestrial > Soil > Wetlands > Peat | place: Sweden: Abisko, Stordalen...
ACCCCAACGCTTTCCTGTGCATTGCCATCTCACAACGATGAACAAGCAGAAACCATTGTTTTCAACAGCAGATGCCTGTAGCTTTGTTTTCGAATATAAACTCAGAGCTGCTTGGTTGATGTGATATAATAATATGAAGATCCTGTTTGAAAACGGCATTGCTAGGTTAGTATGGGAAGGTCTCGGGGTTAGGACTTAACTGCCTGAAGTCGGGTACGGAAGAACCCTGGAAAGTTCTCCTCGGGGTACATTCCCCCGCACCTACAGGGCCTATCGGCTTTCCGTACTATCGGCTTTCCGTAGTGGCGAGAGAAGGGCGGCCGAACATGCATCCCGATAAGAGCTTTTCCAGGCACTCCCAGCTGTCGATCATGCGGCCGCCGCCATTCTGCAGCAGTATATTTATCTAATATGCCATGTACCGATTTCTCTAATATTTCTTTTCTCTCAAGAAGTCAATTGATATTCTATTGACACAATCATCCAGATTCTCTTCCCAATGGCGACACCCTCGTCAACAACCGTCCTCGTCACAGGCGGTTCAGGCTTCATAGCGAACTATGTGATCCTCGCCCTGCTCTCCGCAGGCTATACCGTCAAAACCACAATCAGAAATCTCTCCCGCGAAGCAGAAGTCCGCAGCTATCTCACCAACGGCGGTGCCACAGCCAGCTCCCTCTCACGCCTCTCCTTCACCGCCGCATCTCTCGACTCGGACGACGGCTGGGCTGAAGCAGTAAAAGGCTGCACATACGTGCACCACGTCGCCTCGCCTTTCCCCACCGAACTCCCCAAGCACGAAGACGACATCATCATCCCCGCGCGCGAAGGCACAGTGCGCGTGCTGAAAGCGGCCTCAGCAGCAGGCGTGAAGCGCACAATCCTCACCAGCAGCTTCGGCGCCGTGGCCTACGGCCAACCCTCACGAGAAGAGCCCTGGACAGAAGACGACTGGAGCGTGGTTGATGACCCGAAGCACCCGACCACATCGTACATGAAATCGAAAACCATTGCCGAAAAAGCGGCGTGGGAGTTCATCAACTCGGACGCGAATGCGAGTAAGATGGAACTCGTCGCCATCCTCCCTCTCCTCGTCTTCGGCCCCGTGCTAGGAAAGGACGTCTCCACGTCGCTGGAAATCGCGAAGAAGCTTATGGACGGCAGTATGCCAGGTGCTCCGCACCTCAGCTACATCTTCGTTGACGTCAGGGACATCGCTTCTATTAACATGCTCGCCATGACGACCCCTGCTGCGGCTAGCCAGCGCTATATTGCCGGCAACGACGATGGAGCTTTCTCGATGCTGCAGATTGGGAATGTGATTAGGGAGAATAGACCGGGTGTTGGGAAGAAACCACCTAGCTTTGAGGTCCCGAATTTTGTGGTGCATCTTTTGGCTTTGTGGGATAAGCCGATTAGACAGATTTTGCCGGATTTGGGGAAGGTTCCTAAGGCAAGGAATAGTAAGGCGAAGGAGGAGTTAGGGTGGAAACCGAGGGGGACGCAGGAGATTATTGTGGATACGGTGGATAGTATGGTGAAGTATGGGATTGTTTAAAGGGTGTTGCGTGGGGAGTATGTATGCCTAATTGAGCAAGTGCATTGGTTGGAAATCGTTGGCGTTTGGTGGAAGGGTGCAAGTGTCATTCATGGTCCTAAAATCGGTGCGTGGGTTGAACTGAATGTTTATTTTCCTATACTCGTATTTCTCTCCCATCATTTTGGACAGAATTCTCTTCAAGTGATGAGGGGGACGCATGAGCTTCGACAATTCTTTACAAGAGTCACTTCTCTTTTCACATTGGAATCGTCACCTGCTCTCTGCAAATAACAATTCGACTTGTGTTCTACGTCCCGAACAACTTTCCATTTCAGCGGATATACATCTCCTCGGATATACAAAATCGAGGCACGTGTAGCACTTACAAGCCTTCTCAAGCCACCTCACGCCACAAGACGGAGAATAATAGGCTCAACATAAGCATTGCCTCTCGATGACCGACAAAAGAAAAATCAAGCCAATCTAGCCAACTACATACCGTGAAAGGTAAGCTACGTTGCTCTTCGATCAGTGGTTAGGTGAGTGAGTCAGCTTGCATGAGGCGTTTATTTTCCCGTTCGGGTAATTCTAGACCCTACAGCTCGCTTGTCCCACTTGTGTGGGGGAAGATCCAAAGCCGTGTTTGTGGAGGATAGTGCACTTCCTCACTGAATAGCGGGATATGAGAATGGAAAGTTGCTATTTGGTGAGTGTATGCAAGTTCAGCAGAGTTGATCCATGGATTATGTGACTAAATCGTAATGGTTAGACAAGTCGTGATAATGCACGGTGTATGGCGTCTTTCAGGTAGGGCTGCAGGAAAACGGTCCACCCTCCTGACGAGACCAGAGGGACGGGCTCAAGAAGCCTTGCCAACGAGATGGAGTCTAGAAAACTGCGTAATAAGCTTGCGTGCAGAAGTATTTCATAAGCTCTTAGTCCTCCAATTCTGCCATAGTAGTCGACCTCCTCACTCCAACCCCTCAAGTTGTCTTCTTAGAATCTTTATCCTCTTCAAAATCATTAAGGAACCACACTGAAGATGTCAGAATCCGGCTCTCTCCAGATCCTCTGTCGAGGCGTATGCCGGAATCGTGAGTTCCTGGACATGGCCTGGAACACTTCTCACCAGCGCGTCTCACTTCAACCTACGGAATTGCAGGAGCGTTTCAATGGGCTTGTTATGGATGCTTTCAAATCACGCTTTTTGCGCTGCTGGCAGTGATTATTAAGAGGAAGGTGACGGGCTTGCATATGTGCCCTGGGTTGATTAGAGCTAGAAATGGGACGGCGGCTCATCTTTCGTATCTTTTTAGTTTTGCGTTGTTGCCGAATGTGCTTGTTGGGTCGACGTTGGTGCTTGGTGGAGCGCAGGTGGTGGAGGCGTTGACTGGTGTTAATGTGTATGCTGCAAACTTCATCGTAAGACGAATCTTCCACTCAAAAAATGGAAACTGACTGGCCGTATAAAGATTCCTCTCGTGGTCGCAGCGTATGTCGTCTCAGGCGGTCTGAGAAGCACATTCATAGCCGACTACCTGCACACAGCAGTTCTCATCATCTCTATCCTAATCTTCTCCTTCCTCCTCTACGCCTCGAGCGACGCAGTCGGCAGTCCAGGAGAACTGTATGACCTCCTTGTCGAAGCAGCCGTCACTCGTCCTACAGCCAACACCAATGGCTCGTACCTCAGCTTTAAGTCTATCAAAGGACTCATCCTCTCCATGGATCTCTTAGTCGGCGGCATCGGCACCGTGTGGCTCGATCAAGCGTACTGGCAGCGCGCTATCGCTTCGCAGCCTGAGACGAGCGTGCAAGCTTACCTCTTCGGAGCAGTCGCTTGGTTTGGCATGCCGTTTTCCTTTGGTACCGCCATGGGCCTGGGTTGCGCAGCCTTAACTGGACTTCCGAACTTCCCTACTTACCCGAATGGGTCTTTCTGCTGAGCAGATTGGGGCCGGCTTGTCGGCTCCTGCGGTCGCGGTTGCATTGCTGGGAAAAGTTGGTGCAGCGTTAGTACTTCTCTTGCTGTTCATGGCCGTCACGTCTTCAACTTCTGCTGAACTGGTGGCTGTATCTTCTCTAGTCATGTTTGATATCGACAAGACGTATATCAAACCCCTGGCGACGTCCGATGAGTTGGTACGGAGCTCGCATTATGCTGTTATCGCATACTCGGTCATCCTGGCATCATTTTTCCCGCTCGCCAACGCCGTATATCTGAACCTCACTTGGCTATTAACAGTCGGCGGTATATTCACAGGCGGTGCGTTCTTTCCAGTAAGCTTGAATCTCCTCTGGCCCCAAGTTTCCACTGTTGCAACGGTGGCTTCGTGTTGGATTAGCGATGCACTCGCTGTCATCACTTGGTTTGTAACCACATACAAACGCTCTAGAGAATCACTGTCGCCACAACTGGAATCCCACAGAACGCAATTTCAGGGGCGGTAGTTGGTTGGCTTGGAGGATTGGTCTTCGCGGTCATGTTGACTTTTATCTTTCCTGGGCAATACTCATCAAGCGATCCAGAACATATTGCTCGTAGTCAGAAGATATTCAGGCTATCCAGCGGAGAGGAGGGAATCTCAAGCACGCCAAAAGGCTCAGATCAAGGAGAGATAACCGCATCTGAAGAAAAAGGCGAAAGCAAGACTGCAACTTCTGCTTCTATAGTTGTAGAGCCTACAGTACCCACCGGCAACGATGTTGTGGACTTCCCCCAAAGTCTCAGACGACAATTAAGCCCACAAGAGTCCACTTCCGTCTCGGCACCTGAGCAGTCGCTGCTCTAACCTGAGCTGAGCCCTGAGTCCTGAGCACGCTAGTGAGTCAGCTGGATCACGCTTAGGGGGATCCCCTTCTGGCTCCCTCGAGAATCGGTTATAGTTTCCATGTTATCTATATATAGACTTTTGCAGGTCCTACTAACTGAGTATAGCCACATAGCTGAGCCTATCAAGATACCGTAAAGGTGGCCGTTCTCGGTCCCTTGTCACATATATCAAGGGTCCGATTTGGGTCCCCTTTTTAACCGAAGGGGCCTCGCTTAATGCCCCTCCAGCAACAGAAACTCCTCTATCCGCATGGCCATCCACACCAGAAGGCACCCTCGGACGGCAGTAACCTCTAGGTAGTCCTCAAGCTGACCCATTAATTAAAAGAGCAACTTCCAAAGACTTTCCAACGTCAGAGAATCTGTTAACTCCTCCGCCAGCCTTAGCTAGCTCTTCCAATCATCATTGTCTGAGCACGATAGGAGAGTCTCGAAAGACGGTGCGTAAGCGGAACTTTGAGGAAATAAATGAGTGCATCACTTATTATAATGATACTAGTAAGACTCGTAGCTCTGTTAAAGTTAGCTTCGTTAACGAGTAGATTCAGATGATTGTGACGAATTTCCGCCTCAGAACCACATAGTTCTAACGACGCTGAAGAGCTACGTCGAGCAATTAGTGATAGAGGCAGAACTGAAACGCGTTAAACTGTTAGACGGTGAAAATCAGCTTCAACAGGTAGATTTCAAGCGGATGCATGATCGACTTGAGGCGTGGACAAGTCAGGTTCAACGAGTAATCCGCTATGTTCCGGTTGTTGAACAATTCATGGTAGAATATGGGGCAGATCTGCTACTGATTTACTAATCAAAAGGGTCACAGAAGCAATTACTGAAAAGCAAGAAAAACATGGTGGGAAAGAGCCTCGAGGTTACGATTGGCAGCCACAATTACGAAGGCATTGAGACCAACGGCACGCCATTCAAGAGTGTGGAGCAAGAACCCATTGTCGAGCCAGTAGTAACCACCCGAAACTCGAATAACGTCGAGGATGAGGTGGACAAGCTACCTTCTCCAAGATTGAAGCAGCTTGAACTCAATGAGGCGAACTGGACCATTGAGCAGTCGACATCCACCCGACGTACGTTCTCGATCAAGCAATCTATCATCGGTGATAATCACACGGCGACTGTTCAAGCACGCAATCACGAGAACGTCGAAGTCAAGAGCGATGACATCGACTGCTCAACACCACCCAAGATGGAGAGAGCTGCTCTGAAGAGCATGTCAGCGTAGGGGTGGACCGAAAGGCAAATACCCAATTAAACTACTACAGCCAACGGGTGGTCCCCAATGGCCACAGGGATATCTTCCGAAAGCCCGAGTCCCCCTATGCCGAGCTATATAGCAAGACTATCGAGCACCCAGCCCATTACGAAGCTCATACCCCGCCTGTGATATTCAACAAGAGATTTAATAACGACGAAAACTGGAAGTTTAATTACCAAGTTCCCAAGACCATCGAGCTAAATGGTAACCCTTTCAAGCAAGCCGATCCGCACCCAAACAGTCGACCCCTGTTCACCAACCAAGGCCGTGTTAACAATGGAACGCCACGAAACATAGTGCCCTTCCTCCCATCTAAGTCCTCTAGCCCAGAAATCAAGGCCGAGATAGCTGAGGAGGCAGATAAGATGAAGAAGCTCCAGAGATCCCTCGCAACTCTGACCATCACACAGGAGGTTGAGAAGATTATGGAAAAAGTGCAGGCTGAACAGCGCATCAAGTTGGAAGATTGGTTTGCCAACTTAGCTCCGATGCATCTTGCTGATATGGAGAGATTTGGAAAGAAGGATCGCGATGGACAAGTCAAGAGCTCGAGGTCCAGCTTTGCTGACAACGGCAAATTTCTAAGTGGTATGCTTCTTGATCGACTGCTGGAGGACGCGAAGATGGCGATTATGAAGAAGTGCGAGGATGGTGTTGGGAAGTTGTTGGACTCTATTTTTTGAAGTGTTGATCTTATGCTCTCTGTCTGGGAGGATATTTGGTCGTTACGGCCATTCTTGAGGGGTGATACTCGCTGATAATGTGTACAGTACCATTTGCTCAACATTGAAGTCTGAGCTGAGAGAGATCGGAACTAATATCTGGTCTTAGATGTAATAGCTTAGCTAGCGGGAAGATAGTCTTGAATTGGAGACTCTGTCTTCCGAGATCAATTAAATGGAATTAACATACTGCAACTTTATTGCATTTGAGGCTCAAAAAGCCATTGTGAATTCGTCCCTTCATTTTTCTCTCGCATCCCAGCTCTTCACCTTTACAGCCCCCCGCCCGCCCCGTGTCTAGCCATGAACTTCGCCTTGCACTGATGTCATACAATTCAGCGCTTCCTGTAAGTCCGCAGTAAGCTTGAAGACCTCACAGGTGCTGGTGTAAAGATGAGCCGCAAGTGAATTCGCCTCGAAGCGAACTACCTGAACCTCAGCAAGGTAATCTCGTCGCCTCTTCCTTCCTTTCTTTCTTTCTTCTACAACCACAACACCTCGAGGAGCTCTACTCGAGAACATTTCAAAACACTATCCATCTGTGCTCTTCTCCGTGGTTGTGCGGGATCTATGCTGACATCACTATCAGCTTCAGCGAAACGTCTGCGATCAGAGTCAAGATGGCGTCCGAAGCTGAAGTCAAGACACCTTCAGTCACTTCCGGAGGAACTCCCAAGGACCAATCTATCGATGGAGATGATGACGATGACGACACTCCATCCATTCTCACCGACCCTCTGGGAAAGAGCCGCCCTCATCCATCCGCAGAGCAACAAATGCAAGCTCAAATCAGCAGATTCGAGGCAAAGATGGATCCCCAGCAGCTGTTGACCAACACTTCAAAAGTAGCGAAGGTCGAGCAGGCGAACAAGGATCTCAAGAAGTTCATTACTACCCTGACATTGACTGGTCCGATCAAGAGGATCTTTGAGAAGGCTGAGAAGCGCGCAGAGCGAATCCATGAGAATGCCTAGGAGTTTAGAGCCAATCACCTGTTCCTGAACCTTGAGACTACTGTCATGGGAGAGAACTGGGATGAGGTAGCTAGGTTGAAGTATTGCATCATCTACGACGGAAAGCTGCTCAAAAACGAGTTGAAGAACAATCTGGATTCGGCAAAGAAGAATGTTGTCAAACAGTGTGAGGAGGGTGTCGAGCGTATGCTGGAGGCTTTAGAGAATACCAGCTTGTAATGCTCGCTGGTTTTCTCTTCGTTTCTCTCTGGATCTAATGTCGGTGAGAACGTGCTACGTGGGACAATCTGGGTAGCTGCATGGCTGGAGCTTGTCCTGGGAAATGAGGCAAGGGCGAGGGTATGTATGGAAAGTGACACCTTGTTGTCTCTCAAGATAGTTCTCTGCAATAAAACCTTCTTCTCCATGGTGATTTTGAACGTTACTCATGAAATGAACATGATGAGAAGCGGAAAATCTTATGTATCGGAGTTCTTAGAGGTTCTAAAATCTCAACGTTTAGAAGGGGCTGGAACATCTGTTGAATACATCCTGCGATGCACTCATGAGAAGATGTACATTGTAGTCAAAAGAACATATCCGAATGCTGAATTGAACTTTCAAGCTCAAATTAGTCCATGCTCCCACACCTAGCGACTTCCTATCCTTACAAATTTCCACTATTAAAGTAAATAAGTAAATTTAATATAATAAGGGGTAATTAAGTATATAATATTATAGAAATTATAAGAAGATTAGTTATAATATATAAACTTATTAAAAGGATATAAATATATTTAATTTATTAAATTCCGAGTAGTTTTAATTAATTTAATATATTATAATTAAATAATTATATAATATATTTATTTCTATTTCTATTTTATTAATTACTTAATTATATATATTAAGTTCTATATTTATATACAAGTATTTTATAATTGTAATAAGCTTAATGCCTTTTATAATAATATAAAGCCAACTTATAAAGCCAACTTATAAATTTAATTATTAAACGCCTCAAAGCAAGAATCCTGAACATTAGACTCTTCCCAGCCAACACAGCGCCAGCAACGAAGCAGGCGATCAGGGTCGTAGCGGTCCTTGATCGCGAGGAGCGAGGCATAGTTCTCCTTGCCCCACCACGATTCCTGCCAGTCGGATGTGAAAGGGTTGGCTTCGTTCATGTAGGCGCCGCCGCCAGGAGTGATTGCCTCAAGTTGAGCCGTCCTGTTGTTGAGCACCTCAACAGCTGCCAGACGCTGGTCGAGTGTACTGTTCCAAGCCCACGTAGAGCTTACACCCAGCTCCCAGAGCGAGGAGTAGAAAGCAGGTGTAGTGGAAGTGGTGTTGTCGCCGTCCCGTTTATATACTGTTGGCATGCTGACGGGCACATAGGGGCTACTGCCGGCGGCGATAATGTCCTCCAGGAAGCCCAGTAGAGCCTTGCGACCGTCTTCGTTGTCAAGGACAGAGCGAGGAATCAGTCGGCTACCGGCGAGGTGGGTGTTCCCAACGGTCACGGCGTTGGCGACGACGTATTCCTCGTAGAAGCCGTAGAATGAGTCGAAGTACTTGAAGACAGCACTGCCGCCGTGACTGGTAGCGTAATCGGTCGCATTCTTCATAGACTCTTTAGCCGCGTTCATCGACAAAATTGGGTTGACATAGATGAGGGAGCTTCCGGTGATGTGACCGCCCCAGCCAGCGTCAGCCCACGATGCTGCCTCCTCGAGCATAACGGCCATCCACTCAAGCAGGGTCGTTGAGTTGGAGGTGAAGGCGATGTCGGCCATGACCATCGGGACGGGAGGCTCGACAAGATGGGTTGACTTCATGACAACTCCAAACGTGCCGCCACCGCCGCCACGGAGAGCCCAAAAGAGATCCTGGTTTTGGCAGGCGTTGGCGATGAGTTCTTGGCCATCGGGAGTCACGACGTGGAACTCGAGGACACGGTCGACTCCGAGACCATACACGGGCGATAGGACGGAGTGACCAGCAGTCTGGACCCAGCCTCCAGAAATGCCGACAGTCTCGGAATAGGCACAAAGGATCGTCACGTTGTTCTCGTTGGCAAAGCCATATGCCTGGTCGCAGTTGACACCGGCTCCTGTTGTGATGGCCATGTGCTTCTGGCCCTTAGTTGCTGAACAGCCCTTGGGGACGAACGCATCGTGGTATTCGAGCTTCTGCAGGTTGCGAGTCCACAGTGCCAGCGCGCCCTTCTGGCTGCTGTGGGACAAATAGTCATGACCGCTGTTCTTGACGACGATGGGAGTGCCAGAGGAGCGAGAGAAGCTGAAAGCGGCTTGGACGTCGCATACATCCGTGACCTCGAGGTAGTACGCAGGGACATCGCCCTGTCTGCAGTCCTTGTCGACGTATGCCAAGGGATCCGTAGGTTTGGTGTCGTCGAGGACGCACTGGTTGGCGGGATCGGAAGAGCACATCGCATCCTGAGCGTTCATATAGGCGCCAGGGTACTCTGTGCGGAACGTTGGCGAGGCATAATTCTCCTGGACGGCCTGGCACGCAGCCGCGTCAGGCGCGACGGCCCGTCCCTCGTAGCTGGAGAAGCACGGCAGTGCGAAGGGCGTATTGACATGCACGCGGCCGTGAACGCTGCTGTTGAGGGCATCGAGCGACTTGATAACCTTCCCGCAATCTGCCGCGTGGCTGGTGATTGGAGACAGCGCGGCCAACAGGAGGAGCGCCATGCCCTTGCGGCCAGCCATCCGGGACGTTGCAGCCGAAGAAGCCATGTGCTTGCTCTCTTGTCGATTTTGTTTGAGATGGTGTGTGGGAAATGTTTCGCCGCGACTTGGGGGATGAACATCAAGAGCCAACGACTCAGCTGGGGTTTTGTATGTACTTCCCCTCGATGAAATAAGGGTTAATATTCTTCTACAAATAGCACGTTCGATGCTAGTGAGAGTCTTAACCAATAGATTTCCAAGATCTAGAGAAATACTCCCTGCTTCAGTAATGTTGAAGTGTGGAGAATTCATCTGGATTAAGCCTGATACGAAGGACTAAAGTATGCATTGATTCCTCCGTGCTGGGATACGTTATTAACGGGGTTCGCGCGCCGCTGGGAGTACATGGCCCAGTTTCCGGATGACAATTCGTCTACGGGATTCTCCGATCTGTTTGCAATGCCGTCCTCGACTTTGTTAGTCGGCTCCCTCTCACGAGAACTCCTACAGGGCAAGTGCCAGGAGACTGAAAGAAAGGATCTTATGGCTAATTCCTAGAGCATTCCTGGAAAATTCTTAGAGATGCACAATCCTGGCATCGTCCGTGATTAGAAGAAGCTCATCTAAAGCTTATGTCTCCAGAAACCTAGTTTTTCCTCTCACGCATAGGAGTCGCAAATCACTTACTTGATTGGCGATACTTCTCCTCAGACGTTGAGCGTTCACGAGTCATGACGCTAGAACATAAACCCAGATCCAGGTTCCCCGCGCGGTCAGCGCCAATTCCGGACTGGTCCAGGCCAGGGGTGCAAACGACCTTCCTATCTTTCAACCTCCTCCGAGAATCCTTCAGCAGTTCATCTTAAAATTAACCCTCTTTCTCGTACGTTAACAAGGGCTAGTGCCACTGAAACAGGCCAGCGACGCGTTCGCAAAGGCTCGGTTGCTGCTCAAATCTGGAGGTGGAGGCGACCATTCGAACGGCGCAGCGATTGATTAGTCCAAACCGCCAGAAAATACATAAACTTGTGTTATTGCTTGTTATCTTGTCTCCACGCACGACACCAGGATCCACACAAGATGGCTAGTCGCGAGTGGAAGACTAACGAGTACTGGAAAACGGTCTCGATCGTCGTCGTGCTCGTCTTCGCTGGCCTAGCGACGCTTACCTACGCATTGCGCATGTATGCCGCGAGGATATTGTCCAGCAGGTTCAAGGTGCAGGATTATTTGATGGGCATTGGCTTGCTCCTCTCATATGGTGCCACAGTTGCGACGATTCTCAGTACGTTTGGAATGTCGTCGACGGCGACACTGGCTTGCTGATCGGTTATCAGATGCCTTCAATGGAGTCGGAGTTCCGTCCAAGGAGCTTCCTCTGGCCGAGAAGAATAGCCTCAACTATGTGCGTCTCCTCTTGGTAACATTGTTCTGCTCCATATACTGACAAGGCTATCGTCCAGGGGTCCTGGATCATCCAAAAGTTCTGGCCCACTTCCATGGCGTTCATCAAAATATCTATCATCTTCTTCCTCAGGAGCCTCTTCGGTGCTCGACCGATTGTCCGAAGATGGCTCGACGGGTTGAGCGTTATTATTGCCCTGTGGGCAACCGCCGCGCTTTTGACGAATATATTCCAATGTTGGCCGCCGTCGTACTACTACAACAAGAACCAGAAAGGGCACTGCATGCCTGGACAGAAGCAGTTCTTCATGGCCATGGGCTCTCTTGCCCTAATCGAAGACACGGTGATTCTTCTGATCCCGATGCCAACGATTTGGACTTTGAAAGTCAAGCTGCGGCAGAAGATCGAAGTGACTTTTATTCTGTCTCTGGGTAGTCTGTAAGTGAATCAACGCAACAGGTCGGGCAACGTCGCGATACTGATGGATGATTGACGCAGAGTTTGCGTTCTTAGCCTGCTACGCATCGTCGAGTTCCGCAGATTCCTCCTGACCGATCTATCGTGTGAGTCTCGTTCCTACCTCAGCCCTTTGAACCTGTCACTAATGAATATCGAACAGCGTCAAGCGCCCTTGAATCGATATTTACCTGCCTAGAAATGAACATCGCCACTATCTGCGGTTGTCTGCCCTTGCTGAGGCCCGTATTCAGAAAGTTCCTGACGAGAACTGACGGCAGCCGATCGTACGGAGCAAGTTCCGCTAAACAGCCCAACTTCCAATCCGGCTTCTTGTCTGCATCTAGTCACAGCGGAGCCAGCGAGTTCCAGAAACTTTCAGATGTAAACTTTTTAGCCACAACCGTCGCAAGTAAGTCTAAGGGATCAAGTGGCAAGAGGGACGAGACAAGAACCTCGTCAGAGATAGAGCTTAAGGGGATCGAAGTGTCGACCTCGATGCATCAGGAGGTCCGGCCAGCTTCGATCCCAGACTCCAACGAGTAACGCCGTCATTTGCTTTGACATATACACTCCCATATATAATAGAAACGTTTAATGACCTTATTAGGATGGATCTACGGCCGATTATATGAAAAGTTTCTTCAACTAGCTTCGCCATCGTCTCCCATCTTAAATATGTGATTTATTCACATTTGTGTTATTGACATCCGCCAAAGCCTTGGCAGAATTGAACACGAAATATGTGACGTTGGGCTGACTGAGGTAGTCGCTGACAAAAGACTGCGCTTCTCCACTGAGGTATCCCCCTTCCTCCGCAATGGCGATGAAGTAGCCTAGATTCTCGGCAACGAATGTTTGGCCGGGTCCGATGGGAAGCTCGAGGATTTTATCAATGGTGTGGATAATTCCTCCATAGACTACTATGTCCTTTAACAGGTGTTAGACACAGTATTGCTAAAATCTCGAGCTGGTAGTGGTTCTCACCGCGGAGA
>Ga0302140_10008366_pt1 | contig 12872 bp, 15 predicted proteins | sample I_Bog_E1_1_FD_202095 | JGI IMG/M metagenome (GOLD analysis project Ga0302140, IMG submission 202095) | Peat permafrost microbial communities from Stordalen Mire near Abisko, Sweden - I_Bog_E1_1 | ecosystem: Environmental > Terrestrial > Soil > Wetlands > Peat | place: Sweden: Abisko, Stordalen...
TACCTCACTTATCGACAACCTCGAAAAGCTTTTCCCAGCATCGCAAATCTAGCTTGCCTTGTTAAACAAGAAATAACCGAAATTCACACCCACCATGTTTTTAAGCTTCGTTAAAACTGCCGCCTAAGATGTAGACCCATACTCCGTACGACTGCAAGGGAGGCCCTTACTGGCCACCAATACTTGGGTATAAAGGTCAGAGGCAAAGCTCAAACCGAGGTGGCCATTAGCAGTGGAGCAGTAGGGGCAAGTTATAAATACGATGTTATTTAGGTGGATCGAGATGGCAAAGCTCTGGACTCGAAAAGTGGCTTGGTCCAGATTTATTCGTTCGGATTGAAACCCCGCTGGAATAGTTATTGATTCGGGCGCTCGAGGCTTGGCTGGACCAGCGTCGACTCTTGAGAATTTGACGCCAAGTGTATCGTGTGACAGCTTAGAAGACAGACACCACTGTCCAAATAGAGTAGTAGGTGTACTCGAAAGGTTCGAAGTGGCTCAGATGTGCCGCTCGAGGCAGTTCTGGACCAGCATCGACTCTTCTAGACCTGAGGTCCAACATATAGAGAGACCAGTTTTAAGCCTTATGTCAGCAATTATGCAGCTCGAAACCCTCCGCACCTCTGCACTTTGCCTCAGCTCACCAACGCAGTCTTGCAGTCTGGTTCAATCACTCGCCAGAGCCCAGGCTGGGCGAATGTTTTCAGGAAGATGCCGTGGAAGCCTCCGCGGAATTGAGAGACATTGATCTTCTTGGCAACAGGCCATTCTCTGCCACCTTCAGGTTGTGATCAACCTATGGCTATATCTCAACGGAGAGTGGTGCCTTCGCCTCGCTTATTTTGCAGTATGATTCGCTCACACGATGATGTTGGCTGCTTCCCGCATACATCTTCTTTGCCCATGGCTGGGCCAGGCTGGCTGAACTACGTCGTACAAAGATACCTCATTACTAACCGAGCGGAACTTCTTCGCTTGCCCGATCATCAGCATCCCATTGACAAGACTTATTAGTCGTGAGAGCCATTCATGGTTTCGTTCCTCTCGCCCTATATACATCAAACCAACTTTCAACTCTGAAGCACTAAACATAAAATCTACGTTCAATTGCGAAGCTCTATACAATGGCCTCCCAGAAAATGGATGCGACTGTCGATGCTTTGTTGAAAAAGATTCGAGAGATGGGCTATTGGCCTGCCAAGGCGCTGCCCACCCTGGAATACGTAGCTGATGAACGCGGCTGGAGCTCTCTCGAAAAACTAGAGCAATGGTTGAATCAGCTCGATGAAGCAGCATCCAAAGAGAATCGCCTTAAAGGCATTGCGTACGAGAAGTCTTTCAATCACTCTCTTGGGCTTCCTCAGCAAGACTTCACTGTCTTTAGTCCATGGGGAACCTGGAAAAGCGACAACACAGACTTTCCGACTCCACTACAAAAGGCCTTCTGTGATGTTCTGAAGCACGGCAAATCAGATACTCTCAACCCTATCATTGACTTAGCATCACTTCAACCGGATTTGGAGTTCATGCTTGAGCCCGGCAGAAAAGGAGATAAGGATGACAAGTCTCCAAGCCTTGCCAATGCACTGGCAGACTTCGTGAATAGCTGTCCCCAGGAAAGTAAACCCATAATTCGCTTTCTGGTGGGCACTGAAAATGCAACGACAAGAAAGGAATTGTGGTCTGGTGGTAAGAAAACCTTGATGACGGACATTTTCTGGAAACTAGAGGATGGAACGCGAAAGCCACGCATTACACATCCCAACGCGATGCTTTTCGTCGGATACTATAACCCAAACTTCAAGCCAAAGTAAGTGTATGCAACATCTTCGTTAAGATCACAGTCGGCTAACGAACAGACCGGAGCATACCGAAGCTCTTGCTGGCTTCATTGGAGGTCTGAAAGGCACCATGAGCAAGAAGATTCCCGAACTCAGCGACGTGCTCTCCCTGGTCAAACCAGTCGAATTGGTGAACGAAATGATGGATCATCCTATTCGAGCCATAACTTGGAACCACGCAAAGCTCTTGGCTGTCAACGGAAAGGTGGTCATGACAGGTGGTGGTAATTACTGGAATGCATACAGCGCCAAAGAGGTTTCCAACGGAAACCGAATTGATCATGATATCGTCGATCATCAGGCCATTGTCGTTGGTGATGCAGCGGTATCTGCTCACCAATGGGCGGACTACTTTTGGAGGTAAGACCGACGTCCGTGAGCTGCTATCCACTAACAAAGTGAGCAGATATCTGAATGAGCCTGCTGCTTCTGATGATGACTCTGGTTGGTGGAGCGCAAAGCTCGACGACGCTACTCCAGAAGGGCCAAAATGGACAGAGCAGTTTGGTGATACGCCCAACAAGGTGGAACAGAAACTACCCGATCCCGTTCTCTTGCATACGCCCTTCAAACATCAGGTCCCGAGCGGCAAAATCCCTGTATTGACGGTCGGGAAGCTGGGTGATTGGCACGGCTTGATGAAAGAGATCACATACCCGGTCATGATCGTTGATGCCGCGAGAGACATCATGATGAATGCCCTATGGCAGCTGAATGCTCATAGATCTGATTTGCCTAATGAAGGTTTGGGCTTTTTGATCTACGTGGTCAACCTTCTAATGAGCGACCCTGTTCAAGCCGAAGCCCTCAGTGGCTGGAGTGGCACTGCGGTAAACGCGATGTTGAAATTGTTTGGTTATAGCACATTCAACGAGCTCAACATATCTCCAGTCGCCTGGGCTAGTCGTTCTACACGGACATTGGCCATAGCAGGCGCTCAGAAAAGCGTCATCATATGCCAGCAGATGATAGTTGACTACTTCCCAGCCAAAGAAGAGCTCTACCAAAACGGTTTGGTTGCCATGGTCAATAAAAAACTTGGACCGGATCACCAAGCTGACAAATGGGATGGGTGCATCTGGCCCTTCGGTAAGAACATTCCCATCCTAGTCCCCGGCCGTTGTTGAAACTAAGAAAACGTCAGACCTTCTCATCGCTATCGGCCAAGCTCTCTACACAATCCACAAGTCCACAGGCATTGCCGCTATGGATGAAAAGAAGAAGGAAGCAGAGAAGCGAGGCGTCTACCTCCTCCAGACAACCAAAGTCGGAGGGCAACGAGGAGGTTGGGAAGACCAGACCTCGGTCGACAGGATCAAACTCCGCCTCCGTCGCATTATGCTCGGACTCCCCGAATTCAATGAATCCTCCACGTTCTATACGGACAGCCCAACCAACATCAAAGCCAGGGTCGACGCCGCATTGAAAAATCTCCATCTCAAACGCGTTCTCGCCGACGACGGCACCATGTACTCCCACTCAAAGATTGTGTGTGTTGACCACAAGCTCATGTACGTGGGCAGCGATAACGCGTACCCATGCTACAACGAAGAACATGGTATCTGGGTGGAAGACCCGGGGAAGGTTGGGTCTTGGGTCAAGGATTTCCTTGATCCGTATTGGAAAAATAGTACAGATCCAGGCGAGGAGAATGAGGAGTGGTTCGCAAAACATGCCTACAACTTCCCCAGAACTATGACCTAGTGGGACAAGACGAAGGCAGTCTGTGGCAGTGTGACTTCCTGGCTATGGGCATCGGAACAATGCCTCAAATCTTTCAATTGTTAGCCAATGCGTAGGATGTTATTTGCGTGTTTCTGCTTTGTATTAAGCTTGCTTGCTGATTGACCACACGCACACATTATTTCAATCTATCTCTTTTTTCTCTCTTCGAATGTCACGGCAAAGCAACGACAACGATAGCAATTTATATTTATGAACTTTCATCCTTTATCCTAGCTCAACTCGCAATATCCCTTGTGATTTCATACCGACGTAGTCAATATTACTTCGAAGTTAGTCATCAACCCTTTTTCTTCGTAGTTTTCTCCCTCTGACTACGACTATAAGCTGAAGATTCCGCAAATTCGAACATTGCCTTTAAAACTCATCCGCTTAACCATACCTTATTACAAATACTAACTTTTACGAAAAACTATTTCGGTTTAGAAAGATAAGCGGGGTTATTTAATCAGTTATAGTAGCTGAATTAAGGTGAGGTGAGTAAGTAGAAGGTAGAGGTAAGAAGTATATAATAGCAAGCGTTTAAAAGACAGTAGCATATGAAACTCATTATATGTTAAACTAGACCCTTAATTAATAAAGTTATTAAAGAGTGAAGTTTATTATAAGGGAAGAAGGTACTAAGTAAATAATACATCAAAGGAGTTTATTGACTATTACTATACATCCTCTCACATACTTCGCCATCCCTTCTTCCCTCCCCTTTCTTCCCTCCTCTTTCTTACCTCCCTCCCCCCCGTACTACCTATCGCTAGCTCTCTGCCATTCCTTTTCGAACTCCAGAACCATCTCATGTCCGCCCTTCCTATTCGTAGGTAAGCCGATTACAACCCTCTCAGAGTTTTGGTCTTGAGAGAGGTAATTCGGGAGATTCAGATATGGGTTTTGAAGTTGCTGTAACTCTTTGAGTTGTGGGGCGATATATCGTTGTTGAGGAGGATCAGGTTGGGTTCTAAATAAGTTGATTATGAGCTGAAGAAGTAGGAATGGGGTGGAAGATGGTGAAATGGAAGATGGACTTACTGTTTGACAGTGTTGTTGGAAGGCATTATGTATAGCAGCAAGCGTGTGGTTACAGAAGGTTTGCTTGAGGTCGAGGCCGAGAGAGCGTCTTGCGTTCCAAGTCTTATGGATGATGTGGCTTAGCAGTCCAGGAACACACCGAATGGGTTCGAAATAATTAGTTGCCTTGTTGTATGGCTTTGCAACTCCCGATGATTTGAAAGTAAGTTAATGTGATGTTGCGAAAGTGGAAGGGGCTTAGACCTTACTTGATAATAGGTGGCGATACCCTCTTATACCAACGAGAATAGTTTCAAGGACGGGCTTCCATGTTCGTTGATCCCCGCAATCCCGTCCTCGAAAGTTAGAAAAGGGACCCATGACAGGAGGGGCAATATTATGCCACTTGTGTGCTAACCATGTCGCGACACAACCGCAAAAATTTCTCCAGGACGAGCAGGAAATAAAGAAGTGAGTCTTCGCCAGGGATTATGGACAACCAAGAAGACATGGTGGAGAACTTGAGGACTATCCACTTCCCCCCTCTCCGGGAAAATCGATTTGGACTAATTAGATCCAGTAATAGCAAGAGGAGAAAGCCTTGTAAGGCAAATTCGAGATGCAGGTACAGGTCCTTATTCAGGTCCTGATTTCAGTTTCAGGACAATGCATTCTAAGAATAGATTGTGGGGGTTTGCCAACCTTCGCCACCGCATTGAGTCGCTTTGACACTTCTCTTGCTGGGTGGGTGTGAAGCTCTAAAACTCTATTTTCACGCACAAGACATGGGCCGAAGCCCAGAGTTTATAGTTTTAGAAATTTGACCTATTATGCATATTTTATTTTATTTAGGTACAACCAACTAAAGATATAGTCCCATAACTCGATGACAAGAGCGAAACAGAAAGACCCAGCATTCTTGGTGCTAACCCCGAAGGGCTCTGAGCTCTTGCCGCCGTGGGCAAGTCTCAGGATTTGGCCTGCCATTAGAGTAGCTCCAGCGTGTAACAAGTTTCAAACTTCACGTTCCGATAGGAAATATATGAGATAACAGGAGAGGGAAGTAAAAATAAAAAGATCAACCTTCAAGGCCAGATCCTCGTCGAGGTGAATACGACCCGTGCAAGGGGTTGACTCGAAAAGTATGCCTCAAACAATTTATCAGAGTACGAGATTGATAAGCTGATTGGAATGTGAGTGTTCTCGACCTTGCTGAGGTCCCAGAGAGTGGTGCATTCTTTGCAACGGTGACTGGTGAAGCAGAACAATTGTTGCGGGTGGTAGGTGGCCCTTCGTCTTCTGATGCGCAAGCCGGTTGTATTGTTGAGTGAAGCGTGCTTTGCAAGTCCCAAAATCGCATTTGAAGGGTTTCTTCTTTTTATCCGGATTGTAGTCAGGACGCTTCTTGCACGTATACTTAGTATGTCTTTTGAGGTTTGACCTGTCGGTGAACCGCTGTAGACAGTGCCCGCATTGATGCAGAGTTTGCTTCCAGGATGATTGAGCAGATGCGGCAACCTTGGCTGAACAATCTATGTCTGGAGAGATTCGATGAATAGGAGGGTCATCCCTTGACGATAAAGCGGCTACAGGCTTCCTTTGAATCTTACATCGAGGCATGGGCATTGGTTGTTGCATAGGGAGTTCAATCTTGCTTGTGAGTTGAAACTCAATTTGGGTTCGACTGCGAAAGAATATTAGTAGATGATAAGCAATTAAGAATAGAATAGACTTACAAGTCTTCATGCAATATGTTTGAGAAGTATGCAGATGAGGGAGAGGAGCTCTGATCGGTAATTGAGTTGGGCTGAGAACTCGAAGAAGAGGCAAGAGTAGAAGGGGTGCCCTGTTTGGTTGGCATTGACATCGTTTCACTCAAGTGAAACTCTTCCTCAAGAGGCTCTTCATGCATCCTGGTGGGTTCATTAAAGGAATGGAACGACACCGGCAGATTATCCATGAGGCTTTTACTTGACTCAAAAGGTTCAAAGTCTTCGATTGGATCTTGACACATCCTATCTGGTTCATCCAAGAAAGAAAGGAGGAGTGCAGGCGAACTATTCGGAGGAGTATTGATCGAGTCAAGGATTGAGATAGAAGTCCCACTAGTCGAGCAACACGTAGGCGCAGAGAAGACAGAGTTTGCATGGTTCATATCAGAGTCTGTGAAACTTCCCATTGGAGATATGTCGTATGTGTTGCGGTATCTGCCGTTGGAGTCACCATCCACTGACGATACCAGTGCGCTGCAGTGATAAGACTGGGTGACATTGTAAGAAGAAGTCTGACGCGTCTGTTGGCATGGCGCATCCACTGTAGGAGCATCGGTCATGGACAGATCACTACTCGAGCAGTACATCTTGAGCAAATCTTCGGGAGTCGTATCATAATTCGAAGGAGTGAGATCCCAGCCATCAACTTGGAAATTTCGGGTAATATTGTCATTTTGGCGCTCGATTGTAGAATTGGCAACGGTGGATAACTCGGCTGGTTGGTAGGTACCATGAGCAAGGAACTGCAATACCTGGGTGGAATCATCATCAGCGACACCAAGCTCCGAAATGATATGTTGTGGTTGCTCAAAGTATTCGGAAGTCGTTGTAGCGTGTTCAGCATAGAGTTCTGCAAAACCATGGTGAGCATCAAGCTCGACTGCCTCGCGATCCGAGCAAAGCTCCACAGTATAACCCTGTGGCCATTCTGAATAATACGGTGTGTATCTAGGAGGGACATCAGAATGTTCCATGGTTGACTCCCAATCCTGCTCCAGGTATGAGATCCTTGGATCAACTCCGAAAATGTGGGGTGACTTGGAGGATTTCTTGGAAATCTTATTGACAAGACGACTTGGTCTGCACCCCCTGAGAGAGAGGCGACGTCCGAGTGTATGCATGGCATTGCTGAACATGCCCTTGTACTGTTGAAGATCTCGGCACCCTTTTGTCTCGCACTTCCCAATCTGCTCGATTTCGTTGGTTTCGTGGCACCGATAGAAGCCCTTCTGCAAATAAACACATCCCTTGAGATGTTGGCGCATCTGAAGCTCAGATCCCAAAATTTCTTCGCATTCTGCAACAGGACAAGTTTGCTTAACTAGGTCAGGGATGTTGGGAGCCAGACTTCGTTCGAAAGCCACCCAGTTTAGGAAACCTTGCCTAAATGACCTCTTCGAAGACGTTGTGCGTGAACTGAGAATGATCAGCAATGCACCAACACCAAAACCGAGCTTCCTACTCACATGGAAGGACTTCTGGCTTCTTGGAAGTCATTTTTACCTCCTGATAGTGACGATTCCCTAGCGCTCTCCTGTGCGATGTTGCGGGTCCACTGAATACGCTGTTGTGAACTAACCCCCATGTTATAGCCGAATTCTCCAGAAGTCCGCGACATGGCTAGCGAAGTATGTTGAGAGTTGAAATTTTGATGGATGGTCAGTACCAAACTGGTTGCTTTCGAAGATGAAAGTTGCTGCTCCGGCAAAAGTCTTGCGGGTTCCTTGCTCTACAAAGGAATTTGGCGTATTCTAACCCAGAGCCGCACACATTTGGTGGCCTCCCCCGGCATCCCGTGGATCGAACTCCCATATTCAGGACGGGTCTTGCTGATTGGATAGTGGATGCCAATTCAGGACGGGTTCCTCTGCCAGGGAACGCGATGTGAGCACTGGCGCAGATCATCCCCATCGATACGGCAAGTTGAGGGACGCAGCACTTGCCAACTCATCAATCCCTTTCCTTTTTCCCGCAAAGTGCTGAGGAAGGTTACTTGACTCGCAGTTTGCGTTGGTCCGCGGTTTGCCTTGGTTCGCAGAAATGGTAGCCTGTCAGCCTTGATCTTGTTCGTACCGAGGGAGATATCGTAGCTGAAGCTATGCCAATCAGATCGTGGCGGAGACGATAGTGAAAGAATCATGGGTTCCATTTCAGGACGGGTGATGCGGTTGTCTGACAGATCAATTCAGGTCGCACCATTCGATCTCGGCGTCGTGTAGGTGGGTGGGATTTGCGCAGCTCAATATTGGATTTATCGAGGACCGCAGGCCATGTGCAAACCAGCGGTGAGGGGAAACCCATTCAGGAGCCATTGTGCAATCTCTGGTCCGCAACATTCGTCGCAGAGTTATACACGACGAAGTCAATTGCTTGGTCAATTGATTTCGTATGTTAACGTGTGAAGTTGTTGAGTGAAGGCAAAAGTTCAAAGAGAGACGGTATAGCGATATATCAAGAGACAGAGGTAGGCTGTGCTGCTCACAGCCCCCTTCCTTTGTTGTTCCCGCACCGTCATTTCCCTTCATGTGCAGCCTCGATGAACGAGATTAAATCACGTGCACAGAGGACAAGTGACAGACATTCCAGCTTCCCCATGTGGCAGTGTACTTGAATGCCCGAGGTGGGGTCAAACGACGCAAGTTTATTGGGTGTAGTAGGTTTTCAGGACCATTTGTTTTCAGGACCTTGCATGGTGAACTCGGGCGATCTTGCTTTTCCCCGCGGCATCACGCAATCAAGGGTATATCTCTCTGCTGAATAATCTCAATTTGGAACTAATCTGCCTAATCCTGATGCAGAAATTACCCGAAGGAAGAGCTGCAGCAAGCTTAGATAGTCGAAGGACAATTTAAGACCAACACGGAGATTAACACGCACGTGCGCCTTGTCTGGGAATTCCAGCAGCGTGGGAGAACCGCCTGGAAGTAGTGGAAATCTTCGACCTCCGGGAAAACAGGTCGAAATTGCAGCAGTGATCTATTTTTGCCCGGGCTTCCGAGCTGGTTGGCGGGAAGATTGACCGTACACGTGAAAGGAAGCTTGTCCTAGCCCGGGGTTGCCTAAGAGCTCGACGCCTCTTTCTAAGCCTAACAAACTGCTATTGGACGCCGCACTTGCCCATTGATCAAAGGTTGCAACCTGTGAACCCTACATAGCTAAATACAAGAGGTCCATTTCCACCGCAAAATTGAGTAACACCATAACTGAGCAAGCGGGCATACTGGATTATATGTCCGTTTGGCTTTTCTATCATTGTCCCCAGGGAAAAATCACTGAAGGTAGTATTTACTGAGACTACGTTGACTTTTTAATACCACTTTTGGTTCGGATTTGCTACTTGAGGCAACTTGAAGACGGACAAAAGAATATGAGGATGCTGTCGAATAAGTGCTAACTCTAGCGTAAATATTAAGCAGATGTTATTCGTTGTATTCTGCTCTATATCGAAGGATGTGATTTGCTCTATAGAGTAATAGCTTGTGGCGCCCATCTATCAGAATTGCTCCTCAGTGCCCTCGATAAGAGGTTCCAGTCCAGCCCACAACAACTTATTCATATTCTCCGACAATCACCATCATCTCCGGTAGCATCAACTAGGTAATGTATTATATAAAGAGAAGTTTCAGAAGAAGGTCTCCGGTGATCTCAGGTTGGACGATCAATTTACGCTAATAAATTCATAGTTGAGAGCACTACTACCCAGATATCACGATATGCGAAGAAGAGCACGTGTGCCTCCAGGTTCTTACTCGAGACGCGCGAGTGATTCCGAAGATACTTGATTATCATAAAACCTCATATAATCTGTCCAATTTCGTCCTCATGGATACTTAATAAAGAGAGCTCCTTTGAAGAGACCCTTCACTTGAGTAGGCTCCCCCGGCATTGTGATCACTGATATTAGATAATTCTGTCAATAAAGACAGGTTATAGAGCAAAGTATAGGTTGAAGAGGTTATATCGTAGGAGCTTTAATGAGCAAGAGAGGTAAACAAAAGAACCTCTTACATACATGAATAGCGAGGTCACATGACAGGATTCCAAATCCAAACATGACAGAGCATCGTGTTTTACTCATTGGAGCAACCGGAGAGACTGGTGGTGGTATCTTAGACGGGCCTGTAGAAGATGACAGCTTTGTAAGTAACATCTCCTAGGCATTGAAAGGGCTGGGACAGGCACCAGCCTGTCTGGTCGCTGTTCACAGTCTTTCCCTTTGCAATTCTACGCAATAGAGCCATTGATACTGAGCTCTATCAGGGTATATCTCTCTTAGTGCATCGCTCGGCCACCAAACCCGCAACCAAGAATCTTAAAGCTCGCGGCTTCCCCACTGTGTTGTCAGACCTCTCTAAGCCCGTCGATGAGCTCACCGCCAAAATAAAGGGCTTCGACACTATCACCTCGGCGATCATCTGGAAAAGAATGATGTCCCAGATATCTTTCAGTATATCTCCAATGCTTCTCCAATCCAGGATCTCTTAAACGCCGCTCGCGAGCGGGTAACTCTGAAATAATAGCCAGTTGAAGCCGCAGCCAAAGCAGGTACAAAACGCTTCGTCCCCTGCTCCTGCGGCGCCGTGTGTCCAGCAGGCGGTGTGATGGCACTCCGTGACATCAAAGAAGTATTCCTCAACGCGATTCTGGTTGCGAAAGTGCCATACACAGTCATTGACGTCGGCTTTTGGAGCCAATTGTCCTTTCCCACAGTTCCAAGGTAAGCAACACGCTCTCTACCCTTAGGAATCTCCGTCACAGCCGTTGACTTTACCCATAGAGGAAAATGGACTATGCCGCCACCTTTCTAGACACAAACATCATCTACGCTGGCGGCACGGCCGAGAACATCCTCACAGACAAGCGCGACATAGGCCGACTTCTGGCGCGCACCATAAAGGATGAGCGCAGGCTAAACCAGAAAGTGGTCACTGTTGGTGGTTCCCTCACGTAGGACCAGATCTGGGACATTATGGAGCATGCCGGTGACTTGAAGGTGCTGAAAACCCGCGTAAGTTATTCCCTTCTTAATCCATCGTCTCTGGTAACGTCGCTCACTATCCATAGGTTTCCGCCGAAGAGGTGGTTTCGCAGCTCTTCTATGGTTGAAAGTGTCAAATAATAGAATTGATGCTGCTCAGAAAGATAATAATTCAAAGTAAGGCCTTTAATAGAGGAAGACCTCTGCTATATTATAAATAAATAGTTTCGAAGAAAGAAAGATAGTTTTCATCACAGAACAGAGCAGGACATGTATCCTCATTCCCTTGAAAACACTACATATTTTCACTCACGCACAGTGAGTGACTCCAGAATGCATATATCCAACAGGTCTCCCTACCCCAGTACCGTACTGCCCTAGAACATTCCTAAATCCCCTGCCGCTGCTCCTGCAATCAAACCTCCAAGCACATAAATAACACCGTTTTCAATAGGGCCGTGCCTAGTTGCAGCTCCTGTAACCGCTAGCTGTGACGGAGATGATGTGACTGTCCCTGGTGACAACGAGCCTGCTGACGGCGACGGAGATGATGTGACTGTCCCTGGTGACAACGAGCTCGCTGCCACCATGCTAGTTGTAGATATGGGCAGCTGACTAGTCGTGGAGCTGCTACTGCTTTGGGCGGTTATTGATGCACTCTCGCTTGTGATAGTTGAACCACCCGTGGAGGACGTAGTTAAGGCACTACTGCTTGTAGTGGTTGGTGTTGACGGAGAAATTATGCTTGTGGTTGTTGTTGATGTAGGGCCGCTTGCTACTGTAGTGTTACTCGCAACGAAAATTGTGCCTGGTACAATGTATCCTGAAGCGTACACGCAGCTACCTGGGGCTATGTTCGCGCTACCGGAAGTCAAACATGCTTGGCCTACCGCGCACGACCAGGCTTGGTTTGTGCCCGGGATAAAGCCGCAGCAAATGTGCTCAACGTCAAGACAAACATCGCCACAGGCTCGATAGCCATAGCCCTCGACATTAGCCTCCGCACCGCAAGCAGTTGACGATGGAGCAGTGGTTGGCGCAGTCGCGGTTCCTGAGATATAGCTTGTCGAGGGAAAAGGGGGAACCACCTGGCAGGAGGCGATTGCGCCTATAGGGGGGTTATATGAGCCTTCACAACATCTGGCCAGGTAGTCCGAATCGTTAATAAAGTAGTCGTTGCATACTGTTCCTATAGGGCATGCGTAGAGGAGACTCGAGGCGGGAACATTCCCGCAGCAGAATTGGCCGACGGGGAGACAAACATCACCACAGACTCTCTCGCTATAGTCGGGGCCGCTCGAATCACAAGGGCCCAAGCGAGGCTGTAATGGAAACTTTGAGGCTCTAACGAGAGCAACGAGGAAGAGGACTTGCGCAGCAAGAGTCAGCATGTTCGCATACTCAGATTGTCCTTCCGTCCGTATGTAGTAAATAGATCTAAAGTGAGACTACTTATATGTCTGCGACGTTGCCTTGCTAATTATAAGGTTAAGGAGCACGTAGGAATAACGGGAAACAAAGCATTATAGGCTTGCG
>Ga0302140_10008373_pt1 | contig 12866 bp, 11 predicted proteins | sample I_Bog_E1_1_FD_202095 | JGI IMG/M metagenome (GOLD analysis project Ga0302140, IMG submission 202095) | Peat permafrost microbial communities from Stordalen Mire near Abisko, Sweden - I_Bog_E1_1 | ecosystem: Environmental > Terrestrial > Soil > Wetlands > Peat | place: Sweden: Abisko, Stordalen...
CATCAGGGTGATCGGCACAAACATCGATTGCTTCAGCACCGGGTATATGATATTGCTGAAACCATACTGCGATAAGGCCTGTGAGAATGACGACAGGTCGATGCCATGTTTTGCCAGCGAGCCGACCGTTACCATTGTCAATAGTATCCCCGCGGGGATGCCCGCACAGGTAAGTATAACCGATTCCAGCACGATCATAAAAAACACGCGCGGCTTGTTCATGCCAATGGCCATCAGCATCCCAAATTCGCGTTGACGTTCCAGCACAGCCATCAGCATGGTATTGATGATGCCAAACATTAATGCCAGTAAAATGATGCCGATAATGATATACATCATCTGGTCCATAATACCGCTTAACAGCGCCATTTGGGGCGATAGTTCCAACCAGGTTTGGACCAGCAGCGAAGGATATTGTTTTTTGAGCACGGCCGCAACAGCGTTGGTCCTCTGTCCGTCCTTCAGCACTACGGCTATCTCGTGCATTTCGCCAGTGGTACCCAATATGGCTGCCAGGTCATTAAAGCGGGTAAATACCGTCATTTGATCGAAACTGGAATTACGTGAGCGGAATATCCCGGCAATCCGGAATGAACCCGCCGTAAGGTCGCCGGTTTTGGATTGAAAAGTGAGCACGATCTTATTATGCAGTTTCACGCCCAGCTTTTCGGCTAACTTATCGCCGATCACGATCTCGTTTTTCTTAAGGTTATTGAAATAAGCTCCAGCGATTATATCCGCTGAAATATTGCTTACTGCTCTTTCATCTTCGGGCACTACACCATGTATCTCGACGCCGGAAGCGGTAGACGTAGATGAGATCATGCCGGTAGTAATCAGCCTGCCGGAAACAGCTTTTACATCCCGGTCTTGTTTAAGCCGGTCAACGATCGCCCGGCCATTCGTAATCGTATCGTTTACCTCTTTGTCATCAATAAAGGCAGGATTGTGAAACTGGATGTGCGACAACTGCGTCTCCACCATGCTTTCAATTTCCTGGTTAATGGCGCCCTGGAAAAAGGCCATCATAAACATGCCCGCAAACAAACCGATGGCAACCGCCGAGATAACGACCAAGCTGCGCGTGCGGTTCCTCCAAATATTTCTCCAGGCTATTTTAAAAAGCATCGCGTTTATTATTAACTGTTTATGGCTTCAATAGCTTTTAACTTATAAATTTTGAAAATGGCATACAGTGATAGCAAAACGGCTATGATCAGCACCACATAAGCCTGCACAACAAAGTTGGACAGGTTCGTCGACATGGGCATCACCGGCTCAATATTGTACAGTTCAGAGGATTTCCCCATGTCGCCGGTTAGCCTGATGGGGTGCACATGATAGTAATGCACCACCGGGTAAATACAAACCGCGCCTAACACCACCCCCGCAACCGACATGAGCAACATTTCCATCACTACCACGCCCGCCAGCAGGCTTTTTTTCATGCCAATGGCGATGAGGATGCCAAACTCGTGCAAACGCTCATTCAGCATCATCAGGATGGTGCCGAAAATCCCAAAGGCGATTACCAAATACAATACACCCGACATGATCACATTCTGCGCCATTTTTGCCTGGAAAAGCTGGTCAAGCTCGGGGATCATTTGTTTCCAGGTCATCACTTCGTAGCCGTCGCCTTTGGTTTTATTGATGATATCTTGCTTCAGGTCGTCCAAATTACTTTGGTTATTGATCAATATCGATATGGAGGTATACCTCGCCCCTGTACTCAAAAAACTCTGGGTTGCAGCCATCGGCAGCCAGGCCATTCCTTTGTTCATTTCGGGTATACCGATCTTTGCAATGCCCCTTACCGCATACTTTCCTGATGCCATATTACCTTCATACCCCTGCCCGATCAGTACAACGGTGTCGTTTACTTTCAACTTTAAATAGGCCGCCAGCCCTTCGGCCAGGATGATGCCTTTATCGTTTTCGTCCGGGTATTTGCCGGCGATTATTTTTTTTGCGAGACCGGATACCTGGTTTTCCTTTTCCGGGTCGATGCCCATCACCAGGATGCCTTTGGTGCGATCGCCCGAGGAAGCCAGTCCGAAGGATTCCAGCCGCGGCGTCCAGGCGGTAATTGTCTTTTCATGGTTTAACAAGGCCGCAAGTTTGGGATTTTCCTCAAAGGTGCTGTCGACCGACCGGTTTTCCCAGTACCCGCTGTGGTGCACCTGGATATAACCGCTGCTCAGGCTCACGGTATCGGCTATCAGTTTATCAAACAGGCCCACGATGGCCACCCGCATCAATATGGCAAATATCACCGCAAAGAAAATTGACGAAACGGTGATCAGCGTTCTACGCCGACTCCGCCACATATTACGCCATGCCAGTTTAAAATACATTATTTTACTTTTTTCATGTTTTGGGTAGTGAAAAAATCGACGCTGATGGGCTGGTTAAAAGTGGCGCTGTTATAGGTAATGATGGTTTCCTGGCCTTTCTTTTCAACAGGGATCATCTCCAGCTTTACCGGCATGACGCGGCCGCCAATGGTGCGGATGTCCGACCCCTGCATTACATTCACCAGCTTATTGTCCTCATCAAAAAACTCCAGGCGCAGCTCCAGGTAATCCTTCTGGTCAACCCACATGTTTACTTTACTCCAAACAACAGCGGCCTGCGGCAGCGGGATCATTTCTATCTTCCAGCATTTGCGGCCTTCTATCACACTGTCGCCTATAATTTTATGGTTATAATCATCAATCCGCGAAGAAGCCTTCACCAGGTCATCGTTCGTCAAATCCGTACCCATCCAGCTTTGCGACATCATCGAAGGCGGCAACTTTACTACCCGCTCAATATTCGGCAGCCAGTTCCATATTTCTTTCACCCGCTTTAAAAAAACGGTGCCTGCATCATTGGCCGGTGCAGTTACCACGATCATGGAATATTCTTCGCCTTTGGTCCAGCCCTTCATGGTCATGGTGCGTGTCCACGTGGGGCGTTTGATCTGTATGGTCATCTCGGTTACCGAGGATAAACCACGAACATTATTTTCCGCTTTGGTAACAATGTCTTTAGCTGTTTGTGCATCCGCTTTAAATAGCGCGATAAGCATAGTCGCTACTACCGGGATGATACATCTTGTCGCTTTCATCTTAAATTATTATCTTAAAAAAATCATCAATATTCTTATCGTACAGTGCTATAAAATCTTCGTCAATTTTCTTTTCCATCAAAAACATCACCAGCCCGGCGCCTTCCAGCAGGTAATAAAGACATTCAGCCAACAGGGCCGGATCTTTTCCTTTTGGCAATTGGTCATGTTTTTCCAGGCTGAGGAAACATTTTTCCAGGAATTTAACTTCCAGTTTTGCCATTTCGCCGATTGTAACCCTAAGATTTTCATTTGCGGCTATGGCCTCCAGGCAAAACAAAACCCAATTAAAGCTTACCAGGTCTTCACCCAAAAAAGCTTTAAAGTCATTGAGTTGACCGATCTTAATATCAGCATACAATTTTTTGAAGGATGCATAGTCTGTTACCACATCTTCCGGCGCTACGGAAGCAGGCTGGTTAGCGCTTTGTGAAAAGAGGTCGAAAACAGCATTCAAAAGCTCTTCTTTCGAAGCGAAATAATGATACATGGCGCCCTTTGACAGGCCTGTTTTTTTCACCAGGTCCTGGTACGAAACATCTTTATAGCCCTTTTCAAGAAACAAAAGCAAGGCTGTTTTTAAGATGTTGGTGCGTGTATCTGTGGCAATCCTGGCCATATTTCAAATTGTCTTAAATTAAAACCGACCGTTCGGTATGTAAAGGTAGCAACATATTTCTCACATCTCCAAATGTTAACATCAAAAAATAATTTAAGGGAATATTCAGCTTATTTTCAGATCAGGTGCTCCGGGTAAAAAAACGAAACTTTACCCAGCTCCGCACACCAACAAAAACCGGGATCGCTAACAATACGGCTATCGTCGATAGCAGGCAGGTAACACAAAAATTAGATGCGAAAACCGGGATGAGCATAATAAACACCGCTGCGCCCAACAACAACCGCGACACAGGCCTAATGTAAGCCCTGTCTTCTTCCGACTCTTCCATGATGTACGTTAGCCCGGTGATCGTTAATAAAATTACCGCTATCGACCCGCAAAACATCCATTGCAAGGTAATGGATGGAACGGTGCCGACACCGGCCATCAGCACCCGCAGGCAGGCGCCGGCTGTGGCAAGCGCCGCGAGCAGCAAAAAATGGAGGAAAATAAGGTATTGCATATAGCTGTACCCTTTTTTGGTTTCCTGTTCGCTGGTCATGTCAAAATAAAGGTTCCATATTAAAAACGCGATCAGGATACCCAGGATAAACACCACCCAAACCGCAGGCTGCTTGGATTTTATCTCGCCCACGCCGCCAACTGTGCTTAAAATGCTTTCGGTAAGCACAATAATGGTGAACAGGCCGAGGCGCTCAACGATCGTGGCCGATGCGGTAAACGCAGGCTGTTTTCTTTCTTTTAAAACGCGTATCACAGTTCGCGCCGCGACTAAAGGAGCGGTAAGATCAAATAGCAGCGCAATGGCCCAAAGGATTATAGCGGTTTGGAAATCAGTAAATATGGATGCGATCAGCAGTACAAAGGCCACACTATAATTACTGGTGTAAAATTTATTAAAAACCCGGTGTGAAGGATCGTATAAACCAACGCTCCACCATAGATAAGTAATCAGGAATTGAACAACAGCGAAAGTGATGGCAAACCCCTGGTGGTTACCGTCGAAAACATCGGGCATGGTAATCGCCACGGCCGCTACGCCGAGCATCTGCCAAAACGTAAGCAGCCGCGTGCGGATGCCGTCGCCGCCATGCAGATCGTAATACTCGCTGCCATTAACCCAGGACCAGAAGATCATACAAAACAACAAAAACGAATAGCCCACGGTGCCCCAGGTCGGGCTTACAGCGATGCGGTGGGTTAACTGCCCGATGGCGGCAACATAAACCAAATCATAAAACAACTCCAGCCAACTGATCTTGCGCTCGTTTTTTCGGTCGGCGAAGTTTTTCGGCGGACCCCACCATTGGGGGGATTGGTGCTTGGCCATGAGTGATGATCAAAAAACTAAATTTAGATTAAATCCGTTAAATTTTGCGGTATATTTATACATACAACCGCAAACAACAAATTCGTATATCAAATTAAGGTTTGATAAACTAATACCATGGCAAAGCTCATAAAAGAAACACCTGTATTAAAAGGCAAACATGCTAAACGTTTTTTAGACATCATTAAAAAATCCTCCACCAAAAAAGTGACAGCCAATGATTTAAAACAAATGCGCGGCAGTTTTAACAAACTTAGCGACATCTCCACCTTTTGATGTCTTTTGGTAATCTTTAAATCGTGAATCAGACTCGCAAAGTTTTAAAACTTCGTAAATCTCATTCCAAACTAAATACCGAACTATTTATAGAAAATTTATTTGTTTATAGAGTCGCTATGATATTTCTTAGCCTTTTTTGACTTTTTCGTTTGGAACACTGTATTTGTCTATTCTCACCGGTGGCGGTTCAGGCGGTCGTACTGGTTGAATCGGCTGAACAGGCGGATTTGGCTTAAAAATTTCTTTTTGCTGTTTTGACATACTATTAGTAAGTTTCGTGATACCTATAAACAGAAAGACTAATATACCGACTCCTACTGAAATTCCCAAAAATTTCCGAGCATTGTAGTATGCGACTGCTCTTTCTTCATTCGTAGTCAGATTTATTGCGTTTGTATTCGTATACCATTGTATTGATTGATCCTTTAGGGAATCACTCAAATGCTTTTCTAAATCTTGCCCATCAAGGTGTTCCTCTTTCGAGTAATACTTTTTGGACTCTTCATAGAATTTTTTTACTGAAGCGCTGTCGGGAAACGAAGCGAACTCTTTTCCATATTTAATATACACTTTATATAGATAAAATATGCTCAAGACCGCCCCGATTATCAGCAGAACTATAAGAACCACCCATACAATTTGATAGACCGGGGATATACCTTTTGTTCCTTCGTCAATTACCAAATAAATACCGCCCGCTAGCGCCGTTAGAAGTGTGAACGGGAGACCCAAAGTGTCTTCGAAGTACTTTTTCCTGTTGTACTCATGCTCATATTTGTCTTTCAACAATGCAATTAAATCGTCGCGGCTGTCGATCATCGAATAAGAAAATTTGTGAACCTTTTAAAGTTTTTAATTTGTTTGTCTATAGAGCATTCGACGTTGTTAAACCAAAGAAAATACATTGGCGTATATTTTTTTATTCCCGAAATATCCGTAAACCTTCGACTTTCGGCCGATTTATCATCATATCAAAAATGACATAGTCTCTCAAAATTTATTCCTTCACCCCCCTCAAATACGCCACCGTTACCGGCATTTGTGCCGCATGGTTAGGGCTTTCATCCTCAATAAAATAATGTTGTATGCCTATCTCCTTTGCTGCAGCCAGTACCGCAGGGTAATCGATCTGCCCGGTACCCAGTGCTACGTTATTGATGGTTGGCGTGCCACCGGTAAGGTCGTTGGCTACGCCGTTCTTAATGTCTTTCAGGTGTACCAGTTTCCAGCGGTTGGGGTATTTTAAAAGCAGTTTTGCCGGGTCGCCGCCGCCGTGGAAGGTCCACATTACATCCATTTCAAATGAAACATAATCCGGGTTAGTGTTTTGAATGATATAATCCAGCAGCGTACCATCGCCGTAAGGGCCAAACTCATAGCCATGCGTGTGGTAGCATAAAGTGATGCCGTTTTCCTTTAATATTTTACCCTCGTGGTTAAAATCGGCAACCGCTTTTTTGGCATCGTCAATAGTAAACGTGCCGCCGTGCGGTATCCATGCTACCATTACATAGGTGGCGCCAAATGTTTGCGCCAGTGTGATCACATCATAGATATTGTTCTGCAATGCGTCATAGCCAACACCGATAGACGGAATACTGATACCCCGCTCATTTGCCAGTTTTTTAAACACTTCCGGCGTTACAACCCCCGGGCCGGGGCCCTCTACTTCTGTTATACCAAGGGCTTTAAGGGTATCCAAAACGGGCACAACACCCTTTCCCCAGCTATCGCGATAGGTATAAGCCTGTACGCCAATAGGCGCGGTAAAAAGCGGGCCGCCGTTTTGTGCCAGCGCTCCTAAAAAGGCCGGGCAAAGCAGGCATAGGGACAATAATAATTTTTTCATGAGTGGTTTGATCGATTAGTTGAAGGTAAAATTAACAATTCCACGCGCTATTTCAACTTAATCAACTTAATCAACTTAATCCAACTTAATCAACACATTCAACTCTTCCCCCCCATTAATGCACAATTATGACATTGTTAATTTAAAAGTTTCAACATTAAATCGTACCTTTGCGTGCTCATTACCAATCATGAGTGATCAGATTAAACATGAATGCGGTGTGGCATTTATCCGCCTTTTAAAGCCACTTTCATTTTACCAAAAGAAGTACGGAACTGCACTGTACGGGTTAAACAAACTTTACCTTTTAATGGAAAAACAGCATAACCGCGGCCAGGATGGCGCAGGGGTAGCTACCATTAAACTGGATATCGAGCCCGGCAAACGCTACATCAGCCGGCACCGCTCCATGGCGCCAAATGCCGTTTCGGATATATTCGAATACGTACAAAAGAAGTTCGCCGACATCCAGAAGACCACCCCGGAGAAAATGGAAGACGCTGAATGGCTCAAGCAGAACGTAAGCTTTATGGGCGAAGTTTTGCTGGGGCACCTGCGGTATGGCACTCATGGCAAAAACAGCATTGAGAACTGCCACCCGTTTTTGCGGCAGAACAACTGGATGACGCGTAACCTGGTGATCGCCGGTAATTTTAACATGACCAACGTTGACGAGTTGCTGCAGCAGCTTTACGACCTAGGCCAGCATCCTAAAGAAAAAGCCGATACAGTAACCGTCCTTGAAAAAATAGGCCACTTTATCGATACCGAAAACCAGGGTTTGTTCGATCAGTATAAACGCGAAGGCCTTGACGATAATATTGAGATCAGCAAGTTGATCGCGAATGATATGGATGTGGCCAAGATCCTCCGCAAATCGGCCAAAAGCTGGGATGGCGGTTATACCATAGCCGGCATTTTGGGCCACGGCGACGCCTTTGTTATGCGCGACCCGGTAGGCATACGCCCGGCCTATTACTTTCAGAATGACGAGATTGTGGTTGCGGCATCCGAAAGGCCCGCCCTTCAAACGGCCTTTAACGTTCCGATCGAAGAAATTAAAGAGATAAAGCCCGGCCATGCCCTGATTGTTAAAAAGAACGGCCGGGTGAGCGAGGATATGTTTAGCGAACCGCTTGAAAAGAAGGCCTGTTCGTTTGAGCGGATTTATTTCTCTCGCGGCAGCGATGCTTCTATTTACCGCGAGCGCAAGCAGCTGGGCCGCCTGCTTTGCAAACAGATATTGGAAACAGTGGACTACGATATGAAGAACACTGTGTTCTCCTACATTCCAAACACTGCCGAAGTAGCCTTTTACGGCATGGTTGAGGGCATGCACAAACACATTAAGCACGTGCAGCGCGAGCGGCTGCTTAACCGGGAAGATAAGATAACCGACGAAGAACTGACCGAAGTGCTGTGCATGGCGCCGCGCGTAGAAAAGATAGCCATTAAAGATGTTAAGCTGCGCACTTTTATTACGCAGGATGCCGACCGAAGCGAAATGGTGGCCCATGTGTACGATACCACCTACGGCCTGATAAAAAAAGGCGACGACACCCTGGTTGTGCTGGACGATTCGATAGTACGGGGCACCACGCTCAAACAAAGCATATTAAAGATATTGGACCGGCTGGGGCCGAAGAAGATAGTGGTGGTTTCGTCAGCCCCGCAAATACGTTACCCGGATTGCTACGGGATCGACATGTCACGCATGAGTGAGTTTGTTGCTTTCGAAGCGGCCATCAGCCTGTTAAAAGAAACCCACCGGGACGATATCATCCTGAAAGTTTACCAGCAATGCAAGGACAGCCTGGCATTGCCCAAAGAAAAGGTTGAGAACTACGTGCAGGCGATATACGAGCCTTTTACTGACCAGGAAATATCCGACCGGATAGCAAAGATCATCACTCCTAAAAATACCAATGCCGAGGTAAAGGTGCTTTATCAAACGCTCGACAACCTCCACATTGCCTGCCCGGACCACCTGGGTGACTGGTATTTCAGCGGCAATTACCCGACGCCCGGCGGCAACAAGGTGGTTAACCGCGCCTTTGTCCACTGGATGGAAGGAAAAAATCAGCGGGGATACAATTGAGTTAATAGCTAATAGTTCATGGCTCATAGTGAGCTGCATTCATCCACAGCCGAAAACACTCATACCATGAACCATGAACTATGAACTTCTTCCGACAATTTCCTACATTTAGGCATAAAAAAATGCCGGATGAAATCGAAGTTTAAATATGGCGCTTATATTACCGCTTTTGTTGCGGTATATTTTACCCTGATGCTGATCGCAGCCTTATCGTCATACTTTTTTGGCCTTGGGGTCCCGTTGGTCCTATACATCGTTTTTAACATTTTTTTTATTTTCGTGTGGACATGGATAGTCCTTGGTGAATTGCGCACCAAAGCCATCCGGGTTGAGTTTGGTTATGATCATGTCACCGTACGCCGTTACCTGGGCTGGGGCCCGGAAAAAACGTATTACTTTACAGATATCGAGGGTTACCAAACCGCTATTTTACCGGCGCGGGGCACCAGCTATGAGTTTTTATACCTGTTATCGGGCGGCAAAAAAGCGGTAAAACTCTCTGAGTTCTATCATAAAAATTATAATGGTATGAAAGCCTACATTTTTTCGTTAAAAATGAAAAATCTTGGCGTGGAGAAATACAGCAATGTGCGGGAGTTAAAAGAAGTTTTTAATAAACTATAGTTGCAGCCGGCGCGGTGATTATTTGCCCGGGGCCGAAAACACAAAATTGGTAACCAGCTTATCAAAAATAACCAGCCCCGCAATGATGAGGGCTATGCCCGCCACCTCGTTTAGCCGGTGAATAAACTTCACCGATATTTTGGCCCGCAGTTTATCGGCGTAAAAGGCCTTGACGGTATCCGTCCCAAACTGCATCACCAGGATGGTCAAAAACATGATACCGATCTTTAGCGCCCTGTTTGGCACGCCTTCGTGGTAAACGGTACTTGCCGCACCCACTACGATGGTCCAGTGAAAGAGCAGTGTGGGGTTGAAAATACACATCAAAAAGCCCTTAAAAAAATAGCCCGCGTGGTTTACACGCTGGGGTACTTTGTTTTTGTAGTCCAGTTCGGCTTTTTTGAAGATGTAATAAATACCTATCGCCACCAAAACCGAACTGCCGATGATGCCCGCATAAACTTTATCGGCGGATGAGATAACAAAATACTGGGAGCCAAAAAGGATAGCGCCGACAAACACCATATCGCTGCTTACCACGCCAAGCGCCAGCGCAATGCCCGCGTGAAAGCCCTTTTCGATACTGGTTTTTATCAGTGCAAAAAAAACCGGGCCGGTTAAAAACGTAAGGACAAGTCCGAAACCAATACCCGAAATAACAGCTTCAATCATTAATTTTAGGCTTTTGGGCGCTTACTTCTAAAAAAGCAGCACGAATATGCAATTTTATATCTTAAACCACCAAACTTAAAATTGTGATTAATAATTCAAAAATTATAGCCGAATTGCAAAAAATACTTATGTTTAGTGTTTCAATTACACCTGATTAGTAACCTAAAATTAAAATGGAACAAAGTAAGACCAAAAGTTATGGCTCCGCGCTGTACACTATTATTACCGTATTTTTTTTCTGGGGGTTCCTGGCTGCCTCCAACGGCATTTTTATACCCTTTTGCAAGGCGCACTTTCATTTATCCCAGTTCGAATCGCAATTAATTGACTTTACCTTTTACGGTGGTTATTTTATAGGTTCACTGGTGTTATATTTTGCATCGCAGATCACAAAAGTTGACATTCTGAATAAGCTCGGTTACAAGAATGGTATTATTTACGGTTTAGTTTTGTCGGCAGTTGGTGCGCTCCTAATGGTTCCTGCTGTAAATTCCGGTTCGTTTGGATTGATTTTAGGGGCCTTTTTCGTTATCGCTTTAGGTTTTTCCTTACAGCAAACGGCGGCCAATCCCTTTGTTATTGCCCTTGGCACACCGGAAACCGGTGCAAATCGATTGAACCTTGCCGGCGGTGTTAACAATTTTGGGACATTGCTTGGCCCCGTTATTGTGAGTATCGTATTATTTGGGAGCGCAAGCAAATTGATCCCGGCTATAGATGTTAAAATAACCGCGATCAACAACCTGTATTTTATACTCGCCGGCTTGTACATGGCCGTGGCGATATTCTTTTGGATATCGGACCTGCCAAAAGTAACCAGTGACGAAAAGATAGAAGCCAGCCACAAAACAAATGTGCCTTTGCTGATTATTTTCGTGGCATTTTGCCTCGTTTTGGCTGCCGGTCCGCTGGCTGATGCCACAGGTTTAGCAAAAGCCTACTATGTTTACGCGGCGCTGGCCATTATTTTGATCACGCTGATTGCATCGCTTACCATTGCCGGCAAAAACGGCGAAGGCTGGGGCGCTATGCAATACCCCCAGTTGATTTATGGTATGATCGCTATTTTTACCTACGTTGGGGTTGAGGTGACCATTCAAAGTAACATGGGGTCTCTGCTTAAAACAAGCGAGTTTGGCGGGTTTAGCGCCGCACAGATAGCACCATTTATTTCTTTATACTGGGGGAGTTTAATGATTGGCAGGTGGACAGGTGCTATTGCTGTTTTTCATTTGTCGAATATTGCAAAAAACATCTTGACCGTTGTAGTGCCATTCTTTGCATTCGGTGTAGTTTTGCTCGTAAACCGCTTAAGTGGAGTTGACGTCAGCAGTTTATATATCTATGCATTGTGTATAGCTGTTTTAGTGGTAGGGTTTTTTATAGGCCAGCAAAAGCCGGTCCGAACACTAACCATATTTGGATTGTTAGGGGTGCTTGCCATGGTGGTTGGGCTGTTCACCACCGGCACAGTAGGTCGTTTCGCTTTTATTAGCGGTGGCTTGTGCTGCTCCATTATGTGGCCATCTATTTTCGCTTTAGCGGTAGCCGGTTTGGGCAAATACACCAGCCAGGGTTCTGCATTCTTAATTATGATGATCTTAGGCGGATCAATTATCCCGCCGGTTCAAGGTATACTTGCTGATACCACTGCTACTTCATTCCCTGGCATCAGCGGTATTCACCTTTCCTATATAATCCCTGTATTCGGATTTGCTTACATGGCATTTTTTGCCTGGAAATCAGGTTCTGTTCTCAAGAAGCAAGGCATTGATGTTGATAATATGGAAGCCTCCGGCGGACATTAATATTTTAGAGATCAGTGATTGGAGATTAGAGATTAGTTGAATCGACTAATCTCCAATCCTCAATCATTGGTCTTCTATGTAACTTAAGTTATCTTTGCCAAAACGTGTTTGCAGCTTCTTTCGGACTTCCGGACTTTACTGACTTTTCGGACTAATCACTACCCATGAGCACACTTTCTTTCGACCAGATATTCATGAACCTGGCCAACGACCTGGCCAAGCGCTCGCATTGCGTAAAGCAGCATGTGGGCGCGGTTTTAACCAAAGATACCCGTATTATTTCCATCGGCTATAATGGCCCACCGGCGCATACTCACAACTGCGACGAAGAATGGCCCGGCGTAGGCTGCCCGCGCGATTCAAAAGGCAGCTGTTCACTGGCACTGCATGCCGAAGAAAATGCGATCCTGTACGCGGTAAAAAATGGCGCTAACCTTGAAGGCGCAACGTTATACACCACACTATCGCCTTG
>Ga0302140_10008376_pt1 | contig 12865 bp, 18 predicted proteins | sample I_Bog_E1_1_FD_202095 | JGI IMG/M metagenome (GOLD analysis project Ga0302140, IMG submission 202095) | Peat permafrost microbial communities from Stordalen Mire near Abisko, Sweden - I_Bog_E1_1 | ecosystem: Environmental > Terrestrial > Soil > Wetlands > Peat | place: Sweden: Abisko, Stordalen...
AACAAAGAAATGATAGATACGGGTTTCTTATAGCGGCATATATCTGATCGCTTGAGCCCGCACGTGGTTTCAAGGGGTACTTAATAGCTAGATGCTGCGGATTTCTTGCCATGGGTGACCTGAAAGCAGAATGAGTGAAGGTGGTGGAAGTCGTGGAGGAATTGCAATGTTCATCAGCAATTCGGCACGGACTCCGGCGACTCTTTGAATGTCCGAACCTCTGGACGCTGCGAAGTTGGCTGAAGACAGAGCCGTCATGAAATATCAAAACCAAACGTCAAATTGGCCAATGCTATGTACTTCCTTGATAACGCATGTCCGAATACTGGCTTTCTCAAGATTTTCTACCTTCTATTGTGTTCGAGGCCCTGGTATATTTGAAAGTCTTGTTATATTGACTTGGCTGGACCACTTCCAGATGGGCAAAACGCACTTCACATAAGCTCATTTCACACTTATTACCAGAACTTATGGTCCCTTTGCAGGTGTTAGAAAATACACCCTTCAGCTTCATCCTTCATTCAAGCTTTGTAACCTTCTTAATTTGAACTACGCAATGAAAATGACACATAGAGCAAACAATATACTATCGAAGGGAGACAGCAAAGATGATTAAATCGCCTTATGGATATAATAGTAATGATAGTATACGGCCCTTCTCATTTTCGAAAGTCCTCGGTTATAACATCACTGCCTTTACAGATTTGTTGACCAAGGTGAAAAGGTCTCCCGCTGACTGTTGGACTTCTTTCAGTGGCATGTTACAATAGACGAACATCTGTAATTGCCACTCTCCGACATCACATTTTGTCGGCGATCGCCATCGTCACAGCATTGTCTTCGGAGTCGAGAATTGTCTCCAAAGGTGGTAGATCGTCCTCGCACCGTGTCCGTTATTCCTTTTGGTTTCGAGTTCCCGATTAATCCTTCTTTTCACTTGTCTAGCCCACGAGCTTTGACAAAGCGATTGATCTGCTCCCTTGCGAGCTTCTCATTATATTGTTCTTGAACCTCGTAAAAGGAAATGATTTCTTGTGTGCAGTCGACAATGGCTTCTATGTCAATATTGCTCTCCGCCAGCCAGTTGGCAAGCTTCTGCACCTTTGTTCGCGCCCCTCCACCTGGTTTCTCATTTCCGGTTTTGATCTGGCCTGCTGAGCTTAGAGCTGCATGGGCCGCACTTGCGATATTACCAGCAGAACCGCCCGCCGATTGAATACCAGTAGAATTGGGGCGGAGCACCAGGGCAAGAAGAATAGACATTATGGCAATTGTATGAGGTGCGTAAAGAAGGGGCAAGTCGGTCATGTAGTGGTCATTTATGATTGACCAAGCGAGAGCAGACTCCTCTTGAGTGAGTGAGAATATCCCTTGCATGGCAGTCAAGCTTCTGTAAGGGTGGTGAACAATCATCTGGGAGCTCATCTCGGATATGAGGAAGAATTCACACTCCCCGAGTTTCGACGTATCACTACTAAAGAAGTCTGGTCAAAGTCAGTGTAAGCCACGGATTTCTGGGGGCCAAAACTTGCCTGGCCACAATGTTCGGCCTTCACTAACAACAAGTCTGATGTGATGTGGGCATTCTTCCATCTTGCAAGCTAAGTATACTGCAGTTGCTACAACGAGGTATGGGTTTGTGCGTCGGATCTCGACCTTTGAATAGAAACGACGGATATATAGCTGTGCTGTTGCCATGGCTTGCTGCCGTACGCCGAGCCGTTTTCCAAGTCGTGCAACTTCTGCAAGATAAAGATGTTAGAAATGTCTACGTCCGTCAAACGGGGCCTTACGCTGGTTGAAGTATATGCTGAGATGTCGCACAGCTGGAAGAGGATACATCTGCACAAGATTCTGATCCTCGTCTTCCAATTTCTTTCGCAGATCTTCGAGTTGCTCCCGAGTGAACTGCCAATTGCGCCTCTGAGTCGACTCCCAGTAATTAGCTGCCATCGTGGGCGTCTTCCTCGGATTCTCACGGTGGGCGGAGAGCTGCTCTTTGCCGGAACAGGGCCGGATATCCTGCGTTGAAGAATGACTATGGTCCCCCGATTCTCTGCACAGGGTCTAGCAGGTATAGAAGAACAAAAATAAGATGAAGAACAAATCTGAATTCAGAGGCTGCCATAATCGATGGGGAGGCTGTCTTCTCGGCACGAGGCTGATGCCCACCCTTGCTCGTTCCGGGTCCTTCCAAGCGAGAGCGGGCTGCCGGCCTGGATTTCATTCATGTTCATGTTCATGCTCACGATTCAGATATTCAACTCCCTCCCCAGGTCCGCTTTGCAGACGCAAGTTATGCCTATAGATCTGCTTCGATGATACCGACATTGTCCAAGGTGCTCAGGGTCCAATCGCCATCGACCATGAGCAATCATTGAGATCCGCCAGCCAAGGTTCTCGAGATGGAACCGCTACCGGAATCGCCAGATGCGAGAGATTTGAGGATTGAGCATCTGTGGAAGAAACTCGACCCTCAGAACAAGGGCGAGCTAGATTTCAATGGCCTGAAGAAGGGGCTGATCAGAATCGACCACCGCAAGAGCTCTCATTCCAAGCTTCCCAGCGTCGACAAGGCTGATCTGTATCTAGCTCTGAAAAATGCCAACGATATGCTAAGGGACGTGGTGAAGGCAATGGATAAGAACGGAGACCAGGTCATTCAGTATGAAGGTACGTCCTCTGCCGTCTAAGGGTGGACTTGTCCTGCTTCGCAGGCTATTCAGCACATAGCATGGCTAACACTTATCCGCCTCCAGAGTTTCGCAAATTCGTTGAGCGCACAGAGACAGAGTTATTTTCACTCTTTCATAGCATTGATCGAGACCACAATGGAAAACTAGATAAGGAGGAATTGAAGGCTGCCTTCAAGAGAGCCGGGCTTACTGTACCAAACTCGAAGCTGGACCAGTTCTTCGCAGAAGTAGACGAGAATCACGATGTACGTTCATTCTTTGTTTGCTTGTACAAATTCACCAGCTAATTGCAGTCAGGGCTACATAACCTTCGACGAATGGCGGTAAGCATCAACTTCTCATGAGGACTACAGAGACAGGATAGCGGTACGCCTCTGCACAGGCTTGCTTCTCACTAGCTCCGAGCGCGAACCGTGGAGTCACTGGCAAAAGCTTCTCTTGATATAAACGCGAAACGTCGTACCAACGCAACTAACGCAACCGACAGCAACTTCTTACTATTTCTCCCTACCAACGCAAATCCAGGGCTCAAGGCAGTTTTGTCATACTACTCGTCTGCAGTCACATTGAATTCGGAGGGCGATACTTCTATCAGTGAGGAAACTCTGGAAGGACTAGGTAGACCCAGATCTTTCATTTCAATCCTCTTTGGCGCCATTATCAAAATCGCGGAACCACCGCAGAAATCAAACCGCACTATTCCAGCAGAGATTTCACCATCAAGTCAACCAATCACACCACCAGAAACCATGTACAAGCATGACCACAATCAATACGACGAAGCAACTGTCGACCACGCCGTTGACGAGGAGGATCTATTCACCCAGAGCGATGAGCCGTTTTTCGAGGATGTTGTAAAACTGGAGAATACGTCTTGGCTGATATCTGTGCTTCCCGACCCAGGTTACTTCCTCGCCGGAGCTGTTGCTGGTGCTGTCTCGAGAACGGCCACTGCTCCACTTGATCGAATAAAGGTATACCTTATTGCCAACGTGGGCCCCCCGAAAGACTCGATCGCAGCTGCAAAGCAGGGCAATGCAGTGGTCGCAGCCAAGAAGTTGGGCCAGCCTCTCGCTGCAGCCTTCAAAGAATTATGGAAAGCTGGAGGGATGCGCAGTTTATTTGCAGGTAGGTTGCAGAACAAGCTTTTAAGGTGGTTACTCGGCCTCTTTCTGACTCTCGTAGGTAATGGATTGAATGTGTTAAAGGTTATGCCTGAGTCAGCGATCAAGTTCGGGTCTTACGAGGCTGCCAAACGGGCTCTTGCGAAACTTGAAGGCCATGGAGATCCACAGAACATTAATCCCTACTCAAAATTCGTGGCAGGCGGAGCTGGTGGGCTTGTCTCACAGTATGGTGTACTCTCTTCTAGCGCCACGCACTGCTCACAATCCATTACAGACTATTCGTTTATCCCATCGACACTTTAAAGTTTCGGTGCGCATCCTCCTCTTAACCTTTCTTCACTCCGCAATTACTAATGTCATTGTAGAATGCAGTGTGAAACTGTTTCTGGCGGTCTTCATGGAAACGCACTTATTATCGAAACAGCAAAGAAAATGTATCGCCAAGGAGCGATTCGCACCTCCTATCGGGGTTTGACCATGGGTCTCGTCGGCATGTTTCCGTATTCCGCAATCGACCTTGGAACATTCGAATTTCTAAAATCCAAGCTTGCGCAGCACAGTGCTAAGAGACTAGGATGCCATGAAGAAGATGCACTGCCAGGGTCCTTTGCTACAGGTTGCATCGGAGCATTCTCGGGGGCTTTTGGGGCCAGTGTAGTGTACCCTATCAACCTCTTGCGGACAAGGTTACAAGCTCAAGGAACCGTGCTGCATCCTCCGACGTATACCGGCATAGTGGACGTAGCGCAGAGAACGATTAAGAATGAAGGCTTTAAAGGTCTATTCAAGGGGATTACGCCAAATCTGCTGAAAGTCGTCCCAGCCGTCAGTATTACCTACGTCGTCTACGAGAATACGAAGAAAGCGCTGCATTTAAGATGAGTGTCCCGGGACACTACTTCCTCCTTGTAAATATCCGAAATCAACGATCCAAAGCCTGTCAGAGTAAGGCCAGAAGGCAGTGCCTTAAGGAAACAACCGCTCGAGCCGACTTCGTACCTCGAGGCAAAGGCATGACCGTCTTAACTCGCGGTGCAGAAAACACCGCTTCAGAAGTCCATAAATTGGGAAAGGTTGCATTGGGAGGGCGTTCTCACTCACGAACAAGGCGTTCCAGGATACCCACGCCGCAGAGCTCGGTCCATAGGGCAGGGCTCGGTCAATGGGCTTGAGTATATAGTCATGATTCGCTGGTAATACAGCAATCAATGGAGCACTTTTGATGATTCTTGCCATTTAGAATCGAAAATCTACTACGTACCTTGCTTGAAACCTACCAAAGCCACAACCGGCAATATTCTAGCAGGAGTATCGAGGCTCTCTGCTCGCAATTCTCCTTATTGCTCCATAGTAGCGCTATTCTCACCCAGTCCTGGCTCTTTCACAAGGATGATTTCAGTCTTCTAATACTTGGATGCTTGTTTAATACCTCAAAGAATTTACAAACATATTTACACAAAAGTTTAACAACTCAATGGACAATTATGAGTATCTATTTGTAAAGTCCTAAGCAAATTTGTACGCCTCGATCTGCTTTGGATCAAACAAATGCCCAAAGCCTTGAATGCAATCTTTCATCATCTAATCTACTCAACCCTTGAACTCCTCAACCTTACTTTCCGCCAAACGACCGGGAATGAGAGCAAGAGGAACAATACCACTGACATGCATCTCCGGTCCATACACGTGCATATCCAGTTGCAGCTCTTGGCCCACGGCCTTGATGTTCTTCAAACCCTCTTGGTAATTAGGTCCAGCACGTCTGACCCATATTTGCACCTTGTGCTCGATGAGCTGGGATGAAACCTCCCGAAGAGCTCGGATGACACCCTTGAATGTTGAGGCGACGTTCGTGAAGTTGGCAATACCTCCACCGATGAAGAGAACCTTGCCCTCAGGATACATGGGAGCACGGAGCATCAGGTCGAGGACAGTACGGGCGTAGTGGTAGGTCTGAGTCTCTGTGGGAGCGCCAGAGTATTCACCATAGTTCGCAAGTTGGTCAGCGAAGCCACTGCTGGCGATAGCATCGGCATATACGACGGAAGCACCGCCACCAGCAACCAAAGTCCATACACGGCCATTCTGGTTCAGGATCGTAAGCTTCAACGACGCACCAGTCTTTGCATCGAGCTCAGCGATATAAGCTTCCTCCTTACTCATCTCACGGCCGAATGGTGCAGGGAATTCCATCGGTGGCCCAGCGTCAATGTTGACCTTCCCATCCGTTGACTTCACAGCGGCCATGCCGAGCGCAGCAGGCGATCGTGCTACAGCCCATTTGACACCACATTCGAATTCGGCAGTCTGGTCGAGCTTGGCAGCCAAATCCAAGAAGTGGACCTCTGCAGATGTTCCTTGAGCGTTGGGGATGACGACTAGAGGGTTGATTTCGAGGTATGTGAACTGGCAGTCGACGTAGACAGCATACAGTCTCGTGATAAAGTCAACGAGGACATTGTGGACACCCTTAGGGACCTTTTTCAGGAGAGTTGCAGCAATTTCCTCGTTTGATGGGTACTCGGAAAGGTCAACGGGGATGAGAATCTTCTCGGCTTTGGCATCGACATCACCAACATCGACACCACCCTCGTGCGTGAAGAGGATCCAGTCGCCCTAGTAGGAAGGACATCGTTAGCACGTGGCAAGTGATGATGAGTTGACCATTTGATTGGAGGAGGGTTGAGGATGGCGTAGACAAGGAACGCCGGCTGGTAAGGGCGAAAGGAGCTGACAGCGGCAACTATCCAGCACATGCAGATGCAGTCCCGAAATTGCATGTCGACTCCATGCGGTTTGGAAGAGCTGTGGGCCTTCTGAAATGTGATCCCTAGCTTCCGCTCGCCCGCTGGCACATCTCGCGCCGAAAATTGGATTTGGGCCGAGCCACAAAAAGGTCGTTGTAACCCACATGCATATGGGAAAATTGCACCAACTTTTAACGACCATTTCGCGCACCCGCATGCCCTTTTGCTCTGAATTTTACCACGAAATTATATATTTCGACCCTTGGCCCAAAAACTTCTGGTACACTTGGAGATCTCCCAATTCCCATTATGCTCTCAAGCTGGGAAATTCCGAAATATGGAAGCTAGAAGGTAGAAAGAGGTAAAACTTACTTCTCGTTGAGAATTGATGTTGACATAGTACTCTGTTCCGTCGGGATGTGGTACGAATGGCTCGACCAAGAATTGTCTGAGGACCCCGACCACCGTCTCGACCTTCTGCGGCTTTCCAGCACGGGCGGCAATCCAGGCCTTTGCTTCTGGCCACGTCTTGTTCAGTGCTAAGAGACCGCTCTTTCCTCGTCGCTTGATGAGCTGATCGGGCTTGGCCACGAATTTGGCGCCAGGAGCCAGGAGCCACGGGTATGAGACCTCAGCTTGGTCGAGGATTGCAGACACCTCAGCATCTTCTGGGAAGTAGAGGGAGGCGAGTTTTGAGGGAGCGTTGTGTGTTGCGGACTTGGGGAGCGGTGAGGGCTTGATGACGGGGGCTCGCGTGAGATGGTAGTTGAGGATGGCCTTGCCGTCGGCTTCGAAGATGGATTTGGCGGCCATTGTGGAGGAGTTGAGGTACGTTTACTGTCGGATTCCAGTCAGTCTGCGGTGCTTGCACAATGGTTGTCTGCTAACAGAGAATGCTCAGATGGTGTTGATTGTCAACACGCAGCAAAATTGGACCTCGTTGCAGTGCCGGCCACTTGGAATCCTTGAAACAATGGCCTGGAGAGTCAATTGACGAAGTGGACGCAATTGATTGCGGCGGGCTTGCGGACCGAAGAGGCTGAGTGAAGCTTCGAGGATTTGAGACGAATTGGAAAAAATGTTCAGGAAACGAATTCGAGGGGCCGCGATGCGATGCGAGGCGAGGATGGGGATTCAAACAGGACAGAGACAGAGGGTCAAACATACCAGCAGATTCTTTATCAAGGCGGGGGTGGTACAGCTCGAGCGCAGAGGTGTTGGCCGATCAGCAGGAATCTTTGGATTCGCGTTGGATGTGCGAAGAGTGAATTGTCAAGCTCTGCTCGCAACAGTTGGGGAGGTCCGTCGTAGGCCGTGGGCATTCGGCCACCGACAACTGGGGGTCGGCCCCCGGCTGCCCAGTCGCGGCTGCCCACTCTGCCTCACCGGAAAAGCGTTGCTGCCAAATTTAGCGCCTCAATCCCCCAACCAGAACAGGGGTGCGCTTGCAGGGCCCTCTCAACACCCAGCTCCAGCACCAGCACCAGCACCAGCGTTCGCTCGCTCGCCCACGCTTCGCTCTCGGGGCTCCGTACCTGCTGCACCTGAGTTCAACAACGAGCACAACGACTGACTGCTCAAACAATTGCCCTGCGCTGCTCCTGCTCCGTCAAATACCTGACCGCACTGCACTCTCTCCACTCTCTCCTCCAAGCGTCTCTTGGACTTTCACGATTGTTACCTCTCCTTCTTCTGCGCATTATCCATTCCTCGAAACTTGGGGTGTTGTTTCTGCGATCCCCGTCTCGACTCGGTTGATGTAAGTCACTTTTTTTTTCTCACCAACTCTCACCCCAGGAAGCTCCCCAGCCGCATTCGCCCAAACACCACCACAATTGCACTTGCTGACACCACTCGACTTGACCAGATTGCTTTCTCCTCGCGCTCTTCACGATGCCTTCTGCAACCACGAACGGAACGACGCCCAATGGCACTTCGCACAATGCTGGCCTTTCTGCCAACGACAACATCCGCCGCTTCGCAGCTCCCAGCCGGCCTCTGAGCCCGCGTGCCGAGCACACCCTCTTCCACGACAAGACAAGATGCTTTGTGTACGGCCTCCAGCCTCGGGCTGTGCAGGGCATGCTCGATTTCGATTTCATCTGCAAGCGCAAGACCCCCTCCGTCGCCGGCATCATCTATACCTTCGGTGGACAATTCGTCAGCAAGATGTACTGGGGAACCAGCGAGACTCTGCTCCCAGTCTACCAAGATGTGAACAAGGCCATGGCCAAGCACAGTGACGTGGACACCGTGGTCAACTTTGCTTCGTCACGGAGTGTTTACAGCTCAACCATGGAGCTCATGGAGTACCCACAAATCAAGTCAATTGCCATCATTGCTGAGGGTGTTCCGGAGAGAGTAAGTCTGAATTGTTTTCAGAACGTCTGCAGGACTGACGCATACTCGTAGCGTGCCCGTGAGATCTTGCACGTAGCCAAGAAGAAGGGTATTACCATCATTGGCCCGGCGACCGTCGGTGGCATCAAGCCTGGATCTTTCAAGATTGGCAATACTGGTGGTATGATGGACAACATCGTCGCATCTAAGCTCTACCGCAAGGGTTCAGTAGGATATGTTTCCAAGTCCGGTGGCATGTCCAACGAGCTTAACAACATTATCGCCAATACCACAGATGGTGTGTACGAAGGTGTTGCTATTGGTGGTGATAGATATCCCAGCACAACCTTTATCGACCATCTGCTTCGATACGAGGCCGATCCCGAATGCAAGATCCTTCTTCTGTTGGGAGAAGTCGGAGGTGTCGAGGAATACCGAGTTATTGAAGCAGTAAAGACTGGGAAGATCACCAAGCCAATTGTCGCCTGGGCCATTGGAACTTGCGCAAGCATGTTCAAGACCGAGGTCCAATTCGGGCACGCTGGTTCATTCGCCAACTCTCAGCTCGAGACTGCTGCGGTCAAGAACAAGTCAATGAAGGAGGCCGGTTTCTTTGTACCTGAGACCTTCGAAGACATGCCACAATTGCTTGCCCAGGTCTACCAAAAGCTCGTCAAGAATGGCACTATTGTGCCACAACCCGAGCCCGTTGTGCCAAAGATTCCTATCGATTACTCGTGGGCTCAAGAACTTGGACTCATCCGAAAGCCCGCAGCTTTCATCTCAACCATCTCGGACGACCGTGGACAAGAGCTCCTGTATGCTGGTATGCCAATCTCCGACGTGTTCAAGGAGGACATCGGAATTGGAGGTGTCATGTCATTGCTCTGGTTCCGTCGCCGCCTGCCAGACTATGCCAGCAAGTTCCTTGAGATGGTCCTGATGTTGACTGCAGATCACGGTCCAGCTGTATCTGGTGCCATGAACACGATCATCACGACCAGAGCAGGAAAGGACCTCATCAGCGCTCTTGTCAGTGGTCTTTTGACCATTGGATCAAGATTCGGTGGTGCTCTTGATGGTGCAGCCGAGGAGTTCACAAAGGCGTTTGACAAGGGTCTCAGTCCACGTGACTTCGTTGACACCATGCGCAAGCAGAACAAGCTCATTCCCGGTATTGGCCATAAGGTCAAGTCTCGAAATAACCCCGATCTCCGAGTCGAGCTTGTCAAGGAGTTCGTCAAGAAGCGATTTCCCAGCTGCAAGATGCTTGATTATGCTCTTGCCGTCGAGTCAGTCACCACGTCCAAGAAGGACAACCTGATCCTGAACGTCGATGGTGCCGTGGCTGTCTGCTTCGTCGACTTGATGCGCAATTGTGGAGCTTTCAGCGCAGAGGAGGCCGAAGATTACTTGCAGATGGGTGTTTTGAACGGTCTGTTCGTACTAGGTCGAAGCATCGGTTTGATCGCCCATTACCTCGACCAGAAGAGACTCCGTACCGGCCTGTATAGACATCCCTGGGATGATATCACTTACCTTCTCCCAAGTTTGTCGACGGGTGCACCTGGTGCAGAAGGTCGTGTTGAGGTGCAAATGTAGTTTCGTTACTATTCGAGCTCTGGAGTTAGTCGTTTGCTGTGTACCATGTAGTAGACCAATCATCAAAATAGCACAACTTTAATGCACAAGAAATTAATGAAATTCCTGTGGTCGAAACGTTTGTTTATTGCTTTTTGATACCTTTGCTCGTGGTTCCCAGAAAGTATCTAGCTGCTGCTGCTTCTGCTTGCAAGCTCGTAGAGTGAGTTCTAGAAGCACAGCCAGCCAACGCCTCACGCCTCTGATATCACAAAGCAATGTCCCAAGCAACGCCAGTACAAGCATATCATACATATCCCCCGTGATCCCTCGAAGTAAAAGTTCATGCTTCGCCAATGATGAATTTCGAACTCATCAACTCGTCGACATGAGCTCTCTCGATCTTGTTGTTTCCCTTGTCCTCTTCCTTCAAAAGCACAGCCAAGACCTCTATCGGCGGCTCCAATCCCAGCTTATTAGCTCGAACCCATCGCTTCATGCGTGCAATACCGATACAAGGCTGCAATTCCAGTCAGCATACATTGATCACAGCCAAAGAAGATTAGAAATTGAAAGGTGGAAAACGAACCCCAAACTGCGAGCTCATATCAAACAACCTCAAGATCTTCTCCTCAAGACTGACATCACCCTGATGCACTCTCGGCGCTTTCCGCTCCACCTCCCTCTCTCTCCAATACCGCTTGATCTGCGCATCCGTGACCTTCCTCGCTCTCTCCTCCTCCGGCGTCTTCTCGCTCTTGATTGCTTCTACCTCGACCCGAGCTTGTTCTGCTACCGTAGCTTCGGAGCTGACATGTCCAACATCAATCGCCTTTGGGTTTATGGTGTGCGCTTTGTCCTTTGTAGATGAGGGCGCGGCAGGCTTGGTGACTTTGTTTCCGAAGGAGAGCGTCTTTCGGGAGCCTTTGGCGGCAGGTCCGCCCGAGGTGCGGGTACGGCGTGTTACTGGCATGATGACTAGCTTTTTGGGAAGTTGTTCTCCTGGGTTGTGAAGATTTAGAGGGCGCGATGAGTTGGGAGGTCGATGACGAGGGGATGCGTTCGCGGGGCAACGCGCTTTTGGAGGTCTTGCCAGAGCAGGCGGCCGCAAACCCCTTTTCAGCAACCCATCTCATTCTAGCAAGTTACCAAATTTCCATTAGTATGAGGGAATCTAGAAACGGCATTTTTATAGAATGAAATTTACGGTGTTTTTCTTTCTTTTCAGGTTTTGTATATTGAAGGATTCTACCCCACTAGTTACTCCGTCCATGGAATTCATCTATATCTACTGGAAGAACTTCTCCGCGCAGGACTTTACTTATGAAGAAAAGGTTTTCAGCGCCTCAGCGATAACACCAGTCATCTCTAGGACTTTCTCGTCTTCAAGCCTTCTTCCAACGCACTGAAGTGCGACAGGCGTTCCGTCATAGAACTCCGGGTCGTAGTCAGCTTGTATACTAGCATCCTTCTCATTCAGGGGCTTGAACGTCATCCTTGGCTGGTCAAGATTCTTGTCTGCAAATGTGACTGGGAATGTACAGACTGGGTAATCTGCAAAAATTAGCAGACGTGTCACCTGCTTTGATATTTCAGACTCACCTAGGAGATTCCAGACGCCGGTGTAGTTCACGCTGAACAGTTTCTGGGTGATTCCTAGCCTGGGAGCTGTCCAAGGTGATGCAGGCGTGATGATACCGTCCATAGGTGCTTTTCCATCTTCAGCAGTGGCAGACCAACGATCAAGGTATATCTTCTGGAATGCGTTTCTCTTCGTAATCATCTCTCGCAGCTTCGTTGGGCCCAAAGTACCATGCTCCCCTTTTTTGTAAGTTGCTTCGTATTCCTTCATGGATCCAAAGACTGGCTCATAATGCTTCAGAGTCAGCTCTAATATTGCAGCTCCACCGAGTGTGTAGAACGAAGAATTCATGTCGTTAGCCATCTCTTGGTGATGTACCGGCTCCCACTCAAAAACCTCATGACCTGCCGCTTCCAAGGCCCTTTTCGTCATCTCCAGACCACGGAGGATCGGGGGATGGACCGAAATGTCTCCATCGTTATCAAAGACAAGACCAAATCGCAACTTTCGTCCTTTTGGCTCGATAACATCTCCTCTCCAGGGCACTGGATAACATTTCGGATCTAAAGTCCATGGAGAAGCCTCTGTTGACAGAACAGCTCTACAATACAGCTTGATCATCTCGAGAGACCTGGACATCGGCCCGTTATTCGAGTAAATAAAGTCTTGTCCAGTGATGCCGGACTTGGTTCCATAAACCGGAAATCTCCCAAAGCTAAATCTGTCAGTTTTGACTTCTCTTCGTCATGTCAGAACTCACGTTGGCTTCAGCCCGTAAAGACCATTAAACGC
>Ga0302140_10008379_pt1 | contig 12863 bp, 15 predicted proteins | sample I_Bog_E1_1_FD_202095 | JGI IMG/M metagenome (GOLD analysis project Ga0302140, IMG submission 202095) | Peat permafrost microbial communities from Stordalen Mire near Abisko, Sweden - I_Bog_E1_1 | ecosystem: Environmental > Terrestrial > Soil > Wetlands > Peat | place: Sweden: Abisko, Stordalen...
ACTACGGACGATGCGCACGTTCCCGAAGAGGGAATGCCGCTGAAGCTCTCTTTGCTGCGTTGGAAGCTGGGCCAGAATGTGACTTTCAGAATTATCTGTCACCCAATCTTCAGAGATAATTGTCACCTTGGGGTCAGTTGCGGATTGGTCGGGGTCGTATGCAACACTTGCCAAGGAACGCGCGGTACCCTGGAATTGGATGGTAGAACGCTCAGATGGGCTTTCGCGGCGCGAGTTGATTGGGATTGGCGTGGGCCTGGCGATTATGGAGCCCTTTCCTTTCCGGACTTCTTCCGTCTTGACCTACGACGCGCAGCTCTCTTTGCCCGATCCCCTTATCGTGGCCGCATACCAGTCGGCAGCTAACAAAAACGTGCTGGCAGCGGTGAATCCGAAGGTGTTTCCGGGTTACTATTGCGTCTGCGCAGACGGTCAAGGTTTCGGATACGGCAACTCGTATCCGTCCCTGGATGGGCACCAACTGACCGACGCTCTTCTTTGGTTGGGCCAAGTCGACACCGTCAGGGCCAACTGGGACTACATCAAGAGTTTCCAGCACCCCGATGGAAGACTTCCGCTAGCGATTCTCCCGCGAATGGCGGGCAAGGACATTGGGCCTGCTGGGTACCCGGGCTTCGTAGAGGCAAATGGTGGGCTATACAAGCATTGGGTGCCCGGGGATCCGCTTGCGGCGCTTTCCAGTCCAACGTATATTCAGAACGCAGACGTGATCTTTCGCCGAACGCTCGACCGTACGTGGTTGGCGTCCCAAATCGCTTCGATCAACCTGTCCGCCGAATACTTGGCGTCCTTGATCAACCCGCACGGAGCGGTCAGGGGCGGAGGGTATTACGTGGAACGCCCAACGCGGCTCGACTGCGACGGCGTTACCCAGCCCCACGCGATCGACGCCTTCCGCATGGTGGCCGCGATGAACCGGCTGCTGGGCATTACCTCGGCGGCCAACCGATATGAAGAGATTGCCGGACGAATCCACCACAATCTGGTGACCCGATTTTGGATGGAGGACCATTTCGCTGAATACTCGAACCCCGAGCACGGCCTTATCGACCGCCATGGGCTCTGTGATTCGGATTGGGCAGCCATGGCATTCGGTACGATCACCAAGGAGCAGGAGGCCATCTTATGGCCCCGACTCAAGGATGAGGAACGATTTCACTACGGCGGCATGCCAACTGGAATCTGCACGGAACCGGAGCGGTATGAGGACTGGGAGTTTGCGTACCCAGATAAGATGGATCTCGCGGCCATGGGCCGGGTTTGGTATGTGGAATGCCAGGCGCGGGCTCGCATGGGCGACGGCGAGGGACTCGTGGACACATTGCGGCGAGTCGCGAAGATGGGACAAGACAACGGCTTCTATTGGCGCGAGCGTTACACCGCCAAGGGCGGCCACGGCGCCGAGAAGTATTGCGAGTATCCAGCCAATCTTATCCGCGTCGTCCAGCGTTTCCTTCTCGGCGTCAACATGGGTTATGACGGCTCCCTGACCTTGGCGCCCACCGTCCCGCCTGCGTACTGGGAGAAAGGATTCGGACAGAAGCTAAGTTGGCAGGACCGAGCCCTGGAGTACCGGATGGACCTCGAAATGGTTAGCGGTTCCTATTTCGGTGGCCCACAGCAATTGATAGTCAGACTTGAATCGCTCCGATCAAAGCGCCCCATTCAAATGATGCTTAACGGGAAGATTCATTCCGTGAGAACTGACTCAGGTGTGGTTCATGTCCATCTGCCCGCCACCGTCGCCGACATGCCGTGCCGATTTGAGATTCGAACTCCCCAATCGAGCTAGCTTTGCTTCGTGGGCGACGATCTAAATGTGTTCGCTGGGATTGAACGGCAGATAGTTCAAAGCGAGGCGCAGCCAGACCTATGATTGTTAGGTGCATCCACTGAGCTAGGTTCAAAATCTGGCACCCCCGACATGAATCGAACATGCGACCCACTGCTTAGAAGGGAAAAGAAATCAGGTTCAAATACCTGCTCCTGAGTTCACTGCCGTCCGTGATCGTACCAGATCGTTCGGGGTGTAAGAGAGACTTAAGAGAGACCTTGTGTCTCGAATGGCCAGGTCCTTCTGACCCATGGATAGTGGCCGGCAGACAGATGATTTAGTTTCATCGTCTAAACTGATGTCATGGCGATTCGCGAGCTACGGATGAAAGGCGTAGCCAGATCAGGCAAGATCGAATTTGAACAGGCGGTGTTCATACCCGACGGCATGATTGTCGATGTCGTAATCCAAGAACCAGGAGACACATGGGTGGAGAGCGCAGAAGTTGGCCTGTTGGCAAGCCTTCGCAAAGGCTACTATCTTGGTGGCGCCCCCTACCTCGATCGTGACGCGTTCTATGGCGAAGCCGGACGTCCAAAATAGTCCAGCATTTGGTTGCCATGTCGACGCAGGGGCCATAATATCAATCGAGGAGGCCGACAACACCATGAGCTTTGATTTTCCCGTGACTATCCAGCAGGACATCCAGCTATACGCCCAGGCTGAACATATCTCGGTAGATGAGGCGTTACTCAAACTCGTCCAAACGGGCCTCAAAGCCACGAAGCGCAGGGGGAAAGCCGTTGTCCCGCTGACTGATGCCGAACTGGCAGCTTTCGATCAGGCGTTTCCAGCCCTTGACAAACTGGCCGATGTCACCGACGAACAATGGGATCGCGTTCTAAAGGGCGCTCGCCGCATGAGTCGGGAAGGACTTTCCACGCGTGCCTAGGGTCTTGATGGACACAACGACTTACGTCGATCTGCAGCGGGCCAAGAGTCACCGCCGCGAACTTTGGGCGGTCAACACCATCAAACATGCCGCAGTTCACACGATGGCGCACGGCAAACCATGTCTTAGTCCGCTGGGGATCATGGAAATCACGCAAGGGTTTGAAGAAGGATTGAAGGAAGCCAAGCTCAAGACTTTCCTTGAGGATATCCTTCCGATGTTTGAAGTCGTCGGTTTCGGCGTGACGGAAGCTTGTCTTGCGGGCGAGATTTACGCGACGCTGGAAGGGAAGCGGCAGCGTATCGGCGTTGCCGACACAGGCATCGCGGCTACCGCCATCCTGCAAGGCTTAACGGTCGTGACTTCCAACCGCAGACACTTTCAGCGGATCATCGACCTTGGCTATGCGCTGCCCCTCCTGAACTGGCGCGAAGAATGACCATGAAGTCCATCCTTGACGGCAGCCATACGGTAAGAAGCGGCTACTGTTTGTCAGCCTGCCTACGAGGTTTATCTCAACCCAGCGGCTGTCGAAGGTCGAATTCGCCTTGCGGATGTCGTACAAAGGATTCGTCTGAAATGGCCCCGAATGTCGCGGCGAAATATCTTTCGGGCCAGCCAGTGTTATTGGTGCTGGACGCGCTGACGACGACTTCGACTCGCTCGCCGGTCTTAAACGGCAGGTGGTCGAGATGCAGCTTCCCGCCCCTCTCAATTGGTCGCTTCCGCTCGATTCGCCTCCATAACGACATTATACGACACGGTCACGATCCGGTCCCGACCTCGCGCCAAGTCGATCTCAACCCAGTATTGAGTACGGAATGACCTTCCGGACCATCGAGCCGAAAAGTGTTTCGATCCGGCATCGTTCAACGATAAAGGTGGCCGCGCTCAAGAAATGAACGTACGCCAGACTCTAATGCTTGTCACTTTGCGAATTATTTGGCGCACTTCTTTCGGACTTAAGTGGCGTGGTCGACTAAGCCCCAAAAGTCAGGGCGGTGCCATTTGTTTTGGAACGATGAAAGTGGCACGGGTTGTGGAGCAACAATGGGCCGGAATTCAGTTGTTCCGGTTCACTTTCATCCTCCACCAAGAAAGCGTCCCAGAAACGCTGGTTTGTGGAACACCGCGCCTACGCCAGAGATCGAGCAAGGAAGTAGGCCAAATAATTCGCAAAGTGACACTAATGCTGGCCGCGAGCAGGAAACTAGCGAGGTTCATAAAAGGAGTTATGCTCCTCGGTTTCTTGAATGACAGCAGTGATCCAAATGTTTCACTTTGCAAATTATCTGGCGTAATTATTTGCGCGTTATTTGGCCTAACCCGAGACGGCATTCACCGCTCTTGAACCTACGACCCGAATCGGGCGGCAAGACATGCGCCATTTAATTCGCAAAACCCAGCGCCAAATATCTCGCAAAGTGACACCTTAGCGTACGATTTTTTCCGTTTCGTGAGCAGACCCCTCTATGAGCGCGATAAGACCGCCATTGCCCCGGTTGACAAAGGGAAGGGTCGCCAAGAAGATGGCGGCGGCAGGATTGAAAAGGGCGCCGGCGACGGGAACAAGGACCCTGGACGGTCTAAATCACCATCACCGGCAACCTTTGATAAGGGCCCCGTGACCGCGCCGGCCGGCGGCCTATTGGTTCAGGACCAAGATTTCTCGATGCAAATTCCTAAGGGCTGCGTCGTCGAGCGCTCGAAGAGTGAGGACGCCAACGGAGTCCATGTCTTGACCTACAAGGTCACTCCCGATTCCAGTAGTCAGAGTCCAGTTATCACCACGGTCATCCGCTGGCCCCTCAAAGAAACCGCCTTCCAGTTAAGGGAGCAAGACGAATCTGATTCGTCGATTGCCAAGGCCACGATCTACGATTTTCCGTTCTACGCGACGGATGACACGCCCATCTCCGGCGGGTGGGCCTACGAACTGACAGGAGGAAAGAAAACCTCTAAGTTAGTGAATGGTGGCCGTCTCTATCAGGTGAACAATCTTCAAGGAAGGGAAGATAAGTTCTTCGAATTAGCGAACGAAGTGGTAGCGAGCATAAAATTCAGCCAGTAGGGAGGCCACCCCAAATCGAATAACTGCCTAGCTTATCGAAACATCAAATCTGAGAGCTATGGCGCAAAGAGATTGTACGTACGCCTTACCGTGTCATAGGTCCTAAACGTCGGCACGGTTGAATCGTCTTTGAACGTTAGCAGAGAGCCCCAGGTCACTGTAGAGCCGTCTTCTGATTCAACAGCCGTTATTCCGGAGCCCTTCTCAAATGAACCCCCCTGGAGCACGACTGAATACGCTCTGTAAGGAAGATCACGAAGGATGTCTAGTCCTCTAAAGACGGGTTCGAGTAGCCCCCTTCTAATGAGGTCGTTAACTTCTGGAAATGGGTAGTCGGGGTTCGGTGACAACGTTGGGAAGAGTCGCACGACAGGCTTCTTGAAGTCCAGGCTAAGCTCGGACCAAAGCCAATTGCGTACAGTTAAGACCCTAAGGACCTTCGCGAGTTGAGGCGACTTCGACTTATTGTAACTGTCGATGTAGTTCCGTTCTTGAACAGAAGGTCTCCCTTGTCGGAAGCCTATTCCGGTGACAGGAACGACAGGCGTGTTATTGACGCAGTCGATGTTCAAATACCGAATGAATAAATCCGCAAAGATTCTTCGGTCCGACTTCATTTCGGATTGACCAACATATTCTCCACGCTGATTTCTGTCTTTGATTTTATTTCGCGCGTCCTCAAGCTCCTTTAGGTTCTTCTTATCGATGAACTGAGGAGAGGGTAGCCAATCCTCGATGCCTATAAGGGATTCATCATCCGGAAAGAGGTTCGGGATTTCACCGCTCGTGGGATAAATCGGCAGCTTTGCGACGTACAGCGTCTTTCCTGACCCGACAACTAGCCAATGACCCAAGAGAGCGACGTTCTTTTCCTGAATCGCATCTGGAGTTTGAATCGGCATTTCGTATATCGGCTTGTTGTTCTCGTCGACAAGAATAACAAGGCCGTCCGCCAGGTGAGATTTGTCGATTCCCTTAATCGCTGACCGCTCGACGTTGAACGGTAGAGCCTTCAGCTCATCCCGATAACTGTCTTGGCCCGTGACGTGCGCAGAGGTGGCCAGTGACCCCAGAATGGCAGTGGCGAGCAAGAACGGAGCAACCATTTTTGGAGGATATCAGACGGACGGCTCATCCGAGCGGAAACGGAACGTAGATTCCTCAGCAACATTCCTGGAAACTTGGCTGAGATATCTTGAAGCGGCCGCCCGCCCGCTGGTAAGTAGTTTCACTTGAATCCTGGGAAGTGGTCGTTGCCGCCTGGTCGGCTGTTCAGGAGAGCCTCCCTAAATCGGGAACGACTCGACGGGCTGTGGTATCCTACTAAGTAGGATGGCTTCATGAGCGGTACCTACCTTTTCATTGAGGCGATTGATTTTACGAGCACGGTCAAGGGCTACTTTGGCAGCGACGAGGCTTATGCCGACTTTCAGTCAGAGCTGGCAGAGCAGCCGGAAAAAGGGGCGGTTATTCCGGGGGCATCCCCATTGCGGAAACTCCGCTGGGGCGACAAGCGACGAGGCATGGGAAAGCGCGGCGGTTTGCGGGTGATTTACATCCACATCCCCGACCTCAGAGTTCTGTTCATGCTCGACGTGTACGGTAAAGATGAGGCGGACGACTTGACGGGCGGGGAGAAGAAGGAACTCCAGACGCTCGCCAAGCAACTCGTCGAAGAATTGCGAGAACGAAACAAACGAGGAAAGCTATGAGCACCAATACAAAGAGAAGCCCACTTGCCCAGCGGCTCAAGAAGGGCCTGGCGGAAGGGATCGAATTCGCGCGAGGAGACTTGAGCCTTGCCACGACAGTCGTGCCGACCGGACGTTCCTTTTCGGGCGATGAAGTCGTGGCCATTCGGAATCGTCGCCACATGAGCCAGGCGCAGTTCGCGAATTTATTGGCGGTGAACGTGAAGACGCTTCAAAGTTGGGAGCAGGGTGCGAGAAAGCCCAGCAAGCCGACAATGAGGCTGCTTCAAATTTTCGATGCGCCCGAGGAATTCCGCTCCGTTCTCTCTTTGGCCGAATGACATGCCAATCACCCAACAATCACTTGGCACGCGGCTACAAGATGCGCGTGAGGCTGCGGGTCTTTTACTCGAGCTTTCCGCGCAGACAATCGAGATCTCGCCGGAGCGGCTTGCCGGACTCGAGTCCGGAGAGCAGAGCGTGAATTCGCTTGAGATTCACAGACTGGCAAAGCTGTACAAGGTGACACTTCGTTCTCTTCTCGTTATCGAAGAGGAACTTCCGGACGGCGTTGCTTGACCGGCTTGGACCGACGCTCTCCTTGTCGCAGCCTCCCCACTTCGTGGGTCCCCTCCCTGACGGGCATCCGCGATCGGCGGAGAGCGAATGGTCCTTGCGCCTATTCTCGTGGTTTCTGTTCCACGCTCGACGCCGGACGAACGCTCCGCTTGAACGGTCTCCGCCCAAGGCGGAAGCACTCCGCCGGCGGGCGCCTGACCGATGCCAATTCCGCTTCGCTCCACAGGCAAATGGTCCCGCTTCGCTCTCTACGGCTGCCGGCGGGCGCTTCTCGCCTCGGTACCCACCGTTCCGCGCTCCGGATGCGACCGGCAGCTTCGCTGTTTTGAGGAACTTGGTAGGTATCGGAAGCCACGGAAGGGACGAACCTCGTCTCAATGGCGATCACAGAGCCTCAACTGTCGGCTGCTTTCCCCAACGGGGCTTGGATTATGCAGCGAGGCCCTCGCTATTGCTGTCAAGGATGATACAGAGCGCCTTCGGCGTCCTTGACAGCGCGAGGGTCCTCGCAGATTCCGGAATTTGCCCTTTGGGGAAAAACAGCCTGGTTAGGAGCCGCGCTGGATGGAGCAGAATATTTCGTGGCCGAATCCATCACCATCAACATCGTCGGTCGAGAAGTGGGCGTGCAGTATCACCCTGAAACGCTCGAAGCGACTTTCCCGGGATGAGATGGTTGCCCGAGAAATGGGCCTTCAAGTGCTCGCTGCGCAGGCAATCGAACATCGAGGTCGACAGGGCCTACCAATTCCGCAAGCGCTGGTGGCCGTGGCCGAAGCACATACGTTTCACGACCTCCTCAGAATATAGACAGAACAAGAAACGCACGAGACTCTTATGGCCCCTCGCAATGAACCACTCGAAACCTACTTTGCAAGTTGCTGGGAATTGTATTGGTCCGTTGCAGAAGAACACGGTGAGGTTTGCGGCCATTGTCCCATCGCCTACTTCGGAGACTTTGCTGCATTCCTGGATTCATCACCGCGGGTTCTGACGGTCGGGCTGAATCCCTCCCATCGAGAATTCGGAGACAAGAAAGGGGAACGATTCCCGGACACAGTCCACGTTGATCGCAGTCTCTCGACGGACCCAACCTGGCTCAATTCCGTCTATGCCCGAGACCTAGACAGCTATTTCTACTCTGGCCGAAATCCTTATCGTGGTTGGTTTGACCCGTCATTTATGGCGGTTTTACAAGGTCTCGAGGTCAGCTTCTACCCAGGCGACTCACAAGTCTACGGCCAGGCCCTTCACTCCGATCTTTATTCCCCGATTGCAACAAACCCAACGTGGTCTCGCTTGCCGCCAGTAGGAGCGCTACGAGCGAGGTTGTTCGACGCCGGACCCCAACTTTGGAATCTGTTCGTTGAGATCCTGCAGCCGGACATCATCGTCGCGTCGATGCAAAGAAATGGCGTTCAACAACTCGGGCTCAATATAATCGGTGCCACCACGATGCTCACCTCTGTCACCGAGAAGAAAGGTAGAACCTGCGCTTCCGTGCAACCGTTCTCCCTCAAGACGGGCAAGCAGGGGCTCTTGATGACCGGCGGTGCGGGACGCAAACCGATGAACGCATTCCGCCCCGAGGACAGGGTCCGCATTGGAAAAGAGGTGCGATTGCGATGGCTACAGACGACCGGCTGAGCTTCGTCCAGTTTCCACACCCGGGGCGAGAACATAGTTTGGCCACGGGGCTCGAATGGAGCGCGTTTCCGGATCATTACCGAAGATTCATGGTCCAACCCGGCGTGGCTCTCGACAAGGATGAAGTCGTTCGCGCGAACCTCTGCTTCTGGGGGGAGTGGGAGGCCGGTGCCACCAGCTCCGTCCCTTTGATAGCTGATCGCGCCGGCATGCCTACGCACATTTTCGAGCCGGCGATTCGCGACAAGATGCCTACTGGATTCATCCAAAACACTGACCCTTTGGTATTCGGCAGGAGCTTCTTTTATACGAACTGCAAGCAGCGCGGCGACGGCAAGCTCAAACACTTGGCCCATCAATCGTTAATCTTGTTCGGGTCAAGAGTGAACAAGAAGTTTTGCCTAGACACTGTTTTTGTGGTGGCAGATTCTCGATGGTATCACCCCGACCAAGCGACCCAGTCGCCGTTTTCCTTTGCGACCGAACTTCTGACGAACGTGACGATCGAGCCCATCAGCCGAGCCAATGGCGATAGAAGATTGCGGGCCTATCGTGGCTTGAGGCATGACGAAACGGCCGCCACTTTTAGCTTCGTGCCGTGTTCGACGCTAGACAAACATCCGCACGGCTTCTCCAGACCGTCGATACATCTGCCAGACCCGGCGACCGGCGAGGATCTGATAAAGCACGGCATGACCCAAAGTTATAGGTCAGTCGTCTCGTCGGTCGACGGAATCGAGCGACTCTGGACGTCGGTGGTCGATCAAGTCCGCGATCAAGGTCTCATGCTTGGAATATCTCTCGCAGAACCCGTCCCTGTATGAGTGGGCTGGCGGTTGAATTTCATTAATCAGCGGGGACTTGGAGAGGGATCCAAATCGCCGATTGCTGGTCGCCGAAGGCCGTGGCTCGGCCCTCAAGTGCGCATATGGCCACCCACGCACATACGACGGCGTCAAGGGCATCCTCGTACGCCTTCATCACCCACCCGGCTGCGTTGGGATTTAAGCCAGGAAAGGCAGAGGCGACACCCTTAATCTCTCCCTCAAGCAGTGCAGCTATTTCACCCCATTGGTCAAACAACCGGACACGGCGTTCAGCGGGTGCAAGAGACGGCCAGTAGGTGCCGGTCTTTGAAGCCTTATACGGAAGGCGCTCGGGGGCCCTGGCAAGCTCGAGCAGTGCAGGGTGTGGATAGACCTCGATTAGCCCAGGTGGAGATATCGAAGTTGTTTGAAGCTCGTAGTCTGCTCGGTGAAATTCTTCCCTAAGGATGTCGCTCATTTTGCCAGGGCGTGATTTACTTGGGGTGTGGGTTCCGCACTTGCGCCCGCCATACGTTTTAGAAACGGCATTGTCTGAGATGCGGCGCCCCGTAATTGGTTCAAACGCAAGGGGCATGTCCACCGCGACGAGATCCACTTGCCGACCGCACACCGCTAAGGCGGAGGCTAAGAGTGTGGAAGCTGAGGGGGTTGAACCCCTGGGACGAATTCCGGGCGCGAGCCGATCAATTGCTAGCGCATTGAATCGCTCGTAGGAAGATTCCGCAGCCACCAACGTCCAACCGCTGGAAGTTTCTGCTGCCAAAGCAACCCCGCTAGGTTGGGTGGACGTCCACGCCGCGTCAATGCCGAGGACAGCTCGCATCCTTCCTCAGCCTTTAAGACCCAACGCCCTGGCCGATTCGTGGCCCTCGAACAAAGTTGCATCTCCTCCACTCATAACTCGAAGCCTACCACTGGCGGCTCACCCCGCAAGACGTCGCTGCAGGGTCCATCACAGCCGAGCCAGAAACTGTCACTTTGCGGGATATTTGGCGCAAAGTTTTGCGAATTAAATGGCGTAACTCCGACCAGTGGTCTGCGTTGCCAGGTGCAAATGAGGCCTTGTTCGTCTCGGCTTACGCCAAATAGCGCGCAAATATTTACGCCAGATAATTTGCAAAGTGAAAGTGTGTTCCTAGGAAATCTCCTCCAACTTCATGCCCCGCCTGACGCATTTTAGGTTCAATAAAGCAAGCTACTTTTTCAACCAGGCCTTAATCGTGCTGTCCAACTTAGTGGCGGGGATGGCAGAAAAATCTAGGATCAGCTGTTGGCCGGGGTTTGCAAGCTGGTTCTGCACAGTGGTGGCTACTCGGTCGAGTTGGCTTGGGTCGATGTCGGGTTGGATTTCGATCACGGCAACGTCACCGTTGATGTAACCAAAACCTGGCGGGCTGGAAGGTAGGTCGCTGCCGGGGTTCCATTTTGAAAGGTAATTTGTGCCGAAGAGGGTGAATTGGCTTTTTTCGGGTTGGGCGGGCAGAAGGATGGGTTTCTTCAAGGAAGAAAGTGCGGTTGTCAGGCTTAGGAGCGCATCGTGGATCCAATCGCCTTTTGATTTCTGCCATTCGTTAAATTCGCTGCCGTTCGAAGTTCCCGATCCCCATGCGTCACGAATTGAGACCACCGTGTGCACGGTGGGGTTTTCGAGGTCGAGCGGATCGACATGTTTTGCCTGAAGAAAGACAAGGCGCTGGGCGTCTGAATAACCGTAGCTTAAGAAGGCGTCGACGATCGGAGGACAATAGTAGGAACCGCCTTCGTTTGCCTCCTTCGCATACCCAATCGGATAGGCGTCGAGCAAGACGATAGATGACAACGCCGACAGGGAGGCAAAGTCCTTAACGCGCTTCCAGCGATTGAACGTTTGAGGGTCCAACGGGGCAACCTGTTCTCGAATCGGAAGTTTGTTCGTGGAACTCTGCGGCCAGAGCCTCTGAAGTGTCAGAAAGTTCGCCTTGCTGGATGCGAAGGCGGCACCATGGGTGCCCGTTGCAGTGCGATCGGGATCTTGGGCAGTTTGCGACGGTTCAAGCGACCACGGCCGAACCGCAGCGCTGACCTTTATGCCGTCAGGGGTCGCGGAGTCGATGGCTGCTTGGAGGACTTCTGGACTCCAGGTCTCCAACCACAATTCGCCGATGCCCAGGCGGTGGACTCGTTCGACATCCTCACGGGCCATTTGAGGGGTGTCCGCGCGCAGTATCAGAGCCTTTAGGCTGGCCGGTGATTTGAAGGGAAGGGGAACCGGTTGTGGCGGCTGCCCATTATCTGACGAGGGCTTGAACTGATTGCCACTGCCGAGGTACTTCAGACCCCAGGGCTTTGATCCATCGGGCAAAACAAGTTCAAATCGGATACCGGAGTGTAAGCCGACTTTCTGAACGTCGTTGCCACCATTTTCGTCATTGAATTCCTTAATTTCAAGCCGCACGGCCGGACTGGCGCTATCGGGGTCGGTGAGTGTCTCACCATCGACTGTGCCATCGTTAGCGTTCAAGTTCTTAAGTTCGGAAGGCGTCAGCGAATCGTATGCCCCTGGATCGAACTTGACCTTAGCCATTGCCGCTCCCTTGCCGACGACGCTGCGCCAAAGCGCTTGTCGTTCGTTGATCAGCCTTCTCACGTCGTCTTCCCAAGCCGCGATCCGAATTTGGTGAGCCGCAATTCCCTCGAGATCGCAAGTGAGGACGTAGGTATCACCAAGACGGCGATACGTTCCTGTGACTCCGAGAGAGATCGTCTGGATGAGGTCCCGCGCGGACGCTTCTGCACCTAATTCGAACAAACGCATCGGGGCGTAGTGGGGATCGGCGATAAATCTCAGGCCTGATGCGGAACCGATTCGGTTAAGGAGATCAGAGAGTTCCTCACCAGACTTTAAAGCGACCATGGCATTTAGGCGCGAGTCTTGAATATCGATTTGGGACCGTTTCGGAACGTTGTCGGATTCTATCCTGATGTGATGGCCATATTCGTCCCCGCTATTGTCCATCAGAAGTGGGACCTTCGAGCCGTTCCTTTGGCTATCGCGGAGGGAAGCACCGGTGGCGCTTCCGTTAGTAAGTCCAAGAGAGAGTTCCAGATGCCGCGAGATCCGAAGTTTGATTTGGCTGCGATCTTGATCTGAGAGATGTCTCGTTGCGCTAGGGTCAAGGGAGAGGCTGTGGGGACCGGTTAGAGTGGCGTCAACGTAAGTAAATGGGCTCGGCAGAATAGAATTCATAACCGCCGTTTGTTCCCCTTGGCAATCGGCAAGGCTAAGCCCTTCGCCGGTGACTCTGCTCCATTGGTCGTCTTT
>Ga0302140_10008381_pt1 | contig 12862 bp, 7 predicted proteins | sample I_Bog_E1_1_FD_202095 | JGI IMG/M metagenome (GOLD analysis project Ga0302140, IMG submission 202095) | Peat permafrost microbial communities from Stordalen Mire near Abisko, Sweden - I_Bog_E1_1 | ecosystem: Environmental > Terrestrial > Soil > Wetlands > Peat | place: Sweden: Abisko, Stordalen...
CTCGATGCGTCTCCGCGTCAGCTGCGCTTGTTGCGAGATGGCGACTGGTTTGGCATCGCTTCGATGGCGATTGGCCTGGGCTGTCTGGAGACGCTGCTGGAAGAGGGCAACAAGGATGACTGGTTCGGTTCGTCGTTCATCGTGCGGCTGGCGATCATCGCCGCGATCAGTTTGCTAGCCTTTGTCGTCAATGAACTGCGGCGCAAGAACGCGCTGTTGAATCTGCGATTGCTGGCACGCCGCAACTTCGGATTCGGCACCGTCGCCAACTTTATCTTCGGCGCCTCGATGTATGGCTGGATTTATATCGTGCCCCAGTATCTGGGACGCATGCAAGGCTATAACGCGCAGCAAATCGGCGGCGTCATGATCTGGATCGGGTTGCCGCAGTTGATCATCATTCCTTTTACGCCGATGCTGATGCGTCGATTTGACGGACGTGCCTTGGCGATCGTCGGCTTCACGCTGTTTTTTGTCGGTAGCATTTTGGCGACGCCGTTGTCGGGCGATTTTTCAGGGCCGCAATTTTTGGCTTCGAGTCTGGTACGGGCGTTGGCGCAAGCATTGGTGATGGCACCTTTGTCAGCCATTGCGATTGCCGGCATCGAGCGCGAAAACGCATCATCGGCTTCCGCGCTTTTCAATATGATGCGTAACCTTGGCGGTGCGGTAGGCATTGCGGTGCTGCAGACCTTTTTGACGACGCGTGAACAATTTCACTCCAACATTTTGTCCAGCTACGTGAATCTTGCAAGCACGGCCGTCACGCAGCGCATCGATGCAATGACGCACTATCTGATGGCGCACGGCGTCAGCGATATCGATTTTGCGCGGCACGAAGCCGTGGTCGGTGTCGGTCGCACGATTCGTCGGCAAGCCTTTTTCATGGGTTTTTCCGACACCATCCTGATGCAAAGCATCGTGCTGTTGGCTGCCTTGGGCGCGGTGATACTGCTGAAAAAAGCGGCCCGGCCCGCCAAAGCCCCACAAGACGCGCACTGAAGGACAAGGCAATGAAATTCGTTTTTATCGCAGCAATGCGTCCAAACATGAGGGCCGAGGTCAGCATGTCGAGGCCAGCCATCGAAAGAACCACTCCTCTGGAGCGATCATGAAAAACATAAGATATTCGCCGAAAGGCAGCTTTACCATATTGAGCGCAACCGTTGCGTTGCTTGGCGGCTGCGCCGTCGTGCCGGCCTACGAACCGCCGGCAGCGCTGCAACAGACGCGTTTTTTACCTGAAAAGACGGCATCTGCTACCAGTAGTCCGGATGCGGATGCGGCTACCGTAGCGCGCCAGGAGATTGTGCTTGGCAAAAATCTGCAGCCGCAGTGGTGGACGCTGTTACATTCAGCGCAGATCGATCAAGTTGTGCAGCAAGCCCTGGGCGGCAATCAATCCCTGGCTGCAGTGCGCGAGCGACTCGCTGCTGCGCGCACCCGTATCGGTGTGGCGCAGGGCGCATTGATGCCGCAGGTCGACGGCACGGCCTCGGCGCAGCGCAGCCGATTAGGCGCCCCGATTCTGGGTTCCGAAGCCAAGGATTTTCCTGCTTTCTCAGCCTATGGAATTGGCCCCACTGTCAGCTATGACCTGGATGTCTTTGGCGGTATGCAAAAAGGCGTCGAACTGGCCCAATCGAACGCACAGACGCAGGCGGCCCAGATGCACGCGGCGACCCTCATGATCAGCGGTAATGTGGTGGCCGAAGCGATCGTCATCGCATCCCTGCGATCTCGTATTGACGTCGTGCAGCAGATTGTGGCCGATGACCAGCACAGCCTCGAACTGGTGCGCGCCGCCCGGCATGCGGGCGTGGTCTCTGACATCGACGTACTGAGCGCGCAAAGCCAGATGGATCATGACCGTACCTTGCTGCCTGCGCTGCAGCGGCAGCTCAACGAAGCGCGCGACGCAATGGCGCTGCTAGTGGGGCAGACTCCAGCCGATTGGTCGGCACCGGATTTCGATCTCGGTGCGCTCAATCTACCGAGCCAGTTGCCGATTGCGCTGCCTTCGGAACTTGTGCAGCGCCGTCCGGATATCGTCGCAGCGGAAGCTCGGTTGCATGCGGCCAATGCCGCTGTGGGAGTGGCCACGGCAAATCTCTATCCGCATGTGACGTTAAACGCATCGCTAGGCTCGGCGGGTATTTTGAATCACGGCCCGAGCGAGACCGTTTGGAACTTGCTGGGTGGCATTAGCATGCCGATTTTTCACGGCGGCGCTCTTCGTGCTGAACAAAAGGCGGCACAACAGGACTATCAGGCAAGTTTTGCCGAATACCGTCACATCGTACTGGGCGCATTTGGCCAGGTTGCCGATAGCCTGCAGGCGTTGTCCACCGACGCCGACGCGTTAAGCTCCGAGCGTCGCGCTTTGGCCTCGGCTTCGGCGTCGCTCGCTTTGACACAAAAGGGTTACCGGGTAGGTAATGCCGGCTATCTGCAGGTACTGGACGCGCGTCGTCTGGAGCAGGAGGCCAGACTCGGAGAGGTGCAGGCGCGCTCGCAGCGATATCTGGATACCGTAAAACTGTATCTCGCGACCGGCGGAGGCGTAGAAACAGACTCAGTAGCGGCAAATCACGGCGATCAAACAGTGCAATCACGCTGACAGGCCCGGCTTCGGCATGCAATGAAAAATGCTGTTGAGGTAGTGAGCAAAGTGCCGCACATAGTTGCAGTGAGTTGATGTGAATGGCAGTGTGGCGAGTTGCATAAACTGCCGCATGTCGGGAGCAACTGGTAGTAGAAAGTCAAACGGCAGCGGGGTAGGGATCGTTTAATTTGATTGTCAATAATGCAATGATCCTTGCCTGCGCTCGCATCCGTTATCCGAGCTCCAGAGTTCGTCGTTCCGGGAAGCGCGAAAAGCAGTGTCGGCTTGGGGATTCGGATGTTACATAGATGTCAGGGTGTTAATGTAATATGCTGACTCTATCTGATGCAAACTGCTACCACATCGGCATTGCCGGAGTTCGATCTGGATCGGCTCGCAGCATCGTTGGCGTGGGGTATGCCTGTTGGCGTTGCAGAGATATTCCGCGCGCGACCTTTCACAACAATAAAATAAAATCCTATGCCAGGAAACACAGAGATCGGTACACCATTCGGTCAACATGAGTTATCCCCGCAGTTGAGCATTTTGGAGCGAGTGGGAGGAGTGCTGCGAAATTTTCCTGCGGCATTCGTGATTGCCCTGATTTCCATGAGTTATGCCGTCAGCTATGGCGCCATGATTTTCGGCAGCGGGGGCCATCTGCTGTTGCAAGCCGGCTTGCCTTTGTTGTTTGTCACCAGTTGTCTTATTTTGCCGTTGATCGCCTGGTCCAGCTCCTTGCCGTTCATGGTCAGCGGCGCCGATTCCAATTCGGTTGGCCTGTTGTCGCTCATGGCTGGCGGCATCTGGAGCAGCATGACGGCCGCCGGTGTAGCGCCACAGCAAGTGCTGGTCACCGTGATGATGGCGGTTGTGCTTAGCACGGTGCTGGTCGGTGTATTGCTCACGGTCTTGGGCGTGATGCGTCGCGGCAGTCTGGTGCAGTTCATTCCGTTTCCGGTGGTGGGTGGCTTTTTGGCGGGCAGTGGTTATTTGTTGTGGAGCGGGGCATTTTCTGTCTTGACCGGGCATCACTTGGACCTGGGAATGCCGTCGGCGATACTGCATCTGCATTGGCAAGTGGTGTTGCCAGCAGTGATTGTCGTTATCGGCATGCTAGGCGTGCCAGGGCGTAAATTCAGCCACCCTGTGGTATTGCCGGTAAGCTTGGGCTTGGCATGCCTGGCATTTTTCGGTGCGCTGAGCGCCTCAGGTATTTCCATTGCCCAGGCGCGCGCCTTGCAGTGGATGTTCGAACCCTTGAGTCTGAGCGGCTTGCAATCGCCTTTGAACTTGCCCTGGCGGGAAGTGCATTGGGATATCCTGCTGCATCATTACAGTGAAATGTTGGCGCTGTTGGCGGTATCGACTCTGACGATATTGCTCAACGCCACCGGCGTGGGCTTGGCCACGCGACGCGAAGTGGATTTCAATCATGAGCTGCGTAGTGCCGGCGTAGCCAACATCATCACCGGCATTGTCGGCGGCGTGATCGGTTATCAGTCGTTGAATCGAACCTTGCTCAATTACCACTTTGGATCGCGCAATCGCATTGCAGCTGTGCTGGCTGCGTTACTGTGTCTGTTGTGCGCGTTGTTTTTCATGCCGCTGATTTCTTTTATGCCCAAGCCGGTATTGGGTGGGCTGTTGCTTGGACTGGGTGGCGGGCTGCTCAACGAGTGGGTGCTCAAGGCGCGGCGACGTCTGGCGCGCGGGGATTACTTCCTGATCATATTGATTCTGGCCGTGATTGCCTGTTATGGCTTTGTCGCCGGCGTAGCGCTCGGCACGGTGGTGGCATGCGTGCTGTTTGTGGTGGACTACGGCCGGGTTTCGTGCGTGAAGATGGAGTTCACCGGCGTCGCGCTGCATTCCAAGATGGAGCGGCCGATGGAGGCTCGTATGCGGCTCAAGCAGATTGGCGAGCGCATATTCGGCATGCGCTTACAGGGCTTTTTGTTTTTCGGCAGCGCCAATCAGATGGTCAGCCGCGTGCGCGAGCAACTGCAGCAGCCGCGCGATTACCTCATCATCGACTTTCGTCATGTGCAGGGCCTGGATGCCTCCACTTCGCAAAGTTTCGTGAAGCTCGCGCACGTGTGCGAGCAATACAAGACAACGTTGATTTTGACGGGCGTGCACGAACGCATCCGTTTGCCGATTTCGCGCGCCCTGTTTGAGGGTGTCAAGCCGATGGAATTCGTCGATCTGGATGCGGCGCTGGAATGGGTCGAAGACCATATGCTGGCGACCAGGATCGAGGGGCACGGCGGTCGTGATTTGCGCAGCAATCTGGCCGATCACTTCGGTGCCGGTGAGCTCGGTTCGTTGTTTTCGCGCATGGATGTGGTAGATCTGGACGCCGATACCTTGTTGTTCAAAAAGGGGGATGCCGGTGATTCGATGTATTTCATCGAAGATGGACAGGTGAGTATTTTGCTCACGCTTGACGGTGGCGCCAAGATGCGTCTGCGCTCTTTCGGCAACGCCACCATTGTTGGAGAGATGGCGCTCTACAGCGGTCACAATCGTACTGCTGACGTGATCACGGATCGTCGTACCAGGGCTTATCAACTGAGCATGGCGAACTTGCGCCGTTTGGAGCACGACGATGTCGCCGCTGCGCTGCAATTACATAATTACGTCATCAAGGTGATGGCCAGCCGGCTGGCTGCAACCAACGAGGCATATCGACTGGCGTATTGATGGCGGCGGTCATCTGAACGCATGACATCGAAGCCGTCACGCTGTCGATCGCTGCTCGTTTGGTCACCCAAGGACGCAAGTCTCAACAAATGTTTGTGAAAGGAGCAAGGATGTATTTCATCAGTGTGGCTGGATTCATGCTGTTATTTCCATTGCTGTCGATAGGCTATGACTGGGCCGCAAACAATGTGCCGTTTACCATCGCCTTGCTTGCCAAATGGTATGTGTTTTGGGCAGTCGGCGTTCGCTTGTGTTTCGCCGGTGTGAAACAGATTAGTCAGCCTCGCTATACCGCAGAAAAAATTCTTGGCCTTACGAGCGAGGACGTGATTGTGGTGGTACGGGAGTTGGGTTTTGCCAATTTCTCTATTGGCACAGTAGGACTAGCCACCATCCATTTCACCGATTGGACCATGGCAGTTTGCCTTGTCGGTGGATTGTTTTACGGACTGGCCGGTATCAATCACGTTGGGCATCCGCAGCGCAATGCACTGCAAAATGTGGCGATGATTTCGGATCTATTTGCCAGCCTTGTTCTTCTGGGCTGCTTCATTTCAATTGTTTTTTAAAATTATTTTGGCTTGCGTCAATTCGGCATTCAACGCGCTGAGCCTTGATAAGCTGCGTTTGCGCGGTAAAGCGAAGAGCGGGCCTTTGATCTGCGAGGCCAGCGCCGATCCCATGTCGCTGGGTCGGCGCTGACAGATTTATTGCGTTGGGTGCGACAATTTCAAAGTTGCTCGGCGTTCATTTTCCTGGATTGTCATCAAAACGTTTCCCAGTTGCCATCCTCATCGGAGGTGGTGTGAGCGATTTTTCGCGTTGCCGTTGTAGAAGGCAAGGCTGTTTTTGGCTGGACACCGTCCGATAATAAATCTGGCGCATGTCTCTGGTAAAGGGGCGGTGTAGTTTGCAATGTCTGGCTTTTGTCCAGAATAAATACGCTCACTAACTCCGTGAGTGCGGTCGCCTGAAATTGCAGGGACTGCGAGGCAGCGCTGGCTTGTTCCACCAATGCCGCATTTTGCTGGGTAACTTCATCCATTTGCGTCATGGCACGGTTGATTTGTTCGGCACCGCTGCTTTGCTCCAGACTGGCCGAAGAAATTTCTTTGACGATGGTCGTCACGGTTTCAAAACTGGAGACGATTTCCTGCATGGTTGCGCCTGCCTGACTGACCAATTTGCTGCCTGCATCGACTTTTTCGACCGACTCACCGATAAGGATTTTGATTTCCTTTGCCGCCGCTGCACTGCGTTGTGCCAGGCTACGCACTTCCGACGCTACGACCGCAAAGCCGCGTCCTTCTTCGCCGGCACGTGCAGCCTCGACGGCAGCGTTGAGCGCCAGAATATTGGTCTGAAATGCGATGCCATCGATGACATTGATAATTTCGACGATCTTGTTGGAAGAGTCATTGATGGAGCCCATGGTATGGATCACTTCACTCACGACCGTGCCGCCTCGGACCGCTGTTTCTGAAGCCATTGTCGCCATGGTGCTAGCGCGATTTGCATGATCCGCATTTTGCTTGATGGTCGCCGTAATTTCTTCCATCGCCGATACGGTTTCTTCCAAAGAACCGGCCTGCTCTTCAGTGCGTGCCGCCAGATCAAGATTGCCGGCGGCAATCTGTGTCGATGCGGTCGCAATCACATGGCTTCCTGCATGTATTTTGCTAATGATTTGCGTCAGGCTGTCGCGCATGGTCTTCATCGCAAACAAAATACTGGAGCGATCGTCCTGTTTGAGTTGGAATGCCGAAGACAGGTCGCCTTCGGCAATTTGTTGTGCGATCTTCGCCACGTAAGCAGGTTCGCCGCCAAGTTGCTTGAGCAACGAGCGCACGATCATGATGCCCAATGCGGTGATCAGCAAGGTCAGTATGACGGCAATGACGGTCGCATTTATCTTGGTTTTCTGTAAGGTGTCATCGGCATTCTTTGCGCCGGCATCGCCGAGCTGCACATTGTATTCATCCTGTGCGTCCAGCGCGGCGTTTAATTTTGCCGGTATCGCGCCGCTGGCAAAGAGCAAGGCGCGGGCATCCTCGGCATTGCCAGCTTCGGTCAGGGTAAAGACTTTTTGCAGCAAATCATTATAGGTGTGCAGTGCTGCACGATTTGCATTCAGTAAGCCGCGATCTTTCTCATCGCTGAGATAGTTTTTTTCGTATAGATCGAATGCCGCATTCGCCTTGGTGCTGGAATCTTCCATGGCCTGACGGATTTCTTTGCGTTTAGCACTATCGGATTCAGAAACGTATTGCCAGATTCTGATGCGTAGGAGGGCGATATTGCTGGCCGCCTTTTTCAACGCGAGCAGACTAGGGACAGTGTTGATGTTGGCGTAGTTGGCGGCGCTATACACCTGCTGTATCTGTGTGGCACCAAGAATGGATAAACTTGCCAGTCCAATGATTGCGGAAAATACTAATAAGTATAATTTTTTTGCGACGGTCATCTGAAACTCCCAGGTTAGGAATCTTTAATTTTTTTGGTAACTTTTGATTACGTAATCACTTGGTGATTATTACAATAATTTTAGAAGCGTGCTTGGTGAGTAAAAAAGTAAATTATTTATATTAATTATCTGGAGGCGGTATTGTTCTGAATTTGAAGAGGGGAGAAAAACAGGGTGCTGTTTCGAACGCCGATGCTGGATGAGATCCAACTCGCTTTCGAGCGCTAGGGCTTGCTGTTGTTATTGGATACGCGCATCTACCTGTGGCGGCTTCAAGATAGTCAACGTTGTCGAATGAGGCACGTTCCAAAATCATCGTTGCTGTGCAAGTTTGCGTCAGTGGCGCTTCGATTTTTGGTGGTAACGATTTAAGTGAAAATTGGTAAGCTGGACGTGAACGTGAACTTGCCTGTGTCGGAGATCGAACATGGTGACTTTCAAATGCTCCCACTTTGACAAAGCAGGCCGCGACAGTGATGCAGTCGTCAGATATTCACAAGGATCTGACGATCGTATTCTGGTAGCGAGAGCGATCAGGGAAATGTCGCGTTAGCAAGGATAAGTCGGATTTATTTGCAGGTGTTAGATTCACCGGTTCTATTGCATTAAACAAAGCCATTGAGTCGTTAGGGTAACCATCATTTTTTAAAAAAAGACAAATTGACATGCTACATATTCAGTTCTGAACCTTGCTGTTGGCTTGCTGCTCCGGCTCGATACGTTTCACGGGCAGGCTGATGCGGAAGCGGGTTCCTTTATCAATTTCCGTGTGCACATCGATGTTGCCATGGTGTTTTTGCACAATGCCGTAAGAGAGCGACAGGCCCAGCCCGGTTCCTTTGCCTATCGGCTTGGTGGTGAAGAAAGGATCGAAGATGCGCGGCAGCACATCTGCAGGAATACCGCAGCCCTTGTCGGCCACTTCGATCCAGGCATTATCGCCTTCCACCCCGGTACGAATGGTAATCTGGCCGCGTTCCGGCCCCGTTGCATGCGCTGCGTTGACCACGAGATTCAGAATCACCTGATTGATCTGCGAGGGCAGGCATTCAACTGCGGGAAGGGAGCCATATTCCTTGATCACCTCCGCCGTGTATTTGATTTCGCTGGCGATGATGTTCAGCGTGGAATCGATGCACTGATGCAGATCGGCAGATTCCCATTCCTGGCTTGAATCAACGCGTGAAAAATCCTTGAGATCCTGCACGATTTTTCGCACACGCATCGCGCCGCCCTTGGATTCTTCCATCAGTGCGGGAATATCCTGCTTGAGAAAAGCCAGTTCCACGCGTTCGCGTAAGCGCTTCAGATTGGCGGCGATCTCCGGCGAACCGACGCTGGCCTCCGCGCCTTCGTATGCAGCCAGCATTTCAAACAGATCGCTAAGATAAGTTTCAAGCGTGCTGAGGTTGGAAAATATAAAGCCGATCGGATTGTTGATCTCATGGGCGACACCGGCCGCCAGTTGGCCGATGGAAGCTAGTTTCTCCGACTGCACCAAGCGACTCTCCAAATGCTTGCGCTCCGTGATCTCGTTTTGCAATACTTCATTGGTCCGCGCGATTTCAATCGTGCGATCTTGCACCGCCTCCTCAAGATTGTCCATTTTTAATGCGACCTGCTGTGTCATTTCCCATTTTGCCGTCAATGTGCTGGCCAGTTGGAAAACTTCGATCATATCGAACGGTTTCTTGAGGATCAAAAGGCGATCGCGTACATCGAGCCGAGTTAGTACTTCGTCCCAGGAATATTCGGTATAGGCGGTGCAAATGACGATCTGCACGCGCGGATCTTTTAACCAGAGTTGCTCGATGGTCTCGACGCCATCCCATCCTGGTGGCATGCGCATGTCTACGAAGGCCATGGCGTAAGGTCGCTCGGCCAGCCGCGCCTGTTCGACTTTCTCTACGCCTTCGCGGCCCTGATAGGCAGAATCGAGTTCGAAACCGATAGTAGGTGAGGCCGGTGCCGCAGCGCCAAACAGGGCGGCCTCGATGTCGTCCAGATCTGAGGCTTTGCTGCTGCCGACAAGAATTTTACGAAAATCCTCATGAATTGAGGGCATGTCGTCGATCAGTAAGATGCGCCGGTTTTGTAGTTTACTCATGGGCTATATGCTCTACCGTGTCAGATTGGAAGATCAAGCGTGAAGGCCGCACCGCGACCTGGACCATCGCTGTGGGCAGTCAGTGTACCTCCCATTTCCTGGGCCGCCAGCACGCAGCTGTGGAGGCCGAAACCGTGCCCGTCCTTACGCGTGGTGAAGCCGTGTGCGAAGATGGATATCAGGTTATCCGGTGCAATTCCTTCGCCGTTGTCGGCGACCGTGATGCGAAGTACACGCGTATGCGTGACATCCATTAGCGCGGCGTTAAGCGTGATGCGCGGACGTCGGTCAGTGACATCGTTCATGGCATGCTTGGCGTTGCTGATCAGGTTCACGAGGATCTGTAGCAGACGGTGCCGGTCCAGTAGCAGGTCCGGCAGCGCAGCGATGTTCTTGACGACGTCCACATTGTGGCGCGTCAGTGCGCTGGCATTGATACGTAGCGCGTCGTTGAGCAATTCGTCGAAGCTCAAGGATTCTACAATGCGTGATGCGCCTGCATAGGATTGTTGCGAGGCAACAATTTCCTTGATATGACCGAGGCTTTTGTCGAGCGCGTCAAGTTCACCGACCATGAGTTCCTGCTCTCTTTCCAGAGCCTGCGCCAGATCACGCAAATAGTTGGGTAGTAGCTTGCCTCTGGCGTCATGTGTGATGAACTCGCCAAGATCATTGGGATGTGCGTCCATCAGTTGTACCGCGCGCACCAAGCCGTTGAGCTTGGAATTACGTAGTTGCGAGCTGACCATGTTGGCGGAAACATTGACGCTGTTGAGCACATTGCCGACATTGTGCAGCACATTGGTGGCAATCTCGGCCATGCCGGCGATCCGGGAAGCTTCCAGCAATTGTCTGTGTACGTCGGCGATCTGGTGTTCGGCGTTTTTTAGTTCAGTGATGTCTTTGGTGATACCGAAGGTGCCGATAATTTTATCATCACGGTTACGCAGCGGCATTTTTGTCGTCAAAGCCCAGGTATCCGCCCGGCCGTCTATCCAGGTTTCTTTTTCTACCTTGCCGATCATCGGCAGACCGCTGCGTATGATTTCCTGTTCATCCTCGAATGCGGGGCGGGCATGCTCTTCCGAGAAGACGTCGAAATCTGACTTACCTACCAGCTCGTCGGAGTTTTTCATTCCGAATTGGAGAGCCTGGGCTGCGCTGCACTTGATAAAACGGGATTCGGTGTCCTTGAAATAAATGTGGTCCGGGGAATTGTCCAGTAGTGCCCGCAACAGATCGTGTTCATTGGCTTGGAGGTCGTCGGCCTGCTTGTGCCGGGTGATGTCGAATAAGATGCCTTGACTGCCATCGCATGTGTTATCAGCTTTGAGCACCGCAGATTCCAGCACTAAAAAGTACTGCGGCTGGCTGCCGGGGTGATGGTGGAACTCCTCCTGTTCGACCTGCTGCCCGGTTTGCATGATCAGCGCGTGGCGCAAATTCGCCTGTACAGCAAGCTCTTGCCGCCACACTGTTTTTGGATTCTGTGTTTCGTCGGCGGAAATCTCCGTAACGGTGCGGCCAAGGATGCGGTCCCGGGAGAGGACCATGAGTTGAGCAAACCTAGCGTTGACAAAGATGAAACGACCGGCCACGTCTTTGCGGAAAATACCGACGGGAAATTGCTCCATAATCGCTGCGTCTTTCAGCGGGGACGCTGGGTTCGAAAGAAAATCCGAAGAAAGAGCAGGTGACGATTCCATGGTCATGGTGTGCACATAGCGGCGTTAGTATCGTTGGAACTTGTTTATTGGTTTGTATTTATTTCCTAATGATCGATTAGAACTCATTCAGGAGCATTTGATGTTGTTTTTTTACTTAGCGCTGCCAATAGATGGAAAGCATGAAGAAAATGATAAGCCATTTAAGCCATCGCGACGCATGAGCGCACAATCGTATGCCTGCTTACTATGCTGAGTGTTTGATTGGGTCCCGCGCCGGGGACCACTATATAGAGACAGTCATTGTTTTTAGCCTTTCATCGGAATAAGATGAAATAAGGGCACTTGCCACGACAGTGGTTTTCGCTGGTAATAATAAATACGCGTCCGGCCAGCTTTTTTCTATAGAGAGTCTATGTATAAAGTGGCCTTTTCTGAGCACCCACCGTACTCGGAAGAAAACCTTCGTATTATCTCTGTCGAAGATGTGATGGAAGACGTTGAGCTCATCCATGAGGAGCTCAAGCGCGCCGGTCTGGGCGCGACCTTAGAACGAGTAGATACGGAGTTGGATTTTTTGCGCGCCATCGACACGCATGCCGATCTCATTTTGTGCGATTTTACGCTCCCCAACTTTGATGGCATGACAGCGCTGCACATTGCGCAGGAAGCAATTCCCGATGTTCCCTTCATCTTCGTCTCTGGGACGATAGGCGAGGAGCTGGCCATTCAGACGTTGCGCTCAGGCGCTTATGACTATGTCCTTAAAAGCAATATTGGCCGCCTACCGTCGTCTGTACGCCGCGCACTGCAAGAGTCTCACCAGCGCGCCATCCGGAGAAGGACCGAGGAAGCATTGCATGCAGAACGCAACTTACTTTCTGCCGTCTTTGATACGGCAGGTGCGGTGGGTGTCATGCTTGACGCCGAGGGACGGATACTCAGATTTAATCAGGCAGGAGAGAATGCGACCGGATATATCAGTCAAGACATTCTGGGCCGATGCTTTTGGGACGCATTTTTCACCCCCGCACAGGCTCAGATTGAGAAGGCGCGTTATCAAGAAGTTGAGAAGGACGCCATCCCCATAAAATACCAAAGCCAATGGCTTACGCGCGACGGTCGAGTTCGCACTCTGCTTTGCTCTCTTAATGTCCTCAAAAACAACTACTTCAAGACTATTTTTATATTAAGGAAACTCTGCATAAGTAAACGCATGAGAGTCTTACTGCGTTAAAGAAGGCATACAAACCAGATCTGGATGAAGGCAATGAAACAAAGGACATTCGCAGAAGGTAGTTTTGAGCCGTATCGCA
>Ga0302140_10008387_pt1 | contig 12859 bp, 12 predicted proteins | sample I_Bog_E1_1_FD_202095 | JGI IMG/M metagenome (GOLD analysis project Ga0302140, IMG submission 202095) | Peat permafrost microbial communities from Stordalen Mire near Abisko, Sweden - I_Bog_E1_1 | ecosystem: Environmental > Terrestrial > Soil > Wetlands > Peat | place: Sweden: Abisko, Stordalen...
CTTGGCGAAAGGCGGTTCGGACAGAAATCCTTCGTTGGGGAACACGGCCGTGCCCGATGGGTGATCGATCGCCACCAGCCGAACCTGGTCGACGAAATTAACCTCTTCCATGGGCTCACCGAAGCGCAGACTGAAGAGCCCATTGCGCTCCCTCAGTTGATCGCCATCCACCTTGATCCATTCATCCGGATCGGGAATATTGTGCCGCATAGGAGAGACCCAATGACCAATCACCGCCGCTCCAATTACATCTGCAACAAAGTTGTACCTGCTTCCATTCCAGGCAAACAGCGTGGGGCAAGAACTTCCACGGCGATCCGTCTCAGTGATAGGATGCAGCCCATTCGACGCCACATCAATCTCGTCCTGAGGGACACCCGTGGGCCAGAGCAAACGCACAAGGTCAGCCTTGTCCGCACCGCCCAACCCGGCGAGAATCTCTGACTGCCCTGTATCTTCCCACTTCTGCCAAAGCCCGTTAGCGAACACCTGGATCTTAGTGCCAATGCCGCTCCTGTTGTCCGCGCCACCGTGCAACACAATGTGTAGCGAGTGGTTGCGACTGCCGCCAATGTTCGCCAGCAGGAGACTCGACCCATTGGCTTCCGTCACAATGAGATCCGAAGCGCCGGTGTGATTCACGTCATCAGCAATCAGTGCGCGGGGGGAGCGCAGCCGAACCTCATTCAGTTTGAGTTGCGCACTCACATCCACAAACCCGCCGGGTCCCAGGTTGCGTAGTACCCGCAACTCGGCACCGTGTCGCGTCTGCACCAGGGCGGCGATATCGATCCATCCATCGTTGTCGAAGTCAATCGGAATCGCTGCTGTAGCACTCACCACACCTTCCATCGGCAGTGACACGCGCTCAAATGTCTTACCGTCGATATTGCGCCAAAGCGTCACGCCCGGCTCGCCGGCGTGCGAAAGCAGCACGTCCATCCACCCATCTTTATTGAAGTCCAGCGTGGTCACCGACACAGTTGGGGGAAGCTTCACGGGGAACAGGGGCCATGCTCCGAACGGCCCCTCGCGCCGATTCGCGAAGAAGATCGGAGCCGGACTCTTACCTGCGACCAGTAAATCGACCGCACGATCATTGTTCAGATCCGAAAGGATCGCCGCACTCGTCGGCGCAGATCCTTCAAGTCCAGCCGGCTGGGTCCAATCCGTGAAAGTCTTGTTCCCATTGTTCCGCCACAGAGCGTTGGGGGATGCGTGCGACGCCGTCGGTGTTCCCGTAATGAAAAGGTCCAAGTCGCCGTCGTGATCATAGTCGACAAACATCAGGCTCGTGGGACGACTCGTGGCCACCACGTTAGAGACCGCAGTTACGTCTTCGAATCTGCCGTCGCCTGCATTGCGATACAGCACAATGCGGTCCTGACCATCACGATCCCTCACCGCGAGAGCGAGGTCGGGCAAGCCGTCGTTATCAAAGTCACCGACGGCACAGGCGAGCCCGGTTCCCGCAACATGAATACCCGACGTTGATGAGGGAACTTCCGCAAAACGAGTAGTGCCGGCGCGGTCGTATAGCCGAACAGCATTCTCTCCTTGGCTCATCAGCAAAAGCGCGGGTTCGTCGTTAGAAGATAGATCGATCAGGCACGCAGGCCCACCCATGTCAGTGGTCACCGAAGGACCAGAGTGCCACGATTCGCGGAAGAGAACCGGAATCATTGGCTCAACCCGGGTCGGAGCCAGCGCAGCATCTTCTGCGCGCGCGAAGATGCCTTCCTCTCCATAGTTATGAGAGAGCGGAGATCCCAGCTTTGCAGCGGTGATATGTTGAAACCGCGCAAGCGCCTGCTGAGCTCCCGCCGTGTCGCCCTCGCGCCGCAGCACACGAGCCAGGCCAAAGATCGCAGAGGCGTGATGCGGATCCAACTCGAGCGCCTTCTGATACTCCGACTTACAGTCTGGAAGATTGTTCAATTCAAAGTAAACCGACCCAACCATATAGTGTGTGTCGGGATCGTTGGGTCGGAGGGCCGCAACCTTCTTAAAGGCGTCGAGTGCTTTTGCGGGTTGGTTTTGATTGCGGTAGAGAAGCCCGAGGGCATACCAGGCATGGGGGTCCTTCGGATCTTCAGCCGCCGCCTTCTCTAGCAACGGCTGTGCCTCCGTGGATTTCTGCAGATACAGAAGCGCAATTCCCTCATTGACCGTGGCTATCGTAAGACTCGGATCAGTCTTGGCAGCAGCGACGAAGGTAATCACCGCGCGATCCAGAAACTGCTGCCCCATCTGCGCAGTCCCAAGATTGTTCAGCCGCGCGGCTTCCATCGAAGGCGGATGCTGCTCAGCGTGGAGCATCGGAAGATAACCCGCGCTGAGAAATAACAAACACAGCGCCAGTCGCCGTGCGATTCGTTCTGCGGTGCTTCGGTATACGGTATTCCATTGATGTGCAAAGAAGGGCATGTCTACTCGCGTTCGATACGGCTTGCTGCCAAATAATTCAGACACTTAAGATATACGCTGGATCGCTAGTTTGAGCGCTCCGCACACGGTTGCGATCTGTGACTCGTTGATGCGATTGAAGAAGGGAAGCGCGATGGTGCGGGAAGCCACCGCCTCGGTTATGGGCAGGTCCCAGTCAAACCGAAGCTCGGCATATGCAGGCTGCAGATGGATGGGCGCGAAGTATCGACCGCAGCCAATCCCTGTCTGCTCAAGGTAGCGGATCACCTGGTCGCGCTGAGCCGCAGTGAATCTGTCAGCGAGGCGTACCACGTAGACAAACCAACTGATGCGACCGCCAGGAATGCTCTCGGGAGGAAGTATCAGGCTTGCCTCCCCGCTAAGGTGCTGGCGATAGACTCCAGCAATCACCTCGCGCCGATCAAGAATCTGATCGAGCCGCCGCATCTGGCCGATGCCCAGCGTGCAGGCAATCTCGGAGAGCCGATAGTTATACCCCACCTCCGAATGTTGCAGCCAGTTGTCCGTGGCGCTGCGCCCCTGGTTGCGAAGGCTGCGTACATGTGCAGCAACCTCGGCACGCCGCGTGACCACCATGCCGCCCTCGCCGGTAGTGATCTGCTTATTCGGATAGAAGGCGAATACGGCTGCGTCGCCAAAACTGCCGACAGCTTGCGATCCAATCATCGCGCCGAGAGCTTCGCAAGCGTCCTCGATCAACGAAAGATTATGGCGGCGGGCGAGGGCAACCAGCGCATGCATATCAGCCGGGACGCCGAATGTATGGACCGCAACGATAGCCCGCGTGCGCGGGTTGATCGCTCTCTCTACGGCAACAGGCGATAGGTTCAACGTTACGCTATCAATATCCACAAACACCGGAATGGCGCCGACATATCGAATCGCATTCGCCGCTGCGATGAAGGTGAAGGAAGGCACAATCACCTCGTCCCCCGCCCCAATGCCAAGCGCCAGCATCGCAAGATGCAACCCTGCGGTCCCCGAGCTCACCGCAACGGCGTGTTCAACCCCGGTTAGTTGTGTGAAGGTCGACTCAAACTCAACCAAGCGCGGCCCGAGACTAAGTTGCGAGCTGCGCAGTGTGGCGACGACCGCTTCGATCTCAGCCTCAGTAATGTCCGGTGATGACAGAGGAATCTTCGGCTGGCTCATCGGGAAGGAAGAAGCTCCGCGGGGAGGGGTTGCGCCCGTTTGTGTAGCAATCCCTCGAGCGGCGTGGAAGTCAGAACATCGACGATTCGCTCAGCAGCATGACCATCCCCATAGATGTTTCCAGCGAAGCGCAACCTTTCGCGGAATGCCGGTTGCCGCGCCGCAGCTAGCTGCGCACAGATCGACTCAACCGTAGCATCCGCATCCAGGATATTCAGTCCGCGTTCCCGGCCCTGCTGGCGGATTCCCACGTTCACAACAGGAAGTCCAAACGACGCACCCTCCATAATTCCACTGCTGGAGTTTCCGAGCAGTGCCGCAGCTTCGCGCAGAAGACTCCAGTAGGTGATAGCAGGAAGATTGATAAAAAGATGTGCATCAGTGTGCGTCGCGCAGAAACTCTTAATCCGATCCATCAACGCATGACTACCAGCATCTGCGTTCGGATAGCAGAAGATAATCTGGCCGTGAAGATCCTCTAGTGCCGTGAACACCGCATCGGCTTCAGCCGTTGTGTCCTTGAAGAGCGTGACGGGATGATACGCGACGACAGTGACATCCTCCCCCAGCACAAGGCCGAGAGCCTGCTGGAGTTCCTCTCGCGTGAGCAGCGTGCTGCGACGGATATGGTCTAGCGAAGGCGCGCCCGCGCGGTGTACTCGCCACGGCTCTTCTCCCATCGAGATCACTCGCGCTCTCGCCTTGTCGGTCGAGGTGAAATGAATGTGCGCCATCTTTGTGAGCGCATTGCGCACCGCATCATCGATCGCCCCTTCGCTGATCTCGCCGCCTTCGATATGCGCCACGGGAATTCGCAACGTGAGTGCAACGCTCGCCGGTGCGAGCATCTCGTAGCGATCCGCAATCAGCAGAAGAAGGTCGGGGCGCATCTGCGCCAGCGCGTCCGTAAGTCCGAGAATTGCCAGCCCAAGCGTCTTGGCCATCCCCACATCCGTGTCAGAGCTGAGCAGGCATTCGATGCGCGACGCAATCGCGAACCCATCACGCTCGATCTCATCAACAGTCGAACCGAATTCAGGGGAAAGATGCGCAGCCAGAACGATCAGCTTCAGATCTACATCAGGATGCGCCGCAAGATCTCTCAGCGGCCAATAGAGATGGCTATAGTCAGCGCGTGAGGTCGTAACAACCGCTATGCTTCGCTTCATGCCTCGATCTCCGAAGCCATCTCCGGCACGCGAGCTTCATTCAGAGCAGCAAGGACGAGGCTGCTTGGCTTGTACTCCGGCACCAGGGTCCGGACCCCGTGCAGCAGTTGCGGCAGGTCGCGTCCATGGATCGCCTCGAGCAACGTATCGAGTGCGCTGTCGCATTCGGCGGAGCCGCAGATCGGTGTCTCAATAGCCCGCAGACGAGAGTGATCGACCTTACTCCGCGCGGCCACGTATTCGCTGCTCGAGACAAGTTGCTCGGAAAGTTTATCGCCAGGGCGCAGCCCGGTGAACTCGATCGATGCAGGACTCCGATGCACATCGATCAAATGCCGCGCGAGATCAAGAATACGGACGGACGGGCCGACCTCGGGTAGGAGAAGAGTGGGTGTGGAACACACCTCTAACGCATCCAGCAACGCGCGAACCGCCTCGTTCAGCGTGATGAAGTAGCGCTCCACCTCGGGATCGGTCACGGTAAGAGGTCCGCCCTGCGCGATCTGCTCCAGCAATAACGGAAGTATGCTGCCTTGAGAACCGATGACATTGCATAGCCGCACAACCCTGGTGAGGATCGACGTCCTCGCACTCAGAACGATCTGCTCAGCGATGCGCTTGGAAGCACCCATGATGTTGCAGGGTTCAACCGCCTTATCCGTAGACACCAGCACGATCTGCTCAACACCGTTCGCGACCGCAGCCTCCATCAAGCAATGGGTCCCGAATACGTTATTCTCAATCGCTGCAAACGGGTTTTGCTCCATCAAAGGGACATGCTTCAACGCGGCAGCATGGAAGATGATCTCGGGTTGATGATGCGTCAGCGCGTGGTCCAGCGTGTCGCCATTACAGACGCTGCCTAGAAGGGAAGTATGCCGCCTGGAACCAGCCTCTCGAAGACTGCGGTCCACTTGGTACAGACCATTCTCCGAGCTGTCGAGGAGAACCAGGCTTGCCGGCATTGATGCCGCTGCAGCATGGGCTAGGCCCGTTCCAATCGAACCTCCCGCACCCGTGATCAGCACGCGTCTTCCTGTCAAAGATTTCGACCGCAGCAGTTGCCAGCTCCCCGGAGAGCTCGGGGAAAGCAGCTGATCCCACGAGACGCCCCCATCATCGGACGTACTGGCACTGCGAAGATCCATAGAGACCGGGTTCTGCATGTAAATACAGTCTAGAGCCTGTTATGCACTTTGGGCTGCGAGGCGACGTCGTGAAGTCTTTCGAGCCTGGGAGCTAAGCGCTTCTCTCCGGCACATGTTCTGCAACCCCGCACTCAAACGGACAAAGCACACTGGGTGCAGCATGCAACTTCGCGCACAACACCCCCTCAATGCCAAACCGCTCCACATAAAGAAAAGCAGCACCAAACATGCCCAGCATCGGAGCCACAAAGTAAACCCACTCCGCCGTCCATACCCCCGCAAACACCGCCGACCCCACCGTTCGTGCCGGGTTGATGCTGAACCCCGACACCGGCGCAAAGAAAAAAACGTACGCCGTAATCAACACTCCCACCGCATAGCTCGTATACCCCGCCAGCCTCCGCCGATTCGTCAGCCACAATACCACCCCCATCAACAGCGCGGCCATCAAGAGCTCCGCGCCGAACGCTCCGGCCGTCCCCCCAATCCCCGGCACCGTCACCGCGTAGTCCACGGAGGGTTGCGCCAGCAATCTTCCCATCATTAACTTCGCAATCCCAACTCCCGCCACGCCTCCCACAAACTGCCCGCATACATATCCCAAGGCGTCCCATACCCCGATCTTCCCCAGCCAAAGATAGGTCAGCGTAATCGCCGGATTGAAATGCGCCCCCGACCTCTTGCCCATCGGCGAATGAATAATCATCACTGCCGTCCCGCCCATCGCTGCGCCCATCACCAACCGTCGTACCGCCGAACTCGGCACCCAGTGTAGCGCTGGTGACCCTACCCCAAACAGCGCCACCGTCGCCACGCAAGCCGCCACCATAAACCAAGCCAGTTCCAATCCCTCATACACATACAGAAGCCAATGCCGTCGCACCGCCTCGGCCGCGGTAGCTGGAACCTTCATCCCCGCATTCATCCCCGCATTCATCCCCGCATTTGGCCCCACACTCACCATCCCTACCCGCAGACTAGCAGCCAGAACAGCTCTTGGTTCTCAGTCACCCGTCCCCAGAACTAAGAACTGAGAACTGAGAACTGAGAACTTCCCCCTCACAATGCGCCGCCGGCAATGGCATCTTGCAGCCGAGGGTATTCGGGCTTGAATCCAAGATCTTCCCGGATTCGCCGCCCATCCAAAAGAACGTCCGAAGCCCGAGCGGCCTCAGCATCGCTACCATCAGGCGGAGCAGCGCCAACCGACGCAAACAGCGCAGCCAGGTCCGGGGCCTCATCGTCAACCACGTTGTACACGCGGTACAAAGGCGACAGCGAGTCGAGCAGTAGCCGAACCGCCTGCGCAATATCAGCATGATGCCCGATCGAAATCCTCCGCGTCGGACTGTACCCCCGCATCCTCGGTGCAACTTCCTCGATATGCCGGTCGCCGTCGCCATATACGAAAGGCAGCCGCAGAATCCTCACATCGAGCCCCTCCACCGCCAGTAGCCCGCGCTCAGTCGCCAGCTTACCGGCGAAGTAACCCGGAGGAGGAGTGCAAACGTCGTCCTCGTGTAATAGGCGGCCGTCGTTGTCGCCATAGACCAGACCAGTGCTCGTGAACACAAACCGCTTAACGCCGACGGCCCGCGCCAATTCTGCCAGGTGCCGCGTGCCAACGTCGTTCACCGCATCTGCGGTCTCGGACGTGGCCTCGTGAAAGTACACAGCTGCGCAGTGAACGACAGCGTCCACACCCTGCACCGCAGCTTCCAGCGAACGGCGATCCAGTAGGTCGCCCTGTACGATCTCCACCCCGTGTTCCCGCAGTTCGGCCGAGCGACCAGGATCGCGCACCAGCCCTCGCACCTTGTCACCCCGAAGTGCCAGCCGTTTCGCCAATCGGCTGCCCACCTTTCCCGATGCCCCCGTGATCAGCACTCTCATCCCGCTACCATAGCGCCCCACCGACTCTTTCACAACGGCAGCCCGTGATTCTCAGGGATCGGTTCTCAGCCGTCAGTAGAACGGGAACCCATCGAGAACGGATCACTACGAACTGACCACCTCCGCCCCGAATCGTGTAAACTTGTAAAAGAGCTTTACCCGGCCCAGCGCCCTCGCGACCCTCCTGTACGGCCCAGCCCACCAGCCCAGCCCATCACGGATCAAGCCAGGTCGCCGCGCGCATAAGCATTCCGGGCAGCCCAACATTCGTATCAGGGAGATCATCACAATGGCAAAGATTGCCAAGACCGGCGACCGCAAGAAGGTCATGGATACACAGAAGAGCACGGACTGTCCCAAGTGCTCCAAGCCCACCCGCATCGTCAAGCGCGTCAAGGATCGTGAGCGCGGCGTCCCCGGCGGAGTCTACATCTCCTGTTCGGCCTGCGAATTCTTCGAAAAGCTCTAACGTCCACTCAGGGATCTTTGTTTCGCTCAGACGCCAAAAGTTAGCCGGCGGAGCGTTTTTTGTTTTCGTTTACAGTCAAATAAAAGGTTCGCCACCCGGCGGACCTTTTCCCTTTTATCGGCGTCTTATTCCTAGTTTGGATCAAGGGACCCAGCGTATCCCCGCGAGTAACCTTTCCCACTTGACGACTGTCCCTTGGGGGGAGGAGACTCTCCCACGGTACTAGGAATTTCATCATCATGGCCACAAGCACCACCGTTTCAACCGCCTCCCCAAACGTCTTCGCCTCCACGCCTCAGTTCACCCGACCCACCTTCCTGATGTGTCCCCCGGAGTGGTACAACGTCGACTACGTCTTGAACCCCTGGATGGCCGGCAACGTCCATCGTGCCTCCCGCGATCTAGCCTTTGCCCAGTGGAAGGGAATGCACAACGTTCTTCGTTCCGTCGCCGACGTTCGCCTCCTTCATCCCGAGCCTGGCTGTCCCGATATGGTCTTCCTTGCCCACGGCGCTCTCATCCACAACGGCGTCGCGGCTATCTCCAGCTTCAATCCCCAGCAGCGCCGAGCCGAAACCGCCTACCTCCGCCGCTGGCTCATCTCGCAAGGTTTTCTCCTCTGGGAAACGCCCCGCGAAACTCCCGTTGAAGGCGAAGGCGACCTCGCCTTCAACGACGACGGCACCGCTCTCTGGGCCGCCCACGGCGTCCGTACCTGCCGCGCCGCGCACCGCCACGTAGCCGACGCCTGGCACGTTCCCGTCACCTCGCTCCATCTATCGGATCCACGCTTCTATCATCTCGACACCTGCTTTACCCCGCTCGCCAGTCCCACGGGCGAGGGAATCGGGTACATCCTCTACTACCCGAGCGCCTTCGACGCAGCCTCCAACGCAGCCATCGAGCGCGCCTACCCCGCTGACCGTCGCATCGCCGTCTCCGAACTCGACGCAACGCGCATGGCCTGCTGCGCCCTTAACCTCGGCCGAACCGTATTCACCGGAGAAATCACCCGCGAACTCGCCACACGCCTCTTCGACGCCGGATTCGACGTCGTTCAGCTCGAACTCAGCGAATTCATCAAAGGAGGAGGCGGAGCCAAATCATTAGCTCTCCGCCTAAGCGACCTGCCCGTAACCCACAGCCGACTCGGCCTCGTCCCCATCTCCTAACCCACCCACTGCTGCCCATCAAAGAAAGGCCCGAACATCTGTCGGGCCTTTCTTCCATTCCGTCTTCTAGCCTCACACTCCCTTGCGAAGCTGGGCGATCGCATCATCCACCATCTTCAAATTGCTGACGGAATCCTCAGCCTCCGCCGCTTTCATAGACGACAGCTTCGTCAGCATCGCCAACTTCATACGACCGACCGAACCCATCTCCTTGCCGATTTGTTCATATCGTTGCACCAACGCAATTCCCATCGTGACTCTCCTTATTTCATTTCCTGCTGATTACGCTGCGTGAACCGCAAGCAATTCGTGGAGGGCGGCCTCAATACCCTTCATACTCTCCCCAATCCCGCCGATCTCGTCATGTCCCGAGATGTCGATGGAGAGCCCCTCAATGTCCGCAACGGCCAGCCGGTCCGATACCGTCTTCAACTGGCCCAGCCGCTTCAGCACGCCAAACAGCACGCTGCAGTACACGATGGAATCCACAAGGAGAAGTCCGCCCACGATCGTCAACAGGATCAACAGCTGATGAACGGCCTTAGCCTTCTCCGCGGCAGCCGCGTCGACGGCCTGTCCGTTGAGCTGATTGACCACATAGTCGAATATGTCATTGGGAGCAAGATCCTGCCCATCCACCATCTTGTCTGCCGCCTTGAAGTCAAAGCCCTGCTTCCCGTAGAGACCGTAGGCTGCCTGGTACTTGGCACTCAGCGCGTCATCGGCCACCAGAAAATCGGTCAGCAACGCCTTTGCGGTTGGATCATCAACACTGGCGGCCAGCGTTCCGACCTCGGCCTTTACCTTAGCTTCCTGCGCATGAAACTGATCCGTGTACTGAGCCCGCTCCTCTGGATTTTGACCTCGAAGCAGAATGTCTTTCCAGTCCAGAACCTGCACCTTGAAGTCGACCTGAGCCTGCCGAGCCGCCGCAGCCTGCACCACCGGCCCCTGCAGAATGTGGGTGTAGCCCGTGGATACTGACTTCAGCTCCAGCACCAGGGCCACGATGAGGCCGGTGACAATGACGCCACTTCCCAGGGTAATCGTAATCAGCTTCGTAGAAATCCGCATGGTGAGCCTCCTAGCTCACCCTATTCATCGGCACTCTCCCTGGATTTGTTGAATGCAAGGTAAACAGCATGCCTCTCCTCACCACATAGCGTTATCCTATCCACTCCGGCACCACCTCAACCCGACGGTACCTCTTGGACTGGCAATCCTACGGTGTCGAAGGGCTCCTTCTCGTTGATCTCGACCTATCCCTCGCCACCGGCCTGTACGCCTACTGCTACCGGTCCATCCCCTGGACCGCTCGGCGCGAGTACATCAACGCCCGGTTGCGGCGCATCAGCATCACCAATGCCCGTCGCAGATACCTTGCCAGCAGTGGCATAGCGACGGCCGCCACGATGCACCATACGATCAACGCATGCCACTCCCATCGCCAGATCTCGTGGAACATTCGCCAAGGATGATGGCTCAGGTGCTCGATCTGGCGGCGGTTCATCGGAAGGTTGCGCGTGTGAAACAGATGGACACCGAGTTGGATGAACGGAACGAATAACATCAGGTGGATCGGTGTTACCGAGTGCGCCCCGATCTGCGACGCAACCTGGCTAAGACCAAACGCCCACGCCAGCAAGATCACGATCAGAGTCGTCAGTCCCACAGACGGATTGATACCGACAACGATCCCAACTGCGAGACTCCAAGCCAATCGTCGCGGAGTCACGCCGCCCCGCAAGAGACGCAGTAGAGGTCGCAAGACCTTGCAACGGAACGCCTCCCGCATCGACCGCGGCATCTGCATACCAACGTAGGATGCACATTGGCCACCTCCAGGCGTCGCCCCCCAAACGCCAGAGAGCCCCGCAATCCCAAAAGGGAACTGCGAGGCTCTCAGCTTTCCTTCGTTCTGTTAGGGAATCAGACCGCCGTTTAGCGATCCACATCCGCCACCAGCCCGGGCGTCAATGCGCCCACGCTTGGTGGTCCGTCGACCGGCTGCACCTTCACCGGATCCATCATCTTCAGCTGAGCGACCATCTGCTCCGCAAGTTCCGGATCCGTAGGATTCACCTCTTCGACGCGTACCTTCGCCAATCCTCCCATACCCAGCTTCTGTGCCGCTGCGTAGGAGAGGTCCAAAATCCGGTTCAGCGGCACGGGGCCGCGATCGTTCACCCGGAGTAAGGTTGACTTCCTGTTTTTAAGGTTCGTTACCCGAACCCAGCTTCCCAGAGGGAGTGTGCGGTGCGCGCAGGTCAGAGCGTACATATCGTACGTCTCACCGTCGGCCGTCTTCCGCCCGTTAAACTTGCCCCCATACCAGGTCGCTTTACCAATTTGGAACCAGTGACGTTTCGCAAGGGTCTTTCCCGACGGTGGATTGTTGGGGACCGCTGCGTTCTCTCGTTTCACCGTAGGACTTGCAGCAAGGGAGGCTGTCAATCCCAGGGTTACGGCCAGCATGCCAACGCGAGTACGCTGGTAGCCTTTCTTCCCCTGCAGCTCTTCCGTGCCATTCATCGTAGGATCACTCATACGTATATTGTCGCCTTTGGAGTACCCTAAGTCAAACAATTCAAAGGTACTTATTGTCGTTTCAGGGTTGCAAAATCCCTTTGTGTATGATAGGGTTTTCACACGTCGGGGTTGCCCCAAAAGTGCCTTCAACTTCATCCACTTCCACGCACTCGAACCACGCCCCGGAACGTACCCTCCTCACCATCGCAGGTCACGACCCCTCAAGCGGCGCTGGCATCACAGCCGACCTGCAAACCTTTGCCGCCCACCGCCTCTTCGGTACTAGCGCGATCACCGCCTTGACGGTCCAATCCACCCTCGGAGTCGCCGAGATCCAACCCATCGATCCAGCCTTCCTTCGCCGCGCGCTAGATCACCTTGTCTCTGATCTTCCTCCCGCTGGCATCAAGATCGGCATACTCGGCTCGAGCGAAATCGCCGCGACTGTAGCGGGTTTTCTCGCCGCCACACTTCCCAGGCAAGGGAAGTCGGCAATAGGGAAGCAACAGCCCTCACAGATCCCCGTCGTCCCTCCTGTAATCCTCGATCCCATCCTCCGTGCTACCTCCGGCGCACATCTCCTTCCGTCCGAAGCCATCGAGATCCTCCATCAGCAACTGCTCCCCTATGTGACGTGGATCACGCCGAACTGGTCAGAGCTCTCCGCTCTCACCGCCCAGCCAGTCGAAACCCTTGAGCAAGCCGAAGCCGCCGTCGAACGTCTAGCCCTGCGACACCCCCACCTCCACATCGTCACCACCGCTGGCGACTATGCTCAACCCACCGACCTCCTCCGCTTACCCTCGGGAGAATTCCACAGGTTCGCCGGAGAGCACATCGAATCCACCTCCACCCACGGAACCGGCTGTGCCTTTTCCT
>Ga0302140_10008388_pt1 | contig 12859 bp, 12 predicted proteins | sample I_Bog_E1_1_FD_202095 | JGI IMG/M metagenome (GOLD analysis project Ga0302140, IMG submission 202095) | Peat permafrost microbial communities from Stordalen Mire near Abisko, Sweden - I_Bog_E1_1 | ecosystem: Environmental > Terrestrial > Soil > Wetlands > Peat | place: Sweden: Abisko, Stordalen...
TTAATTTTTTGTAGAACAAATACATGATAAAATTTTTTTTATGATTCTGAAGAAAAAATAAAAAAAAAAAATTTTTAAGACATTAGCTTTTTTCCAAATAAACATAATTACAATATCCAATTAATGTTCCGGAAAAAACTGCCTGGAATCGCTTGTGACATTGACGGAGTGCTAATCCGAGGTTCTCATAATCCTATTGTTTCCTCAATCCCAGCCATGCGTATGCTTCGTAATCCCTCCTCCCCCTATCATATCCCTTTCGTTTGCCTCTCAAACTCAGGTGGAAATCTTGAAAAATCAAAGGCTGAGCAACTGAACCATCTGCTTAATTTAGACTCTGAGATTTCCAGATTAAATGCAGAGCATATTATCTTAAACTTCACTCCATTTCGGCCAATTATTGAGAAATATAGGGAAAAATCCGTGCTTATTGTGGGCAGAGGGAAAATAAACGAGATTATGCAGGATTGTGGAGTTCAGAAATTTGTTAATATGAATGAATTCCGCTCTTTGGAGAGTAAAACCGTTGATAAACTCCCAACTTTTCATAAAAAATTTCAAAGTTTGAAACTTCCTTTTGAAAAATGGCTTGATATTTCTGGTATTTTCATATTAAACGATCCCATTGAATGGGAAACGAACATCCAGCTTATTTCCGAACTCTTATTGAAAAACTGCGATATTCCAGTCTATTCCTCTCATAATGATGCTCTTTATTCTGATGAGTTTCCTTTGTCTCGATTCGGCCTTGGGGGATTTAATTCAGTCTTGATTTCATTGTTGAAAAAAATTAATAATTTAGATAAAAAATTGGTTTTTTCTGGAAAACCTTTGAGTTTGACTTTTGAATGCGCAAAGGAAAGACTAAAGAAGATCGCTGATGGAAATAAACAAGAAATCAGCGAATTTTATATGATTGGAGATAATCCGAATGTGGATGTCATGGGAGGGAAAAACAACGGATTTAAGACTATTTTGGTTAGAACTGGAGTATTCAAAGATAAGGGGAATGATAAAGAAAATCCTGCGGATTATGTGGTAGAAGATTTTAATGAAGCCATGAGGTTGATCTCCAAACTAGAGAAATTGGAACTTATTTAAGATATTTCTGAGAAAAGAAGTTTTTATGTTGAATGATGAATTTTAATTTTTATGTTGAGTGATGAATTTAAAATCTTTAATAAGTTGATAAACATTTTTTTTTTTAAATAAAAAGGATCGTGTCTTAATTTTATAGAAAAAAAATTTGTCTGATATTTTTATAGAAAATTAAAAAAATGATTAGAAAATTAAAAAAATGAATTCAGTTTCAATATTTATTAGTTTTTATTAAAATAAGTTCTTTGAATTATTAATTTATACCAATTGGCCCTATTCAAAAAATGGCTTGTTATGTGGTTAATGAATTTGACTCACTTTCCCAACTTTTTGCCAATGTAAATGAATTCCCGCATATTTTTCATTTCCGCAAATGTCCCAATAAATTTTAATTTAAATTTCAAACTTTTTAAAAATAAAAATCATAAACAAACAATAATAATATCTTTCCAAATGCGAGTGATCCCTTATTCAGCCCTCTATGTGGATGTCACAGTTTCAGATCTTTTCAAGAAAGGTTTCGAATCCCTCAAGCCTCAAGATGTGAAAAAGGCCATATCTGGTATTGAGTCGATTTTTATTCAAGATCCCACGAAAGAACAGCTTTTAATTACAATGTGTGTTCGTGGTGCTTTGGACCTACTTTTGCAGGGTTTGAACTACCCCCCTGGCACTGAGATTCTAATGTCCGCAATGAATATTCCTGATATGGTGAAGGTGGTCCGTTATCATGGTTACATTCCAGTGCCAGTGGACATAGATTTCACTACTATGAAACCAAAAATGGCTTCTTTAGAGAAAAATCTCACAAAGAACACTAAAGCTATAATATTGGCTTGGGTTTATGGTTCTTATAATTATGCAGAGGAAATTTATAAGTTCTGTAAGGATAAAGGATTGTTCATCATTGAAGATAATGCAGAAACTTTTTTCGACACCAAATATAATGGGAGCCCACATGCCGATGCTAGTTTATTTTCCTTTGGTATAATCAAACTCAATACTGCTTTGGGTGGGGCGTTGATGATAGTGAGAAACAATGAGGTGCTATCCAGAAGAATGAAGTATATTATGAGCAACTACCCAGTTGAGGGGATTAAATTCTTCATTAAGAGACTTGTGAAGGCAATTCCGGCCATGATGATCCTGAATAGCACCATGGTCAACGAGTATGCCAGGCGAATCATGATATCGCTGGGCATTGAATATAAGGAGAAAGCAATCAGCCTGTTACGAGGATTCCAACCTGACGAAACCTTTCTCAATACCTATAGAAAACAAATGCCAGAGGCTATGATAGCTTTTCTTTATCTGCGAATGAAAACTTTTGACAAAGCGGAATTTCTTAGATGCACCAAAAGACAATATGAAGGCCAACAGATCTTGGAAAGAAATGGGATTTTCGTGCCAGGAACACAAGCTGATAAGAAATTTTATTGGTTATACCCGATCATTGTGCCTGATCAAGAGCTATGTTATGATATCCTGAATAAAAAAGGCATAGATGCTTATTTGGGAGCCACACAATTGAAACCAGTGCCTACTCCAATCGGGTCTAAATATGAGGATCCAAAGGAAACCATTGAATTTTTTAATAAAATCTTATATCTCCCGATACATAAGAACGTGCCGTTAGAAAGTATTCAGAAGATTTGTAGAGGAGTCGTGGAAACTGTGAAAGGTGTGGAGGAAATGAAGCGAAGAAACGACTTGATTCGACCCAAACTTTAATTATGAATCTGAGTTAAATTTAAATAAATTCAGTAGGTACGAAAACACCAAATTTTTTTTTCAAACCCACTACTTAAAATTATGAAATTATAAAAAAAAAATTATATTTTATGCAAAAAAATCGAACAAATTTCTGAAAAAATTGCTCTTAATCAAAAAAAAAAAAATATAAAAGCCTAAAGATTCACTCCCAGTCTTAAAATAGCTTAAATTAAATAAAGCTTTAAATCTCCCATATCTTTTTTCGAGCTATCCCCTATCTCGCAATGTTTGACAAAGAAGTCGTGATCGATGGAAAAGACCATCTCTTAGGTCGTCTCGCCTCAATAGTGGCCAAGGAGCTTCTTTCTGGCCAAAAGGTCGTCGTGGTTCGTTGTGACAAACTCAACAAATCTGGCTCACTTTTCCGCAATAAGCTAGCCTTCCATGAATTCCTGAACAAAACCAACACCCATAATCCCCGCAAATGGATCCAACATTACAGAGCTCCTTCCAGGATCTTTTGGAGAGCCATCAGAGGCATGTTGCCCCATAAATTCCCAAGAGGAGCCGCTGCTTTGGGTATTTAACATAATTTTCTATTAATTCTTTTGATAAAGTCACCATTTTTTGGGTTTTTTGGGGGATTGGGAATGGCATTTGACCCATTTTTTTAGGGATGCCGATTTTTTTTTGGAGTGAAAAATTAAGAATTTTTTTCGTTTCGAAAATGCAAACTTCCCAAATAAAATTTTAGGAAGACTAAAGGTGTTCGATGGATGCCCCACACCTTATGATTTGAAGAAGAAGAAGGTCGTACCTCAAGCCTTGAGACTCTTGAGATTGAAGAACCATAGAGAATGGTGCTATTTGGGCGACGTGAGCACAAAAGTCGGTTGGAAAAAACAAAGCCTTGTTGACACTTTGGAAGAAAAGAGAAAGGTTAGAGCCAAGGCCTTCTATGATAGAAAATTGGCTAAGATCAATTTGAAGAGAAAAGCCGAGAATTTGCCTGAATTCAAGGCTTTGAAAGAAGAACTCGCGAAATTCGGCTATTAAAGAGTAAAATCCTGATTTTTAGATTAAATAAACATAAAGGCTTAATTTCTAGAACATTCATCGCAAAATTTTTTCTCTTTATTTTTTTCTCTTTAAATTCGTTTAAAAACATTGGAAATTATTTTTTCCTAATGGTTTTCCTTCTAGTATAAAGGACTTTCTCTTTACTCTTCTTCAGGTTCAAGAACTCCAGCATCCTGGCCATATAACCCTTACTTCTTGCTGATTTCTTCTCCTGTTCCTTTAACAACTTAATTAATTTTGCTTTATCCAAATCGATGTTCATTTCAGATTCTAGCTTCTTCTTCATAGTAAGTCCCCGTCCCATCTTAGTAGTTTTGGTATTAAAACTGATCAAATTCGCCAATTCATTATTCTTTCTTGTTGATAATTTGGTCATCCGCTTCTTTCTGAACTTCTTCTCATAATTTTCCTTCATCGTATTCACCACATTTTCAATATTATTATGCGGAAAATAAAATTCGAAACTCTTCAAAACATCATATATCAACACAGTTTCACCCTCAACCATCGTTTTCATCATTTTCTCATAGAAATTCTCCTCCGATTTCTCATCAGTGGTGTTTTTATCTAAAGTATTGGTTGAGGTCTGTTTTTTCGAATCTTTCGATGGAAGACTGGATTCTGTAAATAAGATTTTCTTCTGTCTTTCTTTTTTCATTAACATAGAAAGATCCTTATTGAAGGAATCTTCTGTCCTATTCTTCTTATTATATTTCGACATGGAAATCACAGATGATTCAGGTAATTGGGTTCCAGTTTTCAAGATCGGACTTTTTGAAGGAAGGTCTCTTTTAGAAACTAATCGAGAAAGTTCTTGGGGTCTAAAGGAAGATTTAGATTTGCTGGATTTTTTCGAATTCATTGAATATTTAGATAGACTTTCCTTTGAAACCTGTCTTTGATATCCGCTGGCCATTGTGAGATGTTTTCTTAAAGGAGATCTGGTAGTATTGCTTTTTTCTTTTTTGAGTTCAGGATGATAAATGCTACTAGCCATATCATTAGAACTCATTTCAAAGCCAAAGACGTCTTTGTAATTTTGCGATTTCAAGCTTTTTTTCGATTGGCTTCGGATGAAATTGGATTTGAAAGAACCTGTGGTCGGTGCGATTAATTCATGATCAAATTTAGGACTAAATTTCCTTTGACTGACATCTTTCATCGTTGTGATGGTGTCATCTTCGGTGATATCAGAAACCATTTTCATCATGTTTTTGAAGTTTGTATTTTGTGATTGTTCAGGCTTCGAAGTTTCGGTCACTATTTCTTCAGAACTCATCATATCATCATCACTGAATTCCTCCTCATCATCTTCTATCATGATATGCATGAGTTTATTAGCACAAGTTAAATATCTATAATAATTTTTCAAGGCCGAACCCACCCGTTTTCTGGTCCTTAAAAAATTCATTCGAGGTTGCGGTTGTGAGAAATTAAATTTCTGTAAAATCCTTTGTTTCGACAATGTCAAATGTAACAAGGGACAGGCCAAAGAATCATGATCTTTGGCTTTGCAGGAATAACAATTCATGAATAAACGTTTAAATTCTTCATAAAGTCTGACATTATCTTTGATTTCACAAAATGTCTGATAATCTTCAGCATTCCCTTGAACTATATTCACAAAATCCTGTTGTCTGATGAGATACACACTGGTGAATGTGGCGCTTCGTGCGAAGGTTTCTCTTTCCTTCCCAGTGAAGAAACTCATTTCTCCGAAAACTCCATCTTGTTTCACGATTCTAGTCACTGTGATCGGCTCTAAGAACCTTGGGGTCTCAACATAAAGCTCGACTTCCCCCTTTCTCACTATAAAGATCGAAGGGTCTTCATTATCAGTGACTGAATAAATGATCTCCCCTGGGGTAAAACTCAATTCCTTCATTTCATAAACTAGTTTTTTCAGGGTATCTTGTGAGAAATTCTTATAAAAAAGCGGTAATTTATTAAGAATTGTGCCATTGCCTTGGAAGAGAAGTTCATCCTTTAAAGATTTAGACAATTTATTAATGATTTCTTGGGTTTCCTCATCATTGTGTGTGCTTTCTTCTTTCCAAATATATTCGAAATATTTCCGGATTCGAACCCGGAGATCGAATTTGATTTTCTTCTGTTTCATATAAGCATTGATGAGATGAAGATTCCTTTTGAACATTTTCTTTGATTTGTTGATATCTTGAACTATGATACCGATGGAATTGATAGTATAAGCGAACATCCCGCAAGCGAAATAAATGAAAAAGATACAATAAAGCTTTTCAGCGGAATTTTGTGGCACGATATCTCCGAAACCCACTGTATTCATCACCACAACCACGAAATAATATGAAGTGATATATTTCTTCCACCAAATTTCTTGAGCTAATTTATAGACATTTAACCAAGTTGAAGGATCAGAGAGATTTACAAAGGAAATATAATGCCAAAGACAAGCGAAAAAATGACTTAAAAGAAGAACTCCGAAAATCAGCTTGATAAGAGTGATAAAATTGAAGAAAGTCTCATCCAGAAGCATGAATTCCTCTATTTTGGTGGTAATCTGGCTAAGATTCCGCATTCGAAGCAGGAAAAAGAAGGCCAAAACGTTATCCCAAGGGAAATATGTAGAATCTTCATTGGGAGTGGCTATGAAAATCTTAAGAAATATATATAAAAGACTCAAAATGTCAGCTAAGAAATATTTCTTGATATAATTTCGGACAATTTTCCTTCTATCATATATCAATTCGCCTTTATTATAATAGGCTGTGTTGAAATTCATGAAGATATCAAGCAAAAAGATGATCATAGTCCAATATTTGAAGACAATCACAAAGTCGGGGGTGATATTTTCGAAGTAATCAAGCACATTCAATCCAAAACTCAGATTCACAGGCAAAATATATAGATAACATATGATAATCATCATATGTAAAATGTCCCATATAACTCGAAAAGCCCTTGTTGGATGAAAAACTACATTAATTTTCACTATGCATTGAATAATTTTATTGAAAATTGTGCTCTTCGCGATTTTTTTTTTCATTGAATTCTTGAACAAACTGAACATCTTGGCCAAAGTCTTGCCTCCCTCCATTGAACTTTCATTTTCTTCCAATTCCTTCTCATCGAGGATTTCCCTATAATTATCAAGCCAACCTTCTTTATAAAAGCTTCGATCATTAATCATTTTGAAATGCACTGGATTGAGCCATTTCGGCCTTCTGAATATCGTGGCATTTCTGAGAATCGAGATGAATTTCTTAGCCAAATAGAAATTACTAATCACATTATATAAAGTCCTTTGAATGCCTTTGGATTTGGTTGAGACATGTTCATAGCTTTGACTTTTATTGATTTCTCCTTTGTTTTCCTCTAAATCCATTTCTTTCAAAGGATTCAAAGGCTCTCGATCCGGACTAATGATTTCTGTTCTATTGATCAATTCTGGAGGTTTCCCCTCATATTCATCTTTTTCTTCTAATATGGAAACCTCGCCTTTTTGAGTGTTGGTCTTATTGGTTTTCTGATAAACACTGAAATGTCCCTTTCCGAATGAAATCACATTGCTGTTTCTATATTTGTTAAGAGGTTGGGCATAATCATTGGATTGCATTGATTTTCTTGGGTTTTTCGCGATATTTTGTGCTTCCGTGGCGCTTTGAACTACTTTGAAATCTGAATGAGCTCCATAATTTTGGGTTTCGCCACTGGAAGAATTCGCATCAGAATCGAGACTTTTACTAATTTCAGAAATCTCAGACATCGGCTTGTTGTCAACAGACATGAGGAATTTCTTCTGTTGTGGTTTCATACTATTGAGTTTTTCTTTGATATTTAGTTCAGAATCGGAATCCTGGAGGAAATAATTCGGGTCTTTCATGGATTTGGCTGAGGCTCTTTTATTCATTTTTGGACTTTTGCTAATCTTAGATTTTTGGGTGCCTTTTTCAATACAAAAATTCAAAGGATTTGAAATATAAGCGTTAAAATACCGAGGAAACTCACTCCACTATTGATTGTGTTCGAAGATACATGATCGGTTTGGCTTCGACGATAGACTTCTCGAAATAGCTCGAAATCGGAAATTTGCGAGACATCGCTGGATTTACGATAAATGGAGCTTTCATTAAGTGTGCCGAGGTGCCTCATAAGGAAATATTTATATAAAAGAGCGTATGAAAATGAATAAATTAAAGAAAAAATACAAAAAAATATATTAAATAAAGCGAAAACCGACTTAAGTTATCTAAAAAAACAACCCAATGCTCAAGAAATCTGATAGTAATATGATCAATGATGATACTTTTTCCTCCAGAGATGATGATCTACTCGAGGCTATGGAGATGAATCCACGGTTATTGAGCCAATTTTCCTATTATTCCACTACAAATTTCATGGAATTTCTCACAGATTCCATAGAAACCCATCTAGTGGTTGGTCATATGATTGAGAAACTGGTTCAAGAGGGGTCTAGACGCCTATATGATAAATATATAGGCACTAAGCTTCCAAATCATGTTTTGGTGGTATCTAAAGAATATTTAGAGATTATGGGTCAGATGGAGTTTCAAAAACATGATAGATGTGAGGTGGGAGAAGAAGCTTTAGCTGAAGATCAAGAGCCTGTATTAAATAATAAAAGCTTCGATTTTTTTAGAGTTTTTAAAAAAAGGTGAGTCATGCACAGGATAGTTGGGTTCGCAATAAAATCAATGTGGAGAAGAAATTGCCGAATATAAGCGAAGGTTTGTTTTGTTTTTTGAATTAAGAAAGATTTATAGAGAAAAATAGAAGTGCAAAGGGAAAAAGGAGACAAAGGAGAAGTCGAGCCTTCAGAAAGCAAACATTCATGGATGAAATCGAATGCCTCGAAACTCATGAATAAATCGGTTGGAAATTGATTTTCAATTGATTTTTTTATAAGAAAATCATTGAATTCCTTTAGGATATCATAAAAGAAGCCAAGAAAAATGAGATGAAACCTGTGATGTTACCAGAGGAAATAAAGACTATATTTGATCCTTTAGAGGGTTTTTTTTTTCTCTTTAAATAAAAAAATAATTTATGTGTTTCCTTTTTAAAAGAACAAGTCAGAATAAAAAAAGAGAGGGAAATGAAATTGAAGGAAGAAAAATCACAAGAAGCAAAACAAAGATTAGAAGAAGTCAAAGAACAACAATATAAACTCAAAGGCATGAACAATGAAAACAGCAAGAAAAATTATACCTACGATTATGAAGGCAACATTATCACTTTCCAACCCGTTAAAATCGAAAAGTTACCCCCTTCCAATTATACCATGGCGTAATTCTAATGAAAAACCCTCTCTTTTCTCAATAATCTTTTCATAAAATTCTAGCGTCGCGTTTTCCACTTTCGACCCCAACGCCAAATTAGAAGAGGAAAAAAACAAGAAAAAAGAACCAAAAAACGCACAAAATAAATCATTAGCCCCGATCGCCCGTCCCCAATTGAAAACCACTGCCGAACAAACAAAATTCATCGCGTCACCCACAATTTTCGATGTTTTCAATGCTAATCCAGGAGTTACCTTGATCGAGGGGGGACGGACAAAAACGTACACCGGTCCGAAACAAGAAAAATCAGCTTTCACGATCATGAGTCTGTCTTCGAATATAAACGAGACCAATCCCATAAGATTATCTAAAAATGAATACATGCAATTGACGAGGGGAGGCAATTTGAGTCGTTCGCAGAATTATTCGAGTTCCACCACCGAAAAAGAAAAGAAACAAATTGGCAAATTAGCTGATGAGCCTAAAGGGGCCAATATTTTAACTAAGGAAAATTTGGCTCAGGAAGGGGGGAACACTAGCAATCTCAGTGATGGACTCAAAGATCTGAATATCCAAATGAGCAGAATGAAACAGAAGAAACATGAGACAAAAGAAAACAACATCAAGGTGAATTCGAACAAGATGTTGGTTTCTTTGGTGGAGGAGGTCGGAGGGATGGATTCTTTGAGTTTCGCGAAAAATATTGATAAAACCGAGAAAAATGAAGAAATTTATAAAACTCCAATCGATGAATTCAATTTGCATATTCTCAGATCGAAAGATTGGGGCAAATCTTCAACTAGTAGCGGGTTTCTGCCTGTTTTGAAGGCAGGAACGAAGCCTGGGAATAAAGATTTTGAAAGAGCCTTGGGTAGGAAAGTTAAGAACCCGAGAGAAAGAATGTTAAAGGGAATAAATCTCAAAGAAGGGGAACAACATTTGGGACCCCCGATGATTGGGAAGGTCGCAGGACATGGAATCAATGTTTCAGGGACGTCGTAAGGTTAAGAATAAATGATTAAAAGATTAGAAGGAATTAGGATACTCTATTTTTTTGTTTTTAAAAAATCACATTAAATGTATAAGAAAGATTGTTATTTTTTCTATATTTTTCTTGTTATTTAAATAAAAAAAAAATAAAAAAATTAATCATTTTTTTTCTAATTACAAATTTTACTTTAAAAATCCAAAAATCATTAATTTATTTAAATCCAAAAACCAATTTTCTTAATTTCCTCAACCGTTGTTAATTTTTTTATTAGAAAAATGAAACGTTTTATTACACGCAAACGTCGTGAAAAAGCTCTTATGCATACTTTTATCCGTCAAATCATTTTCACCCCTATTTCCATCCTTCTTGAATTGTGCCCTATAATAGAAGCCTTTTTCATTCATGACGTTTTCCTTTAAATTCTTATAACTTTTCATAATTTTCTCAGGTATTTCCATTCTTGTACATGTATTCGAATTAAAATTCCCATTGACATTCGAGCCAAAGGAATATGTCTGATTGCTTTGTATTTTTTGTGTGATCTTCAATTTTTCCTTCTTAAATTCATCTATCAAAACTTCACAATCCTTCTTCCCGAACAACAGTTTCAATCTTTTTTCAAGATATAATGCCTGTTTTTCGTCTGTCACACTTAACCCCATGAGTCTAGAAACTTCATTTATTCTGAGATTTTCTTTGACATTGGCCAAATCTTGAATTCTTTTCGTTAAAGACTTAGAATTATCCATCGCTTCCTTTTTCAGGGTTTCCCCTTTGAGTTCTGAATCTTCAAGGTTCTTTGTTTGGTAGTCATTTAGGTTGAAAGTGTCGCATTTTTTGGCATGAAGTTTCTGCGAATTATTGACGATAAAGAGCTTCGAAGCTGGGAAATCTAGGTTTTTTTGTTGATAACCTTCGATTATATATTGCGAATTCACTAATTTGGTTTTGAAATCTTCGAGTTTCTTTGAAATCTTTAGAAAAAATCAATAAAAATCGTAATTTTAGAGGGAAAATACATCTTTTTTATTGAGATTTTGAATAATATTCATCTTTTTCCCTGAAAACAGGGTTTTTGTGTTATTCATGGCTTGGATTATTTGTGAATGTACCCAATTCAATTGTTCGATTTGAACTTCGATTTCAGCGAGCTTTTCTTTAAATTTATAACCTCAAATCGAATTTTTCTCTTACTTTCATCAAATAATCTTTTGAGTCTTGATCCAGATATCGCGGAAACCCATCCTCATTAGCCTCGTATCCTAATTTCTTCAATGATTTCAATATAGAAATCAAATATTGATCCTCCTCACAATCTCTTTTCATCGTTTCATTGTATAATTCTTTTAATTGTAACCTGATATTCAATTTCTTCACTCTTAAATCCTTTATTCTGGTTGCTATTTCTTCTAATTTCCCGGTTTGGATCTTCGTTTCTTTATTAATCTTCTCCAAATGATCTAATATCATGTTCTTTTGATGTTCTCTTTCTTCTCTAATTTTCTTTATCAAAAACCTTAGATAAATCGTTTAAAATCACTAGTGTTTTTTACTGTGATTTTCATTAAAGAAGGTATAGAATGATTGATCTGTGATCTATTGGCTTCAACGATCGAACCTCTTTTCCCTATGTTGGGCTTATTGGCCATTTGTTGGGCTTTTGTGGTCCGATCCTCCAACATTTCGAATTTCCTCAATATCAAATCCAACTAAAAACACAACAAATTCATTTATAAAAAGCCTTAAAATGCTTACATCTTCTACATTTCGCTGCTTTTTCATTGCCAAATCCGCTATTAGTCTCCTTATATCATTAACCATCTCCTTTTTCTTCTTTATTTCACCCTCCACCTCATAATATCCATCCCAAAGCACCTTTTCCCTCACCTTATAATTCAACCTCAATTCATTCAAAGTCTTTTGTTCTAGCTCCAAATCGAAAGTTTTCTCAGGTTTCCCATTCAAAGATCTCAATTTCTCTATGATTTCCTTATTTCGACTCTTATTCAAAGAAAATCCATCTGAAAAATCGTTCTTCAAACTCTTGAAACCATTCATTGTTTCTTGGGACAAAATCTTGCCTCTCATTAGAATCTCAGAAAGGTCATTGGGTTTTCGAAGGAATTTGTTGAGCTTTCGGAACATTATTTGATTTAAAACCTTTGCATTTTTATCGTTACGGAGAGTTTGTTGATTTTTGAGTATTTTCCCCTTTGTTGGAAAGTTTGTCTTGATTTCAAAGTCTTCTAATTGTGGTTCTGGTTTCTGATCTTCAGAGAAATAATCTAAATTTTTCTTGAATTTTGAGGGATTTTTAAAAAAATGAAAACCTCTGTCATAAAGCGAATTGTTGATGATTTGTTGATTGAGATAAGGGCCATTTTTGCTTGCGTTTTCTTTGATTTCTTTGGTTTTTTTCTTAAAATTACGGATATTTCGTTCCAGCGCCTCATCCACATGTTGGTCTAAATGAGGTTTTTAAGGTTTCTCATGAAAAATGGATGTACTGGAATGATATTGGAAATCATTGACCCATTTATCCAGCATTTTAACCTCCTCTTTCTCATTAGGGTCGAGGATTGTGAAGGGTTGATAAAGACTAATGGAAGTTTTGCGATGATTATTGTTGAGAAGAGTGGGGGAAAGGATAGAAAAATGACGTTGGGGGGAGTCTGGCTGGGTGAGGGAATGAATATAA
>Ga0302140_10008397_pt1 | contig 12851 bp, 8 predicted proteins | sample I_Bog_E1_1_FD_202095 | JGI IMG/M metagenome (GOLD analysis project Ga0302140, IMG submission 202095) | Peat permafrost microbial communities from Stordalen Mire near Abisko, Sweden - I_Bog_E1_1 | ecosystem: Environmental > Terrestrial > Soil > Wetlands > Peat | place: Sweden: Abisko, Stordalen...
CGAAAGCCGGATTGTGGACAAGCATGTGATGCACCGTCCGGCTCCGGGGACGGTGGCGGGTGTGCGGGTCGAAGCGGTGGCGGCGGGGCAAGTCCGCCAGCCGGTGCTCCTGGAGGAACAGGTGCGGGCCATTGCCGCGCTCGCCCGGCGTTGTGCGGCGCACTTTGGCCAGCCACAGGACATCGAATGGGCTATCGAGAATCAGCGGCTTTATTTGCTGCAATCCCGGCCCATCACCTCGCTGTCAGGCATGGCTGATCCAGACGGAATTTTGAATCTCTGGGACAACAGCAATATCGCCGAGAGCTACGGGGGCGTGACCACGCCATTGACGTATTCTTTTGCCCGGCGCGCTTACGAGGAGGTTTACCGCCAGTTTTGCCGGCTGATGTCGGTCCCCTCGGGGCGGATCATCGACAATGCCCAGGTGTTTCACGGCATGATCGGGCTCATTCGCGGCCGGGTGTATTACAACCTGCTCAACTGGTATCGCGTGCTGGCGATGTTGCCCGGGTTCACGGTAAATCGCCGGTTCATGGAGCAGATGATGGGCGTGAAGGAACCGTTGCCCGATGAATTGGTGCGCCATCTTCAAGCCGCATCCACGATGGCCCGATTCAAAGACGCCGCGAATCTCGGCCGCACCATGGTCGGGCTGGTGGCCAATCATTTCACGTTGCCCTCCCGGATCCGCCAGTTCTATGCCCGGCTGAATCAGGCGCTGCGCCCGTTGGAAATTCCTCTGGATCAACTGCGGCTGGATGAACTGGCCGAACATTACCAGACGCTGGAGCGGCAGTTACTCACCCGCTGGGATGCGCCACTGGTCAATGATTTCTTTGCCATGATTTTTTATGGCGTGCTGCGCAAGCTGGCCGCCTCCTGGTGCGGCGATGCGGCGGGAGCACTGCAAAACAACCTGCTGTGTGGTGAAGGCGGGATGATCAGCGTCGAGCCTGCGCGGCGCGTACGGCACCTGGCGGAAATGGCCGCCCCGAACCCAGCCTTGGCCCAGATATTGGCGGAGGCTCCGGTGGACGAGGTCTTGCGCGAATTGGAAACAGTGCCGGAATTCGCCGCGTCGTTTCATGACTACTTGGAAAAGTTTGGGGACCGTTGTCTGGACGAACTCAAACTGGAAAGTGCCACCCTCCTGGATGATCCCACCACCTTGCTGCGCTCCATCGGGCACCTTGCCCGGCGAATCAGGGAAGGACAGACACCCGCCCCAACCCATCTGGAGGAAAAACTCCGCACCGACGCCGAAGCGCGGGTGGTGCAGTCACTGGGCGGGCATCCGTTGCGCCGACTGGTGTTTGGCTGGGTGTTGAAACATACCCGCGCCCGGGTGCGGGAGCGGGATAATCTCCGCTTTGAACGCACCCGTTTGTTTGGCCGGGTGCGCCGCATTTTCATTGCGATGGGCCGCGAAATGCATGCCCGGAACGTGCTCGCCGCGCCCGCTGACATCTTCCATCTCGAACTGGAGGAAATCCTCGGCTGGTGCGATGGCACCACCACCACCACAAATTTAAAAGGTCTGGTGGAATTGCGGCGCGCCGAATTTGCCCGCTATCGCGAACAAGCGCCACCGGCTGACCGGTTTGAAACGCGCGGCCCGGTTTATCACGGCCAGACCTATGAGCGGCCGGCCAAAACCGGCCGCGAAACCGCCGGTTCCGGCGAGTGGCAAGGCATGGGGTGCTGCCCCGGCATCGTGCGTGGCGTCGTGCGGGTCGTGACGGATCCCCGCAATGCCGTGCTCAAGCCGGGCGAGATTCTGGTGGCGGAACGCACCGATCCCGGCTGGATCATGTTGTTCGCTTCGGCCGCTGGTTTGCTCGTGGAACGCGGCAGCTTGCTGTCGCATTCCGCCATTGTTTCCCGCGAAATGGGCATTCCCGCCATTGTTTCCATTCCGGCCATCACGAAGCACTTGAAAGATGGTGATGTCGTGGAAATGAATGGCAGCACGGGCACCATCAAACTTGTTTCCCATGACTGAAGCCGCCACCCGCGCCGATTTTTCCCAGATCCGCTACGCCCAGTGTTGGGAGGATGCGGATGTGCTGGTCCAGGCGCTGGCTCCGCAGCCGGGGCACGTCTGTCTTTCCATCGCCTCCGCCGGAGACAACGCCCTGGCGTTGCTCGCGGGCGCACCGGCCCGGGTGATTGCCGTGGATTTGAATCCTGCCCAGATCGCCTGTTTGGAATTGCGCGTCGCCGCCTACCGCCAGTTGCAGCACCAGGAACTGTTGGAACTGGTTGGCTCCGTTCCCAGCCCGCAACGCCCCGCGCTATACCAGCGTTGCCGCCCGCAACTTTCCCCGGCGGCCCGGACGTTTTGGGACGGGCATCCGCAGGAGATCGTTCGCGGCATTGGCGGGGCCGGGAAATTTGAGCGTTACTTCCAAACCTTCCGCACCCGGATTCTGCCGTTGATTCATTCCCGGCAACGCGTGAATGAATTGCTCGGCGGTGGCGACCGGCAACGCCGTGAAACCTTCTATGAGCGATCCTGGAACACCTGGCGGTGGCGGCTGCTGTTCCACTTCTTCTTCTCTCGTTTCATGATGGGAAAACTGGGCCGCGATCCCGCCTTTTTTCGCTACGTGGAAGGCTGCGTGGCGGATCGCATTTTGACGCGCACCCGGCATGCTCTTACCGCCTTGGACCCGGCGGCAAACCCCTACCTGCAATGGATTCTGACCGGGCGGCACACCACCGCGCTGCCGTTTGCATTGCGGCCGGAGAACTTTGGAAAAATCCGGGAGAATCTGGACCGGCTGGAATGGTCGCTCGGCAGTATTGAACAATACTTGGATTCCCATCCTGGCCTGCACGTGGACGGATTTAATCTCAGCGACATCTTCGAGTATATGTCTCCGGCCAATTACCAAAGTTTGCTCGAACGTTTGATCCAATCCAGCCGGCCCGGCGCGCGGCTGGCGTATTGGAACATGCTGGCGCCGCGCCGCCGGCCGGAAATCCTGGCCGGAAAACTTCGTCCGCTCGAAGACATTGCCACCGCGCTGTTTCAGGAGGACAAGGCTTGGTTTTACAGTCGGTTTGTTCTGGAGGAGGTGATCGCATGATGCCGCCCGGACTGGCCATTCTCAGCGTCATGCTGGCCCTCGGCGGGTTGCTGCTGGGTGTCCGCGCAGCCCAGCGACGCTGGGCATTGAATCCAGAGCATTGCCGAAAAACCGTGCACATGGGCATGGGTTTGGTGTGCTTGACCTTTCCCTGGCTTTTCCGCACCGCCTGGCCGGTCGGGGTGCTGGCTGGTTGTGCGGCGGCGGCGCTGGGAGCGGTTCGATTCGTGCCCAGGTTGAAAACCCAGCTCGGCGGCGTTTTGGGCGGAGTGGAGCGGGAATCCTGGGGTGAACTGCTGTTTCCCTTGTCGGTCGCATTTGTTTTCTTGCTCGCCCACGGCCAGGCGCTGCTCTTCTGCATTCCGGTGCTGACGTTGACCTTGGCGGACGCCATGGCCGCCTTGATTGGTCAACGTTACGGGCAGGCGCGCTATGAGACAGACTCAGGCTGGAAGAGTGTGGAAGGCTCCACGGCATTTTTCTTCGTGGCCTTTCTCTCCACCCATGTTCCGCTGCTTTTGTTTTCCGACGTTGGGCGGCTGGAATGCTTGCTGGTCGCGGTGGTGATGGGACTGATTCTCAGCTTGATGGAAGCCATTGCCTGGCAGGGATTGGACAACCTTTTTATCCCGCTCGTGAGTTATGTCTGTCTGACCCACATGGCGCGACTGACGCCATTCGAGATCGAGATCCGGTTGGTGGTTTTGCTGTTAATTATCTTGGGCCTCAGCTTTTGGCGGAAAACCACCCGGCTGACCCAGAGTGCCATCATTGGTGCCGCGCTGATTTTATACGTAACTTGGGCGGCCGGCGATTGGCGCTGGTTTATTGCTCCGCTGGCCACCGCCGTGGCCTACACTTTCATCAGTCGGAGCCCGTCGGTGGCGCAACACAAACACACCATCTACGATGTGGCCTGCATCGGGGGCACCGGGCTTTTCTGGCTGTGCCTTTCCCAACCGGTGGGCACGGCCTGCACCATCTTTCCGTATGGCGTTGGTTATGGTGCCAATCTGGGCATGATCGCCCTGGCTCACTTCGCGCATGGCATCACCCCGCAGCCACCGCGCCGGGGCGTCCTCAAAGCCATCGCCTTGGGATATCTGGCGCTGGCGACGCCTTACTTCATTGTCTGGCGGGATAGCCCGATCCTGGCATCGCTGGCATTGGCCTCGCTCATTTTGGTTGGCTTGTCGGTGACAGCCTTCTCGCTATGGCAGTCCAAGTCCCGCGCGGGCGGCACCACTGGTAACCGATGGGTGCGGCAGTTGGTGATTTCATCCCTGACCTCCGCGCTCGCGTTTTGCCTGCGAACTTTTCTATTTTGAACCATGGTAAAAATCATTTCCCCGCTCGAACTGGAGACGCTTGCAACCTTTCCAGTGCATCCGCAACTGCCCGTTTTTGCTCCTGATCAATGCCGCGCGCATCATGCCGACGCTCAGGTCGTCCTGCTTCAACAGGACCTGATTGTGGCCCGGTGTTCTTTGTGGTGGACCCAGGTCCCGGCGCTGCCTGGCCAGCGGTTGGGAATCATCGGCCATTTTGCTACGACCGCTGCGCCGGCCTCCTGCGAACTGCTCGCTGCCGCTTGCACTGAGTTGCGCCAGCACGGAGTGACCCTGGCCGTTGGCCCCATGGATGGGACCACCTGGCGGCGTTATCGCTTGCTGACCGAACGGGGACCCGAGCCGCCATTTTTCCTGGAGCCGGACAATCCCGATGATTGGCCGGAGGGCTTCTTGGCTGCCGGGTTTACCCCATTGGCCGGCTTTTTCTCGGCATTGAATGATGATCTCACCATCGAAGACCCGCGCATTCCCCGGACGGTGGCCAGGTTGGAAAATTCAGGGGTGACCTTTCGCGCCTTGCAGCCCGGAGCTTTTCGCGCCGAACTGGAGCGTATTTATGCCGTGTCACGCCTGAGTTTTCAAAGCAACTTTCTCTACACGCCGCTGGCGGAAGCCGACTTCATCGCCCAATACGAACCCATTCGCGCCCACATTCGTCCCGAGTTGGTGATTCTCGCCGAACACCAAAGCCGGGCCGTGGGATTTGTTTTTGCGATACCTGATCTCGCCCAGGCCAGGCGTGGGCAGGTGGTGGACACCGTGGTATTGAAGACGGTGGCGGTCCTGCCCGGTCGGACTTACGCGGGGCTGGGAAATGTATTGGTGGCCAAATGCCAGCAGGCCGCGCGGGCCCAAGGATTTCGCCGCGTCATCCACGCCCTGATGCACGAGCGCAATAATTCGCTGAACCTGAGCGGGCACTATGCCCGGCCCTTCCGGCGTTACACCTTGTATTCCCGCCTGCTTTTGCCATGAATCTCGTTGAAGTCCTCCGGGAACAAGTCCGGCAGCGTCCGCAAGCCGCCGCCATTATTGAAACCAAGCGCGGCAAGGATGTCTTCACGAGCTTTGCCGAGTTGGATCGCCAATCCGCTCATATCGCTGCGCGGTTGAAAAAGTCCGGCCTCGTTGCCGGCGATCCGGTTCTGATTTTTCATCCGATGTCGGCAGAGCTGTATGCGGTGCTGCTGGGCGTGTTTCGGATTGGAGCCGTGGCCATGTTTCTGGATCCTTCGGCGGGTCGCCGGCACATTGAACGCTGCTGCGAATTGCAGCCGCCCCGGGCTTTGATCGCGAGTCCGAAAGCCCATTTGCTGCGGTTGGTATCGCCCGCACTGCGTCGGGTGCCGCGTCAATTCGTCGTCGGCCCATGGTTTCCCGGAGCCACCTCACTGGTGAAAATTGGCGGCGAAATGCCGTTGGCCACCTGCGAACCTTGTGCCCATGACGCAGGGGCTTTGCTCACATTCACCAGCGGCAGCACGGGAATGCCCAAGGCCGCCATTCGCACCCATGGTTTTCTGCGGGCCCAGCACAAAGTGTTGGCACGCCACATCCAACTGGTTCCCGGCGAAGTGGATTTGACCACCCTGCCGGTTTTCCTGCTGGCGAACCTTGCATCCGGAGTTACGAGCGTGGTTCCAGATGCCGACCTGAAATCTCCGGGGTGGGTGCGCCCGGGGCCGATTTTGGACCAAATCCAACGCCTTGGGGTGACCCGCTGCGCCGCGTCGCCAGCATTCTTTGAGCGACTGCTTGAAGGCGGTGGCCAAACGCGCGCGGCATTCACCCGGTTTCGGAAGATCTTCACGGGCGGCGCGCCGGTCTTCTTGCGCCTGCTTGACCAGTTGCACGCCGTCGCGCCCACTTGCCTGGTGGCGGCCGTCTATGGCTCGACCGAGGCTGAACCCATTGCGCATTTGATCGCGCGCGAAATCAGCGCCGCCGACCGTCAGGCCATGCGCCGGGGAGCCGGGCTGTTGTCAGGTGTTTCCATCGCGGAAATCCGTTTGCAAATCATCCGTGATACTTGGGGGCAGCCACTGGGTTCGTTCACGGTGGATGAGTTTGCGGCCATGAAACTCGCCCCTGGGCAGACCGGCGAAATCGTGGTGGCCGGAGATCATGTGCTCAAAGGCTATTTGCAGGGGCGCGGAAATGAGGAAACCAAATTTCGAGTTGGTGCCGAAACCTGGCACCGCACCGGCGATGCAGGGCGGCTGGATCAAGCGGGACGTTTGTGGTTGTTGGGGCGCTGTAGCGCCAAAGTCCGGGATGCGCGCGGGGAAATCTACCCCTTCGCCGTCGAATGCGTGGCCATGGAACAACCCTCGATCCGACGGGCGGCATTCGTGAATTACGAGCAAAAACGTCTGTTGGCCATTGAAGCGGGCCCGGCCTTCAACGAACGTGTCCGTCAGGATCTGGCGCGGGAATTGGACTGGGCACTCTTGGATGATATCCGATTTGAGAAACGACTGCCCGTGGATAAACGGCACAATGCCAAAATCGACTACCCCGCACTGCTCCAGATGCTGCGACGCGAATAGTCCGTAGCCATCATCATGATTCCGATTGATCCTGCTGCTGCCCTTGCGAAAAGTGCGACCTTACCGGGCTGAACGAAAACCGGTCAACCAGATAGGAAGCTTCCACCAGCGGAGCAATCGTGGACACGTTTGACACAGCGACAATTCTCACAATTGCCTGCATCATGTCTCCCCACCTTTCCCGTTTGCCAATGTGCAACCCTTTAGCCGCCTCCTGGGCCCATTCAACAGGTGAGATGGTCAACTCCGCTTGCCGCAAGTCGGCAATAAGCGCGGGTGCGATATCAGGAAGTCCTGTTACCATCGCCAACAGTAACATAGTTGCCCGAAATGTACCATTCCGGTTTGACTGGGCTGGATCACCCTTGTCCAAGGCCAACTTCAGGAGCCGATAGCAGTTCACAAAACGCTTCACGGATCGCGGTGACCGTCCGATTATCGCCGCGAGTTCCACCATATATTCGCGCTCTTCTTTCAGAAGTTTTAATGTGCGGGGACTGGCTTCAACGGGACTCCATTTGAAAGTTGTGCCGGGGGCGATTATTTCCGGCGGCTTCGCGGCAGTCGGTAAGCTGCCACTGGGCAGCTTCTCACCAGTGACGGGGTTTTCGGATTCGCCTCGGCGACCAGCATTGCCTGGCGTTGGGACCTCGTTTCCCTGGCCTGGATTCGCCGTCACAACCGGTGTTGTTTTAGGCCTATCCTTGATACTTGGAGCAGGGTTCTGGTCCTCCGCGTCATGCCTTGTCAATTCGTCCACTAAATTCTCGCAGCTGCTTTTGTTCAGCGGACGAATCCAGAATGGGACCTGAAAGATTTTTTCCAAGTAATCATCCGGCGTCGCAAGCGGACCTAGCGCCAGTTGATCTTCCTTCACTTTCGCATGGTTGGCACCTTCATTGTTGGGTGAAGTTAGCATGAGCGAGAATTGATCTCGTAACGACAGTTTCATCCACCTGGCATCTACCGCCACAATTACGACGAACAGCGGAAACGCCAGCAACAAGTGAATGGCCCGCAGAACTTCCACCACTTCCTTCGGCGGGCATCGGTCCAGGTCGTCGATATACAAAATAATCCTGTTCACTATCGAAGGGTCATTGTTTATTTTAGCGTCCCGTCCAAGGCTTTCGTCATCTCTTTGGGTGTTGAACATTGCGGAAAGCTTCTCAAAATCCCTGCGTATGAGCGCCGGAACACCAAGATGTTGACGATAATCTTTTGCGCCTGCCCGGTCTTCGATAAAGGCGGCTATACGGCGTTCGGGCATCAAGGCTCCGGCCTCGGCCTGTAATCTTTCCGCTTCAACCCGCGCGGTTTGGGCTGCCTCTTTAGCCCGGTCCGCTTCAGCTTGCTTCTGCTTCGCCGCCAGGCGGGCCGATTCCGCCTCGGCCATTTTTTGCGCAGCGAGCTTCGTCTCCGTGGCGACCTCAAGCCGTTTTTTCCGGGCTTCCGTGTCCAATTTGGCGGCGGTTTCCGCCCGTTCCTGCCTGGACTTTTCCACTCGCAACTCCAGGATTTCCCGCTGCTGCCGCAATCTTTTTACTGCCGCTACAATGGGTTGGAGCTTTTGGGAATAACGCTTCCAGCCTCCCACCACGCCAGTGATGACCGCACCAAGCGATGAAACCAACGCAATGATCGATTGCAACCAAGGCGCACTTTGATGTTTAATTAAGCAACCGCCGATCCACACCAGCCCCGCCAAAATCGTTGGCACAGCAATCACCCAGACAAGCAGCCGCCAACGCTGCTTGTCGTTTATGAGGATTTTGATGCCCTCACCCAGAATCGTGCTGGTTTCGGTTGCCTCCTTAAGTGATTCACGCAATCCCTGCACTGTGGCCATTCGCTCGCTTGTAAAACCAAAAGTCTCCATGTCCTTCCCTACCCACTTGCGTATCTCCGCCGAGCCTTGGACTTCCTCAATTATGTCTTTGATTCCAAAACTTTCCCGCCGGTTTGCCAAATCATCAGCTTCCCGCTGTTTTGTGGCTGCTTTTAGTTCCGCATCCCGTTGCTCCTCCTCCGCCTTGCTTGCGCGTTTTTTTGCTTCCTCGGCCTCAGCTTGAAGCTTCTCGGCCTGTGCTTCCGACTGCGTTTTCTTTTCCTCCGCTTCCCGGCTCAACTCCTGAGCTTCCAGTTGCTTCTGGTCAGCCTCCGCATTTTTCCCCTTCAACTCCCCGAGCAGCTTTTCCAAACGACTGCGAATGTGCTGCTCAGAGTCCAGATTTTCCTCACCTATGCCTTCCAGCCGCAAATTGCAAAAGATATGTTCCACCAGGCTGGCCCAAAGGTTTCCTTCCACATAGTGCCAGGCATTGAACTCCACTTGCACGATGTTCCGGTAATACCCGAACTCCTTCTGCCCTTTGCCGGCTTTGCCCGCCTTGCGCGCCTCTGTGGCGATCTGCCGGACTCGTTCCTTCATCTGTTGCATGAAGAAAGACTTGCCCGACCCCCACTCCCCGAACAGCCCGATTGACAATGGCGGTTCCACGGACCACGCGCATGCCAAGGAAGCCATGGCCTCAACTTCGCGGGTAATTCCGATCAGATCTGGCCCAGTTACCGAGTCTGAACTATAATTTGGCAGCCGTGGCACTTCCGGCTGTGCCCACACCACATTTAAAACCGACTGCCACACTTTTATGTCATCTTTGACGCCCCAGGCAGCCAGTTCCTGTATCAAATTAACCAGGGTTTTATCCACATCCAAGTGGAAGCTTTTAAGCAGCTTTACAGCACTTGTGCCGCTATTGATGGGTGCCAGGGTCGCTCCCAGGAGGTGCCGAACGGAGATTCTCTTTGTCTCCCGACCCGTGCGATCCTCCGTCGCTAAACGACGCGCCAAATCAATCGTCCTCCTTAAAGTTTTGGTCATGAACGGGGACACGTCCGTTTCCAACTTTAATAGAGTGTCAAATGACTGATTCCGTGCAATCACGGGATACAGTGATTCCAATCGCCATTGGACCTGATTCGGCGTCAGTGGGATTTGTGACAAAAGCCATGCGCCTGCATTCTCATCATAAGCGAACCCGTGAAGAAACAACGACGCCAGCAAACGCCGCAGTGTGCATGATTGGGACCTGGGACGAACGTCTCCCAACCGTCGAGCTACCTCAAGCACGCGCCAGGCATAACTGGTGAATTCCGAGCTGTTTAGTTCCTCGAAACTTAGTAACTGCTGCTGCCCTGCTTCGCCCTGGTCGTCTTCCTCCTGCGATGAAACCTCCGCCTCAGGGCTCTGGGTGACGATAGTCGCATCCACGAGGTCAGTAGCGGCAGCAGATTCAGACACCGCCGCAGACGGTAAACTTTTCGCACCGATGGCGGCCTCAAGCACCGCTGACACTGCCAGATCTGCATAGCTGGCAACGGGCAGCCGGGAACCATTTTGTATTTCCTGCGCGAATTTCTCTAACACTCGACTCAACTGAGTCGAATTATTATCGCCTAAGACTTCGACTCCCATTTTTTGAAGGCGTCCTCCGAAATCTGAACTCTGTTCCGCTGACTCAAAAACCACCACCAATCCCAGAGGCAATTTTAGATCCCGCAACAACGGACTGATGGCATTTAGCCCCTGCATCAAGTATTTTTTGCTCCACGCTGCGCCAGCCATCAAAATCACAATGTCCGCTTTGGTGAGAACATTTTGGATTTGGGCCACAATTTCAGCAATATTTGCCAAAATCCCTTCGCGCATCTGCGCCGTTGGGGAAAGGTCCACCGCCGATCTCAGTTTCTTCCACAAGTTTAGCTGGTCAGTATCGCCCAAGATAATCGGAACAATCTGTGTAATTGGTTCTGTCATATCAGAATGGTCCCATAATGGATTAGTTGATCAAAATCCCAGTCCTTTCTTGCGGGCCAGCACGCCATCCCCCCAGCGCTTTTCCTCCGTGCTGGAGGGATATAGGGCGGACAGGGCCTGGGCCAGGCTCCAGAAACGGGCATCGTTGCCGATGCCATCGTCCACCAGGAAGCGTTTCAGCGCCTCGCTGCGACCGGCGGCGAAGAGGATCATGCTCTGATGCACCCGATCCAAGGCGGTTTCGCCCACGCGGGAGACTTTGGTTTCGCCGAACGTGGACTCCCGTGCCTGCTGGATGAACGCCGCCGGGCAGTGTACATTCGCCGGGTCCGGCCACAACGCCGCGCAAATGACGGCCCGGCACGCCGCCAGCGACCGCCGCGCCCACCAGATATGGAGCGTGGAAATATGCCCATGCCGGATGAACTTCTCCCGCCGCGCATGCGCAGAAATGCGCTTGATCGGCAGGTCAACTTCGATGAGACGTTTGGGGTAAATCATTTATCAGCGGTGAATTTCAGGAGTGTGTCAGAATTTGAAGGGGCGGTCCAGCGGAGGAATCCAATCCGCTGGGCAGGTGATTTCAATGGCCCGCGCCTTGCCGGGGATACGACGAATGAATCCCCGTTGCTCCAACCGGATCAGCATCGAATTCACCGACGGTGGCGTCAGGTTGAAAAACCGCTGCAAGTCCGCGTGGCTGGGAGCGACCCCCGATTCGTTCCGCAGGACATAATCTGCGATGAAGGCCAGGAATTGCCCCTGCTGCCGCGTCGGCCCGCCCGGAGGCGGTGGTGCAGACGCTGGTGGTTGCTGGGGAAGGCTGGGTTCCAGCATGGCCAACGCCTCGCCAATGGACCGGGTGGCGGATTCAATGGCCGACTGCACCTCCACGGGGGACTCGGCGATGAGGGCTTCCGCTTGCATAACGGCACGCAATTGTTTATCCGCCTGCTCCAGCAACGCCTTCACTCCGGCGACCTGTGCCAGTCGGGTGCGAGGTTCGTGCGGGGAGGTGTGCGGGGCAACTTTGCTGCGATGTTTGGGGTGGGACATGTTTATTTTGCGAATCTGGAGCGAGGCCCTGGCGGCCACGGGGTTGGTTTTGGGGCCCGGATCTGGGCGGAGTGGGGGTGCGGTTTCAGGGTTCCGCAAAGCGACGCCGGATGCTGGTTGCTGGTTGCTGACCGGCGGGTATCCTTGAGGTGTATCCATGACGGTTTCAAAGCGTAAAAAGTGTTATTACGGGGGTTTTCAAAAAAGGTTTCAGGTTGAAGGTTTCAGGTTTCAGTGGCCGAATGCGGGTGGCGACATCTGGGGTTTGGCTGGTGTTATTTTGGCGTTTTCAAAGTGTAAAAGGTGATATTTAGGGCTTTTTTGATATTTTTTGGGGGGATCATGCGTAATGCGTGATGCCTGATGCGATGGGCATGCCACCAACCTTTTCCGGCGAGGATGACGATGACGATGATTCATAGGCACAATGGAGCGTTCGCGGGAGGCGAATTGGCCTGGCCGACGTTGCGGGGGCGGAACATGGGGGCCCGCCCGGGCTTTGATTTTAGCGCGATGGGGCATCTCCATCCGGGAGGAGGATAGCAGCTTTCCCAAAAACCGGGTTGTTAGCGGCTAACGCATTTTTCGCAACTGCTTGGGGCGCAATGAAATATTTTTGCGAGTTTTTTATGATGGACGATTTGGCAGGGACGGAGCGGCAGGGGTTGCAAGACGGTGGCGCTTATTGGTTCCTCGCTGTTTTCAGTGGAATAAGAGGAGGAAGCCAGTGGCTAGCAGGGGGGCATACACGTTCGCATCCGTTTTTGAAAGGCCACGGCACGGAGGTTTGGAAACCTGCGAGCCGAAGCTCGGCTTGGCCACAGCAGGCTTGGAAGCCTGCGCTAAGACGATTGGCCGGGCCAATCCCAAAATCGCGGGTTCCCGGCCAGGCGGGGTCCACGCGCGGAGGCGCGCGTGGGCGCGGTTGACGAGGCGTCAACCGCCGCACGCGAGGGCGCGTGCGCTCCCCGCCGCGCCA
>Ga0302140_10008402_pt1 | contig 12842 bp, 12 predicted proteins | sample I_Bog_E1_1_FD_202095 | JGI IMG/M metagenome (GOLD analysis project Ga0302140, IMG submission 202095) | Peat permafrost microbial communities from Stordalen Mire near Abisko, Sweden - I_Bog_E1_1 | ecosystem: Environmental > Terrestrial > Soil > Wetlands > Peat | place: Sweden: Abisko, Stordalen...
GCTGGTCGCTCTGGGCTTCCTCAATCACGAGTTCCATGCTCGTGTCGCCGCTTGGGTTCAGTCGCGCAACCCGCCCAACCTTGCCAGTTGCTCCATCACCGAGCTTGGCTTCGCCCGCGTGCTCGCCCAGGCTCCGGCCTACGGATTCACCGTTGCCCAGGCCCGCACCTTGTTGCTCCGCCTGAAGCAGTCGAAAAAATCCGCCCTCACCTTCATTCCCGACCATCACGATATCTCGAATCTTCCCGCCTGGGTGCGCACTCCCCGGCAAATCACCGACGGTCACCTGAGCAAACTCGCCACCGCCAACGGCGCCATTCTGGCAACCCTAGACGAGAACATCCCCGGATCGTATCTGATTCCAAAGTAGAGCGGGCGCCCCCTCCCGCTGCCGTTGATCTTGCCTCCGCCCGTGTGGGACGGACACTCCCTTCGGCAAGCTCAGGGCAGGCTCTGTCCGTCGCCTTTGACCTTGATCTCGATTTTGGGGTTGACGTTGGCCTTCGCTGTCATACCAAAGAAGCGGAGCCGCACGCGAAGCGCGACTCCTGTCCGGATTTCGTAACAAATTATGGAATTGTCCCGGGGGGGGGGACGATTTTCGGGGAAGACTCTAACTTTCTTTAACAAAAAGAATTTCGATGCTTTTCAACTGCGGCTGTCCGTTTTTCGTAACAAAAATAATAAAGTTCCCCCACCATCGACCCTTTTGGGGCAGAATTTTCGCGGGCTGAACCCACCAAGCTGTGATCCTTGGGATAACTAAGGAGGGGACTATGAGGAGACACTTATCCGCCATTTGCGTGATAGGAATCTCACTTTCTGGAGGCGCCGTCCTTACGCGGGGAGCCGTCGAGACCTCCCCGAGGACAGTCAAGCTCGAGCGCCTATTCGCTAACGACCCGGTCAAAATAACGAAGTTGGTTTCTGGCGCAGATGAAATTAAGCCCGGCGAGCCGTTCGATGCCGATAACGACTGGCTAAACAGCCTCTCGATCGTGATCAAGAATGTCTCGGGAAAAAAGATTGTGTTCGCGTCGGTGCAAATGTACCTTCCCGATACAGGCACAGGAGACCACGGAAGTCCGGTCATCGGGGGAGCAAGCTCTGTCGGCCAAAGGCCGGAGCACGCCATGTATTCGTATTCCACTGGCCGTCGCTTGGCACAGCCGCCGGGAGCGCCCATTTCGATCGACCCCGGAGCCGAGCTAACCATACCCGTGATTAGCCGCGACGGGGGTGCCTATGATGCCGTCAAGTCTGAGGTCGAGAGCAGGCAGTCGCTCTCGAGCGTCCGGTCCTGCGTTGTTGGCGTTGCCAATCTGTACTTCGCTGATGGGACGAAGTGGGCTGCGGAGCATTACTACCGTCCAGACCCGAACGCGAAAGGGAAATACATGGTCATATCGCGGGCGGAGTTCGATGCCTACAGGGAGGCTGAGAAATGACATGTCGTCCACGCGCAATCTGGTTAGGTCTTGTTATCCTCTGGGGTGCTGGAGTTGCAGCTGCCCAAGATCCAAGCTGCGAATCCTTTGCGGTGGCAGATGCCGAGTGCTCATTTCAGTACTGTAAACAAGGTAGTCAGATTCCGAACATGGTCACCTATTCTGAGGGAGACGGTACTCAACATATTCTGGAGGAAACCCTCCTTTGCTCAGGAGGCCAGGCCGGCCAGTGCCAGAATAGCCAGGTGCCTGTTGCGGTGGATAACCCAGAGTGTAGCCCGCCCCTCACCTGCTGCAACGGAGGCCCCGCCTGCGAGGGGCGCCAGCTTTGTGTCAGCAACGGGGATGGTGATGGCGACTGCGTATGCGAATATGCGTCGCCAATCGTTATCGATACCACTGGAAAAGGATTTCACCTGACCTCCGCCGACGAAGGTGTGACTTTCGATATCGCCGGGAACGGTCATCCGATTCAGATGGCCTGGACGGCAGTCGGCTCGGGCAATGCTTTTCTTGCAATCGACCGAAACCACAATGGCAAGATCGACGATGGCAAGGAACTTTTCGGCAACTTCACCGAGCAGCCGCCGTCGAGCCATCGCAACGGCTACGCGGCGCTTGCCGAATTCGATAAACCGGAGAATGGCGGGAACGGAGACGGGATCATCGACAGCAAAGACGCCGTATTTCCGAGACTGCTCCTTTGGATAGATGAAAACCATGACGGGATCTCGCAGCCCAACGAACTTCACAGCCTGCCGGAATTGGGAGTGTTTTCGATTAGCTTGCATTACACCGATGATTCGCACGAGGATACGTTTGGAAACCTGTTCCACTACAGGGCGGCCGTGAATCCGGACCCACTCGACGGAACGTCCAGAGACGGACGTTGGACCTACGACGTTTTCTTCATGCCGACCCCCGGAAGCAAAGCGGCGAACTGCCCGGCGGCAAAGCCTGTTTTTACTGCCGATAAGTGGACGAAGCTGGAAAGAATCATTTCGGAGATCGACCACAGTCTGAACTAGTCATGGGGAGAGGCGGGCTGGCCCACCGTTGCCGGCACCATAACAACTGAGGATGCCTCACCTTTCGCGGTTTTCGAAAGGTGAGCCGCGATGCCCCCGAACCCGGAGCTTATACTGCGCAAGCCTTCCAACTCCGCTACGACAGCCACTTACTTTTCCACACCGCCCGTGTGATACCTGACCTTGCGCACACTTCCCACTTGGCCTCAGAATTGCCCAAGCAGGAACCCGAGATCCGGAAACAGTTCCTTGAAAACTAAATATCATGCAGCTAAGTCCTTCGCACAGGATTTTGTCTTGCAGATCCGGCTGTTTTCACTCTCGACAGAAATCGCAACGCTGATTCCGCAGGACTTACGTGAACCCGACACGGCTAACCCCCTTATCCATAATATTTTACGGGCAAGTCGCCTGGAATCAATATTTTACCGTGATAAACGCAGATCAACTCTATGTAAGTAACTGATTCCAGAGATTTAAGCGGATTCGATGCGCGTTTTTTTTGATCGGAACCAAGCAAACACCGGCACCCCCGCCAGAATCACCAGCACTCCATAAAATGAGTTCACCAGATTCTCGCGGAAGGTGTAGTAAAGAAGAACCGTCGCCGCAGCGATGAATAGAGCCGGAACGAAGGGATAGCCCAGCACCCGATAAGGCCGCGCCGCCTGCGGATCGCGCCAGCGAAAGATAAAGATGGTGCTGCCAGCGATCATGTAAAAGAGCCATTCCGCGAAGATCGCAAGCGAAAAGAGCTGCCGGAAATTTCCTCCCAGCAGTAACAGGATCATCGAGAGCATCGCCTGCACGATGATCGCGGCCGACGGCGTATGAAACCGAGGATGCACCTCCGCCAGAGTGCGGAAGAAGTAGCCATCGCGGGCCATGGCGAAGGGGATCCGCGCGCCGCTCATGATGGTTCCATTCAGCGTCACCAGCATGGAGATCGCCATGCCCGCCGAAACGATCGCCGCGCCTTTGTGGCCCATGATCAGCGCAACCGCATCCAACGCCGGCCGCGCCGATGCCGCAATCGCGCTCGCGGGCAGAACATATTGCACGCCCGCATTCACCAGCACATAAAGCACGCCGACCGTGGCCACGCCCGCGATCAGCGCCAGCGGAATGTTGCGCTCCGGTTTCTTTACCTCGCCCGCCACCATGTTGAGATCGTTCCACCCGTCATACGCCCAAAGCGCCGCCACCAGCGCCGCCATGAACCCCGCAATCCCGCCCGTAGCTCCGGCGAAGGTCCCGGCAAAATTGCTCCAGCCCCGCCCCGTCGCGCTGCCCCCGCCGCTAAAGCACACGAGGACGATCCCGACAATGATCGCCACTTTCAACACGGTGAATACGAGTTGAAATTCTCCCGCTTTCTTCACGCCAAGATAGTTCAGAACAGAAATCAAAATGGCCGCCAAGATGGCGATCATTTGTCCCCAGGTTACGGCGAAAAAGTGAGAGGAAATGATTAAGAAGAAGAGATTGTTGGGGAAAAAAGAAAAGACGGAAAATGTGCCCAGGATGCGCACCAACCCCGTTGCGATCGTGGCCACCGACGCCGGCTTCGCGATCACGAACCAAGTCCAGCCATAAAGAAACCCGCCCAGCGGACCATAGGCATCGCGCACGTAGACATATTCTCCGCCGGCCTGCGGCTTCATCGCGCCCAGTTCGGCGTAGGTGAGGGCTCCGAAGAAAGACAATAGTCCGCCCACCAGCCACGCCAGATAAACCAGCTTGGCCGAGCCGACGGCCTGCATCATCTCCGCCGGAACCAGGAATATCCCGCTGCCAATGATGGTGCCGACAACAATAGCTGTGGCCTGGTAGACCCCAAGGTCGCGAGCAAGGCCGGGACGCGGGACGGTTGGCTGGATCAACTCCGGCATGGAGTGTGCCAGTATACGTGAAAGCCCTTAACCGCAAAGCTCGCAAAGAAGGTCCGCAAAGGACGCGAAGAAAAGCAGGAGAAGCGGCCTTTCTTGGCGTTCTTTGCGGAAGTTCTTCGCGACCTTTGCGGTCAAGGGTTTTCTAGTGGCGACTCCCGATAATTGTTCACCATGCGCCGAATGCCGTCTTTCAGTAGGACTACGTGAAAGTTGATAAGCAGTCCCACCGGAATGTTCAGCAGCCGCAGATGCGAGAGGAGTTGAGCCTCATCCACCGGGTGCAGCGACTCTTTGCATTTCAGTTCCAGTGCTACTCGTCCCTCCACCACCAGGTCGGCGCGAAACCCGCAGTTCAGCTTGACCGTATCGTAAACCAGTGGCACCGCCTTTTGTCGCTGAACCGCGAAGCCATTCTTTTCGAGTTCGTATGCCAGGCATGCTTCATAAGCTGATTCCAGAAGTCCCGGCCCCAACCTGCGGTGAATCTTGATCGCAGCGCCGATGATCTCCGGAGTCATGTCTGAGTTCGGCATATACGTCTAAGTGGACCCTACTCCGAGGCTGCAGCGAAAGGCGCTCTGACACGCTGAGATAGTTCCTTCGCGTTGCCGAAACGGGAAAAGCATGAAACCGCAAAGCGGGCAAAGAAACTCCGCAAAGGACGCGAAGAAAAACAACCGAAGCGGCTCGTCTTAGCGGTCTTTGCGGCAGTTCTTAGCGGCCTTCGCGGTTAAGGGCTCCGCTCCATCCTTACTCGCAACGCTGGCCGCGTATCCGATCGCAAACGTCACTGCCGTTCCGACCAGTACCCACCAAGTCCACGGGACGCGAATGCGCCACAAATATAATTCCGTGACCAATCCAAACAGCATCCCGATCATGGCTCCGCGTTGATTGGCGCGCTTGGTCAGTACACCGAGCAGGAACACTCCGAGTAGCGCACCGTAGGCGAGCGAAGCGATCTGCAGGCCCACTTCGACCACCCGGCCTACTCGATGTAGAGAAAGCACCGCGATCGCGAACAGCAACAGCGCCCATACAAATGTCGACAGCCGCGACAGCCGCATTTTTGTTGACTCGTCGGCATGCGGACGCAAGCGCGCGTAGAAATCCATGATCGTGGTGGAAGACAAGGCATTCAGCGCGGCGCTGAGATTCGACATGGCCGCGGCCAGGATCGCGGCGATCAGCAATCCGGAAATGCCGTGCGGCATCCGGCTCACGATGAACGTTGGATAAATTCGGTCGGACTTGCCAAAAGCTGCCGAAGGCACGCGATAGTACGCCCACAGCATCACTCCTACCATCAGAAAGAGCGCGAATTGAAACAGAATTGCAAAGCCACTCGAAAGCAGCGCCGCCACCGATTGCCGTTGACTGCGCGCCGCCAGCAGGCGTTGCACGATGAGTTGATCGGTGCCATGGCTGGCCGTCGTAAAAACCGCTCCGCCGATGACGCCTGACCAGAACGTATAAGGAATCCAGATGCTCGGAGTGAAGTCGAAGAGTCGCAGCTTGTCGGCGCTTGCGGCCGCGGTATGAATCGCCGTCCATCCTCCCGGTACTAGATGCAGGATTGTCCACAAACCCACGAGTGTGCCTGCGACATAAACTGCGGTCTGCACCACGTCGGTCCAGATCACGGCGGCCAGTCCGCCTTCGAATGTATAGATGAGCGTCAATGTAGTGATGATCGCAATCGACGCTACTTCGCCGGTTCCCAGCGCGATGGCGATCACAATCGATACTGCGTAAACGCGCACGCCCTCGGCGGCCGTGCGAGTCAACAGAAAGAGTCCAGCGGTCAGCGAACGTAAGCCGCGGCCGAAGCGGCGTTCGATCAGCTCATAGGCGGTGAAAAGATCGCCGCGAAAGTACTGTGGCAACAAAACAAAACTGATGATCACGCGCCCCACAACATATCCCATGACCACCTGCAGAAAAGTCAGATTGGTGTCGTAGGCAAGGCCGGGGATGCTGATGATGGTGAGCGTGCTGGTTTCCGCGGCCACGATGGAGAGCGAGATCGCCCACCATGGAATCTCTCGTCCCGCTAGAAAGTAATCGCGAAGAGAACGCTGCCGCTTGCGAAAACGCAAGCCGAACAGTGTGATACCAACCAGGTAGAACGCGATGATCGCGAGATCGAGATGGTCGAGGCCCATGTTCTAGTGTTGTGCTCGGCTCCCTTAGCGTCCTTTGCGGATGCGCTTTGCAACTTTCGTGGTTAAGAGCTCTTTCGCATGAGCTTTAAAAGAATTTAATCGCAAAGGTCGCGAAGAGAATCCGCGAAGATCACAAAGAATAAAGATCGCAAAAGTTAGGATCTATACGACTTTTCGCGCAACTACGGTCTCTGGATCATACGGCTCCGATGAACATGCCACCAGCCACAGCGGCTGATCGCCGTCGTTACGAACTGCATGCGAAGCGCCCGGCAGGATCATCACCAGCACTGCGCGGCTGCCATCGAAATTGCGATGTTGCACTGGCGAACCCTCGCCTTCATCCCAATGAAAAGACCACGGCGTCCCTGTAAGAAACACAATGGCCTCGCGTTTGCGAGTGTGATAGTGATTTCCGCGAACCGCTCCGGGAGCGGTGGAGGCCAGATGGATATCCTCGACGCCGCCCAGAAATTCAAGGGCTTCCGCCGGAGGTGAAAAACTGAAACCGCGAGCGTCACCGTGGTTGTTAAGTTCTGAGATTCGAACGGTCATGGTTGATCCAGACTTAATTATGGAGTCAATCGAAAGGTCATGCGAGTGCGTGTTTTGAGACGTGTCGTTGGAAATCCCGATAAAAAGTTCCGAGTTGATTGTTTCTCGAGACGCGTGTGATAAGAATATCCGCGTGGCCTATTACCTGGGGATTGACGGAGGCGGCAGCAAGACTACTTGCGTCGTCGGCGATGAGGGTTCGATTCTCGCGAGGGCCACATCGGGGCCCAGCAATATCACTCGCGTGGGGGAAGAGACGGCGCGTGCATCGCTGCACGATGCGATACGGCGGGCGTGCGCGGCTGCGGATATTGATCCACGGCAAGTGAAACGCGGTTGCATTGGAGTTGCCGGCGCCGGCCGCGAACCGATCGCCAGCGCCATTCGAAAGATTATCGAAGAACTTATTTCCGGAGAGATCGAAGTGGTCGGGGACATGCAGATCGCGCTGCAAGCCGCTCTGGGCGAGGGTCCAGGAGTGATTGTGATCGCCGGTACCGGTTCGATCGCATTTGGCCGCGACGCTCAAGGTAAAACCGCGCGAACTGGAGGCTGGGGTTACGCCATTTCCGACGAAGGATCCGCTTACTGGATTGGGCGCGAAGCGATTCGAGCGCTATTGCGTGCTGAGGATCAAGCACAGGATAACGCTCCGCGACTCTCAACGCTCTTTCGCGAATTAAAGAGTGCTTGGAAAGTGGACTCGCTTGAACACCTGGCCCGCGCAGCCAACTCCCGTCCGGACTTCGCAGAGTTGTTGCCAGCGATCGTATGCGCGGCGGAATCAGGCGACGAACTGGCAAAGCAAATTTTAGCGAGGGCTGGGTCCGAACTTGCGCAACTCGCGGCCATCGTGGTGCAGCGACTTTTTCCGGAAGAGCCCGATTCTCCGAAGGCGATACCGCTGGGCATGGCGGGAGGCGTGTTTCGCCATGCATCTCTGGCTCGCGAAAGATTCGTCGATGAAGTTCACAGGCGGGATGAACGTGTGAAACTGAACCCGAATGTAGTCGAGCCGGTGGATGGTGCGCTGGAGATGGCACGAAGAGCGAAGTGAAGAGCTGAGAGGAAATTCTCAACTCGTATGGAACTCGCCTCAGCGGCCGCCGCCAATCTCTAAGATTGCTCCCGTGGTGTAGGACGCCGCGGGAGACAGCAACCACAGCACGGCCTCGGCGACTTCGAGCGGCGTGCCCGGTCTTTGCATCGGAATAGTGCCCATCAAGCGTTCCAGGCGATCCGGCGCACCGTTGGCCGCGTGCAGCCCGGTCGCAATCAATCCCGGCGCAACGGCGTTCACGCGAATCCCCTCGGTCGCAACTTCGCGTGCTAGACCAATAGTGAAGCTGTCGATTGCGCCCTTCGACGCCGCGTAATGCACCCACTCTCCGGGCGAACCGGTGTGGGCGGCGCGCGAAGAAATGTTCACGATCGCGCCGCCGGAGCCGCCGTGACGAGTCGACATACGACGTACTGCTTCGCGGGCGCACAGAAAAGCTCCAGTCACATTTACCGCCAGCACCCTTTCCAGCGTCTCAGCGCTCACCGAGTCTACCCGCGCGAATCCGCCGGTAACGGCGGCGTTGTTGACCAGAGCCTTGATCGGACTCAACTCCCTCTCCGCGATTTCGAAGAGCCGCATTACATCCTGCTCTCGAGAGATATCGCCTTGGATGGCGCGAGCCTTTCCGCCGGAAGAATTGATTTGTTCCGCGATGACCTGCGCTTCGCGCTCGCCGGTGGAAAAATTTACAGCCACGGCGAAGCCTCGTTCGCCGGCGAGCTTTGCGATCGCTGCGCCGATCCCGCGACTGGCGCCGGTTACGATGAGGGTTCCGCGATCGTGTTTGCTGGCCATGATCTTTCTGCGCTTCGTTTCGTCGGGGACTACGTCGCCACCACCTCGCGCTTGCCATGTGTCAGGTCGACCACCGCTTGGTAGAGGCGCTTGCGGATCCAGTGTCGAAGGTTCATAAGAAAAGCGTGCTGAACCGTTGCGATCCGCTTGGGACGGGTTAGTGTAGCAAAGTCAAAATCGTAAACACAGAGGACACGGAGGTTCACAGCTTAAGGCAAGTCTTCTGTTTACCCAGTCTTCCTCCGTGCCCTCCCAATGTTGAGCGGGTAAGTACACAAGCATCTGGAAGAAACAAGGGGATGGAAGTTGGAAGGTGGTCCTTGATATGGGGAACGCGGGTCCGGCAGGGTCGTAGGTCCGAGATATTAACCGCAAAGGCCGCGAAGAACCCCGCAAAGTTCGCGAAGATTTTCTTTGTGTTCTTTGCGGATTTTCTTTGCGTCCTTTGCGGTTAGGCTTTTGAACTTCAGGGGAGTTCAGAAAGCTGAGCGATACGTCACCGGCAGCCAGCGTTGCAGCCGTCGGGAAAGCCAAGTCCAAATCAAACGCCGCAACTTAGCTTATTTCATAGAATCAGTTATTTCCGAAAGTGATTGCTGATGGCTTCGGCTTGGCCGCGCGTGACCACGGCTGAGAGGGCGGCTGCGTCGGCTTGTTTCACAGCTTGCAGGCTGCCGAAATGTTCGAGCAAACGTCGCGTTGTGCTTTCGCCTACGCCCGGGATTTCTCTTAACTCAGTGGAACGATCCCTCATCTGGCGGCGTTTGCGATGAAAAGTTACGGCGAAGCGATGGGCTTCGTCACGAATCAGTTGGATGAGGTGCAACACCGGCGAGTGATGATCGAGCGCGATGGGATCTTTTTCCTGGCCGTAGACATAGAGAATCTCTTCGCGCTTGGCGATGGATGCCAGAGGCTGGTTGATGATTTCGAGCGATTCCAGCGCGGCGGCGGCGGCGTGCAGTTGTCCGAGGCCGCCATCGACCAGGACCACGCTGGGCATCGGCTTTTCTTCCTGGAGAACGCGCTTGTAGCGGCGGGTGACGACTTCGCGCATCGACGCGAAATCGTCCACGCCTTCGACGCTGCGGATGATGAATTTGCGGTAGTCAGACTTCTTCATTTTGCCGTCTTCCCACACCACCATTGAGGCGACGGTCTCCGCGCCTTGAATATGCGAAATGTCGAAGCATTCGATGCGCTTGGGAAGTTCGGGCAGGCCGAGAACGTCCTGCAATTCTTCCTGGATGGCCTTGGCGTTCGGCTTCAGCACGCGGAAGCGCTGATCGTAGGATTGTTTGGCGTTGGTTCCGGCAAGATCGATGAGGGCGCGCTTGTCTCCGCGTTGCGGGACGAGAATGTGGACCCGTGCAGCGCGGCTGTCGCCACCGGCGACTTGTTCGGAGAGCAGATCTTCGAGCGTTTCACGATCCTCGAAGTCGACGGGGACGTAAAGATTTCGCGGAACGTAAGGCTGACCGATGTAGAGCTGTTGGAGGAGGGCGGAAAAAAATTCACCGGGATTGAAACCGCCGGTGGGCTGGGCAGGCTCTCGGCTTTCTGTGTCGAGCGAAGTTCGACTGGTCCCCTCTGCATCTGCGAGATTACCTGCCTCCGGCGAGCTTTGCTCGCCCGGACAGCCGGGGGCGGCTGTCCCCACATGGTCTTTTTCGCCACCCGCGGTTTCCGTACAGGGACTCTCGAACTCGGGCAGATCTTCCCAGAAGAATTCGCGGCGATCGACCACGCGGCCGGCGCGCATGTGGAAGAGATTCACGGCCAGCATGCCGTTTTCGCAGTGATAACCGAAGACGTCGGCATCGTCGCCTTCGGCGGCGGCGATGCGCTGGCGTTCCTGGAGCTGCTCGACGGTCGAGATGAGGTCGCGGTAGCGGGCGGCGCGTTCGTATTCTTCGGCGGCGGCGGCTTGTTCCATGCGTTCGTGGAGGGAACGAGCGAGGTCGGTGGGACGACCTTCCAGAAATAATTTCACGTCGCGGACGGCCTCCTGATAAGCCTCAGGAGTGGTGAGGTCCTTTACGCACGGGCCCAGGCAACGCTTGATGTAGTACTGGAGGCAGGGGCGCGGGTGGAATCGCGTGAGATCGACCTTGCAGGAGGGAATGAGAAAGTTGCGGTGAATCAGATCGACGATGCGATACGCGAGGTTGGCAGGGAAGTACGGTCCATAATAGGCGCTGCCGTCTTTTCGCAGGCGGCGGGTGACGTAGACCCGCGGCCAGCGCTCGCCCAGCGTGAGCTTTACGTAGGGATAAGTTTTGTCATCGCGCAGCAGGATGTTGAAGCGCGGCTTGCGCTGTTTGATGAGATTGTTTTCGAGCGCGAGCGCTTCTTTGTTGTTCCGAACGACGATGTAATCGACGTCCACGGCTTCGCGAACGAGGGTGCCGGTCTTTGAATCCTCCCATCGGCCTTCATGAAAATAGCTGGCTACGCGGCTGCGCAGATTCTTCGCCTTGCCCACGTAGATGACTTCGCCTTCGGCGTTCTTGTAGAGGTACACGCCGGGCTCGGTGGGGATGGTGCGGATTTTTTGGAGTAGGTCCACTTGTCTAAACTACAGTCTCTATTTTATTAGATTGAGACTGTTTTTCGGCGGAGCAGGTATCATTAGATTGACAGGCGTTCTACTATGGTGAGTAGAAGGAGGTTTCATGTCAGAAGAGCGCAGATCCACGCACGATGGCACGAAAGTGGAAAAGGGCGTATCGGGCGACCGCGCAAAGTACACGCCATCAGTTCCTGCAGACTACAACCCGCCCCCACCTGCCCGAGTTCCGCCCGCTCCAGCGAAGCAAGGGAAATAAGAAGTGCCGCAAGGAATGCAAGCACTCGCAGTTTTGCTAGTGTTGCTCCCGGGTTTTTTCAGCGCGAAGATAGTACAAATGCTCTGCGTTCGCCCGAAGCAGAGTGAACTGGATAAGGTAATCGAGGCACTCCTTTTCAGTCTGTTCACGTACATACTGTTTGCCCTCACATTGGGCGTGGAGCTTCCCCTATCGTGGTATTCAAGGATGGACCAAGGCGGAACGCACTACTCCTTGGAACTACATCGCGGGCGACTAGCGCTGCTGATTCTCTACTCGGCCGTTCTCGGCTTCGCATGGGGCTGGGCAATAAACCACGATGCGCTGCTCAAATGGCTGCGAAAATTGGGATTCACACAGCGCAGTAGTCGAATCTCAGTGTGGAGCGACATCTTTCATATTCTGGGCGGGACTGTCCAGCTTGGTCTGAAGGACGGCAGGATGGCTAAAGGTTGGCTTCGCTGCTACTCAGACGAGGCCGAGGACGCTGCCCTCTTCCTGGAAGCGGCCTCGTGGATCGACGAGACCGGGAACGTGTACGCGGTGGATGGTCCGGGAATTCTTTTCACGAAGCAATCTGAAGTCGCGTTCGTCATTTTCCTCAGCGATGATCCAGCGGATAGGCGAGTTGGTGAGTCGTCGAGCTAGGGCCCTTGCAGCTAGGGACAGGATGGAACCGCGTGAGATCGACCTCGAAACGGTTCGACTTCCTTTTAGTTTTGTTGTGAGGCCTCGGCTCAGGCTTCCGGTCGGCTCTACTTCTTCAGCAAGTTCTGCATTCCGTTCCACACGATTTCTGCTCCGATGCAGAGCAGAATGAAAGACATTACGCGCAGAATGCCCTGAGTAATGGATGGAGGCAGTTTGGCGGTCATGCGATCGGCGTAGGCGTAGCTGAAGTAGACGACGACAGCAATCAGGAGCGTAGCTAAAAGCAGACCCAGGTGGGCGAGAGCGGAATCGATCAAGGATGGCGCCGAAGCGTGGGCGCTGAGAGTTAGCGCTACAACAATGGTGCCGGGGCCGGCCGTAATCGGAAAGGTAAGCGGATAAAAGATTTTATCCTGC
>Ga0302140_10008407_pt1 | contig 12835 bp, 8 predicted proteins | sample I_Bog_E1_1_FD_202095 | JGI IMG/M metagenome (GOLD analysis project Ga0302140, IMG submission 202095) | Peat permafrost microbial communities from Stordalen Mire near Abisko, Sweden - I_Bog_E1_1 | ecosystem: Environmental > Terrestrial > Soil > Wetlands > Peat | place: Sweden: Abisko, Stordalen...
GGCGGTGATCCAGTAATTTGTGGACGGCGACGGCAAACTGAAGGTGAACAGCGAACCCGGCAAATTCGTGTTGGTGGCGAAATTGGTCACCTGCAACGTTTGTCCGTTTTGAATCGTCTGGGTCACCGGAACGGTGAGCGTGGGTGGCAACGGCGGCAGGATGACCACGGAAATGCTATTGGTGGCCGACAACGGCGGGCTGCTGTTGTCGGTTGCTTTCACAAAAATGGTATTGGTGCCGGGCGCCACGGAGCTGTTCGTCCAGTTGAGCACGCCGTTCACAATGCCGGTGTTGGTCCACGTCAGGACGCCATTGGTGGTGATCCAGTAATTCGTCGAATACGGCGGCACCAGGGAGAAGGTGTACGTGGCATTGGGCGCTAAATTATTGGTGGCGGAAATGTTGGTGATGGTGAGCGTCTGGCCGGCGTTCAGGGTTTGCGTGCCGGGAACCGACACCGTGGGAGCCGCCACAAAGGAAAGGTCATCGATGTACCAACCCTTGGCATAGTACACGGTGGACTGGAAATGGAAGGCTATTTGCACGGTCTGCCCGGCGTACGCGCTCAAATCAAGCCCCGTGTTGGTCCAGGTCCCGCTGCTGACATTAAAGTTGGTCGCCGAAATCGCCGTCCAACTGCTCGAATAACTCGTGACAATCGAATTGGTGCTGTAGGTATAGGCGTAATTGGTGCCAAAATATCCGACCTCACTGATCGAGCTGCTGCTGGTATTGGTCCACGTCATGCCTTGCAGGGCCAGATAATTGCTCACGGCGGCGGGTTGGGAAGAGGGCAGCAAGATGCTGGAATTGGCATTGGGATTGGGACGAAAATCCACGTTCTCGCCCGCCCCATTGGGTTGTCCCACGGTGGCGAGCGGTTTAGGGCCCGCCTCATACAAGTATTCCGGGGCATCCGGGGGATAGAACCCGTTGAAGGTGTCCGGCACGAACCCAAACGCCTTGGTTGCATTGGTCCAGCCACCGATCGTTGGATTCCAATAGAACGTCGTGGTGTAACCCGTAAAGGCGGTGCCAAAGAACTGGTAGCTATTGGTGTTGAGCGTGGTGGTGGTATTGGTGGTGATGATGGTGTTGGTATGGCTGTAGCTGTTATTGGTGCCATTGCTAATTTCCACAAAGCCCTGGGCGTTGTTAAAATCGTACCACTGCCAGAAATACAGGGTTTGATCGCCCGTCGTCGGCACAGTAAATGGCGGGCTGATCAGCCGGGTATCCGCCACGCTACCGTAGTTGGCCGTCAGCACGGTCCCAGAACATTGGGCACCGGAATGGGTGCGATAGCCGTTGGTGTTTACTGGCGGGCCGGTGGTGGGCGTGCCAATGACCCAGGTTCCCAAATCCACGGACCAGTCGTTCGTATTCGGGTTCGATTCAAAGCCTTCCGGCCAGCTCAAGCTGGGCGTGCCGGTATCCAACTCCACGTCGTCCACAAACCAGCCCAAGCCATTGTCGGCGTAACTGCCGGAGGCAAAATGAAAGGCGATCCAAATGTTCTGGCCGGCGAAGGCGCTCAAGTCAATGGACGGACGCGACCAGACTCCGCCACCATTTACTCCATCGGTGATAAAGGTATCGGTGGTGTTGGTATAATACGTTGGGGAAACCTGAATCCAATTGGCTCCCTGATTCACGCTGACTTCGACATAGCCCTCGGCGCTCCCCAAATTGAACCAGTGCCAGAATCGCAAACGAGGATGGTCGCCGGGAACCAGCAAGGTGGGGCTGTTGGCCACGTCCGCGTAGCTATAATTCGTGCAAATTAAACGCGCATCCTGATTTATCCCGTAATTCTGGGTGTTCGCACAGAAGGAACCCGAATGGGCGCGGTATCCAGTCGCATTGGTCGCGGGTCCGGCGGTGGGACTGCGAATCTGCCAGGTCGCGCCTCCGCTGCCATAGATTCCCTGCCTCAGCATCCAACGGCTGGTACCATTGGTGTCGAAATTATCCGACCAATAGAGTGTCCCGGCGCTGGCCGACAAGGCCGCCAGCCAAAGCACCGGCCATATATATAGCAGCCATTTTCGCATAACATTTATTGTTTGCCCGACGCTGCCTCGTTATTCCTGGAGCGGCGGCGCGTTGGTGGGATTCATCTCCCCAGTCCCGGGATTTTCCACGGGCGTCACAGGGGCCGACTCGGGGTTCACGGGAGCGTTCGTCCCGGTCTGCGGGAGGGCGGCATCGGGTTCACTGTCGGTCGAAATGCTGTTGGTGGAAACGCTGTTGGTGCCGAGATCATCGTTGGGCCCAAAGAAGCCATCATAGCTGCCGCTGCGCTTGCCCGCCTTTTGCTCGCGCTTGCGCTGCGCATCAATCAACGAACGCTCATAGGACGCGTCTTCGGCGGCCGCCTGGGAAACGCCCGGCAGCCGTTGTTCCTCGGTGATGGTGTGTTTGGCCGCGAGTTCAGGCGTCTTCAACACCGTCGGCCGCATCAGGACAATGAGTTCCTCGCGGTCTTTGGAATCGCTCCGGGATTTGAACAGATTGCCCAGAATGGGAATATCCGAAAGGAACGGCACCCCGGATTGGGTGTGGCTTTTGTCTGACTTGATAAAGCCGCCCATCATGACCGTGTCGCGGTCGCGCACCGCAATTTCCGTGTTCAGGGTGCGCTTGATGGTGTTGGGCACGTTGCCCACGTTTTGAATCGCGGTGTAGCCGTTGAGATCGTCAATTTCCTGCTGAATATCCATCACCACCAACCCCTCGGGATTGATGAACGGCGTCACATCCAGTTCCACACCGACGGACAACTGGGAGTAGGAGTTGCCGCCGTAACCGCTGTAACCGCTGTAGGTGCCGGTGACGTAGGGCACCGTGTTACCCACGAAAAACTGCGCGGCCTTGGCCTGCGAGGTTTGAATGCGCGGGCGTTGAATGATGTTGGCGTGGTTGTCCGATTCCGCCGCGTTGACCGCCACATCCCAATTGGGGCCGATGTTGGCGAAATAACTGGCACCACCCGACAGTGCGTTGCCGAAGGCACCATTGGTGCCAATGGAAGAACTGATGACACTGCTTTGAGTGGTTGCGCCAGGCAACGTGCTGATGGTGCTATTGGTGACCGACGTCACGGTGCGCATAAAACTCACAAACGGGCTGCTGCTGTTCACCATGCCGCCGCCGCCCAGAATGCTCCCGCTGGGATTCAAGGAGGCCGGGTTCTGCGCGGCGGACACGCCAAAATCGAAGGTATTGCCCAAGGTCACGTCCATGATGACGGCTTCGACCAGCACCTGCGCCAGCGGCACGTCCAGCTTCTCGATGATGCCCTTGATGGTCACCATGTCCGACCGCGTGGCATAGATCAGCAGGGAGCTGCTGCTCTCGTTGGGAATGATTTTCGTCTGGCCAAACAACTGGATTTGATCCTTGCCGCCGGGGCCGCCCGCGCCCCCCGCGCCGCCGCCGCCGAGGATGCCTTGCAGGCGTTGCTGGAACGTTTGCGCGCCCCCCGTGGAGGTGCCGTTGGGTGTGGTCTGGGGTCGGCTGCTACCCATGCCGCTGCCAAAGGTGCTGCCACCGCTGCTGCCATAAGCGCCTTGGCTACCAAAGCCGCCGCCCCCCCCCGTGCCGCCCATGCCACCGCCGCCCATGCCGCCCATGCCGGACGCGCGACTACCAAAACCGCTGATCTGCGAACTGCCGGAGCCGCTCCCGACGCTCACCATGGCGCCGCTGCCGCTGCCCCCCAGCGCATTCAAAGCTCCGGCAATGTCATCCACCTTGGCGTAGCGGATCGGAATCACCTCGGAAATATATTCGGCGGGCACGCTCACATCCACCTGCTCAATCATTTCCAGCATGCGCTTGACGTTTTCGGCGTAATCGCGCAGCACCAGAATGCCGTTGTCATCAATGGGCAGAATGGCATTGGGCAGCTTGGAAAACGGCTGGATGATTTGCACCATCTGGGAGGGCTTGACGTATCTTAACTGCACCACATGCGTGATGTAGGAACCCAGCGTGGGAATATTCGTAGAACCGGACCGGTCAATCACGGCGCCGGCGGTGCCGGCCTGGTCCGAGGCCAGCACCTTGACAAACTTGTCCCCGATGGGAACGATGGACACCCCGTTCAACGCCATCACCGCCTCCAAGGCCTGAATCGCCTCTTTCTTGGTCAACGGCGTCTGCGTCTTCAACACAATCTGCGCCGCCGGCAGCGGGCCGCGCAACAGCGTGCGGTTCACCAGCTTGGCATAAATATCCAGCACCTGGGTCAATTCCACCCCTTCAAAATCAATCAAGCCGGGCTGAATCATCTCTTCCGGCTGGGAGGCAAACGCCGAGGAGGCATCATACTTGGTGGACATCCCCGCGCCGCCGCCGCCGGGACCGCCGGGGCCACCAAGGCCACCAGGGCCGCCAGGTCCACCCACGCCGCCGGGACCGCCAAGCCCACCCCGGCCAGCAGCACCCTGGGCACCGAGGCCGCCGGGAAGACCCGGCACCGGATAACGGGGCACGCCGGGCGCGCCGTTGGTCAGATAGCGCGGCGGACGGCCGGGGATCGGCATGGGCCCGGGCACTTGCGCCCAAAGTTCCTGGCCGGCCAGGACCAGCGTCAATGCGAGAAGAATTCGTTTCATTTTGCCTTTGCAGTTGCGGTTTTCGCGGCGGACGCCGTGGAATTTTTCTGGTAGCTCGCCTCCAGCCGGATGTCCGCCATCAGTCGTTGATGGGGCGGGTCGGGTTGGAGCGATAAATCACGCACGCGGATCATCGAAACCCCGCTGCCGAGCTTGTACAGGAAGTCCACCAGGTTCGTCTCGGTGGCCAGCACATTGATGCCCAGAATCTGTTTCACAAAAAAGGGGTCGCTCCCGCTGGTGGTCGTGCGCCCGGAGGTTTGCAGTTGCACGCCGGTCTCCGTGGTCAGCGTCTGGATGTTGCGGATGAGATTGACGCCCTGGTCCTCCGGCGGCACCACCTCACCCTCGTTTTCAAAGCTTTTAACCTTCTGCTGCAGCTCCGGCAGTTTCGCCACCGTCGCCTGATAGTCTTTGAGCTTGTGGCTCGCGGCGTTCATCCGCCGGGTGGAATTGCCCCAGTCCGAGAAATGCGGCCAGACAAACAACCAGTTCAAAACCAGCACCACCACCACGGCGACGCCCACCACCAGGCGGCGTTCCATGGGCCGCAGATTGGCAAAGTATTTATTCATTGCGCCTGCTCCTCGGTGTTCATCAGTTCCAGGCTGAAGTTCCAGTTCACCGTGTCGCCCGACTGGTTGAAGGCCAACTGGTCGCTGGTGGCGGGATTGGGGTTGAAAAATGGCTGGCTGTGCCCGGGCTGCTTGTCCTTGCGGAGGGTGTCGTAAAAATCCGTCAGACTCTTCGTCTCCGCCGCCGGCACCTGGCCGCTGAGCACCAGCTTGCGGCCATCCACGAAATTCCAGCGTTTCAAGGTCACGGCGGCGGGCAGGTCCTGCGCGACCAGCAGCCAGCAATCCAGCGCGGCGTACTTCAATTGCGCGCGCTGTTGCAGCACGTCCAGCTTGGCCTTGGTCTGCACGGTGTTGGTATAGTTGCCGCCCAGGGCCGCCAGTTGCGCCTCCACCTTCTGCGCCTGCTGCTCCCGCCAGGTGGCCAGGCCAAAATACACCGCCAGGCCAATGGCATAGAGCACCCCCAGATAACCCAGCCCATGCAGCCACAGCCGGTCAAAAAACTGTTCGCGGTAACGCGTGGTGAATTCCCCGGGCAGCAAATTCACCCGGGTCTTGGCGGCCGCCGCGCGCTGGGCCGAACGCCGCGCCAGTTCCGGCGGCGGCGGCGGCGCGATCACCTGCACCGGCTCGTTCAACGCCGCCCGCAAAACCTGCTCCCATTCCGAGGCATTCACCGGATCCGCCACCAGTTGCCACTGCGGCCGCGCCGTCAGCCAGCCTTCCACCTCGCCCGCCATGGCCAGCAGGGAGATCTGCGCCCGCAATTCCCCCGCCCGGTCGCCGGCCGGCGGCAGCGTGACAAAACCCAGACTCCGCCAGGCCCCGCCAAACCACCACGCCACCAGCGCCGCATTCTGCCCGCCCAGCGTCATGGGAAAAAACCACACGCCATCGCCCTGCGGCGTCACCGCGCCCAGTTGGTCCAGCATGGGCACCTCCAGCCGGTCCGCCTGGAAGCCATCGCGCTCCAGCCGGCCCAGAAATTCCTCCACCACGGCCCGCGCGGCAATCACCACCATCACCGACTGCAGGCTTTCCACCGAGCCATCCGCCTTGGCCAGGCTCTGGTGCGTGCCCATCACCTGCAGGGTCCACACAATCTGCGTGACCGGCAGGGGCGAAAGTTTCTCCAATTGCAACTCCACCATGGAGCAGGTCTCGTCCGCATCGGCCGCCGGCAGCTCCACGACCCGCAAAAACACGCTCTCGGAAGGGAGCCAGGCCACATTCAGCCGGGGCCGCCAAAGGGACGACCAGCTCTTGGCCACCAGCTTGCCCGGCAGCTTCTCCGCGTGCGGCACGCGCAACTCGCGCCCCGGCCCCTTCGCGTCGAACTGCCAGAGTCGTTTGGCATCGGGTGCGATATGCAGCAGATTGCAGATATTCCAGGGCATCTCGAAAAATGGATTAGGGGATTAGGGGATATTGCCGATCGCCGATGGCCGATGGCCGATTGGCAATCGAGCGCGATGGGATTCGACTGGGTGGGTGCCAATAAAAAACAGCGCACGCTGGCTCCGGGCGGGCCGTCGCCAGCCCGGGCATCCCTGAAACCTGAAACCTTGAACCTGACACCTTTTCATGCCTCATCCTCCTTGACCAGGGGGATGTGTTCCTCGATTTGGGTCACGCGCAACACCTCTTCAATCGTGGTCACGCCGGCCTTCACTTTGTTCCAGCCGTCCGTGCGCAACGTGCGCATCCCCGCCTCCATCGCGCGCGCGGCAATCGTCGTGGCGGGTGCCCGGTTCATGATCAGCGGCCGCAGCGCCTCGGTGACCAGCAATAATTCGTAAATGCCTTTCCGCCCCTGATACCCCAGTTGCCGGCATTCCTCGCAACCCGTCCCAATCCAGGCCTTTGCCGTGTCGATGTCCGCCGCCGGAAAGCCGATCTTTTGCAAATACTCCCGGTCCACCCGCTGCTCGGTCTTGCAATGCGGGCAGATCGTGCGGATCAACCGCTGCGCCATCACCGCCTCCACCGACGACGCCACCAGGAAGGGCTCGATCCCCATGTCAATCAACCGCGTGAACGCGCTCGGCGCATCGTTCGTGTGCAGCGTGCTGAACACCAGGTGACCCGTCAGCGACGCGCGAATCGCGATTTCCGCCGTCTCCGAATCGCGGATTTCCCCCACCATCACCACGTTCGGGTCCTGCCGCAAAATATGCCGCAACCCCATCGCGAAGGTCAGCCCGATGTCCGACCGCACCGCGATCTGGTTGATCCCCTTCAATTCATATTCCACCGGCTCCTCAATCGTGATGATGCGCTTTTGAATCGAGTTGATCGCACTCAAAAACGCGTAGAGCGAGGTGGATTTGCCGGACCCCGTCGGCCCCGTCACCAGGAAGATGCCGTGCGGCTTGATGATGATGTCGCGAATCGCCGCCTCCTCCATGGCGGAGAACCCCAGCTTGTCCAGCGATAGGAAGATCTTCCCGCGCGTCAGCAAGCGCAGGGAAATGCTCTCGCCATACACCGTCGGCACCGTGGACACGCGGATGTCAATTTCCTCGCCCTTGATCCGCACATTGATGCGTCCGTCCTGGGGCAGCCGCTTCTCGGAAATGTTCATCCCGCTCATCACCTTGATGCGCGAGAAAATCGCCGGCTGCAAGCGCTTCAACTGCGGGGGCAGCGGGATCAAATGCAAAATGCCGTCAATGCGGTTGCGGATGCGCAACTCGTCCTCCTGCGGCTCAAAATGAATGTCCGTCGCGCGATTCTTGAACGCCTCCCAGATGATCTGATTCACGAACTTGATCACGCTCGCCTCCTGGTCCCCCTCCGTGATTTCCTTGTCGGTGGCCAGGTCCAGATCCATCGTATCGCTGTCCGAACCCATTTCGTCCAGCGTTTCGGCGCCGACGCCGTAATACTTCTTCAGCGCCTTCTCGATTTCCGTCCGCGTGGCCAGGCCAAACGTCACCGGCATTTTGAGATCAAACCGCACCGCGCTCATCATCGCGGCGTCGAACGGATCGCTGACCGCCACCCGCATCACGCCGTTGACGATCTCGGTCGGGAGCACTGAATATTGGAAGGCGATTTTGGTGGAAAGACGCGCCCGGACCTCGTCCTCGATGACCAGCTTGGCGATTTCCAAGTGGGGCCAGCCCAGGGTCTTGGCCAGGCGCTGCACAAAGACTTCCTCGCCCAACCCGCGTTCCCGCGCAATGAAGGTCAACAGCGGTTCGGTGGCGCCGGCGTCGGTCGTCGCGCGCCACGCGCGCCGCCATTCATCGAATTGCGCTGGAGACGCATCCGCGGCGGTCGCGACGACTTCTTTGACTGAGGTAAAGGCCATCAGGTTTTGATTCAACAACCAGAGCCCGGAAAAGTTGCAGAAAATCTCCGCGAAGACAATCCAAACCGCCGGGAATCTTGGCCGGGCTGGCCGGGTTTTTTGGGGGGGGTTTTCGCTATTTCCAGTGGAATCGGGCTACGGCCATTCGCTGCCGGGGTTGGTCTCGGGGAGCGCACGCGCCCTCGCGTGCGGCGGTTGACGCCTCGTCAACCGCGCCCACGCGCGCCTCCGCGCGTGGATCCCGCATGGACGGGAACCCGCTTTTGGGATTAGCCCGGCAAATCGTCGTTACCGGTTTCCAAACCTGCGTGCCGTGTCTTTTCAACGACGCATCCGAACTGGTTGGCACCGGTTATTCACGTCTGTTTCCAAATGGCTATGAAATATCCGGATTGGAGGGTGGAACCGGCTTCCCGCCGGTAAAATCCGGCATCCCGCCGGAATTCGTTCGCGCCAGCAGCGGGTGACGCCCCGGCGTTGTGCCCGAACGACCCGCTTTCCCCGCGACCGACCAGCCTCCCAAAAGAACGAAGGTCCGCTTCCGCGCAACCTCCGATTCGACCTTCGGGCTTCGGATTTCGGATTTCGAGCTTATGCCAAGGCCGGCAACAGCTCGACAATCCGCTTGGCCAGCCGGTTCAGATCCAGCGGCTTCGTGAAGAAATCATCGGCCTGCATGGTGGCCGTGCGCCGCGTGATGTCGCCCGAGAGCGCGCTCATGAAAATGATGGGAATCTTCTTGGTCGCCGGCTGGCGGCGCAGAATCTCGCAGACCGACAAGCCATCCAGATCCGGCAGGAGGATATCCAGCAGAATCAGGTTGGGCTTCTGCGTCCGGGCCTGGCTCAACGCGTGCACCCCATCGTTGGCCACGATCAGTTCGTACCCCTGACCCGCCAATTTGTATTGCAACAGCTCAATGAAATCGTTTTCGTCATCCACTATCAATATGCGTGGCACCATGCTCGCAGTATACTGGCGGCTCGCGGAATTACAAATGCGCCCGGGTTACGTCCCGGTTACGAAAAGGTGACAGCCCGGAATGGAAAAGTTCAGCCGCGCTAATTTAGCCCGAACGCCGAAGTTGCCCGGGGAGCCCACGCGCCCCGCGTGGGGTTTTCCGCGCCTCGCGTGTGGCCGCTGTCACTGGGGTGTCCCGGAGGGACGACGGAAATTAGCCGGTGGCAAGCGGAGCGCAGCCACCGGACAGCCACGACCATACCAACCAGCCCCGGAGGGGCGTCGGAACTAAACGACAACATGTTCCGTCTCTGCCGTATCCATGCGGGTATGAATCATTTTGACCGGATCTTCGAGCGGCCCTGTTCGCCCCGCGCCCCGCGCCAGGGCCGCTCCAAAGTCCGGCATTATCGAGGGTGGCACGGGCCACTGGCCCGTACCGTCCGGCGACCCGCCGGACGGAACGGGTGAGGCGATCTTTTTGCATGCGGAGACCGTTGCCCACCGTGCGCCCCTCTCCGTTCAGCCGGGCTGGTAGTCCGGCAGGACGGGCCAGTGGCCCGTGCCACCCCGGTATGGTCCATGCTTTTGCCATTAGGGCGACTTTGCCGCGCCCAGCGGGAGATTGACAAGCCCGGCGTGAGCGTTATGATTCTCCCATCGCTGGCGCGGGTGTAGTTCAATGGTAGAACGGCAGCCTTCCAAGCTGCATACGTGGGTTCGATTCCCATCACCCGCTCCAAATCCCACTTCCTTTGCTTCACCGTTTGCCAAACTGCGGATCAATGGGCAGCCGCAACGCCAGCACCAAGCCGGGCAGCGCGCAGCAGATGGCCCAGACAAAAAAGTGTGGATAGCCGATGGCGTCGGCGAGCCAGCCGCTCCACAGGCCGGGAATCATCATGCCCAGCGCCATGAATCCGGTGCTGATGGCGTAATGCGCCGTCCGCTGCGGCCCGTCCGCAAAATAGAGCAGGTACAGCATGAAGGCGGTGAAACCGAAGCCGTAGCCGAATTGCTCCGCCGCCACCGTCCCGCAGATCGCCAGGAAATTTTCCGGCTGCGCAAACGCGAGATAAATGAAGGCCAGCTTGGGAACGTACATCGCCCCAACCATGATGGGCAGCATGCGTTTCAGGCCGTGTTTCGCCGCCAGAAAGCCGCCCAACAACCCGCCCCCGGTCAGGGCCAGCACACCGAAGGTGCCGTAGGCCAGCCCCACCTGGCTGGTGCTCAAACCCAATCCGCCCTGCGCGCGGCCATCCAGCAAAAATGGCGAAATCACCTTGCTCAACTGGGCTTCATCAAAGCGGTAAAACAGGATGAACGCCAGCGACCGCACCAGGCCCGGCTTTTGAAAAAACGAGCCCAGGGTGGCCACAAATTCCGCGGCCAGATTGCCGTGGGCCACCACGGGGCCATCGTTGGCCGGGTGCGGCAGCATGATCCGGTGCCAGCAACTGAAGGCCAGAAACAGGGCCGCCACCACGAATAACGTCACACTCCAGGCGAGGGGAATGTTGCCGGTCCGCTGCTCCAGCCCGCCCGCCAGCATGACCAGCAAACCGCTGCCCACAATCATGGCCGCCCGGTAAAAGGTGCTGCGCAGGCCGACCCACCAGGCCTGTTCATGCTTGGACAGGCTCAACATGTAAAAGCCGTCGGCGGCGATGTCATGCGTGGCCGAGGCGAACGCCATGATGTAGAACAGCAACAGCGACAGGCGGAAAAACGCGCTCCCGCGCACCGAAAAGGCCACCAGCGCCAGCATCAGCGACACCAGAAATTGCATGGCCACCACCCAGGAGCGTTTGGTGCGGGTGATGTCCACCAGCGGGCTCCACAGCGGCTTGATGACCCACGGCAAATTCAGCCAGCTGGTGTAAAACGCGATCTCCGTGTTGGCAATGCCCAGGCGCTTGTACATCACCACGGACAGCGTCATCACCATGACGTAGGGGATGCCCTGCGCGAAATACAGGCTGGGCACCCAAAACCAGGCGTTGCGGGGTTCGTTGTCTGTCACCGGCGGAACAGTGGCAATATCCGCCTGCGGTTTAAAGCAAAACTTTCTTCGTTTCCTTTCCGTCCCGTTCGGCACACAATTGGCCGGTGATCGGCGCCCTGCTTAACGCTCTCGGTATTCTGTTCGGCGGACTGTATGGTCTGGCCGCCCGCCCGCCGGTGGCCGCCCGCCCGCAGGCTTTTTTCAAGTCCTGGCTGGGCGCCTTGACCGTGTTTTTCGGTCTGCGGCTGATGTTCGAAAGCGTTCACGGAACCTTGCCGGCCTGCCTGAAACAATTATTGCTGGGGGGTTGCGCCGTGGTGCTGGGTAACTGGCTGGGCCGGTTGCTGCGCCTGCAGACCTGGTCCAATCGGGCGGGGCGTCATGCCGCCGCCCTGCTGGCGGCCGCGCAGAAGCAGCCGCCGGGTCTGCCCGCCACCGGGTTTTATGCGGCCACCCTGCTGTTCTGCCTTGAGCCGCTCGGCTTTTTAGGCGCCGCAGCGGACGGTCTGCAAAGTTACTTTTACCTGTTGCTATTGAAAGGGGTGATGGATGGGCTGGCCATGCTGGAGTTTGTCAAAATCTTTCGCTGGCCGGTCGCCTTGACGGCCCTGCCGGTGTTTGTCGTTTTCAACGGGTTGACGCAAATGGTTCATCTGGGAGCCAAGCCGTGGCTGGTCGCGCACGGATTGGATGGCCAGGTGGGGATTGCCGCCGGTTTGATAACCTGCGCCGTTTCCCTGGTTATTTTTGAAGTCCGCCGGGTCGAACTGGCCAATTATTTACCGGCGTTGGTAGTGGCTCCCCTGCTGGCGCTCGGGTGGAAATAGGACGCTGGCTGGCTGAAGGGTGCCGCGTAACCACGGCAATCGGCAATCGGCAATCCCCGCGAATGTTAGCCGCTAACGCATTTGGGCCAAAAAAGTGCGAAAAATTGCATTTCCCCCTCCTGACAACCCGCCAAACCGTGGTAAGCTGCTTTCTGCCGACTGCCACGCCAGTCGAATATGAAGCCGCAACCGCCCAACATCACAGATCGGGCTGGCCAGGGCGGTGCCTTGTTGCCCGCCTGTCCGCCTGGAGCATTCATGGGTTCCGAAGGAGCCTTTGAAAATAGCCCGGCATTTCACCCTCCAAACCCCCGAAATAACACTTTTTACGCTTTGAAACCGCACCCCACAATCACCCAATACATCGCCGCCGACCGACGGTTGGTAGGGCGCGTCACTCCGTGCGCGCCGCTATTGGCATCCAAGCGGACAAGCTTTCTCCAACCGCCGCCATCCCAATGCTGAACACTGATCACTGAACACTGAAAACTCCCCACAAAACCCCTGAAATAACACTTTTTAC
>Ga0302140_10008408_pt1 | contig 12835 bp, 13 predicted proteins | sample I_Bog_E1_1_FD_202095 | JGI IMG/M metagenome (GOLD analysis project Ga0302140, IMG submission 202095) | Peat permafrost microbial communities from Stordalen Mire near Abisko, Sweden - I_Bog_E1_1 | ecosystem: Environmental > Terrestrial > Soil > Wetlands > Peat | place: Sweden: Abisko, Stordalen...
GACGTCGCGGTGGGGTTGCGAGCTCAACTCGATTGGCTCAGCCGTTTGGCGGAAGCCGCGCGCGCAGCCCTGCTAAAAGCGCCGAGCTTTGGCCTTTTTGGATCGGCCATAGCGGCCTCCTGGCTGGGCGGACAACTCGCCGACGGCGTTTCGTTCTTTGTTGAGGAAGATGTCAACCGCGTGGGCCGGAGCCATATGGGAAAACAGATCCTCGCGCCCGCCGAAGTGCCTGCGGGAAGTGTCGTATTTGTACCGCTCATTCCGGCTATAGCCAAACAAGTCGGCGCGCGCCTTGCCAGTTTCCCGATTGATCTCCGTTTGCCGCCTGACTAAGCGCTGCATCTCGCGGAAGGATACGAAGCTTCTGTTCCGAGGCTTCTGTTAAGATGGCTAGGCGATTTTGTCCCATTGCGGAGGGTTGCCGAATCGTCCCGATAAATCAGATAAATATATGCAGAAAGTATTAGTTACGGGAGGCGCGGGCTACAAAGGCTGTGTTCTTGTCCCTAAGCTTCTCAACGCCGGCTATCAAGTCGTTGTTTATGATCTCATGCTTTTCGGTTCCGCTGGTCTGCCGGTCAGCCCGCACCTGCAAGTGATTCAAGGCGATCTTCGCGATACGGCGTCGTTTGCAGCAGCGGTTAAAGGTTGCGACCATGTTATTCATTTAGCCTGCATTTCGAACGATCCAAGTTTCGAGCTCGATCCGAGTCTCAGTACAGCTATCAATTTCGAGTGCTTCGAGCCTATGGTAATCGCCAGCCGCGATGCGGGCGTCAAACGTTTTGTCTATGTCTCGTCGAGTTCCGTCTATGGCGTCAGCGAGGCCCCGGACGTAACCGAAGAGCATCCGCTGGTGCCCTTGACCGATTACAGCAGGTGCAAGGCACTGTGCGAACCCATTCTACTCAGCTATTCCTCTCCGTCGTTCGTTCCGGTTATTCTTCGCCCGGCTACTGTTTGCGGATATTCGCCGCGTATGCGCTTCGATCTGACCGTGAACATACTCACAAACCACGCCTACAATCGCGGCGTCATTACAGTTTTCGGCGGCGCGCAGAAACGCCCCAACATCCACATAGACGACGTCTCCGATCTTTACGTGAAGATGCTGGAATATCCAGACGAATTGATCGCGAACGAAATCTTCAATGCCGGCTACGAGAATCACACCGTGTCTCAACTGGCCGAACTGGTTAAAACGGTTGTGGAGCGCGAGTTCCCCGAGAAAGCTCCCATCCGCATAGAAACGACTTCCACCAACGATAATCGTTCCTATCACGTCAGCTCGAAGAAAATCGCCGAAAAGCTCGGCTTTCGTCCGGCGCACTCGATCGAAGATGCGGTACGCGATCTTTGCTGCGCCTTCCGCGCGGGCAAATTCCACGACAGTATGGGCAATGAGGAATATGTGAACGTGAAACGCGTGAAGAGCCTGGGTTTGCAATGAACGGTTCCGCGGCTGCCGAAAGCAAGGGTGCGCCGCACGTTGTGCGGTTGGAGGAATTGGCCTCTTTGGTTGCAGCCCTCAAGAAGGAAGGGAAAGTCGTTGTGCAGTGTCATGGCGTCTTCGACTTAATGCACATCGGCCACATCCGCCACTTCGAGCAGGCGAAACGCTTGGGCGATGTTCTTATCGTGACGGTCACACCTGATCGATTCGTCAATAAGGGCCCTAATCGGCCCGTCTTCACGGAAGCGCATCGAGCTTGGGCCATCGGCGCGTTGGGTTGCGTAGATTATGTGGCCGTCAACCAATGGCCCACGGCTACCGACACAATTCGCCTGCTACGCCCTAACATTTTTGTGAAAGGCTCGGAATACCGCGATTCCTCTAAAGATCGCACCGGTGGTATCTCGGTGGAGCAGGGGGCGATTGAAGAGGTCGGCGGCCGCCTTGCCTTCACCGATGACGTAGTTTTCAGCTCCTCTACGCTGCTCAATCGCCATTTTGGCGTCTTCCCCGAGAAGACCGAGCAGTTTCTGGCCGGCTTCTCCACGAAGCACTCATCGGCCACGATTCTCAGCCATCTGGATTCATTGCGCCAACTCAAAGTGCTGGTCGTTGGCGAGGCTATCATCGACGAATATCAATACTGCGAAACCATCGGCAAGGCCGGCAAGGAACCTGTCCTGGTCGCGCGCCACCTCAGCACCGAACGCTTTGCCGGCGGCATCCTTGCCGTCGCTAACCACAGCGCCGCCGTCAGCGATCATGTCACCATGTTGACATGTTTGGGCCAGTTGGACTCGCACGAGGAATTCGTGCGTCAGCAGACGCGGCCCAAGGTCGAGAAGATTTTTCACTATCTCGAAGACGCGCCCACCATTCTCAAGCGCCGTTTCGTTGAATCCTATCCGCTTCAAAAACTCTTCGAAGTCTACTTGATGGCCGATATCGACCGGCACGCCGCGCAGTCCGCCGCCTTGTGCGAAAATTTGCAAGCCATATTGCCTAACTTCGACGCCGTAATTGTCGCCGACTATGGCCACGGCATGGTCACACCCGAGGTGGCCGAGATCCTCTGCACGCATGCACCGTTCCTGGCCGTCAACACCCAAGTCAACGCAGGCAACCATGGCTTCAATACCGTCTCCAAATACCGCCGAGCGGACTTCATTTCCATTTCCGAGCGGGAACTCCGCCTGGAAGCCCGCCGGCCACGCGGCGACCTGCGCGAAATTGTCAGCGCCATTTCCCAGCAGCTATCGTGCGAGCGCATTGTAATCACCCGCGGGGAGCAAGGCTGCCTTTGCTATTCGCGCGAAGAGGGCTTCTGTGAGATCCCCGCCTTTACCGGCAGAGTAGTCGATCGCGTCGGCGCGGGCGACGCCGTGCTCTCCGTTACCGCCCTTTGCGCCGCCTGCAAGACGCCGATGGATATCCTCGGCTTTATCGGGAGTTGCGTCGGCGCGATGGCCGTTGGCGTGGTCGGCAACCGCGATTCCGTCGAAAGCGTACCTTTGGCCAGATACATTGAAAGCATACTGAAATGAGTTCCGCTCCACCCATCTGCGGAATCGATTTCGACAACACCATCGTGACCTACGATGAACTGCTAACCAAAATTGCCCGCGAACGCGGTTTGATTCACGCCAGCGGTGTCCAGAGTAAGCGCAGCATTCGAGACCAAATCCGTCAGTTGCCCGACGGCGAGATTGAATGGCAGAAGTGTCAAGCCCTGCTTTACGGCCAGCGCATTTCGGAAGCAACCCTCGCCCACGGTGTTTCCGCTTTCTTCCTCAGTTGTCGCGAACGGGCCATCCCGGTTTACATTGTGAGCCACAAGACGGAATATTCGAGTTACGACGCCAGCGGCACTAATCTACGAGCCGCCGCCCTGGATTGGATGCGTGCCAACCGCTTTTTCGAACCGGATGGCTTAGGGCTGGAACCCAACTCCGTTTTTTTTGCCTCCACCCGCAGCGCCAAAATTGAGCGCATCCGCCACCTGGCTTGCACCCACTTCATCGACGACCTGGAGGAGACCTTTCTCGAAGACACATTTCCCGGCGCCACCGCGCGTATTTTGTACGAGCCAAGCCGCCAAGGCCCGCCACCCCCGGGGGTCGCATTGATGCGGACCTGGCAGGAAATCCGTGACTATTTCTTCAGTGCCAATTGATCAGTCCGTCGAAGGCCTCAAGGCCATCGCTGAAAGCCTTCTCCGAGCTCCCGTCGAGGGCATCGATCCCATAGCCGGTGGCCGCAACAGCCGGGTGTACCGGCTCGCTATTGCACCCTCCCGCAACTACGCCTTCAAGACTTACTTTCGCCACACGTCCGACTCCCGCCACCGCATGCGCACGGAGTTCGAAAGTCTCAAATTCCTTTGGGAGAACGGCGAGCGCCAAGTGCCGCAACCCATCGCCGCTTCGGACGAACATGATTGCGCTATATATCAATGGATCGACGGCGAAAAAATCTCGCCTGGAGGCGTCACCCCCGAATTGCTTGCTGCCGCCGCTGCTTTTCTCTCCCGCCTTGCCGAACTCAAGCGTCGCCCCGGCAGCGAGCACTTGCCGCCTGCCTCCGAAGCTTGCTTTTCGGGCGGTGCCCTAGTCACCCTGCTTCGCGGGCGTCTTCAGCCCTTGCTTGACTGTGCCGGTCCGGCCGAACTCAGCGGCTTTCTGGCGCAAGATCTTGTTCCCGCGATTGATTCTATCTGCCAGTGGAGCCGCGAGCGCTTGGGAGACTCCTTCGAGCGCGAACTGCCCCGCGAATTCCGCACCCTCAGTCCTTCCGATTTCGGCTTCCACAATGCCCTGCAGGCGAGCAGCGGCGTGGTTTTTCTGGACATGGAGTACTTCGGCTGGGACGATCCCGCCAAAATGATCTGCGATTTTTTGCTCCACCCGGCCATGTCTCTCTCTAGCGCGCTGAAACGCGCCTTCGCCAACGCCATGCGCTGCGAATTTCCCCAGATCTGGACGCGCGTTGAAGCCTTCTATCCATTGTTTGCGCTCAAGTGGTGTATCATCCTGTTGAATGAGTTTTTACCGGCCCAACTTTTGCGCCGCCGCTTTGCCGGTTTGAACGATTCCGACCGTGAGGCCCGCCAAGGCGAACAGCTGGCTAAGGCTGTAGCCATGCTCCGCTCCGTGCGCTCCCGATACGACCGCTTTCCCTATGTCGACTAAGACCGTACCAATCAGTAACACGCCGCTGGACGAGCGCTCGCGCCAGTTTCGCCGCACCATCGTGAAGGCCATCAAGGCGGGCAATCGCGGCCACGTCGGCTCTTCGTTCTCTCTTGTGGAAATCCTCCGCGTTTTATACGACGATGTTCTAAAGTTCGACTCCGCCAATCCCCGCTGGCCGCTACGCGACCGTTGCATCTTAAGCAAAGGCCACGGCTGTCTGGCGCTTTATGCGGTGCTTGCCGACAAAGGTTTTTTTCCGGAAAGCGAGTTGTGGAAATTTTGCAAGCCCGAAGGCATGCTGGGTGGCCACCCCGAATACGGCAAGGTCCCAGGTGTAGAAGCTTCGACCGGCAGTCTGGGCCACGGCCTTTCCATCGGCGTCGGTATGGCCCTCAATGCGCGCATCGATAAATCGTCGCACCGGACGTTCGTTGTCATCAGCGACGGCGAGTCCAACGAAGGTTCGGTCTGGGAGGCTGCCCTTTGCGCCGCCAAGCACATGCTCAGCAATCTTGTCGTGCTCCTCGACTACAACAAGCAGCAATCCTACGGAACAACTTACGAGGTGCTCGACCTCGATCCGCTCGCCGATAAGTGGCGAGCCTTCGGTTTCGCCGTGCAGGAAGTGGATGGTCACAGCGTTGCCGAATTGCGCGGCGCGCTTGCCGCCACTCCCTTCCAGGCCGATAAACCCAGCATTATTATTTGCCACACCATCAAAGGCAAAGGCATTAGCTTCGTCGAGAACAATTTGAACTGGCATCATAAGACCAAACTCTCCGACGAAGAAATGCAGTCCCTCATGGCCGAATTGGGAGCTTAATCGAATGCGCAAAACCTGTCTCGACATGGTCTACGAACTCGCCAAGACGGACAACCGCGTCGTGTTCATCGGCTCCGACCTCGGCATCGGCACTCTGAAGGAGTTCAAGGCCGAGATGCCCGAACGCTTTTTCATGGAGGGCGTCAGCGAAGCCAACCTCATTGGCATGTCAGCCGGCCTGGCGCTGGAAGGCAAGATTGTTTACGCGAACACCATCGCAACTTTCATCACCCGGCGCTGCTTTGAGCAAGTCTGCCTCGACCTTTGCCTCCACAACGTGAACGTGCGCATCATCGGCAACGGCGGTGGCCTGGTCTACGCTCCTCTCGGCCCCACGCACTTGGCAACCGAAGATATTGCCATCCTGCGCGCCCTTCCCAACATGACGATTCTCGCCCCCGCGGACGCCACCGAAATGCGCCGCATGATGCCCCGTACGCTCGATCATCACGGGCCAATCTACATACGGCTCGGCAAGGGCGGCGATCCGGTTGTTACCGATCCCTCCCAGCCCTTTGAAATCGGCAAAATATTCGTCATGCGCGAAGGTAGCGATGCGGTGATCGTCTCAACCGGCATCACGCTCAAGCGCGCTTTAGACGCGGCGGAATCGCTGCACGCCCAAGGGATCGAAGCGGCGGTTCTCCATTGCCCTACCGTAAAGCCGCTCGATGCCGCCGTAATCCGCCGTTTCGCCGAAGTTGCCCCCGTCATCGTTGCCGTCGAAGAGCACACCATCGTAGGCGGCCTCGGCAGCGCTGTTGCCGAAATACTGGCCGAGAGCGATTTCGCCTCGTTGAAACGCTTCCGCCGCATCGGCATTCCCGACGTCTTCCCCGATCAATACGGTTCGCAAGATACATTGCTGGCCCGCTACAGTATTACCGCCGAAAGGATTTCCTCCACCGTGGAGCAACTCTCGGCAAAGTAGCCCCGCTTGCCGGATTAAGGAAACTATGGGAAAACTGATGAACATTGTGACGCCGCTTCATAAGCGAACGAAGCGCGACGTCTTGGCCCGCATGGTGGACGACAAAGTCCATTGCATGCTCAAAGCAAAGGAATACGAATTTGATTACTGGGATGGCGACCGACGTTACGGCTATGGCGGCTATAAGTACGACGGCCGCTGGAAACCAGTCGCACAGACCTTTATCGATACCTACTGCCTGACCAACAACTCCAAAATTTTGGACGTCGGCTGTGGCAAGGCATTCCTCCTGCACGAAATCGCGCAGTTGTTGCCTGGCGCCGAGGTTCACGGCTTCGACATCTCCAAGCATGGGTTAGCGGATGCCCCCGAACCCATCCGCTCCCGGCTCTTTCAATACCGCGCCCAGGACGCCCTTCCGTTCGGCGATAAATATTTCGATCTGGTCATTTCTCTCGGCTGTCTTCACAATCTGCGCATTTTCGAGCTCAAGACCGCCTGCGCTGAAATCGAGCGGGTCGGCAAACAGGGCTATATCATGCTCGAGAGCTACCGCAGTGAGTTGGAGCTTTTCAACCTGCAATGCTGGGCTCTCACTTGTGAGTCGTTCTTCGATACCGCCGAGTGGATCTGGCTCTACCGCCACTTCGGTTACAGCGGCGATTACGAATTCATCTACTTCGAGTGAGTCTTCTCCCATGAAAACCAAAGCCGCAATACTCGAAACCCTCCACTCTCCTCTGATCATGGATGACATTGAAGTCCCAGCCCTCGATTGCGGCCAGGTTCTCGTGCAAATTCGCGAGAGCGGCATCTGCGGCGCTCAGTTGGGCGAGATCGATGGCAAAAAAGGGGAGGATAAATTCCTCCCTCACCTGCTGGGCCACGAGGGCGGTGGCGTCGTCCTTGAAACCGGACCCGGCGTAACTCACCTGCGCCAAGGAGATCACGTCGTCCTCCACTGGCGCAAGGGCGCCGGTATCCAAGCCCGCGGCGCGAAGTACCTTTGGAACGGCCGCACCGTTAATTCGGGATGGGTCACTACTTTCAATGAATGTGCCATCGTCTCGGAAAACCGCCTCACACCCATCGGCAAAGATATCCCCTTTGAAGTTGCCGCCCTCATGGGCTGCGCTGTCACTACCGCGCTGGGCCTCATCAATAATCTGGCCCAGCTCAAAATAGGCCAGTCCATAGCTATTTTCGGCTGCGGCGGCGTAGGTCTCAACGTGGTCCAAGGCGCGGCCATGGTTTCCGCCGATCCCATCATCGCCATCGATATCTACGATGACAAGCTCGCGCTCGCGCGCGAGTTCGGCGCTACGCATCTAATCAACTCGACCAAGGTCGACGTGCGTGAGCAAGTGCGCGCCATCGTCGGCTCAAGCGGCGTTGATGTGTTCGTTGAAAATACCGGTCTCGTGCGCCTCATCGAAACCGCCTACTCGCTCACTGCTAATGCCGGAAAGACTATCCTGGTCGGTGTTCCTAAACACGATGAAGACATCACGATTCACTCGCTGCCGCTGCACTTCGGTAAGGTTCTCACTGGCTGTGAAGGCGGATCTACTGATCCGACGGTCGATATCCCCCGCTACCTCCGGCTTTATGAACGAGGCAAGCTCAAGCTCGATCGCCTGATCACCCACCGTATGCCCTTCGCCGAGATCAACGCCGCGCTAGACAAGGTGCGCGCGGGCGAGGTGGGCCGCTGTGTTCTCTCATTCCCATGAGCGACCTTTCGCGAGTTGTGGTGCTGGGTGCGAGGGGTTTCGTCGCCGGCGCACTCGTTCGTTTCCTCGCCGCCGAAGGCCAGGCCTGCCGCGCTATTAGCTCTCAGGAAATCGATCTCACGCAGGCATCCGCCGTCTCCGAACTCGCCGCTATCTTCCAGCCGGCCGATTCCTTGGTCGTCTGCTCTTGTCTCACACCTGAGAGAGGCCGCGACCGCACTACGTTCTTGAAGAACGTCGCCATGATCGATCATCTGTGCTCCGCCCTGGCTGTTTCGCCCTGCGCGCATGTTGTTTACATCAGCTCCGACGCCGTCTACAACCCTGCCTCCGATCCGCTCACCGAGCACTCCTGTTGCGAAACGGGTGACTTCTACGGGCTCGCGCATGTCGTCCGTGAAAAGATGCTCGTTGCCGCCTGCCGACCTGCGATCCTGCGCCCGTCAGCCATCTATGGCGCGTCTGACACGCACTCGGCTTACGGCCCGAACCGTTTTGTGCGCTCCGCCCTCGCCACCGGCAAAATCAGCCTTTTCGGCGACGGCGAAGAACAGCGCGATCACATCTACATCGGCGACGTTGTCCGTATCATTCACCACTGCCTCCAGCAACGCACCGAAGGAATTCTCAATGTCGTGACGGGCGCCTCGCCTTCATTCCGCGAGGTCGCTGCCACCGTCGCCGAGTCGCTGTCGTGTAAAATTACAATCGAATCACAACCTCGGCAAGTCCCCATCGTGCATCGCCGTTTCAACAACGCGGCCCTTAGCCGGACGTTCCCTTCCTTTGGTCCAACTTCGTTATCGCAAGGCATTCGGGAAATGCTTGCCGAAAACGCCAATTCATAAGCCGATTGCTATTTGACTCCCGCCATATCTTTTTCAAACACTTCCCGGCCCTCGCGATCCAAACCCACCAACTTCAAGGGCAAACCCCTGTCTGCCTCTGGAAGTTTGAACAGGATCGTAAATTTACCCGACCTATGCATTATGTCTGCCAGATTCGTCAGCGGCTTAGGCTGGCGCAGGTTCTCTTCAACGTAGCCTGGCATGAAGGCCAGCTTGTCCCAGTTCATACCGCGGCTGTGGGTCGCCCATTTCCCGCCCATGTTGCCGGAGTGCAAATCGATCTCCATGTCAGCCACCTGGTTTCTGATGTAGGCGGGTAACACACAATCCACTGCGAAATCGAGTTGACCATCCGGCACGCCGGCCGCACTTCCGGTCAGATCCCAAGGAGTAGGAACTAAGTAAGCTGTCGTTTCTTCCTCCATTAAGCTTCGCACGAGCTTCTTGTAAGTACGCGATAAGTACCCAAAAAGCTTAAAGCGTCCACGAATCGCTGTAACCGTTGCGAGTGTGTCGTTGTCAAGTCCTTCGAATTTCAGATCGATCCGGGAGACAGGATCTGCGCTGACGCGCGCATTGACAAAGAAGACCGTGAGCGTCGCACTGTCCGTTTCCTGATGAACTACTAATTCTCTCCAGGGAGCTATCAGGGGACGGCCGTCGGCAATTGCACTCGCTCTTCTGTTACTCGCGGTTTCCATCCTTACCATCAAGCCGCGGTCGAACCGGAGCCGCAGCGCCTCCATCGCAGTCGGTTTTAGAAATTGCACGTGCACGTAAAGGGTTTTGTCGATCATTTGCTTATTCACCACCCATACTTTGCTCGTGAAATCCGGCGTCCATTGCCACTGCGCGACGACAGCCGACCGCCAGCCAAGGATGGCCAGCACGAATAACGTCGCCGCGAAGCCGCCGCAAACTGTCCTCCAGCCCAGGACCTGCCAGGCACGCGTGATCGACAAGTAAGCCAGAAGAACGGTATAAGGCGCCCAGCACGCAATGTATCGGAAGCCCCAATAGTCCCAAAACTGGGAGGGCACCATCCCGTTGGCACTGAGATAGAAGCCAATCATTGCTGTGGCTGCTATCAGCCCGATAATCCCCCTCTTGCCATAGCGACGGATAAGAAGCATGGCGCCGGGAACGATCAAAACCAGCCAAGGCATCCGGTCCAACACGGGCGGCGGAGCAGTGGTCCCTATAACGTTACTGTCCAGGAAGATCTGGTAGACTTTCAGCGGATAATGTGTAAAGCTCATGCCTTGGCTGGCCAAACCGCGCATGTATGGGCTGAATGGTGTACCAAAAACCAACATGTAGTCGGTGACAAGTAACACCGCTACAAAAAAGATAGAGCCCACCAAAAAAACGGCCGACCTAAAGCGCTCCCGCCAAGTGCTTAGCGCATATAGCCCCCCTGCGTAGAGCAGGCACAAAAAAAAGGCGTCCCAAGGCCGGCAGAAAAAGGCGCCGCCGATAGCAATACCGCAGATTCGCATCGTTCGAACGGTGGGTTGCCGAAAGACAATCAGATAAACACAGAGATAAACCACGAAGGCTACCGGAACCACGTTCCACGGAACAGTTAAGGTCCAGATCCAAATATATGTTTCTCCGAGCAGTGCCAAACCGGTCAGAGCGGCGGCTTCGATCCTGGTTACTACCCGGCAAGCAGACGCGTAGAATAAGACGCATATTCCAACCGTACAGAATAAGTTCGGGATGAAAAATGCATGGCCAGGAAGTAACTTGATAAACAGCGCGCCGAGCAGCGGGTAGCCCAATGGATAAACGCTCTCGCCGAACTTAAACGCGGCTAAATCACGGGCCGTCTTAAGATATTCCCCCTGATCGTACCAGTTGAACCAGGGCACTTCGGGGAAAGTGAAATTCAAATAAGTAATTACGAAAACGAGCGCTGTACAGGCAGCCACCAGCGCCAAATCGTAGCGGCGCGCAAAAGCGCTAATCGGATTCGTCGCAACAATAAATCTGCGGGTTGATTCGAGACTGAGTAAATCGGCCCGACGCTGATCCAGAAAGTGTTGTAATCCGCCTCGTCCTGCCTTGATTAAGGGTGATTCCGCCAGTGGAGGAGACTCGGATTGATCGCTGCGCATCAGTCCACTCCTCGGTTAACCAGGTATCCCTCATGAACCTTGCCCGCGGCGATCGTGGAAGCATGGTAGTCGTCCGGGCCAGGTATGAAATCCGTCATCCGTTATTTTCGTCCATTGAAAATCAGTTGCTTCTATTCTAGTTCTTGCGCTGGGTAGCTCCGATATAGCCAAGCTGGCTTCTTCGTCCCGCTCGGACGGCTAGCTTTACAACGAACGAATATATACTGCCCGAGATCGTGTTCACGTGATCTGAGCAATGGAGCAAACAAATCAACAGGAAAAAAACCAGCGGCGGAGTTGTGGTGAACGTCAGCTGTAAACATAACTTCAACGTCGAATCCGCAATAGCTCAATAGCAGGTATAGCTCGTGTTTATTGTATTCGCGATTATGTCTGCCATAGGCCCCGTAGCCGGAGTACGGGTCGTAAATATTGACGCCAGCGATCATCTTGGCAACATTTTCAAGCCGACTCACATTTGGTGTCGTCAGAATTAGCGTTCCGCCGGGTTTTAAGATTCGATTGATCTCTTTTAGGACAGCCGCCGGATCGAGTTGCAGATGCTCGATGATTTCGCAGAATAGGACTACATCGAAGACGCCGGCGGCGAACGGAAACGGCTCAGACTCAACGCTGAAATGGTAATAATTTAAAAGTTCCGTTAGCGGCTTGCTTGTGCGCAAGTCCCGGTACGTTACTTGTTGCGCCGATTCAGAAGGGAGCCCTGCGGTGAAGTAATTCGCTAGGGTTAGCTCCAAGCTGGTGAACTGCTTCAGGAGTATTGTTGTGAAGTACGGATTCGCCCCTAATTCCAGGCATTTGCCTCTCACTTGGGGAACTAACCCCAAGGTATACACAAAACGACGCCAGTCCTGATCGCAATAATTCTCCATCTCGTTCTCAGGGGCATCGGCTGGCCGCACGGACCTCAAAAAGCTGTGCAGTTCGTCTTCCGACACGCCGGCTGGCAGGGTCAACGGAGGGCTAAGAGGAAAGCTGCTCTGAATTGCTGCGGACATAAGAGACACACTAGGGTATCAAACAGGGAAACTGGAAGATCGCCGAGGCTTGCGACAACGCGATGAGCTTCCTGAGTTCGCTGGCAAACAAGCAAGAAAGCTTTAGTTAGCTCACTCGTAAGCTAACCAAAATTGGCTGCGAACCAATGTTCTCAAACCAGCAAACGCCTTCGCTGACAAGGTCGACGGCGAGGACATATTCTCCCTCTTCAGAAGGTGCCGGGACTTCGATGGATGCTAAGAATTTCTCGCCAGGATCGACGCTCCGTGTAAGTTTCCACCTGTGAAAATCCAGATTTACTAACTGCCTGCTAGCCGTATAAAGGTGGATTCCAACCTTGACAGCGCCTACGTCGTTGGCCGTTTCCGCTAGCCAGCGGGCAGCCCCGGTGTTGACTGCTTCCAGTTCGATGGTGAAGTGGGAATTACGGCTCACTTGAAATTCCGTGCCCGCCAATACAATTCTATGACTAAGTCCGATATGGCTCCGGCTGTCCCGCTGTAAATTACCTTTTACTAAGAAAAATAGCGTGCCTGCATGCATAGCATTCAAGGAAGACGCGACAAGGTATTCCGGCAGTCGGCGTTCTCCGAGTATCTGTTGGTAATCCTCCGGAGTTATCACTGAATGGATTTCGGTCATAGGCTTCAAATACGCACCCCCAAAGCCACACTCTAGGGGTAACTTGATAACGTCTTCTATGACGACGTCGTTTT
>Ga0302140_10008418_pt1 | contig 12827 bp, 12 predicted proteins | sample I_Bog_E1_1_FD_202095 | JGI IMG/M metagenome (GOLD analysis project Ga0302140, IMG submission 202095) | Peat permafrost microbial communities from Stordalen Mire near Abisko, Sweden - I_Bog_E1_1 | ecosystem: Environmental > Terrestrial > Soil > Wetlands > Peat | place: Sweden: Abisko, Stordalen...
TTATTTTCCATCCATAAAATCATCCTTAAATAATAAATTTAACTTTTAAAAAATAACTGTTATTTTAAACTTCTGTTTCACTGAGACTTGTTTCCAATAATATTGGAACATGTTAAAATTGCTCAAGGTTTCTGTGATTTCGGCATCCGTGAACTTCTCAATTTCTTTATATGGAATGTTCTGAATATTCAGATCAATTTTCTCCAATTTTAATGAACTTCTCCTAAACGCGTTTCTTCTTTTCTTGCGAAAATTACTTGGTTCCTTAATTTCTTCTTCCTGATTTTCTTCTTTTTCTTTATTTTCCACTTTCAATTCATGTATTGGTTTTTCTTTTAGATGAAAAACAGTCAATGGCTCTGAATAAGGTTCTAATTCCGGAATGGTAAACCCTCGATTGCTGATTTTATTAAACACACATTCTTTCTTATCGAGTTGCTCTAGACCAAATACATCATCCATGAAAGTTCGGCCTTGGGCTGCCCAATTCAAATATAAATAGAACAAAAGATCAAGAGAAGAATTGAATTTATTAAAAGAAGCTTCATTCTCAGCTTCATGTTCCTTTTCCATTCCTTGATCAAATAATGAACTCATTGAATTTATGATTTCTCTCATAACAGAACGAACCTCCATATGATCACAACTTTCATATTCCTTGAGCTTGATATCGAATTCAAGGGTATTGTCTCGATTCAGTTTTTTTATATATTTATCGTTTAAATTTTGATAAGTCTAATGTTAAAAAACTAGTCCTTTTAATGATTTTTGATTATATTACCTCAAAAGATGGATCTTCATAAAGCAAAAAATCAACTCTGTTGTTTATAAAATTGGTCAGCGCTCCATTCAAGGCTGAAAACCATATATGTGTTGAGTTTTTTTCCCTTTCATCCTTTATTATTGGCTTTATTAAGTCATATTTTATCTTTTCCACTTCTATAAAAAAACAATTAATCAAAGAAACAAAAACCATGATTTTTAAACCATCTTCTATTGTGAGAAAAATATTTGGTTCTGCCTGGACAAAGAAACCAGCTTCATTATATTCATTCAAATCTCTTTTCTTTTCTTTGGAAAATGATATATCTATTCCTTGAGGAATGTCTCTTTCTCTTTCTTTCTTAGAGACCTCAACACCACCTTCACTAGGACCCCCAGCCCTGACCTTTTCTTTGAGTTCGCTTTGTTTCTTGAGGAAAAATGTAAAATAGAAATAGAACTCGATTGTCCTAGATATTTTATCTTTGATTAACAATAAATATTGAAAGACGAAATAAAGCCCATAAGTGATATAGAAGGAAATGTGATAGCTGGTAGCGACATAGTCCTTTTTTTCAAGAGATTTCCGGTATTTGGCATAATTTGCTAAGGATTTCTCACGAGTTTTGTCGATTTTCTCTTTGGTTTTTTTCTCGGCTAACTAAATACTCATAATTTTTTAAAGTCAATGAGTCTTAAAAGATACATCATGGAGTTGAATTGTTTTTTCAAGATTATCTTTGAAGAAATTATAAGTTGAATCTAAGATTCCTTCTTGTTTCTCAGAAAAATTCTCTTGGTCGAAAGATCCATCATATATAGCAATGAACATTTGCCTCAAGATCAGGTTCATAATCACCTAGAAACTATATGATTGAATAAAAAGATGTTATTACCACAAAGACCAAATAATAGATCGTTCCTGTTATTGCATCATTGGCTAAATATTGACTGAGCGTCAAATCTCCTGAAACCATTCGGATATTTGTCAAAAGAGCCAAATACAAATTTTTATAAGAAAAGAAGAATTCTCCAAGGATTAGAAACCCAAACATGGCAAAAGCAGCTAACATCTTAAAAATTTAATTCAAATTAAATATCAAAGAGAAAAATTTAGTTCTTACGGCTAAATACATCCCAAAAAAATAGGCAATGGCTTGCTTTGTATAATAGAGAACATTCAGAAATTTGGTGAGGTTTTTCGAATAATAGAAGCTGGCGATGATTCTTATGATGATGAAGAAGGAATTGAGAGATTCATATAAGATATAACTATCATTCAGAGCGGCGTATTTCTCGGCTTCATTAAAAAGTGTTTTATTATCATAACTGTTATAATTTGTTCGGAAGTTGCTGTTGAGGATATTCAAATAAGAGAATATCGAGATGGAAATGATCATTTGAGACATAAATTCGATGATGTTAAAATAGGATTCAGCGAAATAATTATAACACATCCACATAAAACGTAAAAGATATAATAATCCTCGAGAAAGCACCTTTTTAAATGCAACAGCAGCTTCCATTCCCTAAAGTTTTCTCTCTTTTTAAGTTAAAAAAGATTTTACATTGCATAAGGACTTCACTTCAAGATTCAAATAATAATTTATTCTGTGTTTTCGGAAGTTTTCATCATATGGAGTCTTTATAAATATAAATAAACATTAAATCATCATTTAAATTCACTATTTCTATGAGTTTTTCCCATTCGTAATAGAAATGTTTCATGATTCTCATCCAAAAATAAACATTCAATGAAATATATAGAAATTCCAAAAAGATTCGTGTTGAATCATAATTATCGAAAAGACTTAAACTATAATACTAAATAACAATAAAACCAATAAAAATTCATTGTTTGTTCTATTTTTAACCATTGTGTGAGTATTTATGATTATATTTCCAGTGGATAAGATGTTGATGGCATCTTTTGTATATCCGTAAACTCCAGAAAAAGGCTCTATGACAATGGTATCAAAGATGACCATCGCGCTCTTAAAACACAACACATATTTAATTCATTTTTAGAAAAAAATCATACAAAGGCATTGATTATATCATCTTCCTGAAAAAAACTGAATAATCCAGTGGAATTTGATGTGTTTCGATAGATGAAAAAGGAGAAGCCTCCTTGTTCATAACTAGTTTCAATATTATCAGCAGAGGTTGGTTGAATATAATGGTAGAAATTTCCTGTGGACTATATAAAATATTATTTTTCAGATGAAAATTAAACAAAAATTACCATTCCATAAAAATTGTCCATCAACTCATTCTCATCCAACATTGTTTGCAACATTTCATTCATATCTCTCTCATAATAATATTTATTTCGGTCTAGAGGGTACATACATCGAAGCGTGATTCGAATAATGGGATCGTTCATTATCACGAGGGCTGATGTAAGATTTTTCGGTGAGTTGTAAGTAAGTTCAAGATTAGCTGCTGCAAGAACTCTAAGATTGGGGAAGTATTTCTAAACAAAAAACCTCGTTTTTTTGCAATAAAAAGAGAAAAATACAGTTTCAAGCCAATTATAAACTTGGGAAATATGAGAAAAATTAGCATAACTATCGAGAGAATTGTATCCCAGGGCCTCGCTAGAATCCACATTGAAAGTAGGCCCAAAAACCTTGGGAAACAGCTAGATTTTGTTAATAATTTAAAAAAGAACTCGTGTGTTTTGACCATTCCAATTATATTTCACGATTGTGAAATAGATTATCATAAATATAACATGGATAATCCCGAATTTGAAATTCTTCCAAACTTTTTCATTGATTTTCGCTTCGAATTTCTATTGAACATTCTAAAAAATCATTTATTTCTATGAATAATTACAGTTCTTCGGTCTTTTTCCCTTTCAATTATCACTTGTTTTTGATTCATGATTTTATCAAATTTTTGTTCTTTTGTCAAAACTTGTGCATTGACGCTTTTTATGCCAAATATTTTCAAAAACTTTCAAACATATGTGATTTTTAAAAATTTTCTCTAAATAAAATACCTGAATATCCAATCTTTCTAAATTATGTTTGAATATATCCATGGTTGTCAATTTGGAGCTGATGACAGTTTTGGTTCCTTTCTTTTTATCCTGCTCTTCAAATTCCGGAGGTATCTTCATCATTATCAAATCGACCCATTTTAATAAATGATCTTTGGTTTCTTGAGATTTTATTTCACCCAAAGCTTTGGTTAACAAATACATTTTTGGCCTTAATTCATTATATGTGATCATGATGATCACGATAAAAAACATCAGGAAAAGCAGATTGAAAACGAAGGCGTAAAAATAGAGAAAAACCAGTTTAAATTCATTGGTGCTTACTAACATGAACGTGGAGAAATTGCCTTCAGATGTCATGAAATCAAATAAACTTAGACAGGCCGTTCCGAAACTGCTCATTGCTGACACTTCGAATCCTAATAAAAATAGATACAATAATTTTCAAAGGTTATAATTATTTTCTCAATCAAACCTATTGTGATATGACCCCATAAGACGAAACAGATGAAGAATAATGAGGTAACAGCAAGAAATCGAAATATTTCAGTATTCGCATTAATAATTGTATGGAAAAGCATTCCAAAAGAAGGAAAAAGACAATGCAAGAGAAAGAAAGAGAGAGAAACCACTGAAATTAGAGAAAAAATGGAGAGATATTTCTCAGCCGTGATGATTTTAATGTAGAAATCCATTTCGTTGAGATCTTGGAAATTCTGGATTCCTTCTGATATAATCGGACTGTTTAATTAAATTTCATAGAAAACATGCCAATGTTTAATATATTAGGAAAATACTAGATCCCTGCATTATAAATGGTGTTGATCATTAACCAGATAGAGATGAAAACACAAACCGCTATTTTTGAGATGAAAGGGATCAGCTTCGTTAAGTCTAATTCGGTTTCTCCACGCATTAAAATATTGGCTACAAACTGGAAGAAAATTAATCATAAATAAAATTAAGACAATACGTGAAAAACATCGATTAAAATTCCGAGGATCACAAATAACAAATAGATGATTTTGGATGCTAAAATGAAGTTTTTTGTATCACTTCCAATTTTGGAACTTGTCATTTCATTAAAATCAATAAGAAACTAGTCATTTTTTACTTTGCGTTGATCTTGGTTGGAAATCCTCCTTGGACATATGAAATATATGTTACCTTATCTAAAATCATAAATACTGTCATATTAATAAAATTATTAGAAACCAAAGTAGTCTTTTTCATAAGTGTAATCTAATTGAACCAAAATTTCATAATTGGGATTGTAGAAATAAATATCTAATTCGATTTGTCCCACAAAATATGTCAAATCCAACAATTCCTAAATAGAAATTTATTATTTTACTATTCTAATTAAGAAAAGACTTTATTGTCATCTCCGAAGCTTTTCGCATATGTCTGATTCCATATCCCAGGATATAAAAAAGTGATGGCACCATCTAACAATTAAAACGAAAATCATTGATTATATTTATTTTCATATGATAAACTTTGCGTCATAGTAGTAGAAGCTATGAAATTCCTCCATTCATCTTTAATCTGTGGCAAAGATTGGTTTATTTGTTTCGGATTTTCCAGATCTTCTAAAGAATTGAACATATAATCATTAAGATTCACAATAGCGGCTAATTCATCGGAGCTCATTGCTGTTGGAGTGAAAATCAATTGGACCCCGAGTAAGAGATTGGAGGATTTTATAAAGGTCAAATTGTTATTTTTAAGCAGGTTATGAAAAGGGTCATATTCCACTGTTAAATTCTCATCATTATAGATAATTTCCAACATATGACCATTCAGGAAATTATCATAGAAGTATTCAGGCTGGATTTTCAAATATTCAATATTCGCAATACAATCGATTGATGAATTATTATTATCCCAAATGTCATTCTCTATATAGGTATTCATGGTATCATAAATATCATATAATCCTTGCATACGGTTTTCAACCAAAACTCCAGCTATATATACAAAATTTAAGCAAAGCACCCTTTGTTAATAAAATAAACGATGATGAGAAATAAGACTGAAATTTTTTTTTTACATGAGGATTAGAAATATTGATTCGTTCCAGTTCACGATTTTCTCCATGAACTCAATATCATCGATCCCATTGGTCTTTGTTTTTGGTCTTTCGGGATTTTTTTTCTGAGGTGAATTCTCATTCTGTTAGAGAAATTAAAAAAAAAAAAGACTAAGAGAGTGAAAACTGGCTTCTTGAGAGAGAATTCAGATTGTGGGGATTTCTGTTCTTCAGAAGGGGAAACAAACATTTCGATTTCCACACCATCTTTGTTAGGCTTCAGATCTTTTATAATGTTTTTCTCGAGAAGAGTTTTGTGAGAAGCTAAAGTTATCATATTTTTATAAGAAGTTTGAAAAAATGAGACTAATTAATAAAATTAAATTTGATATGAAATTGTTCAAAAGAGGTTTTATGATTCAAACTTTTATTTATTTTATCAGATTATTTGTCATTTTGTTTCATTTTGGACATTTTTCAATTTATTTTGGTTTTGCCATTTTTCATTTAAATCATTTTGGTGATTTGGAATTTGGTCTTTGGTCATTCTCATTTGCTCACTTGTCATTTTGTTAATTTAATCTTCATTTTAATCAAATTCAAAAAGACAAAGAATTCACATTCCCTTTCATTAAATTTATTAGAAAAAGAAAAAAAAATAAATGTCTTAAAGGCAAAAGATCCTGCGTTTTTCACGCGATTGAGCATCTCGGGAAAAACGAATTTAGGATATTTTTTAAAGAATTATTTATTTTTTTTAAACCTATTTATTATGTTTTTTTCTCATACATTTTTAAAAATCCCTTTTTCTAATTTTAATTTTCCAGATTTGTTATTTTTATTTTCTTCTTTAAAAACACCTTCAAATGCTGGTTTTCTTTAATCAAATGCATCGGCAATAAAATAATAAATCCAGTTACCCATTTTGAATCACTCTTCAATTTGCTATATTCTCTCCACCATCCCAAAGCCATCATTGTCCAAATCACCACGATGAACATTATTAACAGATCCTTATTCAAAATCAATTGGCTATTGCCTTCTAATAAAAGTGCTTCATATGACAAATAGTACCATTTTCTCATGATAATTAAAAGATGATTGAGATTTTCATAAGAATCGAACTCATAACTATCTTGGAAACTATTCGAGATGTTTTGTGTTCTATTATCGAAATTTTGGATTGTTAGAAAGGAATTTAACACGGAAATCTGGTTTTTCAGGAAATTATTGACATCTAGCATGAAATTCACGGTGCCTTCTTCTACATCTCCTGGATCGCAATGTCCCCAAATTGGATCAAAGGCATAAGTTGTTATAAGATCGATTTGGATAATGGTTTTATCACAATAGCTTTGATCAAAATAGCTACAATTCATGACATTACTATCGAGAAATTGGCATAAGTTCATTTGGATCATATTCTGATAGAATGTTGAGACATAGAAATCGAGTTTGGAATAACTATCCAGGAATTGATTAACGAGATTCCCAGGGTCTAAATCGAAAATTATGATATTGTCTGTGTAATTTTGTTGGGATAAAGCATCGGCATATCCTTGTTTATAATGGATTAAATCACGATAGGTAGAAGCCATTAATTGATGTTGTTGCATATAAAGCCCCTGTAAATTATCTTGATCCCATAAAAAGATGAACAATTTCATATCCTTAGCGATGATTAACCCATAAATTGTTAGAAAAAGGATAAGAACCTTGCTAATAAATGAAAATTTATCAATATTGATGCCTTTATAATTCCTCGTTCTTATAAAAGAATTTGCTTCAGTCCGTTTCAAAGTTATAAGGTCTTTTTGATTTTGCTCTGCTTCTAATTGGACAATTTTTAAGAGTTCTGAAGAATCATCTATTCGACCTAGATTCAGCATGATTTGTTTATAATGAGTGTTATAATATTCGACATCTCGAAGAGGAATCTTAGTGAAAAGAGCCAAAGTGTTGAATATTTTGGATTTTGTTTGATAGACAATAGGGAAAACAACAGCAAAACTTATGAGAAGAACAAAGAAAGTGACTATCCAGATATAAATGAACCTCATCTTTAGATTATCATTGGCAGACACTAGTATATCATGTATAAATAAGTTATTGGAATCAATGATTTGTTCTAATATATCAAAATTATCAAATATAAATGATAAATAATCGTTTCCATTGATTGAACTCATCACGAAATCAGAGGAAGTGTTCAAATATAAAGTCTCATTAATAGCGACTATAAACATCATATAGAAATCCCGGAAATTCATCTTCAACGTCTGAGGAGTGCTATCTATCTTCAAAATTATCATATAAGTCAAAAACACATAGTCATTTTGTTTCCCATAATTATTAGAAGACGCGATATCCTGCACAATGTCTTCATTCGATATCTGAGTCATGATATCTAAAACTTCTCCTATATCTTTTTTCTCTTGAACATCCCAATCCAACTCCCAATCATAATATCCAAAACTGATCATTCTTCTCACCTCATAATAATTATAGATCTTCAGGAAATTCTCATTATAAAAGGCAATTGTATTGACTTCCTGCAAGATGTTAAATAAATTGCTGATTTGATCATTGGTGGAGAGATATTGGCTTAAACTCAAAGCAGAAATTATGATACAAGAGAAAAAAGCCAACAGATTACTAATCCTTAACCTCAAACTAGTCCTTTGTTTCTTCAAATTTTCCTTGATTTTCTTCAGACTATTTTGAGCCACTGAAGAAAACGCGGAACTGGCTATACTATTGACCTGTTCTTGTTCTTCCAAACCCCATATTTTCTGCATCTTTTCCCTCAAATCCTGCTTTTGAACCTCTTTCTTATTGGTGCTATTTTCACTCTTTAATAAAATGTTCATTTCCACAGATTTCTCATCAGAATTACTAGAGCCCTCTTCACCCAAGAGCTCTGATTTCACTGATCGACTTGTCCCGGAATCATCAGCATTATTCTTTTGATTTTTGTTTCTATTCAACAAGCCTTTCAAAAACCCACCACCTCCTCCTCCAGAACCTCCACCCCCTCCAAACGAAATCATAGGCTTTTTAATAGTTCCAGCTTTTAAAGCAGCCCTATGTTGGTCTTTCTTAGAAAAAATGCCTTTTTTCAGCAAAATGTCGCGGAATTTGTTGGTCCATGCCTTATTGTGAGGCTTTTCAGGGGATGAGGAATCAAGATCTGAGACAGGTTCTTTTTCTTTCGAATTTTTAACATTTTCTTCTATTTTGCTCAGGATGTTCAAAGGGTTTTTATCGAAATTACCACTGGATTGGCTCCCAAAGGGAGGGGGTTTCTTGATTCCAGCAATATTGATGATTGAGGATTGTTTTTGCAGATGGTGTTCAGAACCATTCAAAGTATTAATTGAAGAAAGCTTTTTCTTTGGATCTCGTTCGACTATCAATCCATTGCCTACATTGCCAATACTAGTTAAAGAAGGTAATTTTTTTGATTCCGGCTTTTCATCTGGCAAACTTATTTTTTTATTTAAGCTTCTTTCTTTTTTAAGATCTTTTTCTTCAGTCTCGCCCCCTTTTGTGTTGATTTTACTCGGCCTCTTAAACATCATTGAAAAAGGCTTATTAGGAGAAGGTTCCACACTACTACTATTATTGGATTTCTTTTCTTCTTCCTTCAGATTATTAGGGTTCTTCTTTATTCTCATCAACATGTTCTTTAAAGCGTTTTTTTTCATGGGAGGATTCTTCTTGGATGAGTCTTCTTGACCAGAAGGTGGTGAATCTTCAAGGAATTTCTTCTGGGGATTCAAATTAGAGGAAGTGTTGATATTACTTAATTGGCGTGTCATAGAGCCTTCCTTTTCTAATTTGGGGATGTCTTTTTCTTTTTTAGGAGTTGAGAGCAATGCGGCGTTAGGACTTTTCTTACGGAAAAGACTAAGCATATTTTTGATTCGATCGTTGGATGTTTGTTCTTTGCTTGGAGTTTTGGAAACTAGGAGTTCGGTTTCGTTGTTATCTTCACGATTTTCTTGATCTTCTACGGCTTTTTGATTGGAATTTATGATCATGACATTGTCTTCTATTTTCTTCATATCCTTTAAAAACAATTTGATGTATTTGCTTTGTTTTTGACGCTTTTCAAAGGAAATCAGGTCAGGCTTTTTAATTTCTATATAAAGGATCTTGATAGCGACGAAATTAATATCCCCATTTGAGAATTTCACATGTTGGAGAGAAGCCTTGACTCTGAGAACTTTCTTCACTGTTTTCAAGTCGATTTTGCTGAAGATTTTCTTCAGAGAAGAGCCGAAACATTTCCTCATTTGGATCAGCATTTTGACGTCTTTAAAGACCCGTTCCTTGGTTTTCTGAAGATCGAATTTGGCTTGTGATTTTCTGACTTCTTCTTGTTGTAATTTCATCAGATTCTCTATATCTTGCGGGATGAAAACATAGAATCTGATTTGTTTATGAATATCTTCAATATAATTTTTCTCATCATTTTTCTCTTTTTCTTTGTTTCTCTTCACTTCGGATCCAGTGCTTTTCCTTTGTTTATTAGTGACTGTTTCTCTGACGATAGCTGAGTTGAAAATGATGTTGGTGGTATCTGGAAGATCATTATCTTCAATAAAGACCCGTTTATAATATTGAGTTAATCGAGGGGCTAAGAGTTGGAGATTGATTTTGGTTTGAGTTAAATTTTGGGGAGATAATTCCATCACTTCAGACATCTTCTGGCCTATGTTTATCAATTCCCCTTCGCTATTAGTAAGAAGATAATCCCCATCATTCAATTTATGGATCAATCCCATGATCTCGAAATCCTCTGCTGTAGGAACCACTTTAACTAGAATATTCGCGGAAAAACAAAAGCCTTCCTTATTAACAGCCCATAGATGTCTGATATGATTGACAGCAACTTCTTTGCTTGTTAGATAAAACGTTTGAAGGATTTTGTCATGGCATTTCCCAATTGTTTCTGGCATTAAGTTGCTTACATTCATGGTTTTGAATTGATTGAATTCATAATGAAACAGCTTGGGTATGTTGGCAGAAACCCAAAGAATCTGACCCATATTTTCGAAATTAGGTGAGATCACCACGGTTCCAACATTTTCATCGAACATGTTATATTTATGCAAAAGATAATCGAGATCCTGATGCAATGAATCACTGATCTCCATAGGTATAGGCATTTGAATTTCCTTTTCTACCTGATTCCATAATAATTCATCGAAACTTATATGCAGACAATATACTTCCATATAATTCTTCAACTTTTGACTTTGATCGTTCAAATCCACTAATTCTTCATATTGTTGAAGCAAAATGTTGTTATTTTGAATGCAATGATTACAAGTTTTGAGAAGAACTCCCAAATCCGGCATATTTTGATTCAAAGTATTCCAGATTTGCATATAATCATCAATACATTGAGATAGTTTGATCCTCAGACTGGTTATTCCTTTATCAAATTTCTTCACATTATCAATTAAAAGTCTTTCATTTAACCCCGCATTCAAGTTCTTCTTTATCAAGAAACGTTCCAATTGGGCTAAAAGCCTATGAATGCAAAATTCGTAGCCGAGATTCAAGTTATTATTATATTTTTGTTGAAAATATTGGATGAAACAATAGATCGGAGCATAGATCTTCAAGGCTTCGAAATTATAAAAGATGAAATCTAAATAAAGAAGTTTAGAATCGGAAAATTTTGCAATGCCTTCTTTCATCATTTTTATCAAATAATGCTTTACGAAAACATCATCTTTATGGAATTGAAGATTCTGATCTCCATAAATATTCAAAAAAGGGTCATAAAGATCAGTTCTTCGACGACAGATACAATCCACATCCTCACATTTATCATAATGGATCTTTAAGAGACTAGCTAATAAAAGCTCATTCTTCTTTATTTGGATAGTCTGGGCTAATTGATTAAACAACCTCACTTTCAAATCAAGATGAATATCAGAATTGATTTCATCCAAATCACTCATCATAAGTCTTTTGACTGTATAGTTCCTCAATGTCAGGAAAAGTTTGACGAACAACACCACTCCCATGAAGATTATCACAAGCATATTTACATAGAAAAAATCAACATTGACTACATGCACAAAGAATAAGCTCCCATTGATCCAAAAATATGCTGCCACGAACATCCCATAACACTTTGATACGAATTTATCATGATAAGGATAATGGGTTAGAGTCTCTCGAAACAAGAAATAACCATAGATAGTATGCACGATCACCAGGATAATATAATAAGTGTTTAAGTTCAAAAGCACTGAGAATGTGATTAGAATGATTTTGATCAAAAAGATCAGCAGGGCACTTTGTGAAGGGTTTCGTGATAATCCATCCATTATGCGAAAAGTGAAGTTGAAGAAACAAAAGACATAAATGAACTCAAGGAAGAGTATCACTATTATTAAGAAAAATGACCATATGATCATTATTATATGTTGTGCGGATCCACATTGATATGCTGAACAAGTCATATTTAAGATCAACACCCCGAAGCACGGGATCAAGAACACATGATCTAGAGCATCAAAAAGAAATGCCAATAGATTGGAGAGATCTTTCTGAAAAATGTCATCGGGATCCTTGAAATAATAAATGTAGAAAAAACCCAACAATAAGACCACAATCAATAACGTGGTGACCATAGTGACAACAAGACTAATAGCGAAACTGGGTGTATTTTTTAGCCCCAAGAAAATCAAATTATAATCACCGAGGAACAGGTAATTTTGGAGGATAGTTGTAGTTAGATCAGGATTACTGTCGTTGAATATTAGAGAAATCATTTGGAGGTAATGGATCACAATTAGAAAATTCGCCAGACTAGCGGGAAGACGACGGTTTTCAAGGACGAGGTCAAAAACATCGAAAAGACCTTCCTGAAGTTTGTAAATCAGAGTCGGTGTGGAATCGAGAACCATTGGATTTAAAAATTATTAGTTTTTTGTTATTATTTAACGAAATTTTTTTTTTCAGATTTATTTTTTGTAATTTAACATCATATTCATTAAATTT
>Ga0302140_10008419_pt1 | contig 12826 bp, 4 predicted proteins | sample I_Bog_E1_1_FD_202095 | JGI IMG/M metagenome (GOLD analysis project Ga0302140, IMG submission 202095) | Peat permafrost microbial communities from Stordalen Mire near Abisko, Sweden - I_Bog_E1_1 | ecosystem: Environmental > Terrestrial > Soil > Wetlands > Peat | place: Sweden: Abisko, Stordalen...
ATCCACTGCGGGGCCATAACAATGTGCAGGGAGCCAGCGACCACGGGGCCATGCCGAACTTCTACACCGGATACCAGAAGGTTGAGGATGCTGAGGTCAGAGCTAAATTTGAAGAGGCCTGGGGAGTTACGCTTCCGCCCAAACCAGGCCTCGACAATCATCAAATGATCGACGCGATCCACGAAGGCAAGCTTAAGGCGATGTATCTATTTGGCGAAGAAATGAGCCTGGTCGACTCCAATGCCAATTTCGTGAGCGACGCACTGGCCAAGATCGACTTCCTCGTGGTGCAGGATATCTTCTTCTCCGAAACATGCCGCTTCGCAGATGTAATTTTCCCTGCGAGCCCTAGCCTTGAAAAAGAAGGAACCTTCACTAGCACAGAACGCCGCATACAGCGCTTGTATCAGGTCTTTGAACCCCTTGGAGACAGCCGTCCGGATTGGAGAATCATTCAGGATGTCGCGAATCGACTTGGAGCCAACTGGAATTACGCGCATCCCTCTGAGATCTACGAAGAGATCGCGCCGCTTACTCCACTGATGGCTGGAGTTACCTACGACCGCCTCGAAGGCTACAAAACCCTGCAATGGCCAGTTGCCGCCGATGGCAGCGACCAGCCACTCCTCTACACCAAACATTTTCAATTCCCCGACGGCAAAGCCCGACTCTTTCCGATCGAGTGGTCTGAGCCAACCGATCAGCCGAATGCTGAATACGATCTACATCTCAACAATGGCCGACTCCTGGAGCACTTCCACGAAGGTAACATGACCTACCGGACCGAAGGCATTCGCGAAAAGACGCCCTGCACTTTCGTTGAAGTCTCTCCTGCTCTTGCAGTCGAACGCGGCATCGAGACCGGAACATGGGTGCAGCTCATCTCTCGTTACGGCAAAGTAAAAGTGCAGGCGTTGGTCACCGACCGGGTACACGGCAACGAACTCTATATGCCGATGAACTCCGTCGAAGAACCTGTCAACCGCCTCACCAGCAGTCACACGGACAAGGTCACGCACACGCCGGCGTACAAGGAAGCCTCAGTTCAGATGAGCATCCTCTCCACCGGTGGGCCCAGTCCCCTGCCAAAAACAAACTCACGCTTCGGCCACCCCACTCCGCAGACAGGCGTGGAAGTTGAACGCAAATGGAAGCGCGATGACTATCGAATTCCTGGCAGCTCATCCAAAGCATCCCTCATCCAGATCCAACCGCTCAAGACTGTCTAAAGGAGAATCGTCATGGCCCAGCCAATCACACTTCAGCTTCCGCCACGCGACCCCAAACGCGAACTCGTCGAGCGGCTTGAACAAGCCCCCGCGGAACACGCTGCTGCATTACTTGACGGCTACGAGTTGCTGCAACAACTGTACGAGCACGGAGTCTTCACGCTGATCCGTGGAGGACTCGGCGCGACTGACAAGCTTGTGGATGCTGCATCCTCCGGCGCAAATTCAACTGAAGCAATTCGAGCGATTCGCAACGCCATCATCCTGTCGAAAATGCTCGGCTCCATCGATCCCGATTTCCTCCAGGGCGTCTCGACAGCCGTGGGAGAGACATTCGGAAGCGTCAAATCCGTCCCCGCCAACCCACCAAGCATGTTAGCACTCGTAACCGGCTTTGCAAGCCGTGATCTGCGTCGCAGCATCGCTCTGGTCAACACATTCTTGAAACGCTTCGCGTATCAACTAAAAATACGCAGCAACGCCGATATGAACGACTAACTCATACTGAATCAGCGCCAGATCAGAAAGAGCGCTGAAGGAGTAAACCATGTCCAACTCTCGTCGCTGGGGAATCGCCTTCGCGGGCTTTCTTATGCAGATGGCTCTGGGAGCCGTTTATGCATGGAGCGTTTTCAAGAGTCCACTCACTAAGCAATTTCACTGGTCTACTCCAGACGTTACTCTCACATTCACAATATGCATCCTGGTCCTGGGATTCGCCGCATTCTTTGGCGGCCTCTGGAATAACAAATCAGGTCCGCGCGTTGTTGCATTGACCGGAGGATTTCTCTACGGTCTAGGAGTTTTTCTCGCCAGCTACTCCGCCGACAAACTCTGGTGGCTGTACCTCAGCTATGGAGTCATCGGCGGCACCGGTCTGGGCTTCGCCTACATCGTTCCCGTCGCTGTCCTGGTCAAGTGGTTCCCTGACCGGCGAGGACTCATCACTGGAATTGCTGTCGGCGGCTTCGGTGCCGGAGCATTGGTCACCGCTCCGCTAGCCACAAAACTGATCGCAAATATCGGCGTGCTGCCAACCTTTAAATGGCTGGGCATAGGCTATCTGATCGTCACGATGATCACTGGATACTTCATGCAGAACCCTCCCGATGGATATAGGCCCATCGGCTGGAATCCAATGGCATCCCAGGCCGCGCAGCGCGCAGCAGTCGACTACACGCTGGGCGGTGCGCTCAAAACCTGGCAATGGTGGGCGCTTTGGCTCTTGCTCTTCCTCAATACCTCCGCGGGCATCTCACTGATTTCGCAGGAAGCACCAATCTTTCAGGAACTCACCAAAGCTACGGCAATCGTCGCTGCTGGAATGGTAGGCATTGTCAGCATCGGTAATGCGTTTGGCCGCGTATTCTGGGCCTGGATATCAGACCTGTTGTCTCGGCGCTGGACCTTCGCGCTGATGTTTGTCCTGCAGGTAGCGCTGTTCTGGTTTCTCCCTAGCCTCGGCGCAGTCGCAGTCGTAACCGCAATCTCCTTCATCATCCTCATGTGCTACGGAGGAGGATTCGGCACAATGCCGGCCTTCGCTGCAGACTACTTCGGATCGAAGAATGTGGGACCGATTTACGGCCTCATGCTGACCGCCTGGGGATTCGCCAGCGCCTTCGGTCCGCTGCTCGTCTCCAACCTGCGCCAATCAACAGGGAACTACGGCAGCGGCCTGCATATCATCGCCGGAGTCATGGCAGTCTCCATCCTGCTGCCAATTTTAATCTCGCCTCCTAAAGCCCGCGTCTGAAGCTGCAAACAAATTCCCTGCTCTACAAGTGGCTGCCTCCGGGCAGTCACTTTTCGTTTGAGGCCTGCCAACTCCCAAAACCGAAAGCATAGTACATGAAAACTTTGTAAATTGAAGAGCTGCGTACCTTCCCGGCGTAATCTTGAGGGACTATCCACAGAAATCACGCAGTTCCATTCAGCAGGGTCCTTTTTGGGAAATGCTCTGCTCCCACAGCGCGTTCCTGCCATCAGGAATCCGCAAGATATGAGATGAGGGCTTGCCAAGACCATGCGTTACCAGATAACTCTTTCCAAATGCGCCGTTGTTGGTGTTCTCTCAGTCTTTTCGCTTTCAGCCAGTGCCCAGGCAGCTCCAAGCATCTCGCCTGCCGTGCAGCCACCGGCTCCCCGGATCGTCTCTGCAATCGACGATGACAGTCTCGTAACTCTCAAAGGCAACACGCATCCTTCAGCGCGCGCATCGTTTGACCGTGGACGCGTCAGCCCTGACCTCGTGATGGGAGATCTAGTTCTCGTCCTGCGCCGAGCACCGGAACAGCAGACCGAGTTCGATCAATTTGTTGCCAGCCAATACAGCCTATCCTCGCCAAACTATCACCGCTGGCTCACGCCAGAGCAAGTTGGCGAGCTGTTCGGGCCTGCCCGGTCAGACATTGATGCAATCACAAACTGGCTGTCGAACCACGGGTTCGAGGTGATTGAGGTCACCAAAGATCGCCTCTCTATCCGCTTCAGTGGCACTGCCGATCACGTCGAGAGCGCATTCCATACCGAGATACACAATCTCGCAGTAACGGAGAAGTACGCCAAGGGCGAGAAGCATATCGCCAACATGAGCGACCCACAAATTCCTGCCGCACTCGCTCCCGTCGTCGTGGGAATTAAAGCCCTCCATAACTTCTTTCCCAAACCTCTACACCGACTCGGCAACCAGGTGAGCTTTGATCGCTCGACCAAAAGCTGGCGGCGAATGGAACAATCCCAACGCAGCAATTCCCGCGAATCTAATCCTCATTCGCTAGCACAAGCCACACCTATACGCCCTCGACCAAACTTCACCACAACAGACGGCTACGGTAACACTGTTGAAGACGTTGCTCCCTATGACTTCGCCAAGATCTACAACGTACTACCTGAGTGGCAGGCCAGCACACCAATCGACGGAACTGGTCAGTCGATCGCTATCGCAGGAACCAGCAACATAGTTCTTGCTGATGTTGCAACTTTCCGCAGTACCTTTGGCCTTCCTGCGAAGGCGCCTTCCGTTGTCATCACGAACAGTGACCCAGGCGCATGTCCCGGCTTTCTCGACTCCTGCTCCGGAGACTTGGTGGAAAACACTCTCGATGTCGAGTGGGCAGGATCGGTAGCGAAAGGTGCTTCTGTCATTCTCGTGACATCGAGCGCCCCTACTGCAACTTCAGACCCTCTCTACCTGTCAGAAAGTTACATAGTTCAACACAAGACCGCGCCCGTTATGAACGTAAGCTACGGCGAATGCGAACTTGTTCTCGGTACCGCTGGCAACATCGAATACGCCAACCTGTGGGAGACAGCAGCCAGCGAAGGAATCGCCGTATTCGTCGCATCAGGAGACGCTGGTTCCCCGGCTTGCGACCAGGGTTTCGATGCCGTGGATGGCGTTCCCTATGCTGCTCAATTCGGTGCAGCAGTTAGTGGTCTCACGTCTACGCCTTATGACACATCTGTAGGTGGCACCGACTTTAACTGGGGCTCGTCCGCATCACCCTACTGGACAACAGTGAACGCTACGACCGGTGCGAGCGCCCTCGGTTATATCCCCGAAGTTGTGTGGAACGACTCTTGCGTCAATCCACTGGTTCTGCCAGTTCTCCAGAGTGATGCTTCCTACATTGGAGTCACCGGTGTTGTAGACGCAGAATCAGCCTGCAATTTTGTTATCGAAAGCGGCCAATATATTGAGAGCAACTTCGGCGTGAATCTATTCGGTCTCGTCGACACAATCGGAGGCGGAGGAGGAGTCAGTAATTGCACCATCAACGATGGCTCCGATCCAGCATCCTGTTCCGGAGGTTACGCCAAACCATCCTGGCAATCTGGTGTGAAAGGAATTCCCGTAGACAAGCTACGCGATGTCCCGGATGTTTCTTTCTTTGCGTCCAACGGCTTCCTGGGAAGTTCGTATCTGATCTGCGTGTCAGGCGGAGGTAATGCCTGTACCTATTCAACTACCAGCGAGCCGGTCGCCCAGGAGGTGGGCGGAACTTCAGTTGCCTCTCCCGCAATGGCCGGTGTCATGGCCCTTATCAATCAGAAAGCCGGTTCCGCACAGGGAAATCCGAATAGTAACCTATACGCGCTCGCCGCCAAGCAGAATTACGCCGGATGCAGTGCGGAAACAGTCAAAGCCTCTACCACTAGCTGCATCTTCAACGATGTCGACTCCGGAAACAACGCGATGCCGTGCGCAAACGGATCGATCGATTGCTCTGTGATCTATGCCGGTGATCCCGCAGGCGTTCTGTCTCTCTCGAATGGCAGTCCAGCCTTCAGCGCAACTGCCGGATATGACCAGGCAACAGGGCTCGGTTCGTTGAATGTAGCGAACCTCGTCAACAACTGGCCCACCTCAACAACTGGCCCACTTGTCAGCCTTTCGCCTACCAGTCTGACCTTCTCGTCAACGGTAGTGAACACCGCAAGCGCAACGCAATCGATCAATCTCAAGAACACAGGTAAGTCTAGTTTAAGCTTGGACGGCACTGGCATGGGCATCACTATCAGCGGAACAAACGCCAGCTCCTATTCACAGACCAACACATGTGGAACCAGCGTGGCGGCCTCCGCGTCATGCACCATCGTCGTGACCTTCAAGCCCACCGTAGCGGGAACTCTGACAGCTAAGATCAGTGTTGCCGACAACGCTTTCGGATCACCGCAATCTGTTGTATTGAGTGGCACAGGCGCAGCCGCAGCTCCGATAGCCAGCCTCGGAGCAAATTCTCTTTCCTTTAGCAGCACAGCAGTCGGTTCAAGCAATACAGCACCCGCTATCAAGCTCTCGAACATCGGTACGGGCCCACTCACAATCTCCAGCATTGGGTTTACTGGAACCAGCGCCAGCTCATTCACTCAAACGAATACATGTGGAACCAGCTTAGCCGCTGCTACCAGTTGCAATATCACCATCACCTTCAAGCCTGTAGTCGCCGGTAGTCTGACAGCTGCACTCTCCGTTGCTGATAACGCAAAAGGAACTCCACAAACACTTACATTGAGCGGTACGGCGACAGGCGGCGCAGCAACCACAGTTTCTCTATCTCCCAGCAGTCTCACATTTACAGCCACGCCAGTCGGTTCGTCCGCAGCAGCACAAGCAATCACACTAAAGAACACGGGAACTTCCACCGTCACCTTGAGTACTGGGGCAATTACTTTGACTGGAACAGATGCGACCTCTTTCACCCAATCAACCACATGCGGAACAACCCTGGCCGCGAATGCGAGCTGCACGACATCGGTTGTTTTTAAACCCACCGCAGCTGGCGCGTTGACCGCGAAACTCTCGGTAGCTGATAACGCTGCCGGCTCTCCGCAATCAGTCACGCTGACCGGCACCGGCCTCGCAATTTCAGGAAGAGCTTCGTTCTCTCCCGCAAGTCTGACATTCCCATCAACAGCTATCGGAACCTCGGCGGCATCTCAGGCAATCACGCTCAAGAATACTGGCAGTGGCACAATAACTATCACTTCCATCGCTTTGAGTGGAACCAGTTCCAGTTCCTTCAGCATCGTCTCAAACACGTGCGGCAGTTCCCTGGCTGGCGCCGCAAGTTGCGCCATCACCATTGGATTCAAACCCACCACTGCAGGAACAGTCACAGGCTCTGTTCTCTTCAACGACACTGCACTAGGGGGCTCACCACAGAGTGTGTCACTCACAGGCGCTGGACACTAGAGAATCTGCGTCATTCCTTCCATAAGACCTAGTTCAAGTTCGACTGGCAATACAACAAGCATTCATTCGCAGGAGAAATACATGTTGATCAACGCGCATCCGTTAACCTCTTCGATCTTGTTGCTGTCAGGAATTATGGTCGCTACATCCCTAGCCTCGCCGGCTATTGGTGTAAAAGATCAAGCGTTGCCTGATACCCCAAAGGTGCGTGTTGACCAGATCTATCAGAACTATGGAAAACTGCCCATGCGCTTCGAAGCCAATCAAGGGCAAACCGGTGCAAACGTAAAATTCCTCTCGCGGGGCATCGGATACGGCCTCTTCCTTACCTCGCGCGAAGCGGTCCTAACCCTTCGTAAACCTTCAGGAGCGCCGCACCAAAAGACTGACGTAGTCCACATGCAGCTCAATGACAGCAATATGCACATGAATCCCACCGGAATAGACCCTCTTCCAGGCACTTCTAACTATCTTCTCGGTCAGGATGAATCAAAGTGGCATACCGGCGTTTCGAGTTTTTCTAAGGTGCGCTACGCCGATGTTTATCCCGGTGTGGATCTCATTTACTACGGCAATCAACAGCAACTCGAATATGATTTCGTCGTAGCTCCGAACGCAAATCCTAAACCGATCCAAATTCATTTTTCTGGAGCCACGTCACTCCGCCTCGATCAAAGCGGAAACCTGATCATCGCCGCAGAGAGCGGAAAGATTGCCTTTCATAAGCCGGTCATCTATCAAGTCCTCAATGGCATTCGTGAGCGAGTGCCAGGCGCGTTCCGACTTCTTGCAGACAACAGTGCAGGTTTCACCATCGGCAAGTATGACCGCGCCCAGCCGCTGATCATTGATCCAACCCTGATCTACTCCACCTACCTTGGCGGTAGCAATTCTGACTCCATAGTAGGCATCGCCCTCGACTCCTCTGGAAACGCCTATCTGACAGGCTCAACCAGCTCCACCGACTACCCGGTAACTCCGGGCGTGATCGAATCAACTGACAAAGATCCGTCATCTACAGTCTTCGTGACCAAGCTGAATTCCTCTGGATCCGCACTGATCTATTCCACATATCTCGGTGGCAGCGGAAGTCCCTCGGGCGGCGATTCTGGCCAGGCAATTGCGGTCGATTCTGCTGGCAACGCATACGTCACCGGGTATACCTATTCCTCCAACTTCCCAACAACCACCGGCGCGTATCAGCTCACCAACAAAGCCGCAGCCAACTCAGGATCGACAAGTTTCGTCAGCAAGATCAACACGACGGGAACAGCTCTGGTCTACTCCACTTACCTCGGCGGCACAATGACCGACAGCGCGACCTCCATTGCGATCGATTCAGCGGGAGACGCATATGTCGCAGGAGTTACGTTCTCCTCGGACTTTCCCGTCACGACAGGAGCGTTGCAATCAACCAATAAGTCCGCAGCCAGTGATGACGGCACAGCATTCGTCACAAAGCTCAACCCTACTGCTACCTCACTGCTCTACTCCACATATCTGGGCGGGAGCAACGACTATGTTGCAGCCAGCATAGTACGCGTCGCAATCGACAGTGCAGGGGAGGCATTCCTCTCGGGCGCAGTCGGTTCAACTGACTTCCCGGTAACAACAGGCGCCTATCAAACCACCAACAAAGGAATCGCCGGAGGCGGCAGTAATCTCACATTGTCGAAGCTCAACCCCACCGCTACGAAGCTTATCTACTCTACGTATCTCGGTGGTAGCGGAGCGGGCTATCGTGGCGACGTCGCGAACAGTCTCGCAATCGACAGTGCAGGGAATGCTTATCTCGCTGGAACGACCTACGAATCCAATTACCCTGTCACCACCGGCGCTTTTCAAAAGACCAATAAAGATTTCGCTAACGATCTCCCGACCGGCTTCGTCACCAAGATGAATCCCGCCGGAACAACTCTTGTCTATTCAACATTTCTTGGGGGTAGCGGCGGTTCAGACGGAGATCGCGCCATCGGCCTCGCGATCGACGCTGCGGGAGACGCTTTCATCACTGGCTCCACCGGTTCCACTGACTTCCCAGTGACGAGCAATGCCTATCAGTCCACCAACCTCGCATCATTCAATAACGGCGCTGTCGTCTTCCTCACTGAATTGAATCCGGCTGGAAGCAGCGAACTCTACTCCACTTACTTTGGGGGAGCCAATTCCTTTGCAGATGCCGGCTATGGCGTTGCCCTGAGCAGTAGCGGAGACGTCTACCTTACCGGCACCACGGGTGCATCGAACTTCCCTATTACCAAGAACGCATATAAGAGCACGTTCAACTCCGCGAACTTCACTACAGGTTTCGTCGCTGAGTTCACCGTGAGCACTGCCCCCGCTACCGCGCCTACCGGAACTCTTCTCACATCCAGCGAGAACCCGGCCGTAACGGGGAGCAACCTGACCTTTACAGCCTCGGTTGTTCCTGACACGGGTACGGCCATTCCGACAGGCAACGTAGTATTCAACGTCGATCAGAAAAATGTCGTTACTCTCGCGCTCAACAGCAAGGGATTCGCCTCATACACAACATCGACGCCCCTTGCACTTGGACAACACGCAGTCCTCGCCAGCTACGCGGGGAGCACAACCTACAGCGCCAGCGCAGGCAACATAACGCAAGACATAGTACCCGCAGCGCCGACAATCCTGCCCGGAAGCGGCACCTATCCGGCGGCACAGCTAGTCACCATAGCAGCCAGTACCAGCAACAGCACTATCTATTACACCGTCGACGGCACAACGCCCACCAGAGCGTCGACGATGTACACTGTCCCCATTCTGGTCAATACGAACGAGACTGTGCGAGCCGTAGCCGCTTATACCGGCGCGCCCAGCAGCAACATCATATCCGCCTTCTATACCGTGATCAGCGCGCCAACTTCGCTTGCCGTTGCAGCATCCTCAATCAGCACACCAACAGCAACGCTGAATGCACTGATCAACAGCAATGGCCTGTCCGGCAGCTATTTCTTCCGTTATGGCACGAGCGCCACTGCGCTGACTTCCGTAACTCCGACCACCGCGCTAAAAGGATCGGTTCTTGGCAGCCGCCTCGGTTTCACTCCAATGCAGGTGAATGCAGGGATTGCCGGACTCAAGACCAAGACCACTTACTACTACCAGGTAGTTGTCACCACCACCGCAGGTACAAGCTCTGGCGCAATGCTTAGCTTCACTACCAACTAAGCCTTTAACGTTCAAGCTACAAGCCCACGGTTGATCAGAAGAACCAGCAGGAGTCATAGGAGATAGCGATGTCGAAACATTCTCAGTCAATGCGCACACAACCAGCCTCGTGTTTCCTGCTCGCCTTAGCACTGATCTCAGTTACCTCCGTCTCAGCTCTGGCCGCTGATCCAGCCGCTCAGGCCACGCAACAATCTGTAAGCAATACAGCTAAGCTGTTGCAGACCTACGGGCAGCTTCCATTGAGCTTTGAACAGAACGAGGGCCAGGCCGACAAGAGTGTTCACTTTCTCTCACGTGGCAATGGCTTTGGACTATTTCTCACCGGCCAGGGCGTAGTCCTGACTCTTCATAAGCAGAACGTTGCTGTGTCGCATAAAGGTACACACCTGTCTCAAAATGGCGTGAGTCCTGTCAGCACACTAGAGACTACTCCTGAAGATCTATCACCTCAAATCGCCAAGGCCGACAAGGGCTTCACGACAGACGTCGTGAGGATGCGACTCTCCGGTGCAAATGCTGCTGCATTCGCCAATGGTGAAGATCGCCTTCCTGGCACAGCAAATTATTTTCTCGGCAACGATCCAGCAAACTGGCATAGCAACATTGCAACATTTTCTAAAGTCCGTTACAGCAGCGTGTATCCTGGCGTAGATCTCGTTTACTACGGCAATCAGCGGCAGCTTGAATACGATTTCGTTGTAGCCCCTAAAGCCAGCGTCAGGCCAATACAGCTACACTTCGACGGCGCGACACATCTCGCATTGCTGGCGGACGGCAGCCTGGCCATCACCGCCCCAAACGGATCGATTGCATTCCACAAGCCCACCATCTATCAAACGATCGATGGAAGCCACAAGAACGTATCAGGATCTTTCAAGCTGCTCACCGATAACTCCGTCGGATTCACCATCGGTCGCTATGACCGTGCGCGGCCACTGGTCATCGACCCCATACTCGCCTACTCAACCTACTTCGGCGGCACCAACGCCGAGTATGTGGTATCCGTAGCCACAGACTCTTCAGGAAATGCCTACGTGACAGGCCTCACCGTCTCCGAAGACTTCCCGCTTACCCCCGGCGCATTTCAGGCAGTAAACTACGCCTCGGGAGCCAATACCGTCAGCACGGCGTTTGTGAGCAAATTCAATCCATCCGGTACCGCGCTACTCTACTCAACCTATCTTGGAGGAGTCGCCATCTCCGATACTCTCCATGAACAAGGGGACTACGGAAAGGCCATCGCCGTTGATGAATCCGGTAATGCTTATGTTACGGGCTACACATATTCTACTGATTTCCCCATCACCAGCGGCGCATTTCAAACCGTCGATCAGGCCGCGGACATCGCTCTCGCCACCGGCTTCGTCACAAAACTCAACCCCACCGGAACCGCGCTCGTATACTCCACATTCCTAGGCGGAGATCTACTCGATGAGCCGACTGCCATTGCGCTTGACTCCTCAGGCAACGCCTACATTTCCGGGCTCACCTTCTCGGCGAATTTTCCAGTAACTCCCAGCGCTTTTCAGACGACCAACAAATCCGCTGCAACCAACGGCTTTAACGATTTCGTGACCAAGCTGAACCCAACCGGAACCGCGCTCGTCTATTCCACCTATCTCGGCGGAGGGTCCAGCGATGGGAGCACACTCAGCAATCTCTACTGGACCAACCCCATTGCAGTGGATAAATCCGGCAATGCCTATGTAGAGGGATTTACTACCTCCGACAACTTCCCCGTCACCTCCAACGCCTTCCAGAAGACAAACAAGGGAAACTTCAATATCACTGTCACAAAACTGAATCCGACTGGGTCCGCCCTTCTCTATTCCACCTACCTCGGCGGAAGCACAGATTCCATCTCTGAAGGATTGGCCATCGACAGTACAGGCAATGCTTACGTGGCCGGATACACGTCTGATACCAACTTCCCTGTGACCACCGGGGCATTCCAGACTACGAACAAAGCTGACACTAACACCGCCATATCGAGTACCGCGAATCAAAATGGATTCATCACTAAAATCAATCCCACTGGGTCCGCATTGGTCTACTCAACGTATTTAGGGGGCACCACCGGTCCCTGGGGTGGAGACCAGATCTACGGGCTAACACTCGATAGCTCCAACGATGTGTACGTCACCGGAGCAGCGATGTCCCTCGACTTCCCCGTGACTTCAAACGCATATCAGGCAACCAACCGCGGCGCTACCCACTGCTGCGACTACGGCACCTACACCACCAATGCGTTTATGACAGAACTTAACCCCGCAGGCTCCGCTCTGATTTATTCCACTTACCTCGGCGGCAGCGGCACCCAAAATCCGAATGGCGCAGGCGGTTTCGGCGATGGAGCATACAATCTTGCTCTTGGAAGCGGTGGCAACGTGTACGTGGTCGGCTATACCACCTCGTCGAACTTCCCGGTTACAACGGATGCTTTTGAAACCACCTATCACACGCAACAAAATACAGGGTTCGTAGCAGATTTTGACCTCGGTACAGCTCCCACGTCAAAGCAATCCGAAACTACACTGACGCCAAGCAGCAATAATGTCGTGCACGGAACCTCAGTCATCTTCACAGCGACCGTAAAAGCCGTCTCCGGAACAACCGTGCCTGCCGGGACCGTCGTCTTCAGCATCGACGAAAAGACTGTCGCATCTGTCACGTTGAGCGCGGGCAAAGCTACCTATTCAACCTC
>Ga0302140_10008420_pt1 | contig 12826 bp, 17 predicted proteins | sample I_Bog_E1_1_FD_202095 | JGI IMG/M metagenome (GOLD analysis project Ga0302140, IMG submission 202095) | Peat permafrost microbial communities from Stordalen Mire near Abisko, Sweden - I_Bog_E1_1 | ecosystem: Environmental > Terrestrial > Soil > Wetlands > Peat | place: Sweden: Abisko, Stordalen...
AGAAAATCCTACGGCTTCCGCACCCTCCGCTGCCTCGAACTTGCGCTCTATCACTCACTTGCCAAGCTTCCCGAGCCCGAATCCACCCACGATTTTTTCTGACGAACCAAAATAATAGGCGTAGCGCGGGAATGAATCGGGTTTTTCGGAGAAAGGAGCGGGCAGAAAAATGGCCACAGATGAACACAGATGAACACCGATAGAAACCAAGAGAGACTGGCCGCAGATGCATGGGATGAGCGCAGATGGGACAAGACGAGGTTTGGGGACACTACGGGCACTGCTGTGGAGGCGGCGAAAATGGATCGGAGGATTTGCATCGTTTCCGCTTAAACTTTAGAATGCGGGCGAACGCGGCGGTGGCGAAACTCCTTGTAAACGATTGAAAATACAGCACAAAAAATTTTTCACCGAACTGTGACTGAGTTTTCGGCGGGGTAAATCACATCGTTCTTGACGGGAGCTGCTATTACGTGGTACGTTATTACGTGAGGCGTAATAACGATGTCTGATCCGACGCTTTTGGTATTGGCAAGTTTGGCGGGTGGCGATAAGCACGGCTACGCCATGATGGAGGACATCGAACAGTTTGCCGGGGTGCGGCTGGGGCCGGGGACGCTGTATGGGGCGATTACGCGACTGGAGGAACAGAAGTGGATTCGACCGGTAGCATCGGAGGACCGGCGGAGGCCGTATCGGATTACGCCGGAGGGGCGGGTGCATTTGGCGGAGATGTTGGCTCGGATGGGTGCGGTGGTGAAGACGGGATTGCGGAGGTTGAAGCACGCATGAACTGGCTGACGAGGGGTTTGGTGCGGCTTTATCCGCGAGTATGGAGGGCGCGGTATGAGGCTGAGTTTGCGGCGTTGTTGGAGGAGGTTAAGCCAGGTTGGGGGACGACGTGGGATATTTTGCGGGGAGGGTTGGCGCTGCAGATGCGAACCGCGAATTTCGGAATGATTGTCGCAGGGTTGGGATTGGCGGGGTTAGCAGCCGGACTGGGCGTGTGGCGGGCGATGCCGGCGCAGTTTGTTTCGCAAGTAACGCTGCAGCTTCAGGCGGCGGAAGCGGGCGATGGGAAGGCTATGCCGGAACGAGCGAATCGGGCGGCACAATACTTATTTAGAAACAAGCAGCTGAGCGCGATTGTCAAAGAAGACAACATCTACCCGGCGGAGCTGGCAAGGAAGCCGATGGAAGATGTGCTGGCTGAGATGAGAGATAGCATCACGATTAGGCCCGGCCGCGCAGTGGCCTTGCCCGCAGGCGCGAAGCCGTTTTCAGTCTGGCCGATTGACGTCTCATTCAGATATCGCGACCCGGAAGTGGCGGAGCGGGTGGCGCAGGACTTGGCTCTGCGGTTGGATTTTTTGTGTTATCTGGAGGGCGAAACGGGCGGGAGGTTCAGCGGGTCTCGAGTGATAGCCGATACGGCTTTGTCGGGGGCGCGGGAAGTGCGTGCGAATATTTGGCTGTATGGGGCGATGGGAGTGACGGTGGGAGTTATGGCTGGGGTGGGAGTGGGTTGGTGGCGTGGGCGTTCGAGAGCCCAGTTAGTCGGCTAAAGGATCCCAAACATACTTGAGATCGAGTGCGAAGCCGGCGACGGGGCCTTCACCCTCGACTGTGTCGATGCCGGTTCGTGTCTCGACGGATTGGCCGGGGCGGTAAATTTCAAGCGACTTGTTGTCCACATCGATCAGCCAACCGAGTTGGGTACCTTGCTCGAGGTATTCCAGCATCTTTTTTTGGAGCGGATTCAAACGGTCGGTAGCGGATTTCAGTTCGATTACGAAATCGGGGCACAGATGCCAGAAAGAGCGGCGGTTCCGTGGGCCGAGTTCGTCAATGCGGCTCTTGAGGGTCCAGGAGGCATCGGGCGAGCGGCGTGCGCCGTTGGGCAAAACGAAACCGGTTGACGAGTCGCAGACGATGCCGCGGCGGTCCTTTCTTGCCCAGTTGCGCAGTTCGCCTGCCACTTCGGAGTTGCTAGCACCGCCATCGGAATAGGTGGGGGCCATAACGATCAATTCCCCTTCGGCCGTCATCTCAAAATTGAGTTCGGGATGCTCGGCGCAAAAAGCGACGAACTCTTCATCCGTCATCGGCTGAGCGGTGAGGGTTGCGGGCAAGTTGGCGTCTTGAATCACAAACGGCATATGATTAGTTTAACGCCCGATGTGAGGGTGTTGGCGACATCAAGGAAAGCGTTGCGCTCCGTGGAGAATCCGGTTTATTTCGATCCGGTCTTCGCAAATGCGATAAACGGCTAACCAAGGAAGATCTTTGAAAACCAACTCCCGAGTGCCCGCTGTCCGACCCGGGCGTCCTTTGCGCGGAAAATCGGCGAGCGAGGCCAAGCCATCGCAGATTTTAAGAGCGATGCGGCGGGCCGCTTCTTCCCCGTCACGATCCGCAACGAAATCGCAAATGATCTGAAGGTCCAAATAGGCCGGTTCCGTCCATCGCAGACGCATCGAGTCACCCTTGCGGTTTCGGATAGCGCTTGTCGATCATGGCCAACACATCGGAATGCTCGATAAATTGACCTCTGTCGGCGGCCGCGATACCTTTCTCAATCTCGCCGACAAACCAGTCGTCATAACCAACCAGGCGCTCGACAGCCTCGCATACGAGTGCTTCGGTATTCTTGCCTTGCTCGGCTGCGATTCGATTCAGCTTTCCTTCGAGGTCCGGAGGGAAATGTACCTGCATACTTCTATCTTAGCCGCCGCGCCCGGCGGCCGGGCACACTACGACACATCGACCGCGAAGCACACGCAAGGCGTCAGGAATCGCCTAAGCATAAGATTGTTAATTACAGAGATGTCTCGAACCGCACGCTTCGCACAATTCCTTCGGGACGCCGTGGCGATTAAGTCGAAGACTGTCACGGAGGTCAATAAGTACCCAACCGTCATCTGGTTCTCGGATCTGCCGACAGGGCTTGCTGAGGTTCGATCACCTCTTCTTCAGGCCGACTGGCCGAGTGACGATATCCGCTGGCTGGTTGTGTCGCGCGTTCCCGAGCCGGACAGGCCGTCGCCGCCCAATTTGTGCGGCCCATGGCTCACGGGTGTAATGCTCGATGACCCGGGATCGTGGCCCGAGCTCAACTCGCACTACAGCACACACGACGAACATGGCGAAGTTGTGGCGATTCCGCCAGACAACGAAGCAGTCCGCCAATGGGATGAATATGTCACGCAGAACTGGGCGAAGTGGGCGAGAAAAGCGGCAATTTCCCGAACGATCAAGCCGTTCTATCAAAAGCTTTTCGCGGCGCACCAGCAACTTCAGGGGCGAGACGACGCCTACGACCTGTACATCGGCACCGGGCTAATCGACTCGCGAACCGACAGCACGCAGCGCCTGCACAGACACCTTTTCGCATTTCCCGCCGAGCTGGTACTTGACGAGAAAAGCGGCGCGTTGTCAGTGGGTCCGTCTGCCGACTTCGTGACGCTGAAGGCCGAGTTGGACTTTTTTCCGCCGAGGATCGGGCGCGTCTTCAGCCGCAACTGGATGGGATGTCTGGCGAGTTTGGGGAAGTCGGACCGGCACTGCATAACCGACTCGCGGTCGGCGGTCTCCTAAAGCAACTGGTTCACTCTTTAGATGGGGCGAGCGAATACATAGACGATCTCTCTCCGCAAGATGCGCAGCCAGGCAGAATGCGCGCCTCATTTGCGCCCGCGTTGATTCTTCGACCAAAGAGCACGCGGTCACTTGACGAACTTTTGGCCCGAATCCAAGCGGATGCTTCCGGTGCCAACCCACGGGTGACCGCCGAGGAAATCTCCGGCACGCAACGAAAGTGCTCCCGGAGCGGGACGGCGGCAGACAAGTATCGCTGGGCGTGATCGAACAAGCTCGAGTTGATCGTGAAGCTTCCCCGGAATTCAAAGTCGCGCAGATAAGCGGAAGTAAGCTGATCGATTTGCCCATCGGCGACGCCAACTACCGTCGGAGAGATTTGCTTATCATCTCCCGGATGTCTCACCAGGATTCCGTCTAAGCGAAATTGGCCATTCTCGCGAGTGAAATTTAGGAAGGTCTGGTCTAGTGATCGCCACTAGAGGCAGGTGTACAGCGTTTTGCCGAGCGGTCAGTCCGGCAGCAGGCCGCAGGGAGAGGTTTTTCGTCAATTTTGCGGATTTTGAACGCAAGCCCTCTGGCGCGAGGCAGGCGCTTCAAGTGAAGGTTTAGGTGGGAGGCCGTGTGAGACGCTCAGGCGGTACTCGTGAGGCTCTGGAGATTCCGATAAACCTCGGCAAAGATCTCGCGGAAGGGATAGCCACTCGCCAGCGACAGACACACCCGCCGCACCGAGACCCGGATCTGCGCGCCGATCTTGAGCAGCTTCAGCCGGATCGTCTGGCATTGGGCCTGTGCCATTTCGGTTCCACGCAGGCCCAGGCGCCGCAGCCCCTGCAGCAAGGCATAAGCGAAAGTGGAGAAATACAGCCGCAACTGGTTGGAGCGCAGCAGCCCCGTCGAGGTGCGATCGGCGAAGAGCGCCAGCTGCTGTTCCTTGATGCGATTCTCCATCTCGCCGCGCGCGCAATACAATTCTTCGTACAGCGGCCGCGCCGCTATCCGCTCGGCGCTCAAAGACGTAACCACGAAGCGCGGATTGGGACCTTTTTCCAAATGCTCCGCCTTGGCCACCACCCGCCGCTCGCACGGCCAGCTTTTCTGGGTGCGATAGGCAAACTCGCTAAACACACGCGCCGCTTTCTTGCTTTCTTCGAACTGCACTTTGGCTTCTTGTAACTCGCGCCCGATGATCTTCAGCAAGCGCGCATCTTGGCCAGGCTGAATACAAAATCGACCTGATTTTCCTCGCACCACCGCATGATCGCGTCGCGGCAAAACCCGCAGTCTCCGCGCAGAATGATCCGCACCTGCGGCCACTTCTCCCGGATCTGTGCGATGATGCGCTGCACTTCCTCCAGCGCACCGGCCGAGGCATCGATGTTGGACGAGCGCAGCCGGGCGCACAACACAAATTCACCGCAGACGATATACAACGGCAGATAACAATACTCGCCGTAATAACCGTGAAAGAATCGTCCCTCCTGATTGCCATGCACTGGATCGTCGGTGGCGTCCAGGTCCAAGATAATCTCCGCTGGCGGCTGGTCGTGCGACTCCAAGAACAGATCCACCAGCAGACGATCCAGCCCTTCAGATTGGTAGACGATCTTCTTATAGCGCGCACTGGCATCGGCCTCCTGCGGCGTCAGTTCCAGGCGATTCAAAGTGCTCTTCCCGGCGCCCGCTTTCCCACGGTCTTGCTCCCGCCGCCGATCGGCTCCGGTAGGTTCCGCCTTGCCCGCCAGCAAGGCCAGCAACGGGTCGGCCCGCAACTGATCGTGATCGTTCAAATCCTCATAGCCCAGCGCCAGGCCGATAATCCGTTGCGCGATCAGTTCGCGCACCGAGTGCTCGATTCTCTCCGGCTGCCGGTGATCGATGAAGCAAGCCGCCAGCCGGTCGATGAGTCGCAACCTCCCATCCACCTCCCGCAGCAACAAACCACCCGCGTCGCTGGTCATCTCTCCCCCGTCAAACCGCGCCACCACCTCGCGCCGGCACAGCGCCGCGAACTCAAATCCCGATTGGGTACACTCTGTCATAGCAGAAGCCGCTCTCTTTCTGACCGAAACATGTTGTCGTAAATATGTTTATGCCAGAAACGGCGGCTTCTTGCCACTGAATTCGTGAGAAATCCGGGCTAGGGAGGGGGCCTTCGCCGGCGACTCTGGCGATGGCGGTTCGTGTCTCTACGGACGTGCCGGGGCGGTAAATTTCCACTGATTTGTTCTCGACGTCGATGAGCCAGCCTAAGTGCGCGCCCTGCTCGAGATACTCGTGCATCTTTTTTTGCAGTGGCTTCAGGCGGTCACTAGCGGACCTCAGTTCGATTACGAAATCGGGGCAAAGGCGCCAGAACGAGCGGCGTTTCCGTGCGCCGAGTTCGTCCGGCCGTAATTATGGAACTGCTGGCGCCGATATCGGAATAGGTGGGCGGCATGACGATCAGTTCACCTTCAGCCGTCATCTCGAAATTGAGATCGGGATGCTCGGCGCAAAAAGCGACGAACTCTTCATCCGTCATGGGTTGAGCGGTGAGGGTTGCGGGCAAGTTGGCGTCTTGAATCACAAACGGCATATAACTCAGTTTAACGTCCAGGGCGTGAGCGGAGAATTTTTTCGGTGAGGGGCGGAGCGCAAAAAGGGACGGACTGCTCCGTCCACCGAGACGTGTTTCGGACGGTGGAAAGTGTATCCATTAGGGACGGAGTAGATCCGTCCCTTTTGCTTGTGGCGATGAGCGCGGCAGGTCAGGGGAGGTGGTGCAGCGCGGTGCGCTGCACCGGCGGGCGGAACCGCCCGCCCCACCCAGCAAGGAGAGTGCGAACGGCGGCATGGGAGGAGCGGATGATAATAGCGAGTGTGAATGAAGGATTTCGGCCGTATGAGGATTTGGCGGCGGCGTTGTTGCCGCACGCGGTGCAGCATGACGATGGCGCGCATGACGGGGCGCATTTGCAGCGGGTTTGGAAAAACGCTTATGCAATACAGCAAACCGAAGGCGGCGATGCGGAGATTTTAGCGGCGGCGGTTTTGCTGCATGACTGCGTGGCGGTGGAGAAAGACTCGCCGCAGCGGGCATTGGCTTCGTGGCTGGCGGCGGAAAAGGCGTCGCGGATTTTAGTGAAACAGGGGTGGGCGGAGGAGCGGATAGCGGCGGTGACGCATGCGATTGAAGCGCATAGCTATTCGGGAGGGATCACGCCGGAAAGCTTAGAAGCGAAAATTTTGCAAGATGCGGATAGGCTGGATTCAATGGGGCTGGTGGGCGTGGCGCGCTGCTTTTATACGGCGGGGCGGATGGGGAGCGCACTGTATGATCCGGCGGATGCGGCGGGGGAGACGCGCGATAAGGACGACAAGCGCTTTGCGCTGGACCACTTTTACACTAAGCTGCTGAAGTTGGCGGGGAGTTTTCAGACAGAAACGGGGGCGCGGTTGGCGCGCGAGCGGGACACCAGATTGCGGAAGTTTTTAGATGATTTCCGGGCGGAAATTTAGATTAGAAATGGCCTAATCGACTGGAACGCGCGTGCCTTTGGTTTCGGTTTGAGACATTTTCTGGATGCGGTCGTCGATGAGTTCGCGCAGGCCCATGAGGACTTGCTTGCGGGCTTCGCGGAAGTGACATTCGATTTTTTCGGGCGGGGCCATGGCCTTACCAAATTGCTGGAATGCGGTGCGGAATGCGCCACACACAGACTCGGCGGTGGGGCGGGCGTTTTCTTCGCTCATGCTGGCTCCTTCATCTCTACGACTAGCATACGCTCGTTGAGGTGAGCTTTGACGGGGACGAGGCCGGTCATGGTGGTGGGCAGGCCGATGTGGCGGCGGATGGTGCCGACTTCGACCACAAGCTCGTCGTTCTTCTTGAATAAGCCAACTTCGCCTTTAACGGCGAACGGCATTTGGAGACGGACTTCGTAGTGGTCGGCTTCGCGGGCGAAGGTGTAGGGGGGAGTGTCGCGGGTGACGGCGGAGGGATCTTCACCTTCCGTATAAATTTGCTTGGCCATGCCTTGGAGACGCTCATAGCCGAGAACTTCCTGCGCGAAGAGTGGGACCTGTTTGGCGGGGACGGGGTCGAAATAACGAATGATCTCAGCGAGGGTGGCGCGCTGGGAATCGCGCCAGGCGGCGAAGAAGGGATCGTGCACAGTTTCGGGCAGCAGGCGGTTGACAATGATGTGATCGACCGTGAGACCGTGCAGCGTGAAATAGACGAAGGCGCGCTGAGTTTCGCGCAGCACCATTTTTTCGGCGTTGGTGACGAGGCGGACGCTGGTGAGTTGGGGGTCTTCCATGACGGTATCGATGCCTTCGATCTTTTGGAAGAGCTCCTGCACGTTGCGGAAATAGCTATCGGGCGGCAATTCGACAGGGGAGAGGCGGTTGAGCACGGGGCGGGCGGCTTTGAGAAGACTACGCTCGAAGCCGAAGACATGCTTCATGTACCAATCGAGCGTGGAGGGAAGGCTGATGAAACGGAGCGATTCGGCGGTGGGCGCGCAATCGAGGACGATGACGTCGAAGTCGGCGGCCTTGCGGTATTGGTTGACGTACATCATGGCGCTCATTTCTTCCATGCCGGGGAAAATGGCCATCTCTTCGGCTTCGACGCCGGAGAGTCCGGTGGTGCGAAGGACCGAAGTGATGTAAGTGGAGATGTCTTTCCAGTGGCGTTTGAGTTCGTGATTGATGTTGACTTCCTGGAGGAAGAGGCGGTCGGCCACTTGGACGGGGTCGAAAGTGCCGCCGTGGAAGAGAGTGTTTTCGAGATCGAACGAATCGGCGAGGCTGTGGGCGGGGTCGACGCTCATGACGAGAGTTTTTTTGCCATGGGCGGCGAGATGGACGGCGGTGGCGGCGGCGGCGCTGGTTTTACCGACGCCGCCTTTGCCGCTGAACAGAAGAATGCGCACGCTGGTTAGATGCGCAGGGACGACGCCGCGGGGTAGTTAATTCAGATGTTCGGTGATGGTGGCAGGGCTCGACAATTGAAACGATAGCTGGGTTTCGCTAGGGATGACGGCGGGCTTGGTTTTACCGAGGGCGACCGCGCCCGTGCCGGCAGCGCCGCCGGCACCTGCGCCGATGGCAGCGCCTTTACCGCCGCCGGCGATGGCACCGATAATCGCGCCGAGGACGGCGCCACCGCCGATTTTCGCGGCTTCGGAGCCGGCGTTCGAGGGGCCTTGCTTGTTGAAGAAGCCGGTTTCGACGCGCACGCGCTGGCCGTCGGTGGTGTTGATTTCGGTAATGGTCAATTGAAGATTGGCTTTGCCTTCGAACTTGCCGGCTTTATCGGCGGCGACAATCTTGCCCAGGACTTTGGAGCCTTTGTCAGCGATGATGAAGCCATCGACGACGACCGGTTTATCGAGCGTGGCGTGGAAGGTGTCGCCCGAGTAGTTGTGATCGGTGGAAATGGTTTCAGCGAGGCGCACGAAGAGATTGGTACCGGGTTGGAGAGTGACGGTGTGGGGCTGTGGCGGCGGTGCGGGGGCAGGCGCGTTGTATTGCGGGCTGACGGGCGGCTGTGGAGCGGTTTGCGCGACGTCTTCATTGACGGTGCGAATGGGAGGAACTGTTGAGGGCGGCGGAGCTTGCATTACGGGAGAGCTGTTTTGCGGAGTAATGCGGGATTCTTCGACGCGGATGCCGCCTTGGGAATCGGGCGATTCGGTGCGGCGGGGATAGTGAGTGCGAAGCACCGGCGCGCGGTGATGAACTTCAGCGGGGGCCGGCGTGGCGGCTAAAGGAGGCGCAGCCTGCGGGGCGGGTGATGGGAGGGCTTCGGGTTGGGCGGCAGGGTGCTGGACGGCGGGTTGCTGAACTACCAACGGCGCGGCCGCTGCTTCATGGGCGGGCGCGCCGCTGGTTTTGATGTAAATCATTACGCTGGCCAAGGCCACGACGATGCCGGCGGCGAAGGCGACGCCGAATTTAGCAGGATTAGACGGATTCATACTTTGTCCCCACTATTTATTACAACGTATGGGCGGTGAAGTAAGTTTCTTGCCGGGGGGTTAAAAAGAGGTCATTTGGGAGAGCTAAACCGGCGGCTTGTCCCTCTTTCGAATCGTACGCTCAAATTCTTGTTCAAACGCCGCTAGCGCTTTAACGACAGATTTCGAGCGCCTCTTAATCTTGTCCGTTCCAACCAGGTTTACGAGCTGAGGCAGCGGTTTGTAAATGGCGGAATGCTCAATTTCCCAGAATAGGCCGGTTAGCATTGAGACGATTTGATATTCACCTCCGACGATTTTATTGGCCTGCGGACAGTTGCCCCAATATTTTGAGGGCCTCGCCGGCGTCTCCTCTGATTGGGTCCGCCGTCCAGCTCGAAAAAAGCTTGAGCTGGCGCAACATGGCGTCGATCTCGCCCAAGCGATTTCGAGGGAAAACCAGGACCCTGACACCAGCTAAATCTTTTAGGTTGGTGAGGGTGTAGGAATCGGCGCGGTCGATATGAAAAATGGTTTCCTCTTGCCGACGCCGCAGCGAGGCAATTGCGCTCTCACATTGCTTAACTCGCGATCTCACTTCGATTCGCTCAAAACTCTCCAGCGAGCCGGAGATCGAAAGGATCTGGTGCTTGATCATCACTTCCAGGTAATCGGCAACCTGCCGAATCTGCGGCAAAAGGCTGAAGTATTCTTCTCTCAACCTATCTTCGACGGTTCGATCCGCCATTATTCCAACAGATCAACCAACTGCCGTGCGACGGCGGGCGACGGTGGGTCGTTAAAGAAAAACTGCCACTCGCCGCCGTTGGGAGTTGCTGGCCGGATGCATTGCTCGATCTCTTCCTGGGAATGATTCTCGAGGAACAGCAAGCTGAAGGCTTTTTTCTCTTTCCGATTGAGGTAAAGTCGGCGATCCAGATTGAATCTATAGCCAGCGTTTTCTAAGATGTCCGACTTCATCTTCGGTTTGCGGGATGCGACGTTCATTTGATTCGATTTTAGCGGATTTCCGCAAACGCCCGGGTTCTCATTTCAGCACGGCTTTAGAGTCTTGCGCAAACTCAGCGGCGGAGATTTTGAGTTTCTGAACGTTGCCGTTTGGTACGTTGTGGAGCGTGATGCGATGAGTTGAGTACATGGTGCCGTCGGCACTGGCGTCTCGTCGAAAGACAGTTTTTTGCCGAACTCAGCAAAGCCCCGGTCCTGCCGGAAGCTCAGACTGTGGGCGTTCCAGTCCTTTCCCGTGGCAAATTGCACGATGTAGGCTCCGGGACTGATTTTCGAAGTAGTTATGTCGCTCTTCGCCCTTATATAAACGAACCGCACCGTTATTTCGTCGCTATAGGCCTTGAGTTTGACGGCTGCATCGGACCTCCCATAATTGCTGATTTGGAGCCTGCCGAGGCCGTCGGCAGCTGCTCGCGGAGCCAAATTTGTTCCGTTTGGCAGTCTGACCGGCCCGTGGGCTTCGGCCACTGCCTCGGGCCTTACCTTTTCGGTCGGGGCGGCGGCCAAGGTCTTGACCTCTGGATCTGCCGATACGATCTGGTATCCGGGCAGCGGGGTCGCACTATACTGCAAACCGTCTTCCTTTGCTGCCTTGCGCCAATGGTCCGGCGGACCTTCGGAGCCGGGCGCAGTTTCAGAGGCCCTATCGCGCAACGGTTTGGCTAGCGGGACGTCTGTCAGCGGGGCTTGGGCGACAGCGTCGAAGATATCTATTTTGGACACGCCCCTAGTGGCCGGCGGCTTGGCTGGAGCAACATCTGTGAGCCCATGCTTTTCCGCCAGCGCGTCGTAATCAATCCTTTGCGGGGCATCGCCCGCTCCGAACTTCGCCCTAGTGACGTCGGAATTCGGAGCAGTCGCCTCCTTTCTCGTTCCTTCCGACTCGAGGTTGGAAAAGCTAGCGAATAGGATTAGCATGGCGATGAACAAAGCAATCGCTATGCTCCATGCGCGCCAGGACGACCCGGCTCTTTCCTTGCCCGCTGGTTTTGCAGTGCTGGAACTCCCACCCGGTTTGTCCGAGACATCCGCCGCTGAACCCGTCGCCGGCGTGGCCGGCGGTTGTGATGCCTCCGCAATCCGCCGAAGCAACTCGTCGATCTTCGCGCCAAGCTCTTTGTTGTTGAGCACAAGAGGTCGGGCCTCGGAGGCCAGACACTTGGCTCTTTCGAAACTGTTGAGGCTATGGAACCTGCGCGCCAGTTCAAACAAGCATTCTGCCGCCGCATTCCGCACGGCCATCAGGACGTCCGTTTCGCTGGCGTGGGTTGAGCACAGGATCGCCAGCCACGGCGGGACGTGACAGAGGTAGTCGCTATAGGCCGCCTCCAGAATAGCTAGCTGTTCGCCGCCAGGGCCGTCATTTTCGTTGGCGCGTTTCCAACGCGAACCGGCGATCATACGGCAGAGCCTTACGAACCCCTCGACACTCGGAGCTTGGCTCGACTTCCTGGAGTCGCTGGCCGACGGTCCTGGTGTCTTCTCGGTTGGCCTCTGTCCCCCGCTCCCGCCGCCGGCCCCCGCAGCGGCGCTCCGGGCTCGCTGTTTCTCCTGCGCTAACTTCCGCTCTTCCTCCTGCTTTTTTCGTAAGTCCTTCTCGCCGATCAGGTTCTCCAGGATCTTCAAATCTTCGACTAATTCCTCGTCCAATTTGGCTACCATCTCAAAGCCGCCGCGCAGCGATTTCGTGATAAGTTGAGCTTCCTCGTGCAGGCCAAACTCGTTTGCCAGTGCTACTGCCAATTGTCGAACTTCACCGCCAACTTCAATACTGAGCACATGCCTTAGCCCACGCGATTTTGCGAGAAGTTGAATAGGCCGAGCAATACCGCACCACTCGGCAAGCTTTTGTTCCAGTTCCGAAATCGCCTTGCCGATTCGGGCACCAGGTGCCGACTGCAGTTCGGCGATCGAGCGAACCGTCTTAGAACGGGCGGTGATTTGTTCGCAATATCTATTCAGGAGCGGTTGGACCTCGATCTCGTAGCGGTCCACAAAGTGACCAATGAAGTCGTCCGCCGGCAGGCTGCCATTGCCGGTATCCCGCGACACAATTTGGTTCAGCAACCGGCTTAAGGCGTCAGCCTCTTTAGAAAAACCCTCTGCCAGGGACGCTGCCAATTCCACGCGGCGGCGTTGAACCGCAGATTCGACCGCAGCCGCGTCGGTGATTGCCGGCAGGCCGGCAAGGGAGCGGTCGGCGTTTAAGATCGCAGTAAGTACGGCAAAATCCAAGCTTAGAAGATTTT
>Ga0302140_10008423_pt1 | contig 12824 bp, 10 predicted proteins | sample I_Bog_E1_1_FD_202095 | JGI IMG/M metagenome (GOLD analysis project Ga0302140, IMG submission 202095) | Peat permafrost microbial communities from Stordalen Mire near Abisko, Sweden - I_Bog_E1_1 | ecosystem: Environmental > Terrestrial > Soil > Wetlands > Peat | place: Sweden: Abisko, Stordalen...
ACCCAAATGAATTGCGAAATTGCCCACGAAAGAATCGTCTCAGCGGCATACGGAGAGCTGTCTGACGAGCAGATACATGAACTGGAGCGGCATATGACTGGCTGCCCGGAATGCCATTCGGAGCGCGAAGAATTGCTGGCCCTCAAGCTGCTGGCCGCCGCGCACCCCATGGTCGAGCCGCCTGCCAACCTCGTTGCCCGCTCCCGTCTGCGCCTCGAAGAGGCATTGGACGCTCTCCCGCCCAAGCGCTGGTATGAGTACCTCGGCCAACGCATGCTCAACAACTTCGCCAGCCTTCAGGCCGCTCCCGTAGCCGCTTGCCTTCTGCTCGTTGCCGGAGCCGGCGCAGGCACCCTCGGTGGCTACGAGTACGCCCAGAATCGCGCTGCCCGCGCCGCCTCCTCCATCACCGCGGAGAACAAGACCCAGCCGCCCGTCTCCGCACCCTCCCCGGCTGAAATTGCCAACATCTCCAGCATCGTCCGCCAGCCCAACAGCGACGTCGTTGAAGTCCACTACAACCAGGTCGTCCCCCGCCAGGTTCAGGGCTCCATCGACGACCCGGCCATCAGCGATCTCCTCATGCTGGCCTCCGAAAATTCCGCCTCCGCCGGCGTCCGCGACGACTCCGTCGGTCTCATGGCCGCCGAGTGCCGCGCCGGACACGGCTGCAAGGCCGCCGGCATCCGCGACGCCCTCATGGTCGCCCTCCGCTACGACCGCAACGAGGGCGTCCGCGAAAAAGCCCTTCAAGGCCTCGAACCCTGGGTCTCTCAGGATGTCCGCGTCCGCGATGCCGTCCTCGAAGCCCTGCTCAACGATGCCGATCCGCGCATTCGCACCGCCGCCATCAACATCCTCGAGCCCGTCGAAGCCGACGCCAGCGTGAGACAGGTCTTGCATTCCGTCGCGAATTCTGACAATAATCCCCAAATCCGCACCGTCTCGAGACAGGTATTGAGCCGCGTGTCGGAGATTCAATAAACCAGCACACCCTTTCTGGTAGCCGAACCGTCTTAAGAGTGCGGGACCAGGGGAAAATGACTGCGGGAGACGTAAAAATGAAGCACCTTTTGAGGCCGTATCGCACCATCCGTACTCTGGGACCCATCGCGCTGCCCGGCGTTGCCCTTGCCCTTGCTTTCGTCCTTGCCCCACCCGGCGCGCACGCTCAAGGCAGCGGCATCACGTTCCTGTTCCACGATCCCAGCCCGCTCCTGCTCCATTCATCAACCTCCCAGGGCTATCTCGGCGTCGACCTTGCCGACGTCGATCAGGAAAAGGCCCAGGCCCTCAAACTCAAGGAAGTCCGCGGCGCAATCATCACCCTCATCGATCACGACGCGCCCGCCGGCCAAATCGGACTCCACGTCAACGACGTCGTTATCCAGCTCAACGGCGTGGTCGTCGAGGGCGCCGAGCAACTCCACCGCATGCTCCGCGAAATCCCCGCCGGCCGCAAGGTCAGCCTCGAAATCAGCCGAGATGGCAACATCCAAACCCTCGCCGTCCAACTCGTGGACCGCCGCGTCATGGAGCGCGACATCTGGAACCGCCTCGGCAAAAACGACGACAACTTCGCCCAGCCCTCGGGCGGCATGGGCATCCTCAACGGAGCGGGGGATACAAGCGTCCCCGGCTCCATGCGACTGTCCATTTTCGGCAGCTCCCTGAACGTTGGCGCTCTGGTAGAGCCCCTCGCTTCCCAAACAGCCGATTACCTCGGCATCCCCGCCGGCCTCATGGTCAAGCAGGTGGCCCGTAAAAGCGAGGCTGCCGCCTCCGGCCTCAAGCCCAAAGACGTAATCCTCAAAGTTGGCGCCGACCCCATCACCAACCTCTCCAGTTGGGATCGCGCCCTCCGCGCCAACCAGGGCAAGCCCGTCCAGGTCACCATCATGCGCGGGGTAAAGCAGATGGTCCTCACCCTCCAGGTCGATTCACACCACAAGACCGGCCAGCTTCAGCCACAGGACATCTTCTCTGACGACTCCTCCACCGTCGCCGAAATCGACCCCGACGTGATGCAGCTCTTCAGCCCGCTGGACACAAACCCAGCCGCGGCCCAGGCTCTCCGCGATCAGGCAGCCGCTCTCGGCCAATTCCAAATCGCCCCGCTCGATGCCGAGAAGCTACAGAAGCAAATGGAAGAATTCCAGCGCCAGTTCAACCTGCAACAATTCACCTTCGATCCCAGTCAGGTCCAGGAACTCCAGAAACAGATGGAGCAGTTCAGCAAGGAGTTCAACGCCAACGCCTTCCCGTTCACTCCCCAACAAATGGAAGACATGCAAAAGAAGCTGGACCAGTTCAAGAAGGACCTCCAGTCCCCCGATCCCCAGAGCGACCAGGTCGCCCCCTACTAGCTTCCAATATCGCTCTTGACGCGCCTTGTATCAGGGCATGAGTTCAGTCATGCCGAAAACCTCTAAATAAAACATTGGGGCTTTACAGGCTGCTGAAAAAGTCCCATTTGGAGTTACTGTTTGTCCACAGGGAATTGGTTTAGATAAGAAGTATGCGTGGAGACGACCGGAAGCAGTCGGCGATGTTCAGTTATTTGACCTTGGCGCAGCGTATCCCGGCCGATCATCCGGCGCGTCAGATTCGGGTTCTAGTGGATCGGGCACTGGGTCGGATGGACGCGGAGTTTGAGAAGTTGTACTCAGACATGGGCCGTCCGTCGATAGCGCCGGAGCGGCTTTTGCGGGCAACGCTGTTGATGATTCTCTACTCGATCCGCAGCGAGCGGCAACTGATGGAGCAGATGAACTACAACCTTCTTTTCCGCTGGTTTGTGGGTCTGGAGATGGACGACGCGGTGTGGGATGCGACGGTGTTCACCAAGAACCGGGAGCGGCTGATCGAAGCAGAGATCAGCCAGAAATTATTAGCTTCTGTGCTGGTTGATGCGCGGGAACACAAGCTGCTGAGCGAGGAGCATTTCACGGTGGACGGTACGTTGATTCAGGCCTGGGCCTCGGCACGCAGCTTCAAGGAGAAGTCCGATCCGCCGGCTCCGGGCAGCGGCTCGGGGCACAAGGGCGAGGTTCTTTTGCGCGACAAGGTGGAGTCGACCACCGACCCGGATGCTCGTTTGTACAAGAAGGCGACGGCGGACAAGTCGGTGCCCAGTTATCAGGGCCACGCGTTGATCGAGAACCGCAACGGCCTGGTGGTGGCCGCGGAGGCTACCCAGGCGGCTACGGTGGCCGAGCGGGAGGCGGCTCTGAGGATGCTGGACCAGACGGTGAAGGCGAAGGACAAGCGCAAGCCGGAGCAGAAGATCACGCTGGGCGCCGACACGCAGTACCAGGAAAAGGAATTTGTGCAGGGGCTGAGAGATCGGGACGTGGCGCCGCACATCAGCGAGTATGTGGAAGGCAACCTGGGCAAGAACAGCTTGACGGACGAGGAGCGGCAGGACCCACGGCGCGCGGTCAGTCAGCGCAAGCGCAAGCTGATCGAGCGGGTCTTCGGATGGTCGAAGCTGGATCGACCGGCGCGCCAGGTGAAGCTGCGCGGGCTGGAGCGGGTGGACTGGTTTTGGAAGTTGAGTATCACGGCGCAAAACCTGATGCGCATGAGGAGGCTGATTCCGATTGAATCGCTGGCCCAATAGGGCCGAAGTGTGTCTGGAGGCCGGAAAACGGCTCCCAGATACAAGAACGAAGACAAAAACCGCGTCCAAACCCGCTGAAATGACGAAAAATTCCCCGGAAGGGGAAGAACAAGACAGGAATAAGGGGTTTTTCAGCAGCCTGTTGAGCCCCTGAGGGGTGGTTTTGAACCATCTCCCCCTGTTTGTCAGCAATCTAAGCATCCCGGAGTCACGCGATTCATTGCAGGGAATCCCGCAGCCCGGGTCGACATTTCTACGCGCACCCGCACAGCAAAGAAAATCGAAATAACCAACTCATTATCAATAACTTATGCCACAACTCCATGCGAAATCAGCGCATTTTTCAAAAAAACGGCTAAATCTCCGCAACCCCCTGCTTCGTTTAATTGGATTCTCTCTAACCGAAACATCTCAAAAAGGCTGCCCGCAAGGTACGTGTCTCAACGAGTCGCAACCACAGGTTTGACCCTTTCGCATGTTTTGTAACCACTCAAGCAGCCTTTTCAGCTAAGCTGCGCACCCCTATAAGCAGTCATTTGGACGGTCCCTTCACAATCCATCCGCATCTACGAAGATTTTCGTTGACACTTACGAAATGCTTCGTATAACGTCTCATACATCATGAAGAACGCCGAGACCACAATCCCCCGCCCCACCGAATCCGAACTCGAACTGCTCCGGATCGTCTGGGAAAAAGAGCCGGCAACGGTTCGGGATATCTATGACGCCCTCAATCTCCAGCGCCCCTCCGGCTACACCACCGTCCTCAAAATGCTTCAAATCATGACAGTTAAGGGACTGGTAATCCGCGACGAAGCCAGCCGCGCGCATCTCTATCGTTCCGCCATCAGCCAGGACGCCATGCAGAGCAAGATCCTCAAAGACCTCAGCGTCCGTCTCTTCTCCGGCTCCGCCGCGCAACTGGCCCTTCACGCGCTCGCCATGGAACCCGCCAGCGCCGGCGAACTTGCAGAAATCCGCGCCCTCATCGAAAAGAAAGGACAAGCATGATGCCCCCCTACCTTGCCTCTATCTCATTGCCCCTCATACACTTCCGCTGGCAAGCCACCGCCCTCTCCGCCATCGCATGGACCCTCATCCATTTCTGCTGGCAGGCCGCCGCCATCGCCGCGGTCTATCGCCTTCTGAGTCTCGCCTTCGCCAAGCGCACCAGCCACGCGCGTTACCTGCTCGCCCTCTCCGCGCTGCTGCTCATGCTGGCCGCGTCCATGGTTACGTTCGCCATCGAGATCCGTTCGACTTCGTCTTTCGCCACCACCGAGCCAACCGTAACTCGCACCCTCGCTGTGTTTCAAATCGCACCCACTGTTACGCCCCCCACCGGCTCAACTCAACTCACGGAATCCGGCTCTTCACTCGTCAGCCTGGTTCCCCGCCTTGTGCCAATCATCGACGCCCTCTGGCTCATCGGCGTCATCGCACTCTCCATCCGCAGCCTCGGTGGATGGTGGCTCATCCAGCGTCTCCGCACGTCGGCCACGATGGAAGCGTCCACTGCCGTACAGATCGCATTCCATCGCATCTCATCAGCGCTCGGCCTCCGCAACCCGGTCCTTTTGCGCGTCTCCAACGCCATCGCCGGTCCCGTCACCGTGGGCGCCCTGCGCGCAATGGTTCTATTGCCCCTCTCCGCTGCCTTGTCTCTCAGTCCCGACGAGCTTGAAGTGGTGCTTGCCCACGAGCTCGCTCACGTTCGCCGCGCCGATTTCTTCTGGAATCTCCTCCAGACACTGGCCGAAACTCTCTTCTTCTTTCATCCCGCTGTCTGGTGGATCGGTTCCCGCATCCGTCATGAGCGCGAACTCTGCTGCGACGACCTCGCGCTGAAGGTCTGCCCCAACCCCATGGTCTACGCCAAGGCACTCTTTCACCTTGAAGAGCAACGCTCCCGCCGTCTGCAACTCGCCATGGCACTCGACGGACACCAGTCGCCGCAAACCCTTCGCATGCGCATCGCCCGCATCCTCGGCGAGCCCGTGTCCTGGTCCGCGCACCGTCCGCCGCGCCCCTTCTCGCTTGCCGCAGCCTGCGCCGCTCTCATCGTCCTCCTCCTCCCTGTTCCGCAGGTTCTTGCCGGCCTCACGCCCACGCACGCTGCAGTTGTCGCGGCCATTGCCAACACATCACCGCATTCCGCAGCCATCGCGCCGAAGCCTCAAGCTGCCACGCTCTCATCCCCCATTGCAACGCCTCAACCCAAACCGGTGCTCATGGCAGCCGTTGTCACTGAAGCAACGCAGGACACGGCCTCCGAACCCGCAAAGCCCAAGTCGAACTACATCGATCGCATGAAGGCCGCCGGATACGACGTCGACCTCGACCAGTACATCGCCCTGAAGGTTCAGGATGTGACTCCTGAGTACGCCGCCGCCATGTCTCAGATTGGCTTTGGCAAGCTCACGGCCGATCAACTCATCGCCTGCAAAGTCCAAAACGTCACACCGGAATTCATTGCCGACCTCAAGAACAGAGGCCTTGAAGTGAAATCGCTTCAGGACGCAATCTCCTACCGCATCTTTGAAATCACTCCGGAGTTTGTTGCCGGCATGAAAGCCGCCGGCTTTGATAGCTTGTCCTCGCAGCAATTGCTCGCCATGCGCGTCCAGGGCGTCACGCCGGAATATGCCACATCGATCCGCAAGCAGTTCCCCAGCGTCACTGCCGAAGATCTAGTGAAGACGAAGATCTTCAATATCGATGCGTCTTTTATCGCCGAAGCCAAGACTCACGGCTTTACCGGCCTCTCTCTTGACAAGCTTGTTCAGCTCCGCATCTCCGGCATCCTTGACGACGAGAGCGTCAAGCAGTAACCTCAGCAACCACTCTTCAACTTCGCATCGTAAATCCGCCGCGTAAGGCCGCCCTTCCTCTCCGCACATGGAGTGAGAGCAGCCGCCTCGCGCGGCCTCAGGAAAGCCACGTCATTTTTTCAGCCCTGTTTCAGGAGATCTCTATGATGAAACGCAGCCTGTTCATGCTTGCCGCCGCTTTCGCCTCCGCGATCATCGCACTCCACGCAGCCACTCCGTTGGAGCCCATCCACGCAAAGTGCATTCTCTCTGCCAGCGAGCATCCGGGCAAGTTCCGCATGCATATCGAAAAAGATGGATGCCCGGCAGACAGCCATTGCGACTCCAGCATCAGCGATGAATCCGCCGCCCGCTTCACCAGCATCTCCCTGTCTGACCTCTCTCGCGAAGGCGCGCACCTCACCGCAACCCTCGCTGCGGAAGCAGGCACTTTCACCTGTGACGGCAACGTGCACGACGGCGAACTTACCGGCGAATCCGTCTTCACGCCCGATGCGGCCTTCGTTGCGCGCATGGAGCAAATGGGATTCACAGGCTATGATTCCAACAAACTTCAGGTCTATACATTTCTGAATATCGAAGGCCCCTGGGTCCGATCGCTAAAGCAGACCGGTATTTACGGCATGAACTCAGACAACTTGATCGCCCTGCGGGTCTTCAACGTGGACCCCGACTATGTTCACAGCATCACCGCGCTCGGCTATCCAATGCCTGACGCCGAAAAACTGGTGGGACTCGCCTGCCAGGGCGTCAATGCGCAGGAAGTGAAAGAGATTCGCGCCCTCGGCTACCAGCCCACCCTCGACGAGCTCATTCAGATTCGCATCTTCAAAATCACTCCTGAATTCATCCATCGCATGGAAGACCGCGGTCTCAAAAATCTGACTCTGAGCAAACTGGTGCAGATCCGCATTTTCAAGCTCGCCGACTAGAGGACCACTTGCACCATCCGTGAGGAAAACATTCGCGAAGACTCAGTTAGAATGGCTCAAGCCTGAACGGAGTCCGCCGTGCTACCTTTCATTCCTCTTGCAAGCATCTGCTTTTGCGCCACCCAGTTCCTTGCAGTTGTGCTCCATCCTCAGGCGCACGATTCCAAACCCCTTAGGAAGGACACCGTCATGACCCGCCACGCGGAAGGAACCTTTGACGTAAAGACCACCGCGCTGCAGCCCGACGACGCCACCACCGGCACGCCTATTGGCCGCTTCGCCCTCGACAAGCAATTCCACGGCGACCTCGAAGGCCCCAGCAAAGGCGAGATGCTCGGCGCCGGGGATCCCTCCAAAGGCACAGCCGGATACGTCGCCATCGAGCACGTTACGGGCACCGTTCAGGGCCACACCGGTTCCTTCGCAATGCAGCACACCGGCACAATGGATCAGGGCAAGTTTCAGCTCACGGTCACCGTAGTCCCCGGCTCCGGCACAGGGGAACTATCCGGTATCGCCGGGACCATGACCATCACCAACGTCGCGGGCAAGCACAGCTACACCTTCGACTACACCCTACCCGAAGCGGCGAAATAGCCCCCAACTTACCAAGATAAAGTTTTGGGCCGACCGCTGATCAGAGTGATTGGGCTCCGACGGCTTATTGCCTTGGATGTGGAGTAAAAAACGACGCGTTCGTCATGTTGATCTGAAATGGCTCCCGGCTGTAAGAAGAGTAGGTCCCACTGATGTAGACCGTGGTGCCGGGATGAGGTATCGCATCAAGCGGCCTATCGAAGGTGAATCGGAAGGCATTGAGATGAGGGTTGTAACCGTCATTCCATGAGACGCGCACAAAATCCTGGCCTGATTCTGCGACGACGACGTTAAACATCTGAATCTGTTTATTGCGAAGAGCAGCGAAGAAATCTGCGGCCTCATCCGGCGTGGCACATTTCAAAATAGTCTCAATGTCACCGAAAGCAAATTGATGTAGCTTCTCGGGAGGAGTCTGGAGCAGTAAATAATGGATGAATGCCCACGCAGCGCGAGGCTGCCCCGGTCTCGGGGCAGGGTTATCAACGCACGGATCCTGAGCGTAGCAGTGAACGCCAATAAAAAAGCACGTTCCAGAGAGTAAAAAAGCGGAAACGAAACGCATCTTGTCTCCTTTCGCGATCAAAGGACAGGGAGCGCAGTTATCAACGGGATTTTACTGCAACATCTGCGAAGTAGATAGAACCCGAAGCATTTAATTCGATCGCGCAAGCAAGAGGCGCCACGAACTCGGCCTCGTCCCATCTCCCCATCAAGATTGGTTACCATAAATCCATGCCCCAATCCCCCCCAGGCCAGACCCTCCTAGTCGACGCAGACGACACCCTCTGGGAAAACAACATCTACTTCGAGCGCGCCATTGCCGCCTTCATCAGCTATCTCAATCACCACGAGTACTCACCTGCCGATGTCCGCACTGCCCTCAACGCCGCCGAGCGCGAAACCATTCTGGCCCACGGTTACGGGCTCACCAGTTTCACTCGCTCCCTCGTCGCCACTTACGAGCGCCTCAGCCCCGGCCCCGTCAGCGAGCACAACCTTCTGCGCGTTCGCAGCTTCGCCCGCCACATCTCCGAACAGGAGATAGAGCTTCTCCCCGGCGTCGCTGAAACCCTCGCCGAGCTGGCCACCCGTCACCGCCTTATCCTCATGACCAAGGGCGACAAGGCCGAGCAGGCCGACAAGCTGTCTCGCTCCGGGCTTGCTGCCCGCTTCTCCGCCGTCGAAATCGTCGCCGAGAAAGACCCTGCCACTTACCATTCCGTCATTGCCCGCCACGAGCTCACCCCGCACTCAAGCTGGATGATCGGCAACAGCCCAAAAAGCGACATCAACCCCGCCCTCGCCGCTGGCCTGCACGCTGTCTTCCTATTCCACAAAAGCACCTGGGTCCTGGAGCACGCCACCCTCGACCCCGCCCCCGAAGGCCAGCACCTCCTCGAACTCGACTCCTTCGCAAAACTCCGGGACATCTTCTAGTTCCACGTTCTGTCTGGAGAACGCGACGAGGTCCATCGCCCCGCGCACTTTCCCACTTTACGCATCCAACTGAAAGCGGCGCAGACTCTTCTCTCGGTTCAACGAGTGCAGATTCCCGTCGCCCAAAATCCTATGCCCGCAAGAATTGAAGACTACGCCCTCATCGGCGATTGCGAGACCGCTGCCCTCGTCGATAAGAACGGCTCCATTGACTGGCTCTGCTGGCCCGACTTCTCTTCCGAGGCCTGCTTCGCCGCCCTGCTCGGCACCGAAGAAAACGGCTACTGGAAGATATCTCCCGCCAAGGGCAAATGGAAGACCACCCGCCGCTATCGTCCGCACACGCTGATTCTCGATACGACTTTTGAAACTAAGGATGGTTCGTTCCGCATCATCGACTTCATGCCGGTACGCCAGCGCAACTCGCACATTGTCCGCATCGTCGAAGGCATTCGCGGCAAGGTTCCTGTGCGCATGGAAATGGCCCTCCGCTTCGACTACGGCCTCACCGTCCCATGGGTCACGCGCATACCCGGCGGTGTGCGTGCAATCGCCGGCCCCAACCTCGCCACTCTGCGAGCCTCCGTTCCCATGAACGGAGAGAATATGAAGACAGTTGCCGATTTCACGGTGGGCAAAGGAGATCGCGTGACCTTCTCGCTCACCTACGGCTTGTCGTACAAGCGCAACCCCGCCAAAATCGACCCCGTGCAGACACTCAACGAAGCAGACACTCTCTGGCGTCATTGGAGCGCACGTCTGAAATACAAAGGCGAATACCGCGATGTGATCGAACGGTCACTGATCACCCTGCGCGCTTTAATTTATCGACCAACCGGCGGCATCGTCGCTGCGGTCACTACATCTTTGCCTGAGTGTATCGGCGGCGTGCGCAACTGGGACTATCGCTATTGCTGGCTCCGCGACGCGACGCTTACGTTGCTGGCCCTGGTCAATGGCGGCTATATGAATGAGGCCATCGCATGGCAGGACTGGCTGCTGCGCGCGCTCGCCGGCAGCCCGGAGCAAGTGCAGATTATGTACGGCCTCCAGGGCGACCGCCAGCTCATTGAGTGGGAAGCCGGCTGGCTCGCCGGATACGAGAACTCCAAGCCTGTGCGCATTGGCAACGCCGCATCCACACAAGTGCAGCTCGACATCTATGGCGAGGTAATGAACTGCTTCTACCAGGCTCATCGCGCCATTGGCCACCACACGGAACAGGATTTCCGCGTACTGGTGAAGATGATGTCGCAGTTAGCGAAAATCTGGCAGCAGCCCGACTCCGGCATCTGGGAGGTGCGCGGCGAACCTCAGCAATTCACCTATTCAAAAATGATGGCGTGGGTCGCATTCGATCGCGCCGTAAGGCTCGCCGAGCAGTTTCACTACGAAGCACCCATTGAAGACTGGAAGACAATCCGCGAGACGATCCATCGAGAAATCTGCGCCAACGCTTTCGACAGCAACAAGAACAGCTTCATGCAGGCCTATGGCTCAACCCAGCTCGATGCATCGCTGCTGCTTATGCCGGTATTTGGATTTCTGCCCGGCAGCGATCCCCGCGTCAAGAGCACAGTGGAAGCAATCGAGCGCGAACTCATGCCCGACGGCCTGGTGCTTCGTTACAAGACGGAGCAAGTGGATGATGGCCTTCCGCCCGGAGAAGGCGTGTTTCTAGCTTGCAGTTTCTGGATGGTAAGCAGCCTTGCAGCCATAGGACGCCGCCGTGATGCGAAAAAGCTCTTCACGCGCCTGCTCAAATTGCGCAACGATCTTGGCCTGCTCTCTGAAGAGTACGACCCGGTCTGCAAACGCATGGTCGGCAATTTTCCCCAGGCCTTTTCACACATCGCACTCGTCAACGCAGCCTTCGATCTCGACTGCAAGTCAAACACCCACAATCCCTCCACAAACCACACCCATCCTTGACGCTCGCTACGACGACACAACCCCTTCGCGGTTGGTCGAGCCCTTATCGCTCTCGCAGAGGGTTGATTCCGCATCGCGCTACAATTTATACAATTCAATCACTGCAACCTGAGTTCGGAGTGCCACCGTGATTTTCCGATTTGAGCGCAATAACCGCATATTGACCATTGCTGTATCGGGGATCCTTTTCGCGATTGTTCCCGTTCTGCATAGTCAAATAGCGCGCTCCTTAGAATGGCATCCGGAGCAACAGCCCACTTCCGCCCCTTGCACTCCGGAGGAACTTGCCTTTGTGAACGCACCGGAACAGGTCTCCTTGGAAAAGAGCTACCTTCTCCAACCCAGCTTTCCCCTCTGGAAATGCGACTCGATAAAAGCAACCGTATTCAATGAAGCTCGGGTACTCATTGTTTCCAGGCCAAGCGTCCTTGATGACGGCGAGGCGTACACGCTTATCCAGCCACGCGGCTCAACGAACGTGCGCCTGCTTCCTTTGGGGGGTGGTTTGAGCCCCATGCCGGATGAATATGACTGGCACAAACGTGCAGCAATGAATGCGATTCTGCAGACAAGGGAGAGCGTCCAACTTGAAGCCATCGATTGGCTCGCACTCTGCCTTGCTTATCTCACCATGCTTGATGACGCTCCGAGCTTAACGGACCGTCACTACTCACCCGGACCAACTGAGAGTTACTTCAAGCCCTATACGGTTCCGGGCTTGCTAAAAGAGCTTCCGGTCCTCACCAGGAAACACCTCTTGCCAACACTTACGTGCGACAAAGATTCCTATTGTACGGTCCACTTCTATTACAGAACCGAGCCCGTAATGCCTCTGAAAGTCGCAGACTTCGTCTTTCGCCTGCAGGACGGAACGCTAAGTCTATTGCAAGCTAATGTTCAGGAATATGCGCCAGAAGATGGCAAGAAGAGGCACTGAGCCCAATGTCACACTGATGTGGCGGGGTGGCCCCGTTCTCTAACCCCCGATGAGGGTGCCCCCGGTCCCTCGCCTTTGGGGACCGGGGAGGTGACGAGCCTCTGCCCCACCGCGGGTGGTTGACGCCCGAACCGTCCTCTGTTCTACTTCATTCAACGTCATGAACAATTCCGGCTCCATCTCGAACCCCCGTCCGGCCCTGTGCATGTCCCCGTTCATTCCCGCCATTCGAATTACAAGCCCCAATCTGCGCGCGGGAATTTAAGCCTGACCAATAAGCTTCGGTAACAAAGCATCACCCAGGCCACCTCCCGCAAACGCGGCTGGTGGTTTTTCATTCTTGCCCGATTTTTGGATTGGTAGGTCAGGGCTTCATCCCTGACAAATTCTAAGGAGAAACACCATTGGAATCCGTAAGTCTCACCTCCATCCAGGCCGCCCGCGCCCGCATCGGCGAAGCCATCCACATTTCGCCCTGCCAGCTTTCGCACCATCTTTCTGAACTCACCGGCCTGCCCATCCATCTCAAGCTT
>Ga0302140_10008425_pt1 | contig 12820 bp, 10 predicted proteins | sample I_Bog_E1_1_FD_202095 | JGI IMG/M metagenome (GOLD analysis project Ga0302140, IMG submission 202095) | Peat permafrost microbial communities from Stordalen Mire near Abisko, Sweden - I_Bog_E1_1 | ecosystem: Environmental > Terrestrial > Soil > Wetlands > Peat | place: Sweden: Abisko, Stordalen...
GCTGCCAACTGTCTCCTGCGTCGTCGGAGCGATAAATGCCGCTGCCTTTTTTGGCATTCACCCAGGCATACATTCGCTCAGGATCGGACGGGGAGATGGCAGGGCCGATGCGCCCGATGCCCTCGGCTTCGCCGGGCAGCCCCTTCGTGAGTTGGTGCCAGCTGTCGCCGCCATCCGTGGATTTGTAGAGTCCGCTGCCAGGGCCGTTGTAACCGCCGCCAGTCGTCCACGGCGGACGTCGCGACGACCACACGCTGGCGTAGATCACTTGCGAGTTGCGAGGAGCAAAGAGGAGATCCATGCCTCCGGTGTTTTCGTCTTTGTAGAAAACTTTTTGAAAGCTTTGGCCTCCGTCCAACGAACGGTAGACGCCACGCTCGGAATTAGGGCCGTAAGGATGTCCTTGGACAGCCACGAAAAGCCGGTTCGGATCTTTGGGATCGACGATGATTGAGGCGATCTGCTGAGCATCTCGCAGAGCGCCATCCCGTTGACCCAGATGCCGCCAGGTCGCCCCCGCGTCTGTCGACTTGTAAATGCCGTCGCCAACAGAGAGATCGGGGCGCCGCAGGCCTTCTCCGCTGCCGACGTAGATGATGTTGGGATTCGAGGGAGCGACAGCGAGAGCGCCGATGGAGCCGGAGCGATGGTCGTCGTTCGCCTGCGCGTCCTTTGCCTGAGAATCATTTTGAGGATCTGGTTGCGGATCCGATTGTGGATCAAAGATCGGGTTCCAGGTGCGGCCCGAGTCCGTCGTCTTCCACACGCCTCCGTTGTTGGGCGCCATGTAGAAGACGTTGGGCTGGCCCGGCACTCCGGTGATGGCCACAGTGCGGCCGCCTCGGAAAGGACCGATGAGGCGCCAGTGAAGATCCTGGTAGAGCGCGGGATCGTATTGCTGCGCGAAGGCGGCGATGGAAAAAACAGAAATGGAAAATGCGGCTAGCAAAGTTGAGAGAAAATGTTTGCTCACGGTTGTCCTCAAACAAAGAAAAGAGAAGCAAGCATAAATCACAGTGGCGGCGATTGGACAGCGCGGTTGGCATCAAGTCATTTGCGAGATACGACATAGCTTCTGTGCAGAGTTCGTCTTGGCCGGGCGGGGGGATGCTTGGCGCTCCACCGCAAGGGGCGGCGATTTACGCTGTGATATTCTCTGGATCATTTCTCAGCCCATCGCCATGCTTGATGATCCAGTTCTCGTGAACGATTGGCACGTCGTGGCTCGCGCTTCAGATCTCCGAAGCGCGGACGGAGCCGGCGACGTGCGAGCCGCGCGTCTGCTGGGGCGCGACATCGTTCTGTGGCGTAGCCCAGAATGTCTATGTGCGTGGCAGGATCTTTGTCTGCATCGCGGGGCGAAGCTTTCCGGCGGACGGGTGGTGAATGACTGCCTGGTTTGCCCGTATCACGGATGGAATTACGATGGCTCGGGGCGATGCGTGCGGATCCCGGCGCAACCGTCGCAGCCTCCGCCGGCGCGGGCTCGGGCGACCACTTTTCGCGTCGTGGAAAAGTACGGATTGGTCTGGGTGTGTCTCGGCACTCCAGTGGAAGACGTTCCGGCCTTCGCCGAGTGGGACGACGACGCTTTCCGCACTGTGGATTCGGGACCCTATCTGTTTCAGGCTCATGGTCCGCGAGTGATCGAAAATTTCCTGGACGTTGGCCACTTCCCCTTTGTGCACGCGGGGTTTCTGGGCGATCCGGCGCATACGGAAGTTGGAGAGTATGAAGTAGAGACTACATCGGACGGCGTGATTGCCCGCGACATCCGTGTTTGGCAGCCCGACCCGGACGGCACCGGTCGTTCGGCCGAAGTGTCGTATACCTATCGCGTGTTGCGCCCCCTGACCGCCTATTTTCTCAAATCGCACCAGGAACAGCGCTTCGCGATCTTCAACTCGGTCACGCCGGTAGACGAGACGCGAAGCGCTTCCTGGATGATTATGGCGCTCAACTATTCTCCCGAGACATCCGACGAACAACTGCGCCGCTATCAGGATGTGGTGAGTGCGCAAGATGTTCCCATCGTCGAGTCGCAGCGTCCCGAGCTGTTGCCGCTGGATTTGCAGGCCGAGCTGCATCTGCGTTCGGATCGCACGGCCATCGCGTACCGGCGCTGGCTTACGAAAATCGGCTTGCGGTACGGTACGGCTTGAACGCGTCCGGTAGAGCTGTGCCGCCGGCTTCGCCGCAGCCGGGGCAGTGGTTTGTTTCAGGCGATCTCGACGGTTTCTTCGGGCTTTTTTTCAGCGGCTTTCCCGACTTGCTTTTAATTGCCGGCCTCGCACCGCTCTGCGGATTGCCGGTCGAGATGGTGGCGAGCCGCATTCTCCCGGCAGTCGCGTGTTCAATTCTCGCGGGAAATCTTTTCTATGCCTGGCAGGCGCGGCGTTTGTCGCTGCGAACGGGGCGCACGGATGTCACTGCGATTCCTTTCGGCGTCAACACGCCCACGATCTTCGCGTATGTATTTTTGATCATGCTGCCCGCGTATCAGAGGACCGGCGACTCCCAACTCGCCTGGCACCTCGGCGTCTTCGCCTGTTTTGTAAGCGGAATTGTGCAAACCGCTGGGGCTTTTTGTACAGATTGGTTGCGTCGCCACGCGCCACGCGCCGCGCTTTTGTGTCCGCTGGCTGGGCTGGCGATTGCCTTCCTGTGCCTGGGATTCGTTCTGCGGATTTTTCAGACTCCCGAGCTGGCGCTGCTTCCGGCCGTGATTATTCTTGCAGTGTACGGTTCGCACATGCGCCTGCCTTTTCGGATGCCAGGCGGGTTGCTTTGCATCCTCGCGGGCGTGGTTCTTGTCGTCGTGTTGAAAGCGCTTCACCTTTATGCTCTGCCGGCGCCTCCGGCGTTGGTGCCGCTGGGTTTCCACTTGCCACGTCCGGTGAACATTTTTGAATTTCTGCGCCACGGGCAAGGCTGGGAATACCTTTCGATCATTCTTCCGATGAGCGCGCTCGACACGATCGTCTCTTTGCAGATTCTGGAAAGCGTCAAAGTCGCGGGAGATGACTATGCCACGCGTCCATCGCTCGCGGTGAATGGCTTGGCGACGCTCGGCGCGGCAGCACTCGGCAGCCCCTTTCCAACGACACTTTATTTTGGACACCTCGCGCACAAAGCATATGGCGCGCGAGTGGGATATTCGATTCTGAACGGAGTGGTCACGCTGCTGATTTGCGTGACGGGATTAATCTCTCCCATCCTTCACTACGTGCCGCTCGAAGTCGTTGCCATCGTGATCGTTTGGTTTGGCCTGGTCATGGTGGCGCAGGCGTTTCAAGAAGTGCCAAAATCCCACTGCATTGCCGTTGCCTTTGGCTTACTTCCCATGCTCGCTTCGTGGGGTCTTGAGCTTGTCGATCTGGCGCTGCGCAAGGGAGGGTCGAGTTTGCTGCTCGCCGCTCCCAAATTCGGAGACGAACTACCGATCTATGGGCTGATTGCGCTCAGCCAAGGGGCGCTTCTGGTTTCCATGGTGTGGGCAGCGGCGATTGCGTTCATGCTCGACCGACGATTCCTGCACGCGGCGGGGTGGTTGCTGGCGGCGGCCGCGCTTTCCTGCTTCGGATTCATCCACGCTTACGGTTTGAGTCCGCTGGGGATTGTGAATAAGCTGGGCATTTTTGCCGCTCCGAGATTCGCGATTAGTTATGCGGTGTCGGCACTCTTTCTCGTGGGCTGTCACTTCTACGACAGAATCTACGTTCGCGGGATGGGAGAAGCGGAAACTGCGGGCGCGGTCGACAGATAGCGGCGCAGCGCATCCTGCCATTCGGGCATGTGAATGTTGTAGGCGTGCAGGCTATCGGGCGAAAGCACCGAGTAGGCTGGGCGTTTTGCAGGACGCGGAAATTCGGCGGTGGTCACGGGCTTGACCTTGGTGGGCGAACCTGACTGGCGGAGGATTTCGGTGGCGAAGTCATACCATGTGCAGTTGCCGGAGTCGGTGACGTGGACGATTCCTTCGGCGGACGCGCGACAGAGCTGCGCGAGAGCGGATGCGAGATCGCCCGTAAACGTGGGGCTTCCCCGTTGATCATTCACCACGGAAAGCTCGGGACGGGTCGACGCTAGTTTGAGAATAGTGGCGGGAAAACATTTGCCGCCGTGACCGAAGAGCCAGGAAGTCCGAGCAATGCAGGCCTTGGGGAGAATTTCGAGAAGGCGCTCTTCGGCCCGCGCTTTGCTCTCTCCGTAAACGCTCGCAGGATTTCTCGCGTCCGTGATTTCGTAGGGCGTACGTTTGCTGCCATCAAAAACGTAATCGGTACTGAGGAAGAGCAGGCGCGATCCGGCCTCGCGAGCAGCCTCGGCTACATGGATCGCTCCCTCGCAATTTACGGCAAAGGCCAGATCGGGGTTCGATGCGCAACCATCGACGTCGGTGTACGCGGCAGAGAGGATGACCCAATCGGGTCGGGTCTCACGAATCACCTGCCCTATGCGCTCTCGGTCGCGAAGATCGGCATCTTTAGAAGAGAGAGCCGTTAGCTGCTGGTTGGCTAATTCTCGAACCAGAGCTTGGCCGAGCAGGCCGGAAGCTCCGAAAAGCGTGATGCGCATAACAGCATTGTAATTCGGAAGTCCTTACGGGATAGAGGCTCGGCGGCGGGAACCCGCGTCCATCCCGGTTAGTCTGAATTTCTCTAGCGCGACTCCACCTTCCAGACCTTCGCGGGTCGCGTACGACGACGCAGGGCGGCCAGAATCAACGATCCACTGATTCCGAAACAGACGACGGCCGCAAAGGCCGTCAGATCGAGGGTACGGCGCGTCAATCGGAGATCGTCTGCGAACGTCGAAACCACCGAGAAGACAATGCCAAGCACATTCAGCCAGAGCGGTGAACGAATAGTCGGAAGATCGTTCCGAAACCAAACCTGTAGCAAAACCGCCGCGAAACCAATCGCCGCAACGACGACCAACGCAACCGGACTGAGAAATGCGTTGGGCCCTGTGTAGATGACAACCAGGGCGAGCGCGAGAAGAAGCAGACCGGAAGCAATCACCGTCCATCTCCGCGCAACTCTTGAATTGGAACTGGGGCCAGAGTTGGCGACAGAGTTCGAAACAACGCTCGGCTCGGACTCGGGTGTGGACTGGCCGCCGGGAGTGGTCACTGATCGACCTCGCCTCTTTTCTGCATGCTGGCATTGTATCCGTCCGTCTTGTCGTCTGCGCTCGCGGTGGCGCTTGGCATCCATTCAGAGGGCCGATGCTCACCATGCGACATGGCATAAAGGACGAGTTCGACACGGCTCGAGATCCCGACTTTGTCGAAGATGCGCAGCAGATATTTCTTGATGGTGTGTTCGCTGAGGCCGAGTTCGGTGGCGACTCCGCGGTTGGTCAAGCCGTCGGCCACGAGGGCAACCACCTGTTCTTCGCGAGGCGTCAAAAGCAAACGCCCGTTGGAATTGACCACCCGCAGCGTGGGTACCTCGGCCAAAGCCTCCAACGCATAATTCGTCTGCTGGCTGTTGAGCCAGATCTGTCCCCTGAAAACGCAATCGATGCATTTGCACAGCATCGGAAAAGGGGTTTCCGCAAAAAGAAAAATCCCTTTCGCGCCGGCCCGCAAGGCACTGATTACCTGGTCGCGGTCATCGCTCTCGGCCAACAAAACCGGGGCGGCTTTCGGATAAGAAACGCGCAACCAGCGCAGCAAGCCGTAGTCCGGTAGAGGATTGCCCGCTAGCAGGACTACATCGGCTGGAGTCGACTGCATGAATTCGTGTATCGCGGACATCTCCAGGGCGGCTGCGGAAACCTGGAAGTCTCGCCGAACATTCAGGGCACGGGTTAAGAGTTGGGATTGAATGGGAGCCGAGTCAGCAACCAGAACTCGCACAGTTTCGCTTCGGGCCGGCTCGTTCTCCGCGGATGGGTTCGTCGGGTTTTTGGGTCTCACGTCCCCATCATGCCCGAAAGCGCATGGACCGGATGTAGGCTCCGTCACACTCCGTTCGTGATGAATCCCGACGTCGGAGCCTACTTTGGTGTGTCTACTCTCGTGCATTACTTGTGTGCCATGCGTCTTCCCCGCGGCGAACGGTCTGGGAGACGAAAACCCAAGCCCTGTGAGTCGATTCGCCCGAGTCGTCCCATTTGCCATGGCGGGAAAGTGCCCCACACCTCGGTGGACTCTACTTTCCACGTCTTGTTGCGTTTGATACGCAACGGTAGTTTCTTGCAATCAGCTCCTATTCGGAGCTGGTTAGTTCGCCGTTCTGAGCAACGGCAAAAGTTCGGAGATGAATGTGTTTTACAGGTATGCAATTTTGGGAGCTGTGGGCGCGCTCATCCTGCAGTTCGCAGCGGCCGCATCCGCCCAGGAAACCTTGCCGTCAACGAATTCGGTCTCTGGATCCTCTGCTCCGCCAACCGGCACGATCGCGGTAGTGGAGAGCTCGCAGAGCCAGAACCGCCCCGACACGGTTTCTGCCAGCGGAACGATCGCACAACCCGGAAAAGTGGGTGGCCAGGGAGATCCTGCATTCGGAGGGGAACGCCACCCGCTTTATCGGCTCAGCAAGTCTGATACGGTGGATGTCAATTTCACCTTTTCTCCTGACTTCAACCAGACCTTGACGGTGCAACCCGATGGTTACGTCGCGCTGCGCGGTGCGGGCATTCTTCTGGCAGAGGGGCTTACGGTGCCCCAGATGCAGGCGGCGGTTCAGAATGCATATCGCAGTTTTTTGCACGAGCCGGAAGTAACCGTAACTTTGAAAGATTTCGATAAACCGTACTTTCTTGCTTCGGGCGAGGTAGCACGCCCGGGCAAGTATGAGTTTCGTGGCGACCTGACCGTAAACGAAGCGGTGGCGATCGCTGGAGGATTTACGCAACAGGCGCGGCATTCGCAAGTCGTGTTGTTTCGGCGAATTTCCGCGGACGTCGCCGAGTCGCACGTGATCGACGTGAAAAAGATGCTGGATGCTCGCGACCTTCACGAAGATCTTCATCTTCGGCCGGGCGACTTCATTTTTGTGCCTCAGAGCCGAGTTTCAAAGATTCGCAGATATGTTCCGACCAACTCCATGAGCTGGTACATGAATCCATTGCAGTTTTGACAAGTCTTAAGCCTCAAGGAGTGGCGGCGTTCCCTTCGCGTCTGTTCTCGAAAGCCTCTGAATAGCCCAGTCTGAATGCCTGCTTTTGAACCTATGTCCGCTGATATCGAAAACTCGATCGCTATCCCCAGCCCCACTCCTCGGGAACTGGCGGCGACGCTTTTCCGGCGTCCCCGGCTCGTCGCGTCTTCCTTCGGAATCGTAGTTCTAGTAACGCTGCTGGCAGTCCTCTTCTCGCCCCGTTATGAGTCGCACTTCAAGGTTCTACTGCGGCGGGGACGATTTGATCCAGTCGTTTCCTCACAGCCCGCCAGCGCTATGGACTTCACTCGCTCCGATATCACGGAGGAAGAACTGAACTCTGAAGTGGAGCTGCTGCGCGATGAAGATCTGCTGAAGCAGGTTGTAAAGATGGCTGGCCTGGTGCCGGCAGATACACCGAGCTCCGAATTGCCTGCCGAGATTGAACGCACCGCTCGAAAACTGGCGCGCCGTCTGGATGTAGAGGCGTTGAAGAAGTCGAATCTGATCCAGGTCAGCTACAAAGACACCGACCCGGAGCGAGCCGCCCGCATCCTTTCAGCGCTCTCGACGCTGTACGTGCAAGAACACACAAATCTGCAGCGGCCTCCAGGCGAATCGCAGTTCTTCGATCAACAGACCGAGAAAGAGGAGAAACACTTGCGTCAGTCGGAGGCCGATCTGGTGCACTTCACTCGTGCTCGACAGGTAGTCTCGGCGGCACTGGAACGCGATATCGCTCTGCAGAAACTGGGCGAAGCCGACGCGGCCTACCGTCAGTCCGATCAAGATCGCATCGAGACAGAGCGCCGAATCTCTTCACTGCACGAGCAATTAAAGTCGTTTCCATCGCGATCCGTCACGCTGAATCGTTGGGCAGATAATCCCGAAGCTCTCGAGAAGATGAAAACGCACTTGCTCGAGCTTCAACTCAAGCGCACCGACCTGCTAAGCCGATTCGAACCGTCCTACCGGCTCGTGCAGGAGGTGGAACAAGAGATCGCCGACACGCGCAGTTCGATCGCAGCCGAAGCGCTGACCCCGATCCGCGACGAAACCACCGACAAAGATCCCAACTATGAGTGGGCGCGCATGGAAATGGAGAAGGCGGAAGTGCAGCGCGATGGATTGCAAGCACGGCAAGCGGACGCTTCGGCGCAGGCGGCATCCCTGCGAGTATTTGCTGAGAAAATGCAGGCAGATTCGGTGGATCAGCAGGACTTGATGCGCGACGCCAAGATCGCGGAAGACGCCTACCTGCTATACCTTCGCAAACGCGAAGAGGCGCGGATCGGCGACGCGCTCGACGAGCGCCGCATTCTCAACGTGGCGATTGTAGAATCACCCGCGGTTCCAGTGCTCCCCACCCATCCGATGATCCTCTATTTTCTGCTCGCGTTCGGGTTAGCCGTCGCGTTCAGCATCGGGATCGCCTTCACCACGGAGTATTTCGACTCGACGATTCGTACGCCCGACGAAGCCTGTGGCCTGCTCGGCGTCCCCGTCCTGGCGTGGTTGCCGGCGCAGGATCAGGCGCGCTCGCTACTCAGCTTCTCGATTGGTCGCAGGGGCCCGAGCAAGGTGGCACTCCAGTGAGCGTTGTCCACGAAATCATCAACCCGCAATCGGAGAGTCAACAGGAGTTCGCAAAGTCGCTTGGCGAACTGGGCCGGCGGAAGGTACTTTCTCCTGCGGCCGCCGTACAAAACGATCAAATTCGTGCATTGGTACAACAGCTCTTTTTCTCAGAGGGATCGAAAGCGGTCCGGCATGTGGGATTTGCGCCGGTCGAAGGTTCAACAGCGACAGCGACATTATGTCTGGAAGTTGCAACCGCATTGGCGGAAAGCCGCAGGTACGACGTCGGCCTGATCGATGCGAACACCGAAGCGGTCTCGCTATCGAGGCAACTGGAGTTGGATCCGCCGAGCCAGGACAACGCAACCTGGTCGGTGGCACCGCACCTCTGGATGGTTCCTCGCCAGAACTGGCTGCAGGACGACGAAGGGAACCGGGGCACGGAACGAGATTTGGCAAGGCTGCGTGAACTCACATCGGAATTCGACTTTTCCATATTGTGGTGCCCTCCCATGTCTTGGCTCACGGCGAGCGTTGCGCGCACCTGCGACGGGTTGGTGTTGGTGCTCGCCGCGAACAAAACCAGACGTATCGTGGTGGCGCAAGTGCGAGATCAACTGCGGCAGGCTCAAGTTCCACTCCTCGGGTCCGTTCTTGCCGAACGTCGCTTTCCGGTACCGCAAGGCTTGTACAGGAACCTGTGAATCCTATGGGGGATTTGACCTCAAACCGACTGTGGAGCGACAGACCGATGGATGGCTGTTCTCCATACTCCCGCATGATTCTCGGCAACCGTGGGGCGACTTCTCCAACCGTCGCGGACGCGGACGATTCGGCGGCGCCAGCAACCGCGAAGACGCGAACAGCTTGGGCCGGCGGCAGTGACTCTAAGCGGATTTCGCAGCACAGACGAATTGAACAACTTTTGCCCCATCCAACTGGCGATCGATTTCTGCTTTTCAAGCTAGTGGCTGCCGATTTGCTTGCTCTGCTGGCCGCTTGCGGACTCCTATCTCTTCTCCTCCCCAAGTGGGGGCTGCCAACTGTTGATCTGCCGATTTTCGCCGTTCTGGTAACCCTCTTCGGTTTCTCGGAAGGCCTCTACAGAAGTGACGCGGATCCCTATCCCACCGGAATGTTTCCGCTGCTCTTTCGTTCGACCCTGTTTGCAGTCAGTCTGGTTCTGGTTTCGGTGAAAGGAATTCGGCCATTTGCCGTTTTCACAATATTTGGCTGCAGCCTGGCGGCACTTGTGCTCTTGCGCCGGTCGAAGCAAATCGTCTGGAAGAGGCGGCGAAGTGAAACAGAATTGCGGAGGGTCCTGATTGTCGGCGGGGGTCCGGTTGCGCAATCGATCGCACAAACCCTGCGAAATGATCCCATGCGTCGCGCCAGCGTCTGTGGCTTCGTAGATAACGATCTTCCGCTGTCTCCGATGGTACTCGGTCGAATCTCCGATCTCGATTGGCTTGCTCGCGCCCAGTTTATCGACGAAATCATCCTCGCCGTTCCCACCCAGCCGCCGCAGGCGCGAGAAGCAGCCGAGATTGCGTACCGCAACCATTTGGATATCCGTGCCGTGCCGGGTTTGCCCGCGGGCCCGTGGTTCGATCAGAGCGTAGATCGCATCGGCGACGTTCCGGTCGTCACATTGCATCGCGAACCTATTCCGGGACCGGCTCTTCTGCTCAAGCGGCTGCTGGACATTGCTGGGGCGACGATTGCTCTGGTGTTGGCCAGTCCCATCATGGCGGTTGTGGCCCTGCTCATCCGGTTGGACTCCGACGGTCCCGTCGTCTATTCGGCGGAACGCACCGGTGCCAAGGGTTGCCGCTTTCGCTGTTACAAGTTCCGTTCCATGGTCACTGATGCCGAGCGCCTAAAGGAAGAGCTGCGCTCTCGCAACCAGCGACAAGGTCCTATCTTCAAGATCGACGACGACCCCAGAGTCACTCGGGTTGGGAAAATCATCCGCCGCTACAGTCTCGACGAACTGCCGCAACTCTGGAACGTGCTGCGAGGTGACATGAGCCTGGTCGGACCGCGGCCTCATCCGGTGGACGAAGTCAATCATTACGATCTCCAGCACTACCGGCGTTTGGATGTGAAACCCGGCATCACCTGTCTGTGGCAGATTACCGCGCGTGACTGTCCTTCGTTCGACCTCAACATGCACCTTGATCTCACTTACATCGAGAACTGGAGTCTCGGTCTCGACTTGCGCATCCTCGCCAGCACCGTTCGCGTCTTGTTTGCTCCGGAAGGGGCGTGATTGTCTCCATGAGCAGCCGCGCCCTTTCTTGGGATACCGACACCAACCCGCTCTGGCGGATCGCGAGTTGGACCCTTCGTCCCCTCTATCTTGGGATTGCCTTCCCGTCGATCCTTTATGTGGTTGCGATGGCCGTTTTCCTCTTCCGGCCTCCCGACCTATTTTCATTTTATGCCGACCGGATCGTATTCGGCGCTCTCGTTTGCTTTGTCGTCCTGCGTGCGATGGCGCGCCGCGAGAGAATTCCCTTTGTCGCAGCGTTGAGTGTCCCCATGCTGCTGCTCACGGCGCTCGCCGTTTTTCGCGCGCTGCGCGACCCTTTCGACGCGCAAATTTGGAGCATCATCGCCAGCAAGTACATCGTTCCTTTCGCGCTGTTTCACATCGCGCTGTTGGTGTTCCGAGGCCCTGAGCAACGAAAGCATTTTGAGATCTTTGTTCTGCTCGCGCTCGCCTACCTCGTGTTCATTGCCATTGCTTTTCTGGTGGACGCGCGATCACTCATCTATCCACGTTTCATTCTTGACGAAAGCCTGGGCTTCCATCCAGATCGCGCGCGCGGACCGTTTCTGCAAGCGGTGGCCAACGGAGTGTCGTTGAACATGCTTGGAATCCTCGTAATTGGGCTTTCGCAAAGGCGCGGCATCGTGCAGACGTTGCTCTGGCTCGCTCTTCCTTTCGCCGTGTTGGCGACGATGACGCGCGCGGTGTGGATCGCATTCGCGGCCTCGGCAGTCGCTCTCGGATTTCGTTTCATCAAACATCGCCTGCGGGCAGTATGTGCCCTGGTGGCGATCGCCGGGATCCTGCTCGGCTGCGCGATCGGCCTCGGCAATACGTCTCTGAAAAATGCTTTATCGGAGCGTACCGAGGAACGAGGTCCGGTAGAGGCGCGCCTGGCAGTCTACGATGCGGGCTGGTCGATGTTTCGGGAGCGGCCATTCACCGGGTGGACGTCCGGCGGTATGTATGCCGAGCTTGCCCGCCGCATGGCCGGGTACCACCTGCGCATCTTCTACGTCCACAATACCTACCTCGCATTGTTGGTCGAATTCGGCGTGCCGGGCCTGGCTCTCTACGGCATTCTCTTTTTCAACCTCTTCCGGCTTTCCTGGCACAAGCCTCCTCGCGAAACCGGTGCCGTCGCTGCCCTGCGCAAAACCTGGCCGCTGCTGCTGAGCGTCTACCTCTTCAACGCCTTTTTCGTCGATATGGCCTACCAATTCGTAATCGGGCTTCTCTTCACCGTGGCCGGTATGCTGTGCGCCTCCGAGGAGTCTCTCGCATGAGTACCGTCGCCTACATTGCCAACGAGTTCCCTTCGCCGGTTGAACCGTATGTGGCGGATGAAATCGCCGAACTGCGGCGCCACGGAACACGTGTGATCTGCTGTAGCGGCAAGCGAGTTTCGCCGTCCTATCTGAGCCTGGCCGAGCGCGCTTTGTGGAAGGAAACCCGATATTTTCAGCCGCTCTGCGACGATGAAATACTTCGAGCAGTGCATCGTCTGGTATCCCATCGCCACAAGTTGGCGCAGTTGTTGAAACCCGTTCTGTGGGAGCCAGGAACTGCATTGCACCGCCGCATTCGAGGAATTGGCCATACCGTCATGGGCGCCGCGCTGGCCGCACAACTGGCGCCGCTCGACGTCGAACATATCCACGCTCATCACGGATATTTTGCCTCGTGGATGGCGCTCACTGCGGCGAATCTACTCGGGATTGGTTTCAGTTTCACCTTGCACGGCTCCGATTTGCTGCAGCGAGCCGACTTGCTTTCGGCAAAATTGCAAGCCTGCCAGTTCTGTGTGACCGTCTCCGAGTTCAACCGGCAATACATCCTTCGCAACTATCCTTCG
>Ga0302140_10008433_pt1 | contig 12817 bp, 9 predicted proteins | sample I_Bog_E1_1_FD_202095 | JGI IMG/M metagenome (GOLD analysis project Ga0302140, IMG submission 202095) | Peat permafrost microbial communities from Stordalen Mire near Abisko, Sweden - I_Bog_E1_1 | ecosystem: Environmental > Terrestrial > Soil > Wetlands > Peat | place: Sweden: Abisko, Stordalen...
ACGCAAAACAGGAAAACGGCGGCCCTTCAATTGCAATCAATACGGTCACAGCTTAATCCGCATTTTATTTTTAACGCGCTGGCAGGGATACAAAACCTGATGAATAAAAATGAGGTTGAAAACGCTAACAAGTACCTTGCCCGTTTTGCCCGGCTCACCCGCAATGTACTGAATGATGGTCAAAAGGAATTAACTTCCGTTGAGCACGAAATAGATCTGCTGACCGATTACCTGCAAATGGAGCAGATGCGGTTTGGTTTTAATTTCAACATCAACATTGATAATAATGATATTGACCAGCAGATAGAAATACCTGCTATGCTGTTACAGCCATTTGTGGAAAATGCGGTTAAACACGGGGTTTCTTCCCTGAAAGACAAAGGGGAGATCAGGATCGATATCATTAAAAAGGATAATAATTTAATACTGGCCGTACAGGATAATGGCAAAGGGTTTAGCGAAGAACCGCCTGCCGGGATGGGATTTAAACTTTGTGAAGACCGGATAAAACTGCTGAACAGTATATATAAAAATACGGTTATCTTGCTGAATAAAAAGTCAGGTAGTAATGGTACACTGATTACCATTGAGCTGAACAATTGGTTGTAAAAGATGAAGGCGTTAATTGTTGATGATGAAGTTTCAAACCGGGAAAACTTGCAGCAACTGCTTCAAAAGTACGCGCCGGATGTAATTGTATGCGCCTTTGCCGAAGACGTTGACCAGGCGCTAAAATTAATAACACATCAGCGGCCCGAACTGGTGTTCCTGGATATACAATTGCGGGACCAATCGGGGTTTGATTTGTTAAAACAACTCGGTGAAATAAGTTTCGAGATCATATTTGTTACAGCTTATGATCAATATGGCATACAGGCAGTAAAATTCGCCGCGCTTGATTACTTGCTGAAACCCATCGATATTGATGAACTGACAACATCCATCGGCAAGGCACGCAAAGCTATTCAGCTAAAACAAAAGAATGAGCGATTAAATTACCTGCTTGAATATTTGAAGGACGACAAACAGATTAAAGCGCGCATTGCCTTGCCGATGTTTGGCGAAACCCGTTATGTGAACATTAACGATATTGTACGCTGCGAGGCTGATAATACCTATACCAGGTTTATGCTTACTACCGGTGAAAAAATACTGGTATCAAAAACACTGAAGGAATATGCCGGTATGCTTGTAAATTATGGCTTTTTGCGGGCACATCAATCACACCTGGTGAACATGGCTTACATTAAAAGCTGGTTGCGCGAAGATGGCGGCAGCCTGCTTTTGACTGATCAAATCAAGATACCTGTCTCAAAACTTAATCGGGACAAAGCGAAGGAAATACTGGCGAAGCAATTTAAATTGTAGTAAATATGTTATTTAATGTGGGTCGTTTACCTAAATATCCACCCTATACCTCGTACTGCGCCCACCTCCCTCCAAAGGCACCAACGCACCTTTTTCCAGTAAATTCCGGAGGTCCCTCGTAGCCGTCGCTTTTGACGCTTTGGTTATTGAACCATATTTACCGGCGTTGATCCCTCCTTCAAAACCTGCCGGGCCTTCTTCCATTACCCTTCTGATCACTTTCAACTGGCGCTCGTTAAGCTGGTCCGTGAACCGGTCGAAGAACCTGGTTTTCTTTAGCGTGAAATTAATTTGTTCTTCCGCATAGCGTTGCGCTTCGCGTGTTAAGCCAACAAAATAGGCTATCCAGGGGGTAATCTCATTCGTTTTTTGCGCTGTTTCCAGCGCATTGTAATAATCTTTTTTATGTTCTTCTATCGTCCTTGATAAGCTTAAAAAAACCGGGTAACCTGTACCCTGGGATAAAGCTTTTTCGGCAATGGCGCGGCCTATCCTGCCATTCCCGTCTTCAAACGGGTGTATGGATTCAAAATAAAGATGCGCAATAGCCGATCTTACCACTGCTTTTTTAATTTCCTGTTTTCCTCCGGGCGCCGTTAAGTTAAACCACGTAATAAACTGTTCCATTTCACGGGGAACGCGTTCAGATGGCGGCGCTTCGAAATGTATTTTTTCTTTTCCTATGGCGCCCGAAATGATTTGCATTGGCCCAGGGTGATCGCGCCATTCGCCCACTTTAATTTTTTCGCTGGTGCCGAGCAGCATTTTATGCCAGGCAAACAGCTGTTGTTTAGTCATAGCACCGGCGTAGGTATTACGAACGTCTATCATCAATTCGCTTACGCCCGCAGCTTTTTTATCCGGTACAGGTTCATAGACTATATTCAGGCCAAGATTGTTTCTGATAGACGACATTACATCCTTACGGCTAAAGTATTCGCCTTCTATTTCGGAAGTTTTAATTGCTTCGGCCACCATGATTTCGATGATGGCTTCCATCTGTGTTTCTGCAGGCAAAGCTGTCATCATTCCGCTGATATGCCCTGTTTTTTCGGCAAACAGAAACAATTCATCTTCTACATCTTTAAGATGGTAAGTAAAATTTGGCCAGTCATTTTGTTGCCAGTTGTAGGTCATGAGCCGGTTAATATCGCTATTCGGCTCAAATATAATAAAAACGTGAGCCGAATAAAAGATTTATTCGGCTCATTTATAGAAAAGGCCGATTAACTGACCCTAAAAAGTAAAGGCCGCATAGTTTACCTGGTTGATCGTTCCAGCGCCAAAAGAGTAGGAAAGGCATTGATCCTCACCACCTACGCCGCCAAGTTTGCCCCAGTAGCCCACCGGGTAATAGTTTTTGTTCAGGTTCGAGTAAATTAAAGCTGCCGAAATAATGACTGCAACGTGGCCGTGCGCTTCACCGAGTTCCTGTGAAGTCATTCCGCACAACACCAATTGTCCTGCATCAGCTGCTTCTTTTGCAACCTCTTCTTTACGGGTAGTCACGTTGCCTGCAGCATCGGTAACGTCCGTCAGTAGCTCCCACCCATTGGCTGCATCATTAATATAAGCGACGATATCATCGGCCAAACCGTTTGACATCACTACACCAAGCCCTGCGCATACGGCTTTTACAAATCCACTGCAATCGTCCTTGTGTGCAGGCCAGTAGTTTTTACAATTATCGATAACGCTTTGTGCTTTTGGGTCCATGTTAGTAAAGGTTTAAAGATTTGAATGCCTAAGTTATTAACAATCAATTAATATTCAAAATGAAATTCGACCCGTCAGTTAGGGAACAGAAATTTACCGTTTGCCAGGGAGTTAACCTACCAGGGACTTAGACGTATGTAATCCGTTTGCCGGTATCACTCAATCCATCGTTGTTTTCACGAAATAACGATAAACTTAAGCCCTCCTAACGCCATTGAGTTCAATAATTAAGAAAATGTTTCTGTTGTCCCCGGTATGTCTGTTCGCAAGCAGGCCATGGCGCAACTACCCACAAAAACCTATGCATATGATGACAGACTTTCCGCCCGGTACCCAGCACATTGGCCATGCAATTCCTGCGAAATATTTACCCCGCATATTTTCTGTTTATCAAAAAATAAATAGCTAATTTTATCCAACCAAAACAAACCTGTGTTTAATCTTTAAATTATCGGCGATGATTACAATAAATATTAACGACCAATCGTACAATATTGACGCGAGTCCGGATATGCCCTTATTATGGGCGATCAGGGACCTGGTTCAATTAACCGGGACAAAATTTGGATGCGGCATATCCCAATGCGGGGCATGCACGGTTCATTTAGATGGCAAGCCCGTGCGCTCGTGCAGTTTGCCCATCGCGGGCGCGGTTGGCAAAAAGATAACAACCATAGAGGGTTTAAATGAAAAAGCCGGGCTGGTAATTCAGCAGGCATGGATTGAATTGCAGGTTCCGCAATGTGGTTATTGTCAGTCGGGTCAGATTATGAGCGCGACTGCCTTACTACGAAGCAAACCAAACCCTACAGATGCAGACATCGATACCGCCATGCGCGGAAACCTGTGCCGCTGCGGCACCTATCAGCGTGTAAGAAGCGCTATCCACCGCGCGTCAGAATTATTGGAGCACACGTCTAAATAAAACCTTTACGCTATGAAAGAATCAACCTCTACTATAGACCGCCGCAATTTTATCCGCATTACCGGTATCGCCGGCACCGGGCTTATGCTGGGCCTTTCGATGATCGCCAAAGGCGAAACTAAAGGACACAATTTGACTGACAACCATGGGGATGCTCAGCCCGACCCATTCGAACTGACACCTTTTGTGCTCATCGAAAAAACAGGAAAAATCACCATTTATAACTCCCGGCCCGAAATTGGCCAGGGTGTTTACCAGGCAGTTCCCGCATTAATTGCGGAAGAACTCGAAGTATCACTAGACCATGTTACCATCAAACAAACCGGCGGCGAAAAGAAATTTGGCCAGGGTCAGGGCGCAGGCGGCAGCGCTTCCATACGGAGTGGTTATACAAAGATGCGGCAGGTGGGCGCAGCTGCAAAAGCCATGCTGATTGCCGCCGCAGCCCAGCAGTGGAATGTCTCTGCCGGGGAATGTTATGCCGAAGATGCAAAAATCATCCATAAAGCAAGCGGAAAAAGCCTCGGCTACGGAGAATTGGCCGAAGCTGCTTCAAAAATCGATGTCCCGCAAAACCCGGTACTAAAGGATCCCAAAGACTTTAAGATTTTAGGGAAACGTTCCCCACGGCCTGATGTGCCTTTAAAAACAACAGGCAAAGCCATATTTGGTATCGATGTATCGGTACCGGGAATGGTTTACGCTTCCATTGAACGCTGCCCTGTATTTGGTTCGAAACTGGTAGGTTTTGACGATACAGCCGCAAAGAAAGTAAAAGGGGTGATTGGCGTTGAAACCACGCAGGTAAATATCAGGCAACAAAAAACAGATGGGGTTGCTGTAATCGCTGAAAATTACTGGGCGGCGGTACAGGGCCGGAAAGCACTCATAGTGCATTGGGATTACCAGGGAAATGAAACTTTTAACTCAAAAGATTACGAACAAAGCCTTCGGGATGCCGCTAAAGAAGAAGGTGCCATACAACATCAGCAAGGAGATTTTGATAAGGCCTATAACGAAGCACCCGTGAAAATCGAAGCCTTCTACGAAACACCTGTAGTATCACACTCGGCAATTGAACCGATGAATTGTGTTGCCAACTGGTACGACGGAAACAAACTGGAAATTTGGGCATCGACACAAGTTCCCGGCGGTATTGTGGGAGAATTCCCAAAAGCTTACAGTATACCACCGGAAAACCTGAAATTGAATGTGATGTTCAGTGGCGGAGGATTCGGCAGGCGTTTGAATTCTGATTTTGTGCATGAAGCGGTACAATTGACTAAGAAAATTGGCAAGCCTGTAAAAGTGATATGGACAAGGGAAGATGACACAAAAATGGGGCCTTTCAGGCCCATGACTTTTTCGGCATTAAAGGGGGCCTTATCGGCTGACGGCAAAGCCGTAGCATTCCAGCACAAAGTTATCTCGCCGAATATGAGTGGGCGCAAAGATTACGACAAAACAAAGGCCGACGGCACCATGACGGAAGGCATAAGCGATCAGCAATATGAAATTGAAAACATGAAAAACACTTATGTATTTCAGTACCTGCATGTGCCTCTTGCAGCATGGCGCGCGGTAACCAGCACTACGCTTGCTTTTGCACATGAGTGTTTTATCGACGAGATGGCGGTAGCGGCAAAAAAAGACCCTATGGCCTTCCGCCTGCAAATGCTTACAAAAGAGTCGGATACAAAAAAGATACTGCTAAAACTGAAGGAAGTATCAAATTGGGACAAGCCGCTGCCACCGGGCTGGGGTCGCGGTGTAGCGCAATATGAGTTTTTTGCAGGGCAAGCCGGTTATGTGATCGAAGTTTCACAAAAAGGCGATGGTATTAAGATTGAAAAGGTATTTGCTGTGATTGACCTCGGAACAACAGTAAATCCGGATACGGTAGAAGGACAGGTACAGGGCGGTGCGGTGATGGCATTAACGGCGGCAGTAAAAGGCGGCATTACTTTCCAAAACGGCCAAACTGTTCAAAGTAATTACAACAATAATCCTTTGATCCGCATTAACGAAATGCCGGATGTTGAGGTTCATATTTTGGCCGACGGCGGTCCGAAAATAAAGGGTGCCGGTGAACCGGGCGTTCCTTCTTTCGCGCCGGCTTTGTGCAATGCAATTTATGCTGCTACAGGTAAACGTGTGAGAAGGCTGCCTTTTGATATAAACAAGATAGCATAATCGATCAGATTTTTAACTATGGTAAAAGCAATCAGGTTTAGTTTGGCAATATTGACGCTGATAATCACCGGAAGTTCATTTAAACAAACCTATGACCTTGCGGGAAGTATAAAACGGGGGAAAGACCTTTACGTTACCAACTGCCAAAACTGTCATTCAGAAGACGGTACCGGGCAAGCGGGCATGTATCCACCCCTCGCCGGTGCCGACTTTATGAAGAGCCCGGTTAAAGATTTGATCACAGTAATGTTGAAAGGGCAAAGCGGCGAAGTAACGGTTAACGGTGTCAAATACAACGACGATATGCAGGCCTACGACTACCTTACAGACGACCAGGTTGCCGATGTGCTTAATTTTGCCAAAAATACATGGGGCAATAAGTCGACCGTTATAATACTTCCAGAGCAAGTGAAACAGGCACGGCAATAGGTTTAGGGTAAAATTAGCTCGTCTCGCCCTTGTTGGTGTCGTCACCACAGTTGTTCGGAAGAATTTTAAACCGTATGTCATGCCGTCCCGACTCGTTGGGATCGGCATGACACCAGGCTTTTTGGATTTTACTATGCGAATAAATCTTCCGAGCACGGAGACAACGCCAACAATGGTGTAAAAAAACAATATATTTAGGGTCTTATAACACTGTTAAGATCAATAATGAAGAAAATACTTCTTTTCGCCCTGATATGTTCGTTTTTCACGTGCGCCATTGCGCAAATACCTACAAAAACCTATGTTGATGATGACGGCCTTGCACCAAGGGAACACAATGTTAATTTTACCCGTCTGCGCCTGCAGCTTTCTTTGCAGGCGGAAGCATACCGCATCAGCGGCACAGTCACCCACTATTTTACGCCGTTGCGTCCCGAGGTTGACTCCATTTTCCTGGATGGCATAAACATGACCTACCAATCGGTATTGCTCAACGGCAAGCCGGTTAAGTTCCACGCCGACAGTGCGGGGATCACCATTATTCCCGAAAAACCTTTACACTGGAATATTGAAGACAGCCTTACGATAAGCTATACGGCCAACCCGCGCAAGGGGCTTTATTTTATTGGCTGGAACGATAAAAACAACATGAGCCATAAACAAGTATGGAGCCAGGGCGAAGCCACCGATAACAGGTATTGGATACCGATGTATGATGACCGGAACGATAAAGTAGTTTCGGAAATGATCGTGACTTTCGACAAGGCATACAAAGTATTATCCAACGGTCAGTTGTTGAACGTTAAAAGCAATGGCGATGGTACCAGCACCTGGCATTACCTCATCAGTCACCCGCAGGCGCCCTACCTTATTATGCTGGGTATCGGCAAATACAATATAAAAGAAACCCATTCTGCATCGGGTGTGCCGCTGCATTTGTATTACTACCCCGGCTGGGAAAACCGAGTTGAACCGACTTATAAATACGCGGCTGCAATGGTCGATTTTTATGAGAAGGAGATTGGTTTTAAATATCCCTGGGAAAGTTATTCGCAAATACCGGTGCAGGATTTTATGTTCGGGGCAATGGAAAACACAACGGCTACTGTGTTTGGCGATTTTTACATGTCGGACGCGCGGGGGATATTGGACCGCAGTTACATTGGAGTTGATTCGCACGAACTGGCGCACCAGTGGTTTGGCGATTATGTTACCGCTAAAAGCGATGCGCACCAATGGCTGCAGGAAAGTTTCGCCACCTACTATAACCAGCTTTTTGAGCGCGAAGTATTTGGCGAAGACTATTTCGAATGGTCGCGAAGGGGTTCGGAAAACGCGGCTATTGACGATGCGCAACGCAGTAAATTAGGGATAGCCAACAGCGGGGCTGGTGGCAATTTTATTTATGGCAAAGGCGCTTTTGTATTAAATATGCTTAAATACGTAGTCGGCGGCCGCGAAATGTATAATAAAGCCATAAAGCATTACCTGGAACAGCACCCTTACCGGGATGTGGACACGCACGACCTGCTTAACGCCTTTGAAGAGAGTACAGGCGTGCAACTGGAATGGTTTTGGGACGAGTGGCTGTACCGTGGCGGCGAGCCTCATTACCTCATCAAACTGAATGAACAGCCCTCGGAAACCGAGCTCGTGATATCTCAAACGCAGGATCCACTTGATATTATAGGCTATAAAAAAGGTTTGTTTAAAATGCCGGTATGGATAGATCTGCACTATGAAGATCATTCCGTAGTAAGGAAGCAATACTGGATACAGCAGCAAACCGAAGTGATCAGGATACCATCAGCAGGGCACGGGAAACTGGCTTTCGCGCTGTTTGATCCGGGCAACGAAGTGTTTAAAACCGCAAGTTTCCCTAAGCCATTTTCTATGCTGGAGACCCAGGCTACCGGCGCTGATCATTTACTCGACCGTTTCGACGCGGTGGTTGCGATGCGAAATGCACCTATTGATAAAAAGCGCACTTTGCTTTCAGACCTATTCCACAAAGAAAGACTTTACCCCATTAAAAATGAAGTGCTTTCACAGTTAGCAGGGGATACTTCGGCAACCGGTACCGCGCTGTTTAAAGAAGCCCTCGCCGATGCTGATGTAAATGTAAGGAAAGCAGCGCTTGCCAATGCCAATCCGTATATGCCGGAACTGTTACACGGCATGGAGGCCATGCTTAGCGATTCCTCATACAGTATAATAGAAACCGCATTGCAAAAATTGGCAAGTGCACATCCTGAAAAGATACAGGACTATCTCAAAATAACCAAGGGCGTTGAGGGCATCCAGGGTAAAAACGTGCTGATTAAATGGCTCGAACTGTCGTTTAACACAGACGGTAAGCAGCAACATGCCGAGGAACTGGTAAGGCTAACCAGCGGGTCGTACGAATTCAGGACAAGGGTAAATGCCATGCAGGCGCTGAAGCGTTTAAATTGGTTTGATGACGAACTTACTGCAAACCTGGTTGACGCTATATTGAACCCCAATGTCCGTTTGAGCGGCCCTGCAACCGACTTATTGAAGTATTTTTACGCAGAGGATAAATCCAGAAAGGCCATTAGTAGTTATATTCAATCCGGCCACTGGCTAGCCTGGCAGCGGGAATTGCTGGCTGGGTTTACCAGGTAGTTGCACGTCCGACAGGAAGGGAAGTAAAAAGTTTATTTGGTGTAATCGTGGACTACAAGCATAGCCGTCCGAAACAAACAGGGTTTACACTTTTTCAGATTTTTATATATTATATAATTGACAATCAGATACTTAATAAAATAGTGGGTTTACACAAGAAAGCAATTGTACTTAGTAAAAAATCAGTATTTTTCTGTCAAGGTAGGGGCAGTCAAATATAGTTAACGCATAAAATTTGATTGGTGGGTGTAGTCGGCGATTTCACCAAACGTTCCAAGGGAACGTATCTGTTGATAACTATATTTTCTACCTACCAGATATCCCGATGGGACGAAAAAAACAAAAAAGCGTTCAGTTGGAACGCCTGGTCGGTAGATATCGATCAATAAATGCTCTTTCGCTCGGTAGGAACGTTTGGTGGTCGCCGAATTAACAGGTAGGAGCGATATAGGCGACTTTTTCCTGAGTTAACTTAAAGTCGAAGACGACCCGGCGAACGAATGCTTACTCAATTTACAAGAATGGACGCGATTTTTTATCTGGAGAATTTTAAAAATGCCGCCGGTCAAATAGACAAGGAACAGCTGGCGCAGAAACAACTGGAAGTTGCAACGGGAATATATAAAGAAAATTCTGTTTTTTTGAAATTATATAAGAAATCGTGGACAAACGCATTGCAAGACCCGTTAGTTGCTGAAACAAGAATTTTTTTTTCGGTTTGGGTAAGTAATCATTCGATACGGGAACAAAAATTATTATACAATATACATGCCTTTAAGCTAAGGCAATTAAAGGGCTATTCGATAGAAAGCAGAAAGTTTGCAGAAACGTTTAGGGGCAGCTTTAAAGGTTTTGAACATAAATGGGAAAATGTAAGTCTAAAGTTTGGGCCGCAGACATTAATGGAGGGGTGGCTAAAAATAAACATGGAAAATTTCCATGATGAAATTTTGGAACTTGCAAATAACTTTTTTGAGATAGAATATTTGGTTGACGACACGCTCGCAAAGTTCAGATGACAGCATTGGCCCAACGATCGCAAGGCTTTTCCCGGAAAACCTATCTTCTGTCCCAACAGGGTCTGTGGAAGACGACCCTGCGAACGAATGCCTGTTTAAACCAAAACTCTGCTTTTTTGCGGTCAACAAAGTCTTACCGGTGCTTATTAAGCATTTGTCTTGCGCAGGGTCGTCTTTGACAGACCCGGCGACGACGAGAAAATAATATCCCCGGTTTGGTCATTTATATTATTGCCCTCGCATGGACGTTACCGGTTACATTTATTGCGGTATTTATTCTTTTTTCCAAATAGCACTATCCCTGCCTACCGTTTTATTCCATCGCGACCTTAAATAATAAGCGGCCAATTTGGGTTTGCGGTCACGGGTAAAAACACCTTTATAGTTCATGGCGCCGGGGCGCATGGTTGCCGCCGCAGTTTTAAAATCGGCAAAACACCATACGTGCATGCCAAAAACAAAGTCCTTGCTGTCGGCAACGTCGAGATATGCTTTTATCAGGTCCCGCTGGTATTCTTCGGAGCCGGGTTTTGGCAGTTCCGCATGGCCTGAAATAGTTGCATCGGCGCCAAATTCGGTTAACATGATAGGCTTTTGTGTCAATTTATAATCAGCATCGAGTTCATCGCTTATGCTTTTAATGGCGCCCGGGATGTTGCCATTACCAAAATACCAGCCGTAATAACGGTTAATGCAAACTACATCCCCGAGTCCGAGCCAGGATTGTGGGCCGGCCTGAACACCGACAAATGTGGCCAGCCTGGTCGGGTCTTTCTTTTTAGCCAGGTGGATAAGTTCGCCTAAACAAGTCATTCCCCGTTCAGCGCCGGAGTTCGCAGCAGGGGTAGAAGATGATTGTATCTGGAAAGTTGCCGAGCCAAATGGCTCGTTGGCGACACTCCACATAATTACCGACGGATGGTTTTTATCCCGGCTGATCAATTCCTCAATATCTTGCTTACACTGCGCCTGCCGCAGTTTTAAAGCAGAAGTATCGCCGTGGAAATACAGGCCGACAGCCGGGATTTCGTCAATTACCAGGATGCCTTCACGGTCGGCCATGTTCATGTATTCCTCATCATACGGATAATGGGAAGTGCGGAAAGAGTTAGCGCCGGTCCATTTCAGCAGGGAAAAATCCATAACCATAACAGGCAAGGCTGTACCCCGGCCAAATATGGGAAAGTCCTCATGCTTGCCAAATCCTTTTAAAAATATAGGTTTACCATTCAATAAAACTTGCTTGCTGGTTGCTGTAATTGTCCGCACACCAGTTTGGCTCACGTAGCGGTCGACCGTTTTACCTCCCTGTTTAACACTCACTTCTACAGTATACAAAAACGGATCATCCGGCGACCAAAGCCGGACGTTTGATATTTTCACCAACGCTACGCCGGTACCCGCTGAAAAATGAACAGGTACTCTTATATTTTTTCCATCACCGGAAACGGTTACCTGTCCTTCTGCCGCAGCCCCTTCCAGTTTTACTTTCACTTCCATGCTGCCATCAGTACCCTGAAATCCTGTCCTGATCACCATATCGCTAATAGACGTTTTAACAGGAATGGTGTAAAGCCAAACCGCCCGGTTTAAACCTGAATAAGGAAAAAAGTCATAATTTGAAGCTGGTGTGTTGTGAAAAAACGAGGTTTCAACCGCGCCGCCGGTCGGCACACGGCTGGGTTTTAATATGTTTTCTACCTGTATAGTTATCCGGTTATTTGCCTTCCATTTCACGAGTGGATTAATTTCAAACGCGAATGGCAGCTGCCCGCCTTCATGCCAGCCCAGCGGAACCCCGTTGATCCATATTTTTGCTGCATAAGTAGCGGCCCCGACCCGGATAAAAATGCGCTGGCCTTTCCATCCTTCGGGTATATAAGTTTCCGTTTCATACCAGGTTATGCCAAGATAATCGTGCATATCTTCGAACTGGTCGTTCCAGCTTCCAGGCACTGCAATAGAGCGGATGCCGGTTAGTCCATTGAACCATTTTTCCTTTTCCCCCACACCGAGTGAATCTTTTTTAAACTTCCAAATCCACGAAAGGTTCAGGGTATTGCGAAAATCGTTTTGTTGTGGAAACAAGGCTATATCTTTGGCATCGGCAGTTTTAAATACCTGGGCATGCGTGTTTAGTGCAAAAAGAACGAAGAACAGACTGTATAGAAGAAGTTTTGATTTCATGGCCTTTTGGCGTTTAAAGTTTTCTATTTCGAAAGCAATCCACTCATTTTCTTCGCAATTAATCCGGCTGCATACGCCGGGTTTAAGCGGTAAAGGTAGTCCATAATCCTGGCATCTTTTCCCGCTATTACCCGGTAGCGGTTTTGCTCCATGCCATCAATTATCATCGCGGCGGCTTTTTCAGCGGTGAGAATGTTTTGCGCGCCTTTTGCGGAAGGATCCCCCATGCGGTCGGGAAGGCCGGAGTTAGACATTATATTAGTCCGGACACCGCCCGGAAATACGACTGTGACGCGGACGTTCGTGCCGGACAATTCGGAATGAAGGCCCTCTG
>Ga0302140_10008434_pt1 | contig 12816 bp, 17 predicted proteins | sample I_Bog_E1_1_FD_202095 | JGI IMG/M metagenome (GOLD analysis project Ga0302140, IMG submission 202095) | Peat permafrost microbial communities from Stordalen Mire near Abisko, Sweden - I_Bog_E1_1 | ecosystem: Environmental > Terrestrial > Soil > Wetlands > Peat | place: Sweden: Abisko, Stordalen...
CGGATTGGTGATCGGCGTCTGCGAGGCGTTGCTGACGCCCGTGCCGCTGATCGGCCCGTTCCGAACCGCCGTGCCGTTCCTGTTCGCGGTGATCGCGCTGCTGTGGATGCAGCGTCGCGCCACCTACGTGTACCGGTGAGGGCGTCTTGAGCGAACAAACCCTCGCGCCCGCTGGCGCTCTCCGCGTGAACCCGACCTGGATCGTCGGCGTCCTGGTCGCCCTCGCCGCTCTCTACGAGTTGCCGGATCTGTTGCAGGACTACTGGCTGCGAACCTTCAACAGCGTCGTCGCGCTGGCGATTTGCAGCCTCAGCGCCAGCCTGCTGTTCGCCCAGCTCGGCATGGTGTCGCTGGCGCAATATGGCCTGCTCGGCGTCGGCGGCTGGTTCGCGCTGCGCATCTCGCACGGCCTCGGCGTTCCGTTCGAGATCGCGTTGCTGGCGGGCGGCGTCGCCGCCGCGATCGTCGGCCTGATCGTCGGCCTGCCGGCGCTGCGCATGCGCGGGTTGTATCTGGCGATCATCACGCTGATGATGGCCGGCGCGATCCAGGTGCTGATCAGCGCCTTCGGCTTTCCCGACGGCGGCGCCGGCATTCTCGGCAAGAGCGACACCACGCGCCAGATGATGGCGCGCCCGTTCGTCGCGGACAGCGACTCGGCCTATTTCCGCTATTCGCTCGTCGTGCTCGCGCTTTGCTACGCGCTGGTCCAGGCCCATATCCGCAGCCGCCCCGGCCGCGCCTGGGCGATGATCCGTCGCGGCGAAGTCTGCGCCATCGCCTGCGGCGTCGACATCGTCGCCTACAAGGTGTGGGCGTTTACGCTGGCGGGGTTTCTCGCCGGCATCGCCGGCGGCCTGCTCGCGGGCGGCGTCGGCCAGCTCGACGGAAGCGCCTTCCCGGCGAGCCAGTCGATCATGGTGTTCGCGCTGACGATCGTCGGCGGCGCCTACAGCTGGTTCGGGCCGATCGCCGCCGGCCTGCTGCTGCGCGCCTTCCCGGCGCTGCTCAATGATTTCCACGTCGACGGCAATATCGCGACGATGGTGTTCGGCGCCGGCCTGCTGCACGCGCTGATCACGGCGCCGCAGGGGGTCGCGGGCCAGATCGCCGGCGCGGGCGCGAGCTTACGCAAGCTCGTCGGGGGAGGCAAAGCCGCGGCATGATCGAGATCAACGACGTCACCGTCATGTTCGGCGGCGTGCGCGGCCTCAACGCGCTCACCGCCCGCCTGCCCGAGCCCGTCACCGGCCTCGTCGGCCCCAATGGCGCCGGCAAGACCACCCTCATCAACGTGCTCTCCGGCTTCGTCTTGCCGACCGCGGGCGCGGTAAAGATCGACGGCCAGGATCTCAAAGGCGTCAAGCCGCACAGGCGCGCCGCGTTCGGCATTCGCCGCACCTTTCAGAACGAGCAGGTAGTGGAGAACCTCACAGCGGCGGAAAACATCGCCGCCGTCATCGACAACGTGCCCACCGACGGCCCGCGCGGAAAACTGATCGACAAGGCGCTGGACTTCGTGGGCCTGTGCGCACGGGCGCGCGTGCTGGGGCGCGATCTCAACGCCTTCGACCGCCGCATGGTCGAAATCGCGCGCGCGACCGTCGGCAAGCCGCGGCTGGTGATGATGGACGAGCCCGGCGCCGGCCTCGCCGAGGACGAAAGCGACCATTTGCGACTGGTGATCAAGGCCATACACGACCATTGCGGCGCGCAAGTGCTGCTGGTCGACCACGACGTCGACCTGATCTCGGCGACCTGCACGGCGACGCTGGTGCTGGATTTCGGCTCGCGCATCGCCTACGGGCCGACGGCCGAAGTGCTCGCCGACCCCAAGGTGCGCGCCGCCTATCTCGGCGTCGTCGAGGAGGCGGCATGAGCGGCGCCCTCAGCATCGAAGCGCTGAAAGTCGCGCGCGGCGGCAAGCCCGTGCTGCACGGCGTCGATCTGCAAATCGCGCCAGGAAAAATCACCGCCCTGCTCGGCGCCAATGGCGCGGGCAAGAGCAGCCTGGTGCTGGCGATCGCCGGCGCCCTGGCGGTGACCAGCGGCGCGATTCGCGTCGATGGCCAGCCGATCCAGGGGCTGCGCCCGGAGAGTGTGCGCGCGCGAGGCGTGGCCGCCGTTCCCGAGGGCCATCAAGTGCTCAGCGAACTCACGGTCGACGACAATTTGAAGGTCGCCGGCAGCCATTTGAGCCGCGCCGATCTGGCGCAGGCGATTGCCGCGGCGCTCGACACCTTTCCGGAACTGCGCGAGCGCCTCAACGCGCGGGCGGGCTATTTGTCGGGCGGGCAGCAGCAGATGGTGGCGCTGGCGCAGGCGATCGTCGCCAAGCCCAAATATCTGCTCGCCGACGAATTGTCGTTCGGCCTCGCCCCAGTCATCGTCGCGCGCCTCGTGCCGGTGCTGCAAAAGCTGGCGTCGCAGGGCGTCGGGGTGCTGCTGATCGAGCAGTTCACCCAGATCGCGCTGAAAATTTCCGATCGCGCCTATGTGATGGAGCGCGGCCGTATCTGCTTCGAGGGCGAAGCGCGCGAATTGATCGACAAGCCCGAAATTCTGCACAGCGCCTATCTGGCTTGAAGGGATGAGCCGATGCCCCGCCTGCAAGACAAGGTCTGCCTGATCACCGGCGGCGCCGGCAGCGTCGGTCTGGCGACGGCTCGTTTGTTCCTCGACGAGGGGGCGAAAGTAGCGCTGATCGACATGAAAGCCGCCGACCTCGCGCGCGCGACGGAAGGTTTGGACCCTGCCCGGGTGATCGCTCTCACGGCCGACGTCAGCAACAGCGCCGAGGTCGCCGCGGCAGTCGCTGCGACGGTGGCGCGCTTGGGAACCATCGACGTCCTGTTCAGCAACGCCGGCAATTTCGGCACGGTGGCGCCGATCGAATCCTATCCCGAGGAGGTGTTCGAGGCCGTCATTGCCGTGCACGTCAAGGGCGCGTTCCTGATGGCCAAACACGTTTCGCCGCACTTGCGCGACGGCGGCAGCATCATCATCACCTCGAGCGTCGCCGGCGTGCGCGGCGACGCCGGCGTCTACGGCTATATCGTCGCCAAACACGCGCAAGTCGGTCTGATGCGGGTGCTCGCAAAGGAACTCGCGCCGCGCCGCATCCGCGTCAACACCATCCATCCCGGGCCGATCGACAATGGTTTTCAGCACGCCGTCGAGGCGGGCCTGAGCGTGGCGATCCAGCGCGACGGCGCGGAATTCTTCAATCAGCTGATCCCGTTGGGCCGCCACGGCACGGCCCACGAGATCGCCCAGTCGGTGCTCTATCTGGCCTCCGACGAAAGCCGGTTCACGACGGGGCTGCGGATGATGGTTGATGGGGGGATGAGCATTTAGCGGCGCCTCCCCGTCATCCCCGCGAATTCCGGGTCTGCGAAGCAAACCCTTGAGGGGATCCAGGGGGACACGACGCGCGGCGGCTTCTGGTTCCCCGCCTTCGCGGCGATGTCAAGGCGTCCCTCTTGCGCCCAACTACTACACATGTTAAATTCTTTCCAGGGAGGCCGATGTGCCGCACGTCGTGATCGAATATTCCGGCAATCTCGACGCCGAGATCGAGCCGATGACGCTGGTCCGCGCCGTCCACGCCGCCGTGCTCTCCCAACCTGTTTTCGAAGCGATCGGGACGCGCACGCGCGCTGCGCCACGCGAGCATTTCCTCGTCGCCGACGGCGATCCCAGCCATTCCTTCATCGCGGTCACCGCGCGCATCGGCCAGGGGCGTTCGCTCGAACAGCGTCAGGCGGCGTCGCGGGCGATCATGGCCGCGCTGCACGAGGCGGTAAGGCCGATCTACGAAAGCCGGGGCCTGTTGCTGTCGGTGGAAGTCACGGAAATCGACAGTCCGGCGATGACGCGGCGCAATTCATTGCGCGAACGCGCGGCCAACAAGGAGGCTTGAAATGTCCGAGGCTCTGGAGACCAACCAACGCCGCGCCACAGGCCATCTGAAGCGCTTCCAGACCGGCGTCGTCGGGCACTTTATTGCGGGCCTGTCGGCGCCTTCGCTGTCGGGCGAGACTTTCGAAACGCTCGATCCCGCCACCAACGCCAAACAAGCGGTCGTCGCCTCGGGCGGCGCCGACGATATCGATCGCGCGGCGAAGGCCGCGGCTCAGGCGTTCCGTATCTGGCGCGACTTTCCCGGGGCCAAGCGGCGCAAGATCCTGCGCGCCATCGCCGACGCCATCGAGGCGCGCGCCGACGAAATCGCGCTTGTGGAATCCTCCGATACCGGCCAGCCGATCCGCTACATGGCGAAGGCGGCGCTGCGTGGCGCGGAAAACTTCCGTTTCTACGCCGATCGCGCCCCCGGCGCCGCCGATGGCCATTCGCTGCCGGATGCCGACCACATCAACTATTCGATCCGTCAGCCGATCGGCCCCGTCGGCGTGATCACGCCGTGGAACACCCCGTTCATGCTCTCGACCTGGAAGATCGCGCCCGCGCTCGCCGCCGGCTGCACGGTCGTCCACAAGCCCGCCGAATGGAGCCCGCTCAGCGCCATGATTCTGACGGAAATCATGGATGCCGAAATCCGCCGCCACGGCGGCCCCGCCGGCGTCGTCAATCTGGTGCACGGCCTGGGCGAGAGCGCGGGCAAGGCGCTCACGGAACATCCGGCGATCAAGGCCGTCGCCTTCGTCGGCGAGACGACCACGGGCTCGCACATCATGCGCCAGGGCGCGGCGACGCTTAAGCGCGTGCATTTCGAACTCGGCGGCAAGAATCCCGTCGTCATCTTCGCCGACGCCGATCAGGACCGCGCGCTCGACGCGGCTCTGTTCATGATCTATTCGCTGAACGGCGAGCGCTGCACGTCGTCGTCGCGCGCCTTGGTTCAGCGCTCGATCTACGAGGAATTTTCCGCCATGGCGGCCAAGCGCGTCGCCTCCATCAAAGTGGGTCCTCCGCTCGATCCGGCGACCGAAATCGGACCGCTGATCCATCCGCGCCACGCCGAAAAAGTGCTGAGCTATGCCGCGCTCGCCAGGGCCGAGGGCGCGACCGTCGCGGTCGGCGGCGAGCGGGCGATGGGCGGCGCGGGCAATTACGTGCTGCCCACGCTCTACACCCACGCCGGCAATGCCATGCGCATCGCGCAGGAGGAAATATTTGGTCCCTCGTTGACGATGATCCCGTTCGACGACGAGGCTCAGGCGGTCGAGATCGCCAACGACGTCCGCTACGGCCTCGCCGCCTATCTGTGGACCGGCGACGTCGGCCGGGCGCATCGCGTCGCGCGCGACTTGGAGGCCGGCATGGTCTGGGTGAATTCGGAGAACGTCCGGCATCTGCCGACTCCGTTCGGCGGCGTCAAAATGTCCGGCATCGGCCGCGACGGCGGCGATTATTCCTTCGACTTCTACATGGAGACGAAGAACATCGCGGTCGCCTACGATACGCACAAGATCCCGAAGGTGGGGAAGTGAGGGGGCGCCTTTCCCCCTCCGCCCTCGCGGTAGAGGGCTGGGGTGAGGGCGGCTTTATGCTCCGAGACCAAAAGTCGCCGGGGCTTGATTACGGCCCTGGCCGTCATGGCCGGGCATGTCCCGGCCATCCACGTCGGCGTGCGATGACTCGTTGGGAAACCTTGCCTCGATGTCGCGACGTGGATGCCCGGGACAAGCCCGGGCATGACGGAGCCCTGAGCGCGGGTCCATCAGGGGGTAAGCCATGACTCCCGCCGACCACCTCGCCGCCGCCCAGCGCCTCGATGAAGCCGAGCGCATGCGCCGGCAGATCCGCATGATCTCGCTGGACCATGCCGAGATGACGACGGCGGACGCCTATGCGGTGCAGGACGCCTGGTTGAACATCAAACTTTCCCGCGGACGACGCATCGTTGGTCACAAGATCGGCCTCACGTCGAAGGCGATGCAACAGGCGGTCGGCATCAAACAGCCGGACTCCGGCTTCCTGCTCGACGACATGCTGTTCGAAGACGGCGGCGTCGTAGCCTGCGACCGCTTCATCGGCCTGCGCATCGAGGCCGAACTCGCCTTCGTCCTGAAGGCGCCGCTGCATGGCAAGGGACTGACGATAGCCGACGTGTTCGCAGCGACGGACTACGTCTCGCCGGCGCTGGAAATCCTCGACACGAGGATATTTCGCGTCGATCCCGAGACCCAACGGACCCGCACGGTGCTCGACACCATCTCCGACAACGCCGCCAACGCGGGCATCGTCATGAGCCGGCATAAAATCAAGGCCGAAGCCGCCGACCTCGCCTGGATCGGCGCGGTGGTGGCGAAGAACGGCGAGATCGAGGAGACGGGCCTCGCGGCCGGCGTGCTCGGCCATCCCGCCCACGGCGTCATTTGGTTGGCGGCGCGATTCGCCGAACGCGGCCGGAGGCTCGGCGCCGGCGACATCGTGCTCGCGGGTTCGTTCATTCGCCCGATCGAAGTCGGGCGCGCCGACCGCATCGTCGCCGACTATGGCCCGCACGGCCGGGTCGCCATCGCATTTGCTTAGAGCAACCAAACAGGGAGGCGATGATGGGTGAGATCGTACTGGCGGCCAAGATCGCGCACGTGCCGTCGATTCTGATATCCGAGCGGCCGGGTCCGCTCTACCAAACGCGCGAGGCGGCGATTGGCGCGCTCAAGGAAGTGGGTCGTCGCGCGCGCAATCGCGGCGCCGACACGTTCCTGATCTTCGATACGCATTGGGTTTCGAATTTCGGTTGTCACATGAACGCCAATGCGCGGCACGTCGGCGTCTACACCAGCCACGAAGCGCCGCACATGATCCAGAACATGCATTACGATTATCCCGGCGACCCCGAACTCGGCGACGCCATCGCGGCGGAGGCCAAGCAGGCCAGGCTCGAAGTGCTCGCGCACAAAGTCGAGACCCTGCCGCTGGAATATGGCACGATCGTGCCGATGCACTACATGAATGAGGACGGCTGGGCGCGCGTGCTCTCCGTCGCCGCGCCGATCTTCGCCAGCGTCGAGGAAAACCGCCGCTTCGGCGAGGCCTGCGCCCGCGCCATCGCCGCTTCCGGCCGCAAGGTCGCCGTGCTCGCGTCGGGCTCGATGTCTCACAAACTCATCTCCAACGAACAGGTCGGCGACAATCAATGGCAACAGGTCGGCAGCGAGTTCAACCGCCAGGTCGATTTACGTGTACTCGATCTGTGGAAGGAGCGGCGCTACGCCGAGTTCGTGCGCATGCTTCCCGAATATTCGACCAAGTGCAACGGCGAGGCGTTGATGGTCGACACGCACATGATCTTCGGCCTGCTCGGCTGGGACAAATATGCGGGAGAAACCGAGATTCTCTGTCCCTATTTCCCGTCCTCGGGCAGCGGACAGGTGATCGCCGAGCATCATCTCAATTGAAAGAGGGTCCTCGGCGCCCCTCTCCCGCTCCTCCTTCGACAAGCTCGGGATGAGTTGGGAGAAGGGGACAATCACATCGGCCTCGCATGAGACAAATCGCATGAAGATTGTCAGCTTTTGGCTCCACGACGAGGCCTCGTTCGGCCTGCTCACCGAGGAGGGCGTCATCGACGTCGGCCGGCGTCTCGGCGGGATCGCCTTGCATGAGCTGCTCAAACGAAGCCGCGGCGCCGGGACTCTGGCGATCCTGAAATCCCACGAACACGCCGCGCCCGACTACGCCCGCGCCGACGTCCGGCTCGAAAAGCCGCTGCAACAATTCGGCAAATGTTTCTGCGTCGGCGTCAATTATCCCGAGCGCAACGCCGAATACAGGGACGGCTCGGCCGCGCCCCAATATCCGAGCCTGTTCGTGCGCTTTCCCGAGAGCCTTCATGGCCCGGGCGCCGATCTCGTCCGGCCGCCGGAAAGTCCTGAGCTCGATTATGAGGGCGAGATCGTGATGGTGATCGGCAAGGCGGGGCGGCGCATCGCGCCTGAGCGCTGGAGCGAACATGTGTTTGGTTGGATGCTCGGCAACGAAGGCACAATCCGCGATTGGGTGCGCCATGGCAAGTTCAACGTCACGCCGGGCAAGAACTGGGACGGTTCCGGCGCCATCGGCCCGTGGATCACGCCGTTGTCGGAAGGCGGCGAAGGGCCGTTTGATCTGACGACGCGGGTCAACGGCGAATTGCGGCAGCGCGATTCCACCGCGCGCATGACCTTCCCGTTCGCGCGCATCGTCGAATATGTCTCGACCTTCTGCACTCTGCAACCCGGCGACATCCTGTTCACCGGCACGCCCGCCGGCTCCGGCGCGCGGCTCGATCCCCCGGTCTGGTTGAAGCCCGGCGACCGGATCGAAGTCGAGGCGACCGGCCTGGGGACGCTCGTCAACGGCGTTCGGGACGAATGAGGTTGGAAGTTCACGCCGCCGCCGCGCCGCCGCTCAGGCCCTTCTCGCGGTCGTTGCCGATGGCGCTGTTGCGCGCGCGGGAAGCGGCGATGCGCAAGTTTCGCCCGTCGCTGCACGCGCACGACCTCACCGAGCAACAATGGCGCGTGTTACGGGCGCTCGGCAGTTTGGAGATCGTCGATGCGACGCAACTCGCGGCGCTGACCTTTCTGCTCGCGCCCAGCCTTACCCGAATCTTGCGCGATCTCGAGGCTCGAAAACTCATTCGCCGCCGATCCAACCCGCGCGACCGCCGCGCCGCATTGATTTCGTTGAGCGGCAAGGGTCTGGATCTGATCCAGACCGTCGGCGCCGAGTCCGAACGCGTCTATCACGAGATCGAAGCGCACATCGGCGCGCAAAAACTCGAACACCTCATGAAGCTGCTCGCCGAGGTCGAGGCACAACTGGGAGACGGCGACCCGTCCGGCGATTGACAACGCCGAATGATTGCTTAACATGTTATCCATGTGCGGTCGCCAGGGCCGCGCGGCAGGGAGGGGCGCGGATGCGGCTCCAGGAATTGGAGACCCGGTTCAGTTTCAGAGCCTGCGATTTTCGTCTCGCGACGACGGTCGGCGAATGGTCGGATCGGCTGCATTCGGTCTGCGGCGGATTCAAGCCCTACGCTCGCCATGGCGTGGATCGGGTCGTCGGCGGCATCGTCGCCACGAGAGCCGCGGGCCTGATCGTCCATCAGGTCGCCACCGACGTCGACTTCGTGCATCGCGACAGCGACAACATTCGCCTCGACTTCAGCGACCATCTGTTGCTGCTGCTGCAATTCGAAGGCGCCTGCGGCGTCGAGCAACTTGGTCGGCAGAGCCGGATCTCGCCGGGCGATTGCATCCTGATCGATTCCGCCCATCCGGTGAAACTGTTCTTCCAGGGGCAATACAGCAACCACATCGCGGTCCATCTGCCGCGCCGCGCTCTGCTCGGCGACCCCGCGCAGCCGCTTCGCATCGCCGAACCACTCGGCGCGGAAGATCCGATGGCGACGATGCTGAGCGCGCTGGTCGCCAAGATCGTCCGTGGTCCGTCCCATTCCTGTCGGGGCCCGCAATTGCGCGAACTGCTGCAACACGCGATCAAGGAGGCGTTCGTGGCGGAGGCGGGCTCGGAGCTGGCGGCGCCCAAGGATCGCGTCTCCGGGCGGTTGGAACTGGCGCGGCTGCTGATTGATCGCCACCTGACCGAAGAGCGGCTGACGCCGCATTGGCTGTCGCAACGCCTGGGCATCTCGCTGCGCACCTTGCAGGAGGACTTCAGCACGCTCGGCTTGACGGTCACTTCGTTCATCCGCGACCGGCGCCTGAGGCTGGCGCGCGAAAAGCTGATCGAAGGCCGGCGCGAAGGCGAGCGCGGCGGGATAGCGGGGATCGCCCTCGCCTCCGGCTTCAACGACATTTCTTACTTCAATCGCAGCTTCAAGAAGACGTTCGGTTGCTCGCCCAAGGAAGTGGACGCGTGAGCGAATACGATTTCATCGTCGCACGCGGCGTCGAGGGGCTGCGCGTCGCCGACGCGGATCTCCCGCTACGCCAATAAGGACACCTCTCATGGCCGATGCTCCGACGACCGAATTCTGGCGCGACCTCAAGCCGCTCGCGCATGTCTTCAAGCCGAACGCCCTGCCCGAGGCCTATGTCGCCAATGCCGCCATCGACGACGAGCGCTATTACGTGCCGTTCAACGACACGGTCGCCTCGCGCCCGCTCTGGATCTCGCCGTCGCAGAACCGCTGGGCGGACATATTGTGGGCCAAGCGCGCCGGGCTGGTGAACCGCCACTACCATCCCCATCAGGTGCTCGCCTATACGATTTCCGGCAAATGGGGCTATCTCGAGCACGGTTGGACGGCGACGGCGGGCGACTTCATCTACGAGACTCCCGGCGAGAGCCACACGCTCGTCGCCTATGATTATCACGAGCCGATGAAAGTGTTCTTCGTCGTCAGCGGCCCGCTGATCTGGCTCGACGAGAACGGCGAGTCCAACGGCTATTTCGACGTCCACCATTATCTCGAACTCTGCCGCGCCCATTACGACAAGGTCGGGCTCGGCGCGGCGGCGATCGACGCTTTGATCCGCTGAGCATGGCGTGCATTAACATGAACGCCTTTGCGGCCTATAGGAGGGCGTTAGCCGAAGGAGAGAAAGCATGGAAATCCGACGCAGCGGCTCGCAAGGCTCGGGCAAAGGCCCGGCCGATTGGTTCACCGGAACGGTGCGCATCGACCCCCTGTTCCCGGTCGCGCCCCCGGCGCGCGCCGCGGGAAACGCCGTCACCTTCGAGCCCGGCGCGCGCACGGCCTGGCACACCCATCCGCTCGGCCAGATCCTGATTGTCACTTTTGGCTGCGGCCGCGTCCAGCGCGAAGGCGGCCCGGTCGAGGAAATCCGCCCCGGCGACGTCGTCAGCTTCGCGCCGGGCGAAAAGCACTGGCACGGCGCCGCGCCGACCACGGCCATGACCCACATCGCCATCCAGGAAGCGCTCGACGGCAAGGCGGTCGACTGGATGGAGAAGGTCACCGACGCAGACTATCTAGGCTGAGACCCCATGCCGCTGCTTGCCGAGTGGGACAGTTTCTACGTCATCGTCGGGTCGGCGGCGGGCGCGCTCGTCGGCCTGCAATTCGTCGTCATGACGCTGATGGCTCAGACGCCCGCGATGGGCTCCCAGGACGTCAGCCTCGCCTTTGGCGCGCCGACCATCGTCCATCTGACGACGCCGCTGTTCCTGGCGGCGCTGATTCGTGCGCCCTGGCCCAGCCTCCTGCCCATGGCGGCGCTGTGGGGCCTGATCGGCATCGGCGGGACCATATATGGGATCATCGTGACGATCCGGATGTTTCGGCAACAGAAATACAGTCCGGTCGTCGAAGATTGGCTTTTCCATGTCGCCCTGCCGATCCTGGCCTATGCGGGGCTCGTCGTCTCGGCGGTGACCGTCGTGGCTTACCCCAGCCAATCCCTGTTCGTCGTCGGCGCCGCGGTGTTGCTGCTGCTGCTCGTCGGCATCCACAACGCCTGGGACAATGTCGCCTACCACGTGTTCGTCAACCTGCCGAAGCGCAAGGCGGAGGCCGACAAGGCCTCGAGCCCGGGCGAATGATTTTCAAGCGGTTCATCGAACGCCGCGGATCGAGCGGGCGACGCGCGCGGGGGCCAAGTATCCCGGGCGCCCGGAAAAATTATATTCCTTGACAAGCATATTCCGTTATGGCCATATGATTGCATGACGACTTTCACCGCCATAGCCGACCCGATCCGGCGCGATATTCTCGCCCTGCTGCGCAACGGCGAGCAACCGGCGGGCGCGCTCGTCGAGGCGCTCGGCCTGCCGCAACCCAACGTCTCCAAGCACCTCAAGGCGCTTCGCGAGGCGGGGCTGGTCAATATCCGCGTTGACGGGCCGTGGCGCTTCTACCGCCTCGATGCGGCCCCGTTGGCGGAAATCGACCTTTGGCTCGCCGCCTATCGCGAATTCTGGTCGAGCAAACTCGACGCCCTCGGCGATCATCTCGGCAGGAGCGATTGACATGACCCAGCTGGAGCCCCTCGGAGCCTATGAGCGGCGCGACGACCGCGTGGATCTGCGATTTGAACGTTTTTATCCGCGCTCGCCGGAAAAGGTCTGGAGCGCGCTGACCGATCCCGCGCGACTTCACGATTGGATGGGCGCCGCGCATGTCGAGCCGTTCGTCGGCGGGCGTTACGAATTGATGCTCGACGGGCCGAACCCGATGCTCGGACGCATCACGATCTGGGAGCCGCCGCACATTCTGGCGTTTGCCTGGAGCAACGCCCACGCCCCCGATTCCACCGCGCGCTATCAATTGTCGCGCACGGGAGACGGGACGCGTCTGATCTTCACCCACGAGGGCGTCCCGCACGCGCACAGCGCGCTCATGCTTCCAGGCTGGCACTTGTTCTTCGAGCGTCTGGGCGGCCTGCTCGTCGAGGCGGCCATCCGGCAGTCGAAGCATAGTTGGCGCGAGTTGCAGGCGATCTACGTCGAACATTACCCGTTCGAAGGCCTGACGCTGGACCCGTAAAAGCGACATTTCCGAAAAATTCACCGACGAACGCCGGGGCGCCGCTCCGGCGAACGGATCGACGCGCCGATTTTACCTGAACAACGAGCCAAGCGCGGCCTCAATAGCTCGTTCCTTGTCAACCCCCCGGAAACAGGAGCAACCGATGACCAAACAACATCTCACCACCGCCTTCACCGTGGACGAAACCCCCGAAGCCGCCTTCGCCGCGATCAACAATGTCCGCGGCTGGTGGTCGGGCGACATCGACGGCGCGACCTCCAACTCGGCGCGGAATGGACCTACCGCTACCGCGACCTGCATTACAGCAAGCAGAAAATCGTCGAGCTGGCGCCCGGCAAGCGCGTCGTATGGCAAGTGCTAGACAGCTACCTCAGCTTCGTCAA
>Ga0302140_10008437_pt1 | contig 12811 bp, 10 predicted proteins | sample I_Bog_E1_1_FD_202095 | JGI IMG/M metagenome (GOLD analysis project Ga0302140, IMG submission 202095) | Peat permafrost microbial communities from Stordalen Mire near Abisko, Sweden - I_Bog_E1_1 | ecosystem: Environmental > Terrestrial > Soil > Wetlands > Peat | place: Sweden: Abisko, Stordalen...
GGAATCAGGGACAAAATTATTAAAAAAACATTCCATAATGATGTCCTTTTATAAATTATGGCAAAATTAAGGAAAAAATTAAAATTTGCATTTATTTTTTTTTAATTTTAAGTTTTTTTTTTTTTTTATTTTAAAAAGTCTTTTTAATTCTGATGAATTTCAGAGATTAAAAAAAAATTTTTTGATTTTGGGATCCAAATATTTTTATTTTTTTTTTATTTTTAGTTATGTTGAAAATTGTATAACATTTTTATGAAATTGTTCGAATCGATATCAAAATAATTTCAAAAACAAAAAAAAACTAAATATTAAGAAAACATGAAAACCCTAAAAAAAATTACAAAATAATTATGAACTAATTAATAATGAGTCAATTTATTGAGAAGTTAAAAGCATTAAGTCTCGATTTTTTTAATGAAAAAAGCTTGAAAATCGATGATTTCGCCGTGAGAGAGTTCACAGCTATGGTGTATCGCACACTAGAGGCGTTATTTGAGCCGAAGCATCAAGAAAAACACTTTTTTGATAAATTATTCGAAGCAGATTTCTCGATTAAAAGCCTTCTTTTTATAAAATCAAGGCCTTTTCTGCGAAATTACCTCGAAAAAACGCTGCTTTGGCTATTATTAGAGCTTTTTCATTGCAAAACGTTAGTTATTCAATTGAAAATTACCCTTTTCTCAATAGAAAAAGCCGAAAACCCGGAGTTTCTAGCCAAATTTTTCGATTTTATGACGGATTTTCTCGAGAAAAATCAGCTTTTAATCGAAAAATGTAGTCTTTTTCTTGAATATGAGGATTTTCTCAATGAAAAACCCAACGAAGACATCGAAAAGCTTCGAACTGAATGGACAAACCTTAAAGAAAAGTCCGAAAATAATGAAAAAGCATCCCCTTTAGTGATAATTTCACAGGCGCCAATGGTTTTGAACTTATCACAGAACTCGATTCCCGGATCAGAGGAAAATTCGCCTAAAAATGCAAAGGATTCGCTTTATCCTGATGATGATCAGTCGAAAAAAAGCAACAAAACAAGCAAAAGTCGATTAATTTATAAGGAATTTTATGAGAAAATGAATAAAGAATGCCATTTTATCTTAGAAGATAAGGCTTTTAGAGTAAAAAAGACGTTATTTTTTAAATAAAGCAGAATTTCTCTAGTTAAGGGATCAGGATTATAAATGCTGGAAATGCAAAACCGTGATTTCGAAGGGTTTTTTGGCTTTGGGGGTGAATAATTAGCCTTTTTTCTAATAAACTTAATAAAATTCGGTTTTTTATTTTATTAGGGAAATGCTCGATATTGTTATTATTTCAATCGATGGTTTTGCCGGAATTGCATGTCTAATGAGAAATTCATGATTCCAGCTAAAATCCTCAAGGAATTCGACTTTTCTTTTTGGGAAATCAGCGAATCTGGTTTAAAAGAACTAAGGATTTTCTTTAAAATGCCTATTATTAACATTCCTTATGAAAAAGACATAGTATTGAAACATGCGGAACTTTATGAAACTATGGTATTTCTAATAAAAATTCATTAAATTTCATTATATTTCATTATATTTCATTGTATTTTATTGTATTTTATTGGTTTTTTAGATCCTCAGAAGACAATTGCATTTGATTTATGAGTCTATTTGTAATCCAGATCTCATAAAGATCCTATTGGAAAATAACCTGAATCTTGTTATGAGAGATAATCTCTTCAGTTTACAAAATCTTCTCGATATTTATCAAGGGAAATTAAAAATACTTATTATGGAAGTAATTAATGTCGCAAAAGAACATTTTCGAGGATGTGGAGTTTGTGTGAAAAAAACCAATGCCTGTTCAATTTGCAAAGACAAAAAACCGCTTTATTTCTTCGAAATCAAAAAGACCAAAGTTTGTAAAACATGTCGAAAAGTCTTCCATTTCAAATGTTTCATGGAAAAAGGATGTCAGGAATGTGGACTTTTAAGCCTTTTGGGCCAAATTTAAATGTTTTTCATGTATATTTAATAGAAAAATCAATCATTTAATTTATTAAATATCAATGTATTTCTTTAATGATTTAAAATGGGGGAAAATTAACATATTTCCTTAAAACAAATTATTTATTTATTAATTAAAAATCCTGATTTCTCATGATTCCCCCCTAATTTCCTTTAAAAAAACAAGTGTTTTTTACCTGGATTCTTCTGATTCCTGAACATCTCTTTCCTCTGATATCAATTTTTCCCCATGATCCTTGATTTCTTTGTCTCTCATTGAATTCCGCTTTTTCTCATTGATGTTTTTCTTCTCCAATGTCCCAAAAGCCGACATTCTTGCATTTCTCAATATCGGCTTATTTTTTTTTTCCTTATTTTCCTGTTGTTCTTCTTCATTATTATCATTTTCCAAATTTTCTTGAGGTTTCCCTAGATCTGGAGACTCTTCTTCTTCGATTCCAGATTCGTTTTTCTCATCATATTCTAATAGATTTTTCTTGGGAATTTTTGGCTTTTGAGTTTTTTCCTCATAATCCTTCTGTTCCTCCTCATTGAAAACATCTTCTGCTAAGAAACTATCACTTTTTTGACTTATAGAATCATCATCATCATCATTTTCACTATTATATGAATCTTCAGGTATAATGTCATCATTTTGTAATTCACCAGTCTTGACTTTCTTCATGAAATTGATCCAGGATTTGAAAGTCATCCCAACGAATAAAATAGTCACCAAAGGATTCAAATAAACCTTCTTTTTCGAACTTGAAACGCCATTCGTTTTAAACGTGGTTTCGCTTTGTTCCATCAAATTATTCGAACTTTTCATTTCAAGATCCTTGAATAGAGAATTCTGTTGTTTCAAAGAGCTTTTTTTGCTCGTGAAAGAACGAGAAAATCGCTTGTTTTTACGCATTTCTTTTCTTATCAGATCGATCTTTAATTTGTCGATTTTCTTCTTCGTATTCAACTCCTGTTCAGTGATCATCTTCTGAGTAAAAGGGTTCAATTTCACCTTTACCTTCACATTTTCTCGAGCGACCATTTGTGTGGTCCATTCCAAATCTCCATGTACTCTTTTCAAAGCGCCATATAACACTTCATTGAAATAGACATTATAATTTTCATCTCCAACGATATTCATCTTCATGATTTCCTTAGCCACCATTTCTCTTCGTGCCTCTTTTCCGAACCCTAAATCGGGTTGTAGCATCTTGAAGAAATCTATGAGGATTCTAGCTGGCATGTGTGTGCCTTGAGTATTTCTAGTTAAGGCAGACCAATTTTTCCTGAATTCTCCAATGGTGTCTTTGAAGACGGTATGAGGACTATCACCTTTTTTGCTATATTTTTCGAATTCATCAAGAATGACAAGAATGAAAAGATTCAACATGATGAAAGAACCTACCACCATAAATGGAATCCAAAACAAAGGAGCATATGGATTCACAGCATAAGTATCGAACATGAAACTCCACCAACTTTCGCCTGTCGAACATCGAAAAAGCAAGACTATTGCATAATTGAAATTGGTGAAATTGTTCAAATCGTCTATTATGACTCCACTCGTGATATCTTGGAAAAGAAAAACTCCCAATACTGCGAACACGAAAAACACTAAGAATAATAAAGCTCCGACATTCATCAAAGCTGGTAAAGCCAACATCAAGGTTTCTAATAATTTCTGAATGCCTCTGAGACTTTTCACCAATTTCAATAATCTACTGACTCTGAGAACTCTGAAAACTCGAGCTAATTGAGGTCCAACTTTCAAGAAACTGAACCCATTTCCAACAGTTGACATCAGGATATCAACGACCGAAGTAGAAACCACGAAAAAATCGAATTTATTCCAACCAGAATACCAATAGGCTCGATGTCCCATTCCTATCACTTTCAAAATGCATTCGCAAATGAAAACCGCAGTGAAGAAATAATTAATATCTTCGAGGATCGCATCATAAGAGGGTGGCGATCCTTCATAAGTCAAAGCCATCGTGATGATATTAAAAACTATGCAAATCATTATGGTCACTTCGAAAAATCGATGATTGACGAATTGATAGGCTTTTTTCCGATATTTGTTTTGGGGCAGGAGATAGGAATTGAAATCGGATTTCGCCTTGGCGATCATCTTCTGGAAATCGAGCCAACGTTCCTGTTCTGGAGTCAAGAAAATCGAATGATAAGGATTATTGTTATTGGTTGCTTCAATGAAATTCATGAAAATGACCCCCACAAACAAATTTATCAAGATGATATTCGTGATGAAAAGACAGGCCATATAGAAATACGAGATCAAAGGCATACTGTTTTCAATGGGTCCCTGCGATTTCATAAAGAAAAGATGAAAATATGGATTTTTTTTATATCGAAATCAAAATAAATTGAAGAAAAAAAAATGAAATTTTTACCACATCAGATGTATTTGAATCCATCCCATCGAACATCGCATTCGGCCAATTTTCTTGTGTGCTGATGATGAAAACCGTGAGCATCGCTCTGAAAATATTATCGAAATTGTCTGGTTTATTAGCCCAGATGCCATTTTGATAATTCGGGTCAGTCCATGTGCCATTGGGACTATTACACTAAAAAAAAACATAGAAATTTCAATGTTTTCTCAATAAATCCTTACCATATCTATATTGATATTATAGAAATTCCCATTGGCATAATCATAATCGCAAAATCCGAACCTTTGTTCTAACATTGACATCCCGAATATCGAAAACATTAGGAAAATTAATAAGACCACAATGGAGACATTGGCAATAGGTCCTGCTGATTCTAATAAGGCTGTCACCACGATCTTCATATTCAAATTATGCGAAATGAACCTTAAAGGTCTTAAAGTCCTTAACAATCTGAGAATCTTGATGAAAGGCAAATTGATGGAACTCACTGCCATATCGAGCAAAGAACTCACAACTATAATGAAATCCATGATATTCCAATTATCTCGAAGATAACTCCCTTCATCGTTAATGAATCCAAAGGAAATAACCTTCATCATGCATTCTACAGTGAAAAGCGCATTGAAAGAATAATCGATGGGATCTGAAACTGCGTTAATTGTTTCATTATCTGGTAAATAGGTGTCTATCGCAAGTTTCATAGAACTAGCCACTATTACAAAAAGGATGAAATTCTCGAAATATGGAGAATGAACCGTTATATAACAAAATCTTCGGAGAGAATGGGTTTTGGGAAAGAGAAAAACCGAATTTTGACATGAAACACCTTGAAATAAGGTTTTATGTTGTTTTTTTATGGTTTTGGTCAATAATTCGCTTTCCAAATCCTCGATTTCCATATTTTGGATCCTTAATTCCTGTTCTTTATCTTCTTCTTCTTTCTTTTTGTTTTCAAGTTCCTTGAGTTCATATTCCTCGAAATCCTCATATTTCCCTTTGTTTTTCTCTTCCCATTCATCTGCGAAGGCCTCAAGCAAAATAGCCAAAATCAGGTTTAAAAAGACATAATTTCCCATGAAAATCCATGAAATCAAAAAAAGACAAGTGATCGAGGCTCCAACATTGGAATTCAATGTGACAGTAAGTATATCATTCCAATTTTCAACAGTCATCAATTGAAAAACAGCTGCGAAAGCGTTTTGGAAAGTATCGAAATTTTGTCTAATATTCGTATAACCGTTATTCAAATTGCCGCTATAGATTTCAATACCGATCAATGAATAAATCACAATGAACAATAATAATAAACAACCGATATATATCAAAGAATCAATACATCGTCCAATAACGTTCATAATGACTTTCATGAATTCTAAAGATCTTAATAATCTAGTGACTCTCAAAACTCTGAATGTTCTAAAGATTCGAACTGTTCGAAAAGCACTAAGACCTTTAGATCCTGATAAAGCCCATAATTCGACCTGCGAAATCGTGACCACTGAACCATCGAAGATATTCATTTTATCAGCAACATAACGTCGAGGAGTATCTGCGACTATTTTGAAGACCATTTCCACTGTGAAAATCATCGTCAAATATAAATTGAAAGAATCGAACATCGCGAGGGTTGTCGCATCATAAAACAAACCATCCATGGCTAATATCACTGTGTTAATTATCACAGCCAAAAGCATCGTATGATCGAAAAGCTTGGAATTCACAAGACGTCTAAGGTATTTTTGTCCCATTTTCAATTTGCCTTTGAAACCTACTAACCAAACTTCTTTATCAAAGGAAATAGTGCTGATCGCATGAATTACACGATTCACTCTCTTTTGGAATTTCTCGATCTTATGAAGACTCAAAGGCTCGTTATTATTAGCGATCAAACCTCTTTGATAATAGAAGGTCTGAAGATCGAGGGCATCTTCACCAGACCATCTCAAATTCGCCTTCAATTTCACATGAAAATCACGTTTTATTCCATTTTCGAAATCCTCCAACCAAATATTCTTATAAAGTTCTTCTTCTTGGAATTCCTTCTCTTGATCCTTGATTTGGCCTTTATCATATAATTTCTCCTTACAATATTCCTTCAAATTCTCGAAATCGTATACCAATTTCACTAAAGGTTTCTTCTTCTTCTTTTTTAAGGTTTTGTTTTTTACTGAAAAATTCATGCTTTGATTCGTTAAATTTGTCTTCGAATTTGGAGTACATATACTTGTGCCTTTACTTCTAGAATTCCTTTCTCCATATACAGCATTTCTTTGCTTCAAGAGGACCGCCATGAGACTTCTATGCAAATTCAATGGCAAACGTCGATAATTCTTCGAAATTCTCAGAATCTTCTTGATAATATCCTCATTTGTCAAGGTTTGGAAATCAATCGAATCGTGTCTATGTTTTTCTATATCTCTCAACATTTTCCGTTCATCTTTTTTCCTTTGTTTTTCGAATTTCTTCATATTGATTAATTTCGGTAGATAAAGAACCGGCATTTTTGCCTTGGATCTTATATTCTTTTCGAATTCTTCTTCCTTTCTTTTTTGAAGATTTTCAATTCTCGAAGCCCAAACATCATCAATGCTATTGGATTGATAATCTTTGCCTGTGATCATCAATTTATAATTCAAAATGTTGAATTTCTTTTGGATCAAAAGGCGTTTCGTTTTTTCGAGGTCTTCCTTTTTCTTCTTTTCTGTGGGTTTCTTTTTAAAGGTCAGACTTCTTTTCAAAAAGCTCCATTTCTTATCTTTTTCTATCATATTCTTTGAATCTATGTGAGTCCTAGTTGAAATCTGTTCACTATTGCTTAAACTTCATTTCATGTATAGTTATACATGGCTCATATAAAAATTCATGTATAGCTATACATGGCCAAATTTATTAGGCTTCAAGCCATAATTCTTAGCCTGGCCATTTTCGAGATCAGTTTCATCCACATTATTATTTTCAGGGTCCGTTTGAGTAAAAGCGACCATAGGCAATAATTGTCGCATCATCTTCTTTTCCTTGATTTTTTTCCTGAGTTTCGAATCCTTTTCATTGATTACTTCGTTATTAAGCAAAGTGTTTGGATCAGAACTTTGAACTTTCTTGGATAAATTCAAATCTTTGATTAAAAAGTCAGGGTTTTCATTGATTTGAGGCTCTTCTTCATTTTTGGCTTCGTTATTATTTCCTTCAAGGTCGTTTTTCAAATCAAGACTCATTTCTTGTTCCAAGGCTTTTCCAATAACATCTTCTTTATCCTTTTCTTTTTTTTTCAAAATGGCTTGAGAAAACACCTTCTGAAGCTTCAAATTATTGAGGAATTTATTGGTTGAGGCGTTATCTATTATCTCATTATTTCCGTTTTTGACTATTTCCTGCTTATTATCATCATCATCAGGCAAAATATCGTTATTTTCCTCACTATTTTCAGTATTCAATTTATTAGTAGTCGGATGAAGGATATTCTGATTTCTTAAAAAAGGACTATTTCCATCTGGCCTGATTTCTAATGGGATTATCACCAAACTTTTTTTTTTCTCAGGTTTTTCAAAACCCCCAATATTGAAATCAGAATCATTCAATATAGTGCTAGACAAATTCGAGCCATCTGCCTCCCCCCCTGAAAAACTTGATAATTTTGAGATTTTCCTAGAAAATCTCTTAGAAGATTTCCTCTTTAGAAGAATCGGCTTATTAGCAAGATCCACATTTATCGAAGACTTCCTTTTTTCTTTCAATTTCGCTTGGAAATCATGAGGAGATATTTGCAAAGAGGCTCTTTTTGGAGTTTTCTTTAAGGAATTCGAAAATTCAGAGATTTCATCAGTTTTTTTGCGATAAAGCGTTTGTTTCAATTCGACGGATTTCAGACTTTGTCTTTTCTCATCAGTTTTCTTGAGTTTATGCAAAGAATCGATCCGATTTTCAGTATTTACCTTCTTAATAAGCTTTGTGGCACTATCCACATTTTCATCAATACTTATTCTAGGAGATTCATAGGGATCTCGTTCTTTTTTGAAAATCTTGGGTTTTCTCAATAAATTCGAAATATTATAATGATCATATTTGATTTCTTTGAAATTCACAGCCTTTTTCGAGGATTCCTGCAAAAATTGTTCGGCTTCATTCAAATTTATCAATTGCATGATCTCTTCATCGTTTTTCTCAATCATACTTTGTCTATTTCTCTCTAAAAGCTTGGTTTTTCTAGGTCCGTTCTTCTTTTCCTTGGCCATTCCTTGACTATTTTCAGGACTTTTCGTCACATTAACTCCCTGAATACCCATAAATTTCAATTTCTTGTCATTATGGACGATTTTCTGAGTAAAATGTCCGTTTTTCTTATTGATTTTGGTTTTCGGCAGGTATTTCAAATTGGTTTTTTTCTTATGGAATTTCTTATAATTGGAGCCTTCTAGTTCTTGATCTCTCATTTTCTTGAAGCTTTCTTCTTCATCAAGTCTTTCCTGTTCTTCCCGGATCCTTTCTTTCAATTCAAAAAGGTCATCCCAACGAATTTCATCTTTTTCTTTCTTAAAGACCTCTTCATTTGCCCCATAATTTTTCGCAATGCCCAATTTCCTTAAGGTTCGTTTATGATGAGATTTCTCACAAAGTTTCAAATTACGGACATCAATAACAGAAGGACCTTTGATCTTTTCATCTTCTTCATCTTCTTCGATGATAACGATTCCTTGGGCTTTATTTTCCTTTTCTCTTTTGTTCTTATCTTGAGCTTCTTCGAATTTTATGCAAATGACAGCCAAAGTAATGTTCACAAGGAAATAAGCTCCGACCCAAGCCAAGATGATGAAGAAAATAAGGCAATAAATGCTGAATGATCGTACCACATAATACATTATTCCAGTCCATCCTTCCAGCGTGATCGATTGGAAAATCATCAAATAAGAATAAAAGATTGTGTCGAAATTGATTTGATCGAAATTAGGGTTCGAAGCCAATTTTCCACATTGATAATCCGCAGGACAATCGATATATCCACACATCACTCCTGAGATCAAAGGGTCTTGAAATTCAGGATCTTGAGCGAGAAGCAGACCAGTATATTGATTGAAACAACGTTTCTTTAGAAGTCCTGAAAAAAGCTGTAGACCTGCAATAGCGAAAATCAATAGAAAAAACATATTCACCATCACCGAACTCATGATCAAAGGCATAGCACTGAATAAAGTGACCAAAATAGTCTTTAAAGCCTTGATCTTGGAAATTGATCGCAAAGGACGTAACACTCTCAAAGATCTCAAAGCTGAAAGGTTAATTGAAGAACTCTTGATAGCATAAGGAATATAGCCTGTGGAAATGATCGTGAAATCTAGGAGATTCCAATAATCTCGGAGATAGGAACCCTCTTTCAAGACGAAACCCAAGGCCATGATCTTGAAACCCATTTCCACCGTATAAATGATCAAGAACATCAAATCAAAGGTTGATGCTAAAGAACTGGTGGAATTTGGATCATACATCATCATTCCTGTGTTCCAAATGATGATCATAAGACTTCCAGCTTCAAATGGCTTGGATTTGACGATCAATAAACATATATAACTGATAACACTAAAGAAAAAGAAGAGTTAAAATGACTTAAATTCAAGAAAAATCAATAAAATGATTTACCATCTCACAAAATTGATCTTTTTCCTCAGTTCCAAAAAAGGGTATCGATCACTATACATTTCATTCATTTCGAATGGATTTTTCTTCTGAGTGAACAATGAATAAAAGGGCTCGACATTCGACACTCGAGCCAATTCCTTCTCATACATCAGGGCAGAATCCATCAATTTGAATTTCTTATCATGATTCTCATTATCTTCCTCTGAATCAATATTATTCAGATAAACATAATCTTCTTCTTCAGCCTGGATCATATGTTGCACTTTGTCATACATTTCTTTCTTTTCAACCAATGTTTGTATTTTATTGGAATTATCCAACAGGATCTCCTTATCAAATTGATCAATGTCATATTTGTCATCATCCTCAGGCACTATCTCAAGTTGTTGATCCGCTGTTGGGTTAAATTGTGGATAGATCTTATTCGAAGTATGGGTTGTCATGCTATGAGAATTGCCTCTGTTCTTCGAAATTCTTTCTTCTTTGTCAGTTAAAGCTGCAGGTGTCTTTGTAAAGAAATTGGTGAATTTCTTCAGGTAAAATTTCGTTCTGGGCATTTCTTCAGCTTTATTTTTGTTCGGGTCCTCTTTTTTCTCCTTCTCTGTTTCGGACAGACTTTTGGCTCTTTTGAAGGGTTTTATATCTAATATGTTGATTTTCTTTGGGACCTTCATTGTGTTCCATTCTGGGTATTTTGGTTTGTGGATGGTGGAGTTCGAAGGCGGATCCAATGTTGTGAGGTTTTCAACGGCAGCTAGAGCAAAAAAGGTGTTTTATTAAGAGAATTTAAATTAAAACGTTTGGAGTTCAATGTGGATATTTGATTTCTGGGGGAAGGAAGAGTCCCAGTAATCTTAGTGTAAACAGGTTCCACAGGAAGTATTTTATTGAATTGTGGCTCCTTGTGTGTGGTCATTGGTAAAGATCTAGTGAAAATAGTAGTTTGATGAGAGTTTTAATGAGGAGTTTCGGGGGTTTTAAGAAAAATGAATAAAATTAATAATTTCTTAGATTTTAATTTGCTCCATTAATCAAATCGATCATTTTGCGTTATACAAAATTTAATTAATTTATTTATGAGATTGCTTAATTATTATCCCAATTTTTTATAAGGCTTTCCTCTTATTTGCGGTGTTCATATAAGGACGTAAAACCCATTCTTTACTAGCTTCTGGCTGATTAAGAGCCCCGAGGCTTATTTGATAAGGCTTTAGATCAAATCTAGGCCCGATTTCATTCAAATCCACTGTTCTAAAGTCTTTTTTATCATAAACATGATGCCTAAGAAAACATATTATATAAATACCTCCTAATACCAAAAAAATCCATTTCCATAATAAATTTATTTAGTTTTTATTAAGTAACCTGAAGGAAATCAAATCTCCTTCATTGGCGAAAGTTATCACTCTTTTGGAATCATCTTTCGGTCTGGGAAACATATATTTGAGCACATTACTGATCCTATCGCCTAATTTCGTCGTGAACCCTTGAAAGACCAAATGTGGATAAGCTTCACTCATCGTATCTGGTTTTTCTTTCAAATCATGTCTCAAAACTGTGTTTTTTATCCCAAAATATACAGTTGGGCCCAATGGAAGATGAGAAATGATCATTCCATCAGGTTCTCCTCTATGTTCATGTAGAAGGATCAGATCTGTGAAGGATTTGCTTTGTGAAATTTCAACGAGATCCTTCAAAACATAAGATCCTCTGTTGATTCGGATGCTATTGGGAAGAATCAAGGTCATTTCCTATAGAAATGATATGAAGGGGTCTTTGAAAGAAACTTCCAATAAAAAAACAACTTTTAAGAAATTTATCAATCTCGAAGAGGAGTTTCGTGATGTCGTTAAAAGAAGCTTGGGCTCACGCAAATAAAGTTGATTATATTCATCATCGAAATGAGTTCTGGGGACTTTATTAAAAAAACAGAGGATTATTTTGAATTAATAAATAAAAAAGACTTATTGTGTTCTCATCATCAAGAACTAATTGCTTTTTCAAGGCCTCTTGCTCCTGATAAAGCTCAGTAGGCATTTGTTTTTTTGCTATGAAATATTAAGATTTTGTAAGTCAGAAAAATGGAAAAAGAGGAAATTAAGGGGTAATTATACAGAGAAGAGCATTTTTTATCTTCAGTTTCTTGTCGAATTTGTCCGAAAGACCCTTTTCCTGCTCTTTATGGAAAAGATACTCTCTTCTCATGCGGATGTTTTTTCTTAACATCGCGAATTTATTTGTTAATTTAAGGATTTTATTATTAATAAAGAACAATATTTTGGAAAATTACAATAAAATTAGTTCGCAAATTAAAATTTGGCAAAAATAAATGATTCTATAAATTCTTGTCATTTTTTAAATTTAAAATAAAAATTTAAATGATCAAATTATTAGCAAAAAATAAAAAAAAAAAACTTTTAAAAAATTTCATAATTTTTGTTGTTTTATTTTATTTTCAAATTAGTGAACATTGTTTTTCAAATTTTTTTCCCTTCTTCAACAAATTCTTTTTGTCTGTCACCGTATTTTAGAAATCTCCATTTCGGATAAAAATATTTAATCTCTTTCTTGTAATATCTGACATTATCCATCATGATGTACACAAATATTGGGTATTTAATCAAGTCCTTAGTTGGCCTATTATAAAAAATAGAACGAATACATGAAATGTAAAAATTAATCGAAATTATTAATAAAGCATCAATGGTCTCCAATATCAACCCAAAGAAAGAATTTAGAGATTTTTGGAAAGAAATTTCAGTTTCAATTGCAACTTTTCTATTTTCTTCA
>Ga0302140_10008443_pt1 | contig 12807 bp, 11 predicted proteins | sample I_Bog_E1_1_FD_202095 | JGI IMG/M metagenome (GOLD analysis project Ga0302140, IMG submission 202095) | Peat permafrost microbial communities from Stordalen Mire near Abisko, Sweden - I_Bog_E1_1 | ecosystem: Environmental > Terrestrial > Soil > Wetlands > Peat | place: Sweden: Abisko, Stordalen...
CAGAATCTGCTTGCGAATCTCCGGCACGCACTTCGGACAAAGCGAGTCCGTCGTCCGAGGCCAACCCAGCGGCGGCTTTTCCTTCTGCCAGCTCTTCTGCAGCGGCTTGTCGCTCCACTTGGGAATGAATCCAGCGTTCGGGCTAATCCGGTTCAACCGGTCGTATACAACCCACGCGCCCTTCGCGGCATAAACTGCGACCTTCTCGGCGTACTTAATAGCTTTTGCCATTAGTTGCTCTCTCCTCAAGTAGAAAATAGTTGCTGGTCTAGCTCGTGCTCAAATGTCGTGCTCAAATTTCTTATACGGCTCAAATCGTTGAATTTCCAGCGGAAACCCAGAGCCTGAAAACGCAATATCAGGTTAACCGCCCTCCCCGGTCAACCCAATCCCCATGCAGCGAACGGCGTAATCCCACCCTGAACGGTCAATAAGGACCACCGAACGGATAACCCAAACAGCCTCAGCAGCGGGTGCCCCATATCCCTCGCCCTTGGGGACGTGGGATTGGAAGGTACCAACTGACGCATTCGTGTCTTTGCTTTGAAAGGGCACGATTTTAATCGTGCCATAAGGTCCGGGAAATGAGCATCGGCTTCAGCCGCCGAGGGATGTCTCCCTCAAAATCCCGGGTGCCCATGTCCCTCGCCCTTGGGGACGTAGGATTGCAGGTCGCCAGCCAACGCTTTCGCCAGGCGCCCCCGGTTCCTCGCCTTTGGGGGCCGGGGATTGCAAGACTCACTCCCACAACCGCCGTCGCCTCAATTCACCGTAAGCGTAAGCGTCGCCGTTTGCTGCAGCCCCCACGCCGCCCCAGTCACCGTCACGGTAGAAGTCACCGGCTTCCTCCCGCCCCCACCACCGCACCCACCCATCAGCCCCAAACCACCCAGGCCCACCGCCAGCACCACCAGCATCAGCAACCGCCGCCGCTTCCTCAATCCAAAGCAGAAAACAACCACCGCCACCGCCGCCCCCGGAAAGAGTGGCCCCGAGTTCCGCCGCATCTCAGCGGTAGTTGAATACGTCGTCACGGTTAACGTCGAGTAGGAAACACCCGCCGGCGTCGGATTTGTCAACGTCGAGAAGCTGCAAGTGGCCCACAACGGCAGCCCCGAGCAGGCAAACGACACAATCCCAGGAAACCCACCCTCATCCTGTACCTTGATCTGCGACGTCCCACTCGCCCCCGCCGTCACCGTCATCGACGCCGGATCAATCGACAGATTAAAGCTCTGCGGAATCGTATAAGTCGCCGTAGCCACCGCGCTCGTCGAGTACCCGCTCGCCGTAGCAATCGCCTCAATCGTCCCGGTAGCCATCACCTGAATCGGCCCGCTATACACCGTCGAACTCGCAGTCGGCATGGTCCCGTCCGTCGTGTAATAAATGGTCGCCCCAGCCGAGCCGTCCGTAATCGTCACCGATTGGTTCGTAGCGTAAGTCCCCCCCGTCACGCTAAACGCGGGCGTAGCCGCCTGTTGCGCGGTGACATAGGCCGCCGAAGCAACGCCACTGTTGGGGTAGCCAGGGGCCGTAGCTATGGCCTGGATCGTCTCGGAGGACGAGATTGTGACAGGTCCCTTATAGAGGATCGAGCCCGTCGTCGGTGTCGTTCCATCGGTTGTGTAATAGAAGCTCGCGTTTGCCATCCCATTGGAAATTGTCACTGACGACCCGGGAGCATAGATTCCAGACGCAATGCTGAATACCGGCGTCGCCGCGGGCGGCAGCGTGGTAGCGGACGGCTGATACTGCCAAAGATCATTGAGGTAGCCTTCTACACCGTAGAAGTCTATGGCCTCACCCCCAAAAAGCCAAATACTTCCTCCGCCATCAGTCCAGCTCGCCGCATCTATTCGGCTTCCAGGGACGTTACCGGCGGCAGGCGTGCCCAATATGCCGTATACATTGGACTGGCTGCCGACGGGACTTCCACCCATCCAGGTCCATTCGTTCGTGGAAGGATTGAAATCCCAAAGATCGTTGGGAAAGCTGTACAAATTTCCGTCAGCGTCAAGGCCCCAGCCCCCAAAAAGCCAGAGATTGCCACTCCCGTCGGTCCAACTTGAGGCCCCGTAGCGCCCTCCAGGGGTGTTTCCTGCGGCCGGCATTCCTAACGTGCCGTATACCCCGGGCTGGCCAGCAAAGGGACTGCTGACGGAAGAATGAATGGGCGCGTTGCTTCCTGCCATCCATGCCCATTCACTCGTGGATGGATTAAACTCCCAAAGGTCGTTCAAATAGACAGAAACAGTCTCTTCGTTGCGACCAACCACTGTCTGAAACAGGTAGTATCCCCCAAAGAGCCAGAAATTGCCGTCGCTGTCAGTCCAGCTCACCGGTAAAGAGCGCTGTGGAGGGATGTTTCCCGCCGCCGGAACTCCCAGCGTACCGTATACCCCATATTGGCCACAGGCGGGATTTCCTTGCGGGCATAAGGCTGGGTTGTTTCCACCCATCCACGCCCATTCGTTCGAAGACGGATAGAACTCCCAGAAGCCGTTGCCAAAAAGCCACAGATTGCCGCTGTGATCGGTCCAGCTCGCGGCGTTGGATTGTGGTCCGGGGTAGTTCCCGGGCGCAGGGATTCCCAAATTACCGTAGACCGCCCCGGGTTCGCTAAACGAGTTAATTGTGCTGCTTCCGCCCATCCAGGTCCATTCGTTTGTGGAAGGATTGAATTCCCAAAGGTCGTCGAGGTCGACAGAACTATCCGCTGAATCGCGGCCCCAGCCACCTAAGAGCCAGAAATTGCCGTTGTTATCGGTCCAATTCACAGCGCCCCCACGACCTCCCGGGATGTTCCCGCCGCCCGGAATGCCCAGCGTGCCGTACACTCCAGGCTGGCTGCATTCGCCGCCGGGGTTATCGAGGCAGCTAACAGGCACCGTGCTGCTCCCACCCATCCAAGTCCATTGGCTAGTGGCAGGATCGAACTTCCAGAGGTCATTGAGAACGCCGAGGTTGCCGCTGGCATCGGATCCGTCGCCCCCAAAAAGCCAAAGATCGCCGCTGCGATCTGTCCAGGTTGAAGTGGAATCGCGCGTTCCGGGAATGTTGCCGGCAGCAGGGGTTCCCAGGGTGCCGTATACCCCGGGCAGCCCACAGAAAACCGAATTCGGCTGGCATGTGAATGTGCCACCTCCGCCCATCCACGTCCATTCATTAGGTGCAGTCGTCTGCGCCCCAGCCGGCAACCCAAACCCGACAAACGCAAATGAACAACCCAACAGGGCATACAAGGCCGAAACAAGCGTTCTCATCCGCATAGGAATCCCCCAGGCACCAATTCGCCTGAAAGCATACTCCTGTTTGGAAATCCTGTATGTGATAAGCCACGGGGTAGGCTCGGCATCGTGCCCAGGTCGAGGTTCCCACGGACGCAGGCCGCCAGCAACACCCCCCCGCAGCGGAGATTAGGACTTTCGGACCATGGAACATATGCGCATATCCGCCCCCGCACACGCGCAATTGCACAGCAAACAAAATCAGAATAAAGCAAGCATTATCAATAAGTTAACCAGCTATCCCGTGCAGAATCAGCGCGTTTTTGAAATATTCGGCTAAATCTCTGCAACCCACTTGCTCGATTAATGAAACTCTCTGCAACCGAAACATCTCAAAAAGGCTGCCCGCAAGGTACGTGTCTCAACGACTCGCAACCACAGGTTCAACCCTTCCGCATGTTTTGTAACCACTCGAGCCACCTTTTAGGCTATGTAGCGCACCCCTATAAGCAGCCATTTGATCTCTGAACTTAGAACTCTGACACCGACCACTGACCACTAATCACTAATCACTGACCACTGTCTTTGACGTTCGCCACTTGGTCAATAATGTGCTGAATCACCACCACCTGCACATGAATATGCCGCGCCACATCCGGCACAAACTCAGTGATAAAGTTCGAGATCGGCGCAGTCGCCAGCCCCGTCGCATACCGCTCCGCGCTCGCCGGCAAGTTCGTCTCCCGCTCCGGTATGTAGAGGTTCCCAATCTCGTCGTCGATCGCAAACCCCACTAAATCCGCATAGTTCAGCATTCCCCGCCCGTTGTCGCCCTGCGTCCACGCCACCTGGTACACCGCATGCGCAATCCGCTTTTTAATCCTCGCTGTCGGCATCCGATGGTAATGCGGGTCCTGGTGCATGACGGACGGAATCAGAAACGTCCCAAAGAATTCTCCCGTCAGGTCCTGCGTATAACTCACCCCCACATACCGCGCAAAACCCCACATCCCCGGCCCATAATCCGAGTGCGCATCCGACCCCACCGCAATCGCCGAACTGCCCAGAATCGTAATCCCGTTGAACGGGTCAATCACGTCCCGCACCGCCAGCCACCCCTTCTCTTTAGGAGTCATTGGCTTCACTTGCGGCCCGTCCAGAAACCGCGCATACCAGTTGATCAACGGCATCTTGATATTTTTGATGATCGGCAGCTCGTGCATCAGCGACGTATACGAAGCGCAAGGAACCTCTTCCGAGTTCACTTCGGGATGAGTCTCTGCCACCGGTGCCGGCAGTCCCTCTGCCTCGGCAATCATCTCCGCGGCTCGCACTCCCAGCGCATGTCCTGCATTTCTTATCCGGCAGGGATCGGCCACAGTCTTTGCCGCCTGTGTGGTGCTCTGCGCCTCAGGAGCCTCAGGCAGCGAAGCCCCTCGATCAGCGGCCGCGTTGGCCCAAGCCCGTGCACCCGCAAGGCTCAGCAGCAACACAAGCATCGCGGAGCAGCGGGGAATTGCCGACTGCAACCGCACGTTTTTGCCTACACTGCCATAGCCCATGCCATTTGCCAATTTCTTCTCGAGTCCCCCGCCGCAGGCACACAACCGCCTCGGTCGCCCCTAAGAATCTCTGACGCCATTTTTCGGAAAAAGGTCACCTAACATCGCGAATCAATCCGCTTCAGCAGAAGGAAAGTGGCGCTACGCAAGGCTCTCAACGAACAATTTCAGAGGACATTGCGTATTGACCATTGCGGCACCTTCCATTCTTCCGAGATTGACGGGCCGCATCCAGCACCGCAGACTGAAAGCAGGTCGGCGAATTCAGGCTTTAAGCCGGAGGTAGTTTCATGAGCAGTTATCCTCCCCCAGGTCCAGGCAGAGGCCCCGGGCACCGTATTGAAGAATGCATCGAACTCATCGAGATGGAACTCCGCCACGCAGCGGCGTACGTCAACGATAACGTCATTCCGCAGGTGCGCACCGAGTCCATCTCCGCCTTGCGCAGTGCGGCGGACGCGATGCGAAAATTCGCTGACCGCCTTGACCATCAGACCCCGCCCCCGCCTCCGCCTCCCCAGGCGCCGCGCACTTAATGGTGAACCCGCACGCATCCCGCTGCGCCCCACACGCTGGCGCTCTCGCCGCATCCGCGCTGGCGCTCCTCTTTGCCGTGGGTTGCGGACATCGCAGCACTGTGAGCCAGTACCCCGCGTCGCAAACCGCGCCTCCATCGGCACAGGCCACACCTCCTGCGCGTATTGCTCCCACGCCGGTGCCTCCCGGCGGAGTCAACGCCGCTGATCTCGACTTCGTCAGAACCCACCGGCCCATCCAAAGCGAAGAGGGGCTTGCCACCTGGTACACCGCGCCGTACAAAGGCCGTAAAGCCGCCAATGGCGAAGTCTTCAGTGACCACGCTCTCACCGCCGCCCACCGCACTCTTCCCATGGGCTCGCTCATCGTTGTCACCAACCTCAAAACCCGCCAGTCCAGCGCCATGCGCATCACTGATCGCGGCCCCTTTGTCGATGGCAGAATTCTCGATCTCACCGTCACGTCGGCTAAAGCAACCGGCATCTATCAGGCAGGAACCGCCCGCGTCCGTCTCGATGTCTACCGCACCCCCAAACCCATCGAAACTGGCGGTCGCTGGTGCGTGCAGATCGGCGCCTTCCACAGCGAGCACAAGGCTAAAAAGCTCAAGGCCCAGCTCCTGCGCAAGTACCCCAATTCCACGGTGATCGAATTTCCTGGCCAGGACAGCTACTGGGTACGCATCCGCCCCCAGGGCGACAACCGTGAAGAGGCTGAATCCATCGCCCACCATCTCCGGCCCGGCGAATCCGAAGCCGAAGCCTTTCTTACCCGTCTCGACTAGCCGTTCATCCATGCGCGAATACACCTATCCCGCGCCGGTACGTTAACATTCTCAATAACATTTGCTTTTTCTATGGGCTGTTACGCCTGCGTGGCAATTCCCCCGAGCGCCGTTCGTGCGGCGCATCGATCTCGCGTAGCGCTCGTATAGCCGAAAGTGAGTGGGAGGACAGGATGCGATCGAAGGAACCGGAAATTGTCATCAACTATCTAGCCATCGTCGGCGCGGCAGTCGCCTGCTTTATCGTGGAAATCGTTTGGTTTGGCTACTTCATGCGGCCCTGGCTCAGTGGGCTCGGTGAGTGTTCCGGATGGTATTCCCCGAAACAGCACATCAATCCCGCCCTCCAGTTTGGCGTTGCATTTGTGTCACAGCTCGTCATTGCCACCGGCGTTTCCTTCGTCACCCAGCTCACGGGCGGCCAGACAGCTCGGCGTGGCATAATGACCGCGGCCTGCCTGTGGTTCGCATTTGTCCTCACCACTTGGGCCACTGAATATTCGTTCGAGCTTCGTCCCTTCAGCCAACTCACCATCAACGGCGGCTTCTGGCTCCTCGGCATGCTCGCCATGGGCGCAATCGTCGGCGCCTGGAAGCACTAGATAGCCGCGAAAAACTCCGCATGGTTTCTGGCGATACGGCGGGATGTAACAAAGCCAGTGCGAGCGTCCCGCGAGCGTCTGCCGCACCGCAGGTGCCGTCTGTCGCAGTGCAAGTGCTAGGTGGCTAGTCCGGTGCCGGATAGAACGGCAGCTTATCGTTCTTTTCGTTGGCCCGCTTCACCGTCACATCGCTCAGCAGCAGCGCCGGAGCCAGCACCGTCACCGGCACGTCCCCAAAATAATTGGACACATACAGATCCTTCCCGGCCGCCTCCACGCTTGAGCGGAGGGCGCGCTGATCCACTTCGTCCAGCGCGGCACCGCGCACCAGTTCGCGCTTTCCGTCGGGGCTCACGCGGTACAGCAAGCGCGGCGTCATCTCCCCGCCCAAAGTCTGGACGAAGTAAACATTCTTCAGCCCCCGGTCCTTCGCCATATCCATCAGCTTCTTGTTCAGTTCCTCGTCCGTCACGCCGTCTTTCGCCGATATCTCCAGCACGCCAAGCGCCGGCCGCGCCGCGCCCGTAATCCCCGCTCGCCCGTGTCCATTCGACTGCGGAAAGTCGCGCACCGGCTCCCGCCCCAGCAGGTAGCTCTCCAGTTTCCCGTCCGTAATCAGATTCACCGCCTGCGCCGGTACGCCCTCGTCGTCCACCGCGTATGCGCCCACCAATCCCTTGCCGGCATAGCTTTTCAAGCCGGGATCATCCACCACGTCAAGAAAATCCGGCAGCACCCGCGCATGGTAGCTCGACGCAAACGCCCCATTGGTGCGCGCCTCCGTGCCCAGCTTGGGCCGCGTTGCCACCAGGCCTCCGGCCAGCAACTCATGCAGCGTATCCGTCCCGGCATCCGCGCTCAGCAGGATAGGCCCGTGATATTCCTCCTCCACCAGCGGCGCTTTGCGCAAATCGCTCAGCGAAGAAATCTCTTCCACCGCATGATGCTCAAACGCCTCTTGCGAATCCAGGTCCTTCAGCGACGCGCCACTCGACGCAAACGACCGGTCCAGCCTCATCCCGTCCGCCGCCTGCGTGCCCGCGGCAAAACTCTCCTGGAACTCAGCCGCCGTCTTGCGTACGATCGTTCCCTCGCTGGTCACCAGCCAGGTATTCGTCACACGCGCATGAAACTCCGCCATTGAGTACTCAACCTCGTGTTGGCTCGCGCTCACGGTCGAGTCCGTCCGGTACAGTCCGCTGGCCTTTGCAATCCGATCCGCCCACGCCGCATCGTCCACTGCCAGCTTCCCAAGCTCCCCAAGCGACACAACTGCCTTCTCCTGGCTGAAGTCGTCGGCCTGTGGAGGCGTCTGCACCTGCTTCAATGCCGCCTGCTTCTGCGCATACGCAGCCAACGCAGACTTGTAAGCCGTATCCGTGGCCGCCCACAGCGCGGACCTTACCGAGACAGGATCCTCGTCCAGCGCCGCCAACTGCAGCGATCCATCCCCGCGCCCACCTGAGCTGTCGGTCTTATAGTCACCCACGCGCACAGTAACCCGTGCTACGCGCTGGTGGCTCCGTCCAGCGCCTTCGCTCGCGCCAAACTCCGCCTTGGTCTGGAAGTCATCCACATCCTCAATCCGGTATTGGATAAAGAACGGCTTGGCGAACCCCGGCAACTGCAATTGGCTCATGCTCCGGTCCATCTCGGTCAGCATGGCCTTCAGCAGCGGATCCTTCTCCGCATCCGCGCGCGTCTGCTGGGCGGATGCACCGGGAATGCTGACGCAAAGAAAAGCGGCGAGCGCTCCTAATCTGGAAAATATTGCGACGGATCGAATGATCTTCATTATATTCCTGTTCTCTTTTGATCGACCTGCATAAATCTGGACAGATTAGTCGTCAACGGTATCGAACTGACGATTCCTCGAATCCGATGCTTCCAGCATTCGATTCTCGATCCAGGTAATCCATTACGCCTTCGATGTCCGCCGAAGCGGGAAGGCTAACTGCGATAAGCGGGGAACCTTCCATCTTTTCGATCATGCCGCCAAAGGACTGCAGCGTGGGGACTAACATCGGCGCGATTTCCGACTTACGTGCGAAAACTCTCACTGTAGTATTTCGAGACAGCTTCGCGACTTTTTTGAACCACCGCTCTCCATCCCTGATCTCAGTTGAAATTTCGTCGCCCATGCTGACGTCGCGCGCGTAGAAAGGAATGTTGTCGATGATAAATTTATCTCCACCTGCCGAAGTGCACCATATTTCCTCGAGGCTTACGGATGGATATCCATTTTCGTCTGGTTCGACGAGAAATAGGATTGCAACCGGATCCTTCGAGGTTTGGTCGTTAATCATCCGATTCTCCTACGGGAAAACCCGGCTTCCAAAGCGGCTCCGCACGCTATCGCAACCCAATAGGCAGCAATATCCCATCCAGAAAACACCTGCCCCAGCATCAACTTCCCAGCCTGCGTAAGCCGAAAAGCATCCATCCCCGGCGAACGGTAAAGCTTGAAGAACTCAACCGCCGTCGCCAAAATTCCCGACATCAACGCAACCCGCACCAACGGCCACTGCGGAATCAGAGCAGAAAAGATCCAGAAGATCATTACCGCCCAAAGCATCGACCCGCCATACTTCACCACAACCCACGGCATTCCAACGTGAACAAACCGAATAACCAATCCCAATGCAACGGTCGCCAGCCCAAAGGCTATTGAACGCAGCCGTCGTCGATCCAAATCCCGCATGGAGCCATTCCTACGAACAACGTGTTCCGTCTCAACGCCCGAAAAACAGAAGCAGATTCTTCGACTCACCACCCCCGAACTGAACAACGTTCGGGGCCCCGTTCGCTCAGAATGACAGCCTCTGTTTCGGTGCGAGCGTTAGAGGCGGACACTAACCACTATTCACTAACCACTGCTTTACCGCGGTATCGCCAATATCGGCGGCCGCGCCGTCCCCTGCGTCTGCTTCTGCGTCTCCATCTCGCTCAACAACATCGCCGGAGCAACCGCGCTCACCGGCACCGTTCCCGACTCCGCGCCGCATTCGCCATTGAACACTTCGCTCTTATCGCCCGTCGCCATAATCCGCTTCATCGCCGCCAGCGGCGTGCCCACAATGCTCACGCCCCGCACCAGCTCATCCGGCCGCCCATCCACATACACCCGCCAAACCACCAGCGGAACCACGCTGAAAGCCTGCGGCGAGCTGCGCGTCGTCACAGCAAATCCTGAAGAAATGTCCTCGAAGTAAAGTCCGTACGGCTTGCCCTGCTTCTTCGCCTCGTCAATCAGCTCCTTGCGCAACTCCGTCTCCGGCACCGTCTTGGTAGAAGTCACAATCAGGTTGCCCTGCCGCCCCGTAGGCATCCGCCCAGTCTGCGCACGCCCGTGCCCATTCGAGTCGTCAAAATTCGCAATCGGCAGCCGCGACATCAAAAACGTCTTCAGCACCCCATCGTCAATCAGGCTCACCCGCTGCGCCTTCTGTCCCTCATCGTCGTACTCGTAGCTGCCGCTCAGCCACGTCTTGCCAAACGTCGTCACCGTTGGGTCGTCCGCCACAGAAAGGAACGTCGGCAGCACATCCTTGCCCACTTCCTTGGTAAACGTCTGTCCCTCTTCATCGCCGCGTTGCCGCTGCCCCTCAAGCCTGTGCCCCAGCACCTCGTGGAAGAACACCGCGGCCGCCCGCCCGCTCAAAATCACCGGCCCATCAAACGGCGTGGTCACCGGCGCTTTGCGCAGCGCCTCAAGGCTCTTGCCCAGTTCGCGAATCGCCGCTTCCATCTCCGCCTGCGCCGGCAATCCCTTCACCGTCTCGGCTTCAAACGTCTGCGCTCGAAACAAGTCCATCCCATCGTCAGCGCGGCTCACCGCAAACACCACCAGGCGCGCCGCCAGGTGCGGAGTCACCACCCGCGATCCCTCGGACGATGCAAAGTAGTCCGTCTCGTTCTGCACCGTCAGCATCACCATGTTCTGCGTCACGTCCGGGTATTCGCGAAAAATCTTCGACAACGCCGCCACGCGTTCGCCCCACGCCGCCCGGTCCACTTCCACCGGCGGAGCAGGCGTGCCCAAATGCGTCTGCGGCTCTTCCTTGCTGAAGTCTGGAGAAGTGTCTTCTTCCTTCGCCCGCACCTCGGCCTCGGTCTTCACCCGCAGATAGTTGTCCAGCGCCGTGCTATAGCCCGTGTTCGTCGCCATCCAAAGGCTCCGCGCCAGCGCCTCGCGATCGTCCGTCAACGGCAATTGCATACTGTTCACCGCCGACCCCCGATGCGTCCCATGCGTGTTATCCAGCTTCGGCTCGCCCAGCCGCACCTGCACATCCGCCACACGCGCGCGATTCGCAGAGCTGTCCACCACCGCGCCATACTGCGCCCGCACCGTCGCCGTGCTCGCATCGCTCACGCTGTAGCTCAGAAAGTAGGGCGGCAATTGCTTGTCTGCATCTTTTCCCGCAGCCTGTCTACCAAGTGAGGTAAACGCCCGATGCAGCTCGATCGTCATCGCGTCGAGTAGTACCGGGGTCTGACGGGGAGCGCCCTGCTGCGCAATGGAAGGGCAGGGAACTACAACAACCATGGCGATAACGGCGGCAACCAACCGGATCGAAGGATTGCACAAGAAAGCGGGAACCAGCTGCCCCGCGGCGGCGAAAGAAGGGTTTGTCATAGGCAGGAACAGCTCAGCGATTATCTCCAATCCCTGATTCTCTCAGAGTAAGCTACGGTCGAGGGCAAAGCTCCATGACATTTACGCGCGGAAGGCTCATCGCCCTACGCATCGCTTTTCTATTCACTCTTCTGTTTCTTGCCTTTCCGTGCCAGTTTCGTTGCGCGGCTCAAACCGTTTCTCCAACCCCCACAACCGCGCAGTCAACCAATCAATCCAACTCCCAATCGAACACACCGGCCTACACGCTCCCGCCCGGCAAGCAAGCCAAAGCCATCGCCCTCGGTCGCATCCGCAACATCCTCGGCATCGTCGGCACGCTCTGGGACCTCGTGCTCCTATGGCTCTTGCTAGCCACCCGCGCCGCTGCCGGCCTCGAAGCATCCACACAGCGCCTCGCCCGTCGCAAGTGGCTCCAGGGCGTGATCTACTTCGCCGCCTTCCTCATCATCCTCACGTTAGCCGATCTGCCCCTCGACCTCTATGCCCACCACGTCAGCCTGTCCTACGCCATCAGCGTCGAACCCTGGGGCCCATGGCTCATCGACATTGCAAAATCCCTCGGCTTCACGCTGCTTGTCGGCGTTCCCGTCCTCCTGCTCTTTAACTGGATCGTCCGCCATTGGCCGCGCCGCTACTGGCTTGTATGCTGGCTGGCCGCCGTCCCTCTCATCGTCTTGTCCACATTCTTGGAGCCACTGGCCGAGCCCATCTTCAATCAATATGAACCGCTCGCCAAAACCCATGCCGCGCTGGTCGTAGACCTTGAAAAAGTCGTTGCCCGCACCGGAACCAACATCCCTCCTGACCGCATGTTCCTCATGAAGGCCAGCGAAAAATCCAATGGCATCAACGCCTACGTCTCCGGCATCGGCGCTACCAGGCGCATCGTCGTGTGGGACACCACAGCAGACCGCATTCCCAACGACGAAATCATGATGGTCTTCGCTCATGAGAGCGGCCACTACGTCCTCAACCACATCCCCAAAGGCATCGCCATTTCAGCCGTCGTATTTCTCATCGTCTTCTGGCTCTGCGCCCGTTTTGCCGCGCGGCTGGTTCGGAAGTGCGGCCCTGGCTGGCAAGTTGAATCCCTTTCCACCCGCACCGGCTTCGTAGCGCTCCTCTTCGTAGCCTCCATCGCCAACTTCCTGCTGCAACCCGCCGGCAACGCCGTCAGTCGCCACTACGAGCACCAGGCCGACGTCTTCGGTCAGGAAGCCATCCACGGCCTCGTCCCCGACCCGCAAAAAACAGCCGTCGCCAGCTTCAACGACCTGGGCAAAGCCTGGCTAGACGACCCCAATCCCAACCCTTACATCGAGTTCTGGCTCTCCAGCCACCCTTCAATGCAATCCCGTGCCACCTTCGCCGCCCACTACAATCCCTGGGCCACAGGCGGCCACGGCGAGTTCTTCGGTAAGTAGCGTCCAGTTCGGGTAAAGGGGTTTGG
>Ga0302140_10008444_pt1 | contig 12807 bp, 7 predicted proteins | sample I_Bog_E1_1_FD_202095 | JGI IMG/M metagenome (GOLD analysis project Ga0302140, IMG submission 202095) | Peat permafrost microbial communities from Stordalen Mire near Abisko, Sweden - I_Bog_E1_1 | ecosystem: Environmental > Terrestrial > Soil > Wetlands > Peat | place: Sweden: Abisko, Stordalen...
TATCCCACTTCAACAACCAAACCAGCTTCAACAAGCAGGACAATATGTACGGAGAAAGCAGATACCGATCGAAATGGAGGACACCTCAATACCAAATCGGGATTCACAGCGAGTATGTCATGACCAGAGAGAAAGGGGAATGTGGGTGCTCTCAAAACCATTTCAAAACTTCACTAATAAACCAGGCTTCTCCAAAGTCCAGATCCAAACTACATCCAGACTTTGCGAATCCAGAAGCAGACAGAGTCGCATGCGGGCTTGGTGCTATTGATGACACCTCTGTCAGAAGGCATAGAGAAAGAAACAACGTTCGTACTGACATTTCCGTATCATAAGCAAGCTCACAATCTACAGAGATACCTACGAGCTCGACAAGGTCCAGATTATTCCGTCTTACGCAATGCGAACCTGGACAGCCTCATCGCTAGAGCCTCAAACCATCCTTTTTCGCACTGATCACAGATCGCCTATCTCTCGAACATTGATATTTCAACAAAAGAAAGGTTTGATTTCGGAAAACACTTGTATCGAAGATCATAAATTGAGGTTGATTTTAGACATGTTCGAATTTCAGCACAAGCTCACAGGGTATAATGTCGGATTTGATGAGTGAGTGACACTTTAGCGAATTCGTCTTATTATTTTGAATAGCACGAATTAACGCGGAAATAGGGCGCGAGTACTCGCGACGTCACAAGAATCTACTCTACTTGGCGGTTCCAGCCGTCAAGACCTGTGCAGACTCCAACTTTGGTATGCGCCGGCTCCAAACCCCGAAGAAAACCTAGCGCTGCTATCACCTGCATCACCGCCTGTATCTACAGCTCCTGGCTCGAAACGAATCTCTTGGTCGTCGATATCCACTAGCTCCAGCTCTAGTAGTCATACGAAGAGGAAGTCGACACCATCCATTTTTTCGATACGGTCATCTTCGTCAGGTCGAAGCTCTGTTTCTGTTGACCCACCATCTTACATAACCCCGAGAAGCTCAGGAGTTGCTGTTCATACCGCTCCGATCGCGCCATGTGTTGTCCTATTTGCACACAAAGCGCTTACACTTACTGAGAAGGTAGAAGGACGGGACGTCTCGAGGTCTTTCTTAGTCATCGAAAGTCAGGCTTGCCCTTCTCCTAACCTGCTGCTTGACAACCAATTGTACTGACGAGCTTCAAGTTGATCCAGAAGTGACAGTAGAAGAGGAACTAAACGAGCAAGAACAAGCAGATCCAACATCTCACCGCTGCGTCTTAGTGAGGAAATCATCCTATCTTCAAGCAAGAAGGTCACTCGAAACCACCAACCCTGCGTTATGGGATCTTGCTGCTGTCGGTCTATATCAGCGAGAAGCAGAGACAGAAGTTGTGAAGAAGCTAAAGCATGTCATTCTTCAGTTTGATAGCCTTAATAGTAAGTGACTGGCCTATGAAAAGCTCGCAGGTAACATAAATTAACACGGGATTTGGATAGATCTTGCGGAATTCATGACCAAATTTAATCAACTGAAGGCTGTCGCGAACATGAAGTTATCGAAGTTCATACAGGCAACAGGAGAAAGGAAGTGAGGAGCTCTAACTACTAGAATCTACACCGGCGTTGAATATGAGAAGCTCGTAGAAAATGGGTGTGTGGCGTTCACATTATCTAGTAATAGAACCAAGCTTCGTACGCTTGGTTGGAGAGTCTTAAGTAGAGATTCAAAGCCAAGGGGAGTATTGCTGAGTAGACTCTTTCAAGGTATGCACAGCTACAGGCATCAGAATACTATTTGAGTTGAGCACAAGGCTTCTCTGTGCAATTAGTATTCATGAGCCTGATTCTACTTACCATTTCATGTACGAATGTTGAGTGTCTGTATAACTGCTCGATTCTGAGTCTACAAATGTCGCTCGATGGCTCTCCACAAAGCCTGAGGTAGCCAATTGGGCGAAAGAGTATGCACATGGGTTGCTCAGCCACAGGCCACAAGCCACAACGGAAGTTTCTTGAGAGTCTCGTCTATCTCCTCGTTTCTTCCCTTCAAGACACATCCAACATACTCATCAATCGCCCTCATTTACAATTTGCCTTGACGTCCAGCTATGGCCTTGACGATTGAACGCGATGTACACTCTCCACACAACACCATTCACAACACACGAGCAGATGTCAACGAAATCCGACTGCTATACCTCCAGCTGGTGGCTCCGATGACCCCATTATCTGCCGATTGGAGCACGCAAAGTTCTCCGATAAACCTCAATACGAAGCCTTGTCATACATGTAGGGGAGCAAAGAGTCCCCGCTACAAATCGAAGTCAACAGGACAATGGTCTACGTCAGGAACAACCTCTGGCAAGCTCTCTATCACCTGTGCAAGGCTGACGAGGCTCGTATCCTCTGGATCGATGCGCTATGCATAAATCAAGATGATATGAGTGAGCGCAATCATCAAGTAACTCAGATGGGGAGGGTATACGAGAGTTCTGTCTGCGTTGTGGCGTGGTTGGGCGTTCATGACGATTCTAGCCGCATTGCGATGGAGTTCATCCAGACCTTCGACACAGAAGCATCCCCTATAGTGTATCATTGGCGACTGGACGACAGTTCTATAGATTCCATCGCTGTTCTTTGCGAGCGCGAATACTGGACCCGACTGTGGATCATCCAGGAGCTGGTAATGGCTCCGAAAGTGACACTTCAGTGCGGGGATTTCTGCGTAAGCTGGGTCCAGCTTTCAGGCCTTCTCGAAGGATTTGTTCCAGTAGCCTTATTTATGATGGGCCCCTCGCAGAGCGCAGTGGAGAATTATAAAGAAGCTCTAAAGCTGAGGCGCAACAATTTGTCGAGACCGGCAAATTGCATGGCCAGAACGCTTAGTCGCGAACGTGAGATTGTCCATCATCTGGCACAGCGGAGGCCATTGATTGATCTTTGTATCGGTTATGGACTTGCACACTGCGAAGATTCCCGCGACGGAATCTTTGGATTGCTAGCTTTCACTTATGAGTGCTGCCAGGAGTCCGTTGCGGTAGACTATTCGTCGTCTTTGTCCGACGTTTCTAGAAGACTGCTTTATCACAAGCACACCAACAATGTGTCGTTTCAAGAAGGTCATAAGTTGCGGATTCTACGGGTTATGTTAGGGGTTTCTCGGGAGGACTTGAACGATACAGGCTTTCTTGAAGCATGTTAGTGGGGTTGTTTCTGCTTCGAAATCACAGGTACTAACTTGTAATCTAGGGAACGGTCGTGCTTATTAACGTGACATGAAAAGTATATGGGCATTGGGATTGTTGAGTAGAGAGTGTTGTCTAAGGTTGGTCCTGGTTTGTTGGAGTGTCACTACACATCACTTTCTAATTTGTGACTCACGGCACTTGTCACAAACTCTTGACTCTAGATTAGCCAATAATTTTGTTACGACTCTAAGGTAAGACGAGAGAGATTAAGTCCAGAAGTTAACCTGAAGTAATTGGGAAAGGAAGGTGAAAAGGGGAGAGTCTCGGTTAGCAGCCCCTGACGCTTAGCGAGACTCGGCGATATGCGGGCCCACTTTAACATCATACGATAAATAATCCAAAGAACATCATGAGATGATCTGCAAGCAGAACGGAAGGAAGGACCGAATCAAAGAGTCTTCGCTGCAGATATCAGCAGATAACCTCTCAGTCATGCAGAAATATTATCGGGCGAAGAAGACGAACGCTAAGAGCTCGTAACATCATCTATTTAAAGGAGTGCTCGCCTTCACACGGCAAATGCTTCCTCACACAAGGAGATCTATCTAAACTTACCGAACTATCTACAAACATCCGAAAAGGCACCCCACGCACATTCATGGGCGACTATATGGCATCTTCAAACTTCACCGTCGGCGACTACCTCGCTGAGAGGCTGGTGCAAATTGGCATCCGTCACCACTTTGTTGTCCCTGGCGACTACAACCTCATCCTCCTCGACAAGCTCGGCGGCAAACTCGACTTCTTTGGGAAACCCGCCCTCGTTGAAGTCGGATGTGCCAATGAACTCAACTGCTCTATGGCGGCTGAAGGCTATGCCCGAGCCAACGGCGCCGCCGCCTGCGTTGTAACCTACAGCGTAGGCGCCCTCTCAGCATTTAACGGCACCGGGTCTGCCTATGCTGAGAATCTACCTCTCATCCTCATCAGCGGGTCACCAAACACGAACGACGCAGGCCAATTCCATCTCCTGCACCACACGCTCGGGACAAGCGATTTCACGTATCAGCTTGAGATGGCGAAGAAAATCACCTGTTGCGCAGTAGCCGTAGAGAGAGCTTCCGACGCACCACGCCTAATCGACCGAGCAATCCGCACCGCACTCCTCTCAAAAAAACCAGCATATATCGAGATTCCCACAAACCTAGCCGGAGCACCATGCATGCGTCCCGGGCCCATCAGCGCCGTGATTGAGCCTGTGCCCAGCAATCCAGCCGTGTTAGCAGCAACAATCGGAGAAGCCGCCAGCTACCTGCACGGCAAGCTCAAGCCTGCAATTCTCGTTGGCCCAAAACTCCGGAGAGCAGGTCCTGAGGCTGAAGAAGCGTTGCTGAAGCTTGCGGAGGCGATGAGTTGTACAGTTGCTGTGCAACCTGCTGCCAAGGGCATGTTTCCGGAGGATCATCCGCAGTACACGGGTGTGTTCTGGGGCCAGGTCAGCACGCTTGCAGCGGACTCTATTATTAATTGGGCGGATGCTATTCTTTGTGTGGGCACTGTCTTCACGGATTATAGCACTGTGGGCTGGACGGCTATGCCGAGTGTGCCTCTTATGGTTGCTGAGATGGATCATGTCACTTTTCCTGGCTCGACTTTTGGACGTGTACGGCTTTGCGATTTTCTGACGGGCTTGACGAATCTAGTAGATCGGAACGATGCCACGATGATCGAGTATCACCGGCTACGTCCAGATCCCGTACTGATCCATGTGGCGGAGGAGAGCGATACTCTTTCCCGGAAGGAGATCCAGAGACAGGTACAGCCTCTACTGGCTCCCGACACCACGCTATTCGTCGAGACAGGCGATTCCTGGTTCAACGGCATCCAGATGAAGCTGCCAAAGGGTGCATTATTCGAGATCGAAATGATGTGGGGACACATCGGATGGTCGATTCCCGCGTCCTTTGGCTACGCACTCTCCCAGCCGGACCGCAAGATCATCACCATGGTTGGCGACGGCTCGTTCCAGGTCACCGCGCAGGAAGTTAGCCAGATGGTGCGGTGGAAGCTGCCGATCATCATCTTTCTGATCAATAACAAGGGCTACACGATTGAAGTCGAGATCCATGATGGGCTGTACAACCGTATCAAGAATTGGGATTATGCGGCGCTGGTCCAGGCGTTTAATTCTACAGATGGAAATGCGGCGAGTTGTCGAGTGGAGACAGGAGGAGAGTTGAAGAGGGCTATTGAGATGGCGAAGGAGCATACGGGTGGGCCGACGTTGATTGAGTGTGTGATTCATCAGGATGATTGTAGTAGAGAGCTGATTACTTGGGGTCATTATGTGGCGGCGGCTAATGCGAGGCCACCTGTGCAGATTTAAGGAGGAAAACTGGTTGTCAATTATTGTGGTTAGATTTCGGGGGATGGGATTGTTCGGCGTTGTTTAGCCGTAAATAGAAGAAGAATTTACATGAGTCGCTTTTTAGAACGATTTTCACTCAGCGTGCTAGAAACCAAACAACCCCCTCTAGCAGGAGCCCTGGTGATAGACTTGCCAGCTAAGCGTCATCTTCTGACTCTCCATCTAGTTTAGCCTTCAATATCTGGATGTACGTGTTGTGTGAATTGGGCCTTGAAATAAGAGTCAGTCTTCCACCACAGTAACACAAGACAGGGTAGAAGCGCAGCCAGATACATGTTTGGAGAAAAAATTTTCAAGCACATTTACATCCTGCAAAACTCTCCAAGTACATCTGAAGCATTGAAAACACTTACGATTCTCTCAGCACCCTAAACAACACCCCCAACTCCTCCAACCCGGAAGAAATAGAGTGCGACAAGCGTAACGAGTCAATAAAGCTATACGTAATCTCAAAAATGCGCTCAAACTGCCTTTCATCAGCCATATCCACTTCACATAACAAGAAAGTAGACTTACAATAGCCATACCATGAATAAAAATAGCCTCCTTATCAACCTCCGCAAGCACCGTACACAGGCTCCTGGCAATCTTGCACGGGAAATCATACCGCAAGACCTCGTCCGCAGACTTGCTGCTCAGAATCCCCTGTCTCATCGCCGCCTGCCAGAACACGAGACGTAGCCACTGCTGCGTGATGAGAATATCCGCTTTCTGCACATCCGTGAAATCCTGCGTCTCGAAGGACATGTTTGCCAGCGTTTGCTGCGCGGCGAGGATATCGAGTTGTGCTGGCGACGATGATGATTGAGAGGGCGAAGCACTCATTCGATTAACGTAATTGGCACCAACCCACGTATCAAGGAATAGTTTGTCAAGCAGATTGAATAACCGACTGAGGCTTTGCAGCCCGTTGAGAATCCGCGGATCTTCGTCGCTGAAGCGGGATGGAGGCGGAGAATCGAATTTCACGATTGCGAAGGGCTTGTTTCGTAGGACTGTTAGACCGCGCTCCACTAGTGAGAGCAAGTATAGTGTTCGTTGGATGCTGAGAATGTCGTTTGGTGAGAGTGTGGGAGAGAGGTTGGCGACTTCGTAGAAGCCGAGGTCTTGGGCTAGCATTATGGATTCCCTCAGCAGGAACCATGAGGATCGAGCTCGTTGGAACTCGACTTCGGCGCAGGAGAGGAAGAGAGATGTCTGTACTGTTATTATGCTGGCGTTTTCGATGTAGTCGTATGTTGATCGCAATTGGCGGCATTGGTTGATGAATTGTTGTGCTACGGCTTTCCTGGGCTCTGGCGCTGGAGCGGTGGAACCGGGGATATGCAGTGCTGATAGGGCGCAAATTGAAAGAATGAGACAGATGTAACTCAGGTCAAGTTTTTCGGGGTGGCTTAGGGATTTCCGGAATTCGGTCTCGGGAATGATGGGCCAGATAGGGTAAAGCTTGGAGTAGAAGAGGTCGATGTGGCGAGAAAGGTTAGGCATGTTCGATAGAATGGCTTGGAACTCTCCTACTGATCTCGATCTTGTTCTTTGGCGGATGGAAGAAGTGGAAGGCGACTGAGCGGCGTAAGAGTCGTGCGACTGTTGATCTGTCACCTGACCCGAGAGGAAGTCATTGTTCTCAAAAGATAGTGGAATCTGAGAAGCGCCAGGTGTTTTCATCTCACTTCCGCCATCATTACTCGATGATCCTGTGTTATGGAGAGAATCTGCATGATCCATGCCATGCACTGAGCTGGTTGATGAGCCTTCGAGCCATTGCGGACGTTCGGCTATGCTGGGAGTCCTTAATCTTGAGATCACGTTCCCCGAGCCCTTCTTCCTCCCAGGTCGACGGCGGATAACTTCTCTTGTGCATGGAATGCTGGCGTCCGAGCAGCGATAGCAGCGGGGGAGTGTCTTGTCGCATCTTACTTTGCGCTGGAGACATTGGTCACAAGGTGGAAGCTGGGGAGAGGGGCGTTGTGTGCTCATCATTTCCTGTCAACGAGCTGATTAACCGCTTACAACCAGGAAACAGTCGCACAGGGTGGATGATAGACCTGGGGACAGTCTTTGGCGAGGGAGGTGAGATTGCTTCTTGGGACTGATTTGGCTGTCGTGGTTCTTGGGCAGTCTTGAAGCACACGTGCGGCGGCTTGTTCTTTCGGATATGAGCCCGAAACTGACTTGGGGCCCTGCAGGACTAATATCTATAGGCCAGTCAGCGAATCATCAGATAAAATGCCGCGGGGTACAGTACCCCAACACCGGGGCCAGCAGTCACTGCGAGTTGTGTGGCAGCAGCTTGCTTGTATGCTACCCCGCACTCATCCCTGGGCCCCCTATGAACCGTGGCTGGTGGCGGTTCTACACTGTTGCCAGCAGCATACTTCGTGTAGTTGTTTGAAGACGTAGACGCTATTGAGCATCAATTGATAGATTTTAGCAGCGCAATTATCGTTTGGTTGCCCGCTGCCATGCCCTATATGATTCGAGTCTTGATAAGCTAGTAAGTGATTGCCGTGTGTCATTGTGAGTCCTTCCTTACGTTTTCTTTGCAGGCCTAGCTGAACCCTGTCTTTCTTTCCGCCACAACTGTGAGGGTCCGATATTGGAGTCTGGGTCGCAGCGTCATCGTTCAGGCGTTTAGCTCAATGCTGAGAGGGTATCGATACAGGTCATAGTAGTGAATAACACTACTGGGCTTCCTAGAAAGCGACATGAGAGTGAGGAGCGAAAGCTGAAAAAGAGCCCGCGCAGGGCTACTGAGGTACGGCGAACTGTAACGCCAGGTGAGCACGGCACGTGACACCAGTGTTATTTGACCTGGAGAGTCAGAAGTGGCTTCGTATCTTTAAAGGTAAGCGGGAGTCGGAGATACTTAAATGTTATCAGTCTTCATTGGACAGCTGTTCCGGCACATATTGTCTTTTGCCGGCGGGGAAGTGAAGATCTGGAAGATCTACGGAATAAATTTCTCCGCTTCAGAAACTTTCACTCCTCCGTGCAGGTTATATAAGAGCGGACCAAACAGAATCAGTTGCAAAACTGCAATTAATTCTTGTTGGAGTTCCTTCTAAAACTCTGTGTTAGCAACTGCGCCTGAAAATCTCGACTAACACATCATGAAGCTCGTTTTAGGTTCAGTTATCTGTTATTGGCTGAATCTTTGCAAGGCTTTACCAAAATATCAACCTTCGTCAACCTTCACATTCAACAATGTAAATTTCTTGTAAGTGTATTCATCTGAGTCTCTCATGCATGGTTGACACGACTAGACTTGCATTTGGCGACTCCTATACGTACGTCCAAGGGACAGCCGGACGTCAGAACTACTCTTTCATTGGAGATCTTCAGAACTATTCATACACCCCACAGACTCTCTTGACAGATGAGATTGTTCAAAATCAAGTGAGCGTCTCTAATATCGCCGAAATCCATATCCTTATTTACGGGACGCGTGTAGATTGGAACATCAGCTGGAGGGCCAAACTGGGTCGAATACCTCACAGGATGCTTCTCAGGTCTCCCTTCAAAATGTAAGAGACAGCTTTGGGATTTTGCGTTCGCCGGCTCGGATGTCTCAACAACATAGTAAGATAACTAGGTTCGAATATTTTATCGCAAAGATGTCTTCTCACAACTCATAGCACTCCTCTGCATCACAGTTTCACAGTCTCTTTCGAGAACCAAATCAAACAATGGGCACTGTACGCCAAGCCAGTGATTCCAGTAGATTTTTCTAAAGCACTCGTCGCAATTTTCATCGGCATAAACGATATAAGCGACTCATCAAAATACACCTTTCCTCGTAACAACTCCACAGATTTCCCTTCTTTCTACAGTGAGATCATAGAAACGGAGTTTCAGGCCATTGAGCAAATATGCGAAGCCGGATATCGAGATTTCTTATTCATGAACCTTCCGCCGTTGGAAAGAACAGTACGTCCATCGAATCCTTCGTCTCCTTCACAGCTCCAGAACTGATAAGTCTCAGCCTAGCAATCTAGTGAGCGCCAACCCACTTCCAAACAGCACCATGGTCCATGAATACAACGGCATCATTTCATCATCTGCCGCTAAATTCGCTGCTTCGCATCCAGACACTAAAGCAATGGTCTTCGACACATACACTTTCCTGTCAGGCATCCTTGACAACCCCTCGGAATACGGTATCAAAAACACAACATCGTTCTGTCCAAGATACGACGCTCCAGATATTGCGACCAATTATGCCGCTTATGGATGCTTGCCTATTGAGGAGTATTTTTGGTACGATGCGGGCCATATTACTTGGAAAGTGCACAAGTATCTTGCAGGGGCTGTTGAGAAATTCCTTGATGATGAAAGCTGTGATGCATAGTTTAGCAGAATGGAAACACAGAATAGTTGTCTGGCGGGTAGGCATAGACTATTTACGGGTTATAGATGGCATGTAGTCCCTACTTCTTGTCAAGTCGTGAGTAGGGAGTGCTCAGCATACTTTCCGTCCCTCAAACTCTGGGGTGCAGCGCAATCGCGACGTGTTGAAGGCAGTGCTCACATGTCTTTGAGAGGTGTGCGAGTTGGCATCGATGTATATTTATTATGAAAGTACAGCACGACAGGAAAATAAGCTAAACTCCAGATGGCCCTCAACTCAGATGAAAAGGGACCTTGAAATCCATCACTCCTTTTCCTTCCTCCTGAAAGCATTTAGTAGGACTAAGTTCTTTTGGTTCCATATGCCCCTTCCAAATGGATATTGTTCTTCGACATTTCCTTTTCCATTGCATTATTGGCGCCGCACAAGCACACTTTTGAAGTCGATAGCTTGCCTGTATCAGGCCGAAGGAACAGTGACGAGCTCTGAGACGAAGGCTGAGTGATGAATCGCTGCATTGGCGACTGCCCGTACCCGCGGACGGGAGAAGGTTCGAGATGAAGGATGGGATGGTGGTAGGGACATCTTTGTGCCTCGGTGGAGGCCTCGATCTTCTGTGCTTGTGGCTTAGGCTTGCTTGTTCCGGGGTTGCTCTGTGATAGAGATTGTCCACCTCTCTTCTTGCTTGACTTGCGTGTCATGGCTATGAATAAGTTCTCGAAGGAGTTCTGAGGGTTGACGAGAGTCAGTTCCTTGTTCATATGAGGGGATTTGTAGATGAGGTGACGACGATGTGTACCAGAGAGGGATCGATGCTGTTGTTATGCAGTGACTTTGCAGATGAAGTGGTAAAATGGCACCGAACGAGACTGAGAGTCTCGTTGCGAAGAGCCAGTGCACAGATAGGAAGGTGCTGACAGAGAGGTAGCCGACTCGATTCCCCTGGAGTGATTTTGGAAACGTGGGCTTGTTTAGTCACCGGGAAGCCGTTGAAAGTCTTGCGTGAATAGGAAAGAGCCTGTAGAACTCAGAGCATATATGGAATTGATTGAAAAGTTGAGCTAGGAGGGAGAGAATAGGTCTTATATGCTTACTTATCTCTTTTAGCCCAAGGTCAGGCCGACACCTCGCTCCCCCTTCCAAGCCAGAGGATTACCCAACTGCAAGCAAACGACCGACCAGGAAAATCACTCACAGAATCCCGCCACGACAAGCATGGAAGGCCCTTGGTCGGCATCATTTGCGTAATTATTAAGGATACCAGTCTTTCATACGGTTCAAGGCTCAGCCATTCTCAATGTAAATGGCTGGTCTACTTTTGTTGAATGCACTAGGGCAGCGCGTATGGTCATCTGGGCTTGATGGAAGGTAACTCGTAAGAACACGCAACGGATCTGCGGGTCGCTATTCTCTGATTTTCGGGCGCCGCGATAGACATTTTTGAGACTCTGAAACTCTTGGAGGGGCTGAATCACTTGTCAGTGGACATTCTCCTTTTGCACGAGCCGATGATTGGCGAGTTTCCTTTTGTAACGACTTTTGTCCCTTGCGTTAGCATGGACAGGGAGTGAGACAAGGAATCGACGACCGAGAATTGGGCGTGCATCAATGCGGGTGATTGGTTGGTATCCCTTTGCGTGCATACTGAGGTTGCACAGGAAGGCCAAAGTTGGTGCGGGCTCGGCCGGGCCACGACACGAGAGGCAATCAGTGCTTGATCAGTGACTGGCGGTCAGAGACATGGCGCGTTGGTGATGCAGTGACTGGCCAGTCTCCTTTTGTCAGTTGCGAGCCACCACGACACGGTTCGCACCTGCCCGGCAGGGCGTAAGGCTACCTACCCAACTCAATACAATCCCCAAAATTTCGTCTTCTCCTCTCCTTGCTACTCAGGGGACATTTGGCCACGAACTACTGGAAGTCTTAAGGCAAGATAAATTCGCATATCGAAAGAAATTTTCACGCAGCATTCTTGCTTCGATCTCCGCGCAACTTAGGGAGCCTAGCACTCGAACTTGGAACAGTCCCTGGGTCTCTGGCATCGCGACCTTTCCTATTCGATCATCAGCACCGCTACTATGGATTTTGTTCCAGGGCCATTCGCTGTATTCCGCCCCGATGTTCCGTTCAAAGAGAGATGGGAGCTACTCAAGCCCTATCTGCATCGCTACTACTTCGAGGAGAAGCTCAAATTGCCCAAAATTGTTGGGATCATGAAAGAGCAGTACGGATTTGATGCCATGTGGGTTCAGATGCCGTACTTTAGTGTCAATCATTGCTAACTGGTTATGTAGCGAGTCACAGTATAAATACCAGTTCAAATCTTGGGGGTGGAAGAAGAGCATTCCAGCTGCCAAAAAGGCACAGATGTGCGAAATTGGCCAGACAAGAGCAAATACGGGCAAGTCAACCGTCCTGAAATATAAAGGTCAGGAAGTGGATCAGAACAAACTTCGTCGATATGCCAAGGTAGCTACAAGAAAGGACCTTGTCCTCAAACCGGGGATGAGCCGAGGCAGAGCCTCAAATGAAGGTCTCTTCCCCGCTCAGCATCCTCTTGGAAATACCGTGTATGCTCTTCTCTCCGCGTTGAGGGCTTCCGTGGATTCACTGACTCTGAATAGGTTCCTTCGTTGGAACATACCCCTCAAAGCTTTGGGCCCGTTCAAGCGCCTACCTATTGACCATCCATCACCAGCAATATCAGACATCTCCGTCGCAACTCCGCCTGGAGATCTTGCGCTGTCTTCCACAACATCCTCTTCTCTTTCGAAAATTCTCAACGAGAAGGTTTCCATTGAGAGAGCTCAGGTATTTCTTGAAGGCAGGATGAATGATCTTATCAAGTCGATGGACCACAAGGAGAAAGA
>Ga0302140_10008448_pt1 | contig 12803 bp, 8 predicted proteins | sample I_Bog_E1_1_FD_202095 | JGI IMG/M metagenome (GOLD analysis project Ga0302140, IMG submission 202095) | Peat permafrost microbial communities from Stordalen Mire near Abisko, Sweden - I_Bog_E1_1 | ecosystem: Environmental > Terrestrial > Soil > Wetlands > Peat | place: Sweden: Abisko, Stordalen...
TCCCGCGACGATTCCCTGCTTGTCCGAGTTCCGGACCGCTTCATTCAGCTGGTTTCTGCCCAGCACCAGTTCTCCGGCGAGGGTCATCAGCGAGTCAAGCAGCGCCACGTTCAGCCGGATGGTGGTTTCCACCTGCGCCGACGCCTGCGATGCAATTACGCCGGCTTTTGCCGGTTCTTCGTGCGGCTCCGCCGAAATGGGAGCCCGCTGTGTTTCGCGGGGCGCTTCCTGGGGAACCGGTTCGACGTCCGCCGCGGGCCCGGTGAGGGTAATCGCGCGGCCGTTATCTTCGATTCGGTGTGTTCTGTCCGCCGTGACATCAAGGATCTGAGTGATCGAGTAGGCATCGAGCACCGTCGCGTAGAGCACGTCGAACAAAATATTGTTCGAGGGTTCGTCATCCAGCGTGCCCGCCGAGTCGAGATCGCACGCGGTCTCCAGAATGACGCCGCATTTCATGAGATGATTCATCACCTCGAGCGGGGTCTTACCGTGCCGTTGAATATCCCGTAAGAGGTCGTACTCGATGACGTAGATGCTCTTTCCGCCCCGTCGCGCCTGCTCAAGGTCGAATGCCGAGCCGACAATCGTCCGCGTTGTGCCCGGAATCGATATCGCGACCTTCTCGTGGGTGGATTTTTTTTGCGCCGGCGTCAGGTGTTCCTCCGCCAGGCGGCTGAGCGCGTCGGTGAAATCCGAGATGTCGGCGTTGTTGCTTTCGGCGTAGTCGAGCATCAGCGCGCGTAGTTTGTCGAACGCAAGCAGGAGGATACTCACGTTTTCAGAATCGGGAGTCATCTGGCCGGAACGCATCAGGTCCAGAACGCTCTCGGTCCGGTGGGCCAGTTCCTTGATCTGCAGGAGATCGAAAAATCCGGCCCCACCTTTTATCGAGTGCGCGGCCCGGAACACCCGGTTTACCAGTTGCTCATCGATCGCAGCGCCCGCCTGTTCCATGGCAAGCAGGTCGGTTTCAATAGTGGCGAGATGCTCACGGCACTCCGCAAGGTATTCGAGAATCAGTTCGTCGTCAGCGCTGAAGTCGCTCATGTCTCCCTCTCGCTCCTCAGCTTCCGGAAACGCTGAAGTGCTGGTGAATGCGCATCGTCTGCAACAGGGACAGGATGTCGCGGGAGGCGTGAATCAGCGTCAGTTCCCCGCCGGCTTTTTTCATCGAGTTGTGCGCCGAAATCAAAAGACCGATTCCCGCGGAATCGACCATTTGGGTATTCGTGAGGTCGATCGTCAGATGTTGAACGCCTGAAGCGGCCAGTTCGCGCAGTCTGGATCGAAGGGATGGGAGTTTTGCGGCGACCAGATCGCCTTCCGCATGTACTAAGCTCTCAGTGTTCGTTTGCACAGTTGTCTCTCACTATTCATATCGGTCGGAGGGACCCAAAGCTATAGTGCGAATATGTGCAAAAGTTCGAAAATCGAATTAGTGAATTAAAATTAATTATAAATAAAGGATCGGAGGGCTTTCAGATTAGGCCCTCCGACTATCAGGCAGGCTGTAAACGATGATTCGCGGTCAGGCCAGTACGGGCATGGGCTGGAACACAAGATCGTTCCTCGCCTCGTCATAATCCACCACGACCTCTTCGCCGTCATGGACCTTACCGCCGATAATCATCCGCCCCAGCCGCGTTTCGACCTGTTTCTGGATCGCCCGTTTCAGCGGGCGCGCGCCATAGATCGGGTCATAGCCCGTCTTCACCAGATGCGTGCGTGCCGCGTCGGTCAGAATGAGCTGGATGTGGCGATCCGCCAGCCGCAGCCGCAGACTCGCAAGCTGGATTTCGACGATCTGCTTCAGGTGCGCCTCATCAAGCGCGTGGAACACGATGATCTCGTCGATACGGTTGAGGAACTCGGGCCGGAAGCCGCCCCGCAGTTCGTTCATCACCGCGTCCTTCATGTTGTCGTAGCCGTGTCCCGCGAAAGCGCCCTTATATTCCAGAATCCTGTGGCTGCCGACGTTTGACGTCATGATCAGGATCGTGTTCTTGAAGTTCACGGTCCGTCCCTGACCGTCGGTCAGCCGGCCATCGTCCAGAATCTGCAGCATCACGTTGAAAATATCCGGGTGCGCCTTCTCGATTTCGTCGAATAGAATCACCGAATAGGGCTTGCGCCGGATGGCCTCCGTCAACTGGCCACCCTCTTCAAATCCGACGTAGCCGGGAGGCGCGCCGAGCAGCCGCGCCACGGTGTGCTTCTCCTGATACTCCGACATGTCGATGCGCACCAGATTGTGCTCATCGTCGAAGAGGTATTCCGCCAGCGCCCGTGCCAGTTCGGTCTTACCCACGCCGGTCGGCCCGAGGAAAATAAAGCTGCCGATCGGGCGGTTCGGATCTTTCAGCCCGGCGCGCGCACGGATCACCGCCTCCGCTACCGCGACCACGGCCTCATCCTGACCGATGACCCGCTTGTGTAACTCTTCTTCGAGGTGCGTCAGCTTCTCCATCTCGCCTTCGAGCAATCGCGACACGGGGACGCCGGTCCAGCGGCTCACCACGGCGGCGATATCCTCCTCGCCCACCTCTTCTTTCAACAACTTCCGGGGACTCGCGGCGACGGATTCCGCAGCCGCCAGCTTCGCGTTCAACTCACGGAGCTTGCCGTATTTCAGTTCGGCCGCACGGTTCAGATCGTAGGCGCGTTCCGCCTGATCGATCTCGGTTTTCACCTGATCGATCTGCTCACGGAGCGTGCGCAGACCCTGCACCGATTCCTTCTCCAGCTGCCACCGCGCCTTCAGGGCATCGCCTTCAGCGCGCAGATTACCCACTTCGGTTTCGATCTTGCTCAGACGCTCGCGCGACGCCGCGTCCTTCTCTTTTTTCAGCGCCTGCCGCTCGATTTCGAGTTGCATGGTGCGCCGCAGGATCTCGTCGAGTTCAGCGGGCATGGAATCGATTTCCACGCGCAGCTTGGCACTGGCCTCATCCACCAGATCGATGGCTTTGTCCGGCAGGAAACGGTCCGAAATGTAGCGGTCCGAAAGGATCGCCGCGCTCACCAGTGCCGCGTCCTTAATGCGAACGCCGTGGTGCAGTTCGTACCGGTCTTTCAGGCCGCGCAGGATGGAAATTGTGTCTTCCACGGTCGGCTGATTCACCATAACCGGCTGGAAACGCCGTTCGAGCGCCGCGTCCTTTTCGATGTACTTGCGGTATTCGTCGAGCGTCGTGGCGCCGATGCAGTGCAGTTCCCCGCGCGCAAGCATGGGTTTCAGCAGATTGCCTGCGTCCATCGACCCTTCTGCCTTGCCTGCGCCCACCACCGTGTGCAGTTCGTCGATGAAAAGAATGATCTCGCCATTCGAATCGAGCACCTCCTTGAGCACGGCTTTCAGGCGTTCCTCAAACTCGCCGCGGAACTTGGCGCCCGCTATAAGAGCGCCCATATCGAGCGACACGATGCGCTTCTCTTTGAGACCTTCGGTCACGTCGCCGCGCACGATGCGCTGGGCGAGGCCCTCGACAATCGCCGTTTTGCCTACGCCGGGCTCGCCGATCAGCACCGGATTGTTCTTGGTGCGGCGCGAAAGCACCTGGATCACGCGGCGGATCTCTTCATCGCGGCCGATGACCGGGTCGAGTTTCCCGGCTTCCGCGCTTTTGGTAAGGTCGCGGCCGTATTTTTCCAGCGCTTCGTAGGTCGCTTCGGGATTCTTGCTGGTGACGCGCTGACTGCCGCGTACTTCGCGCAGAGCCTGCATGAGGCGGTCGCGCGTAACACCGGCTTCCCGAAGCGCTTTCGAGCCGTCCACTGCGGCCAGAAGGAAATGCTCCACGGAAATGAAGTCGTCCTTCAGGTGTTTGGCTTCGTCCTCGGCTCGGGTAAACAGCTTGTTCAGCCGCGCCGTGACATAGATCTGCTCGGGCGTTCCCGTTGGCCCGCTGACCTTCGGGAGCCGGTCCAGATCCTGGTCCAGGCGGGTGGCAAGCGCTTCGACGTTCGCTCCCGCGCGTTTCAGAATCGATGTGGCCAGACCGCCCTCCTGCGACAGAAGGGCGGAGAGCAGATGTTCGACATCCACCTGCTGATTACCGCGGCGGAGAGCCTCGCTTTGCGCCGCGTGGAGCGCTTCCTGAGTTTTCTCGGTGAGGCGGTTGATATCCATAGGTATTTTCCTTTTTCGTTTGCCTGCGGCTACGCCACCATCCGGAGCAGACCCTGCTCGCTGATTCCTGGTATGGCGGCTCGCAAAACTTCGTGCACGTGTTCGGCCAGGATGAACTCCATGTCGGCGCGGGCGTCTTCCGGCAGGTCCCGCAGATCCTTTTCGTTCTGTTTCGGGATAATCACCCGGCGTATCCCCAGCCGGCGCGCGGCCAGCATCTTTTCTTTAATGCCGCCCACCGGCAGCACGAGGCCGGATAGCGTGACTTCACCCGTCATTGCCGTGTCACTGCGGACCGGCAGGCCGGTGTAAACCGACGTGAGCGCGGTGGTCATCGTCACTCCGGCGGACGGACCATCCTTCGGAATTGCGCCGGCCGGCACGTGAACGTGGACGCCGTAGCGCCGCAGCATCGACTGATCGATTGAGAATTCACCCGCATGCGACCAGATATAACTCTGGGCGATGCGCGCCGATTCCTGCATCACTTCGCCCAGTTGACCGGTGAGCGACAGGCCTTTTCCGTCTTTCAGCAGTGCGGCTTCGATGTAGAGCACGTCTCCACCCGCTTCCGTCCACGCGAGGCCGGTTGCGACACCCGCGGGCACGTCCTTGCGCGCCTGTTCCTGGGAAAAGCGCTCGGGACCCAGCAGGTCGGCCAGTTCTTCCCTGCGGATTTCAACCGCGCCCGGATTGCCTTCGGCCACCTTCAGCGCCACCTTGCGCATGACGCGTCCGATGGCGCGCTCCAGTTGGCGTACTCCGGCCTCCCGTGTGTAGCGTGAAATCACCTGGCGCAGCGCCTCGTCGCTCAGCACGCAGAGATCGGTGGAAAGGCCAGCCTCTTTGAGTTGTTTCGGAATCTGATAGCGGCGCGCGATTTCCAGCTTTTCTTCCTCGCTATAGCCCGCCAGCCGGACCACTTCCATGCGGTCGAGCAGTGGCTGCGGAATGGTATCGAGCGTGTTCGCCGTCATCACGAAGAAGATCTTCGAGATGTCGAACGGCAGGTCGAGATAGTTGTCGCGGAACGTCTTGTTCTGCTCCGGATCCAGCACTTCGAGCAGCGCGGCCGCCGGATCTCCGCGGAAATCGCGGCCCAGCTTATCCACTTCGTCGAGCATCAGCACCGGGTTGTTGACGCCTGCGCGCCTCACGCTTTGGATGATGCGGCCTGCCATTGCACCGATATACGTACGCCGATGCCCGCGCAGTTCCGCCTCGTCATGCATTCCGCCCAGGCTCAGCCGCTCGAATTTCCGGCCCAGAGCGCGGGCGATCGACTGGCCGAGCGACGTTTTGCCGACTCCGGGAGGCCCCACAAAGCAGAGGATCGGCGCTTTGGCTCCCGGATTGAGTTTCAGAACGCCCAGATGTTCGAGGATGCGTTCTTTGACGTCTTTCAGGCCATAGTGGTCTTCGGCCAGGATCTGCCGCGCGCCGGCAATATCGATGGTAGATTCGCTCGCTTTCGTCCACGGGAGTTCGAGGATCAGTTCGAGCCAGGTCCGACCGACGTTGTAGTCCGGCGCCTGGGTCGAAAGCCGGTCGAGCCGGGACATCTCGCGGTCGGCTTCCTTACGTACTTCCTCCGGCAGGTCCGCAGCCTTCAGGCGCTCGCGGAGCAGTTCCAGTTCGGATTCGCCTTCCTTGCCGCCCAGTTCCTGCTGGATGGCGCGCAATTGCTGCCGCAGGACGTATTCGCGCTGCTCCTTGCCCATTTCGTTCTGAGCTTTGGTGGCAATTTTTCCGCGGATATCCAGAATCTGCAGTTCGTGCGAAAGATGCGCGTGGATGATTCGCAGCGCATCGGCGCGGGATTCCGCGGCGAGCAGCGAATGCTCCAGGCTGACGTCCATACTGAGAACGCTCGCCAGCATCCAGGCGAGTTGCAGGGGATCGTCCTGTCCGAGAATGGCGCGCGCGAACTCGGCGGGCAATTCGACATTGGCGTGCTTCAGGACCCCCGTCGCCAGGCCCACAACTTCGCGGTGCAGCGCCTCGATTTCCGCGCTGTTGGCCTCTGCGCTCGCCTCGGGCAGAGGAACCGGATGGAAGTTCGCCCAGAGGAATTCTTCTCCCGTGAAATCGCTGAGAGTTCCGCGCTCAACGCCGAGTACGAGAATCTCGTACTTATCGCCGTTCCGTCCGGACCTTTTGACCACGGCTTTGGTGGCTGTGGGGAAGAGATCTCCGGGTTCCGGCACTTCAACGGACGAATCACGCTGCGTCACTACCAGGATCTCTTTGCCTTCAGTCGCGAGAGCGGCCTGAATGGCTGCAACAGATTTCGGTCTGCCGACCGAGAGCGGCATCAGAAGGTTGGGGAATAGTACCGTGTTTTTGATGGGGACGACAGGAAGAACAGACATTTGCGCCTCTTGTCATGAAAGATGAGTGCAGGAGACTAAAGGATTCTTCCTTTTCGCTATTCGAAGATCGCGTACCTTTCGGAATTACAAATGTAGACTGATCGGAAGAGGTTCACTGGCATCAGCCCTGCAACGCCGGGTTCCGTCCGGTTCGGCAGCGCGACCGCCTGACCGCTCCACATGCGGCTGCCTTCAATGAGCAGTCTGCTGTACGCCATGCCAACGATCTGTCCGCCGGCGATGGTCCGCAGATAGCTTGTTTCGCCCCGGTCGGCCTTGATGCCGAAGAGAATCAACGCGGCTGTGCCGGAGTCGAGAATCAGGTCGCCGAGATTTGTGGATACGGCCGCGCGGCCGTCGAGCATGCGCAGCGGAGCGTGTTTTCCCGACCCGTCCTGGTGGCCGAACTCCAGTTGCTTCCCGTGCAGGTCGAGCCGGTAATCGAAGCGGGAGAGAAATTCCTGGCCGAGTATGCCCTGAATACCCGAAGAGAGTTGATGGACCGCCTCCATCCCCGCGAAGAGAAAGGTCTGATTGTCGGCCTGTGCGGCGCCCAAGACTATCTCTGTTCCCCGCCGCCCTGAAGCCAGGATGGTTCCGACCGATGACGTCAGTTCGGTCCGGAAGTTCGCGGTCAGCCCGATGGACTGCCCCAGCCTCGGTTCCATATGGTTTAGCGTAGTAGCCGTATCCACCAGGAACCGAAAAGGCCCGTGGCCGTTCACGTACACACCGTCCACGACGGGTCGGCCTTCGATCACCGTGAGCTTTACGCCGCCGGAGAGTGGGCCGGCGAAGAGCGCGATTGCACAACAGAGGACCGCACTGCCGGATAGCATGCCTTAGACATTACAATCTCATTGCAAAAATTACAATAGAGTTACAGAAATGGATTTGGATTGAGCCCGCGCCGGGGGGCCGCACGAGAGTCGGGCTGACAATGGGCTGGTGCGCGCTTTTCAATCGAAGCACTGGGGATGGTGGTATGTCTGCATCGGCGTGAGCTTTCTGCTCCTGTCGATTGTGCGCCTGCTGCGGGGCGAACGGATGGGGGTGGTCGCGCTGCGGCTGGCCGTCGCCGCCGGATTCGGCCTCCTCGGCTGGATGCAGCTTCGCTTCGGGCGCTAACGGGGGAAGCCGAGAAAGATCGCGTGCCGGCTGCCTGAGTTACCGTGAGCCCGGCAGCGCTGCACCTCGACCGCGAATCCTGCGCGCGCCAGAGCCTTTTCGAAAGCGGGATCCGGCAACGCCGACCAGATGGCAAGGCATCCGCCCTTCCGCAGCGCGGCGCGTGCCCGCCGCAGTCCCTCGGCGTCGTACAGGCGACTGTTGCCGTCGCTGCAAAGCGCGTCCGGGCCGTTGTCAACATCAAGAGCGATACTGTCGAACCCGCCCGTAGTTGCGCGGATGACCTCGCCCACATCCTTCTCGATCAGCGTCACACGCGCGTCCGCCAATACGTCTGAGGCCAGCGGGTACGAAGGGTTCCGGTTCCACCTTATGATGGCGTCCGAGATCTCGGCCACAGTCACCGACGCATCGCCAGCCAGCGCTTTGAGCGCGGCTCTCAGCGTGAACCCAAGCCCCAGGCCACCGATCAGAATACGCGCGCCACGACTTTTCCCGACATGCGCGCAAGCCAGTTCCGCGAGCTTCTCTTCCGAACTGTGGTGGCGGGTCGACATAAGCTCGATGCCGCTGACTCTTACCGAATAGCTTCCGTCGTGTTCATGGAGCGAGATCGTCGCTCCGTCAGGCATCGGGGCCGTGTCGAGGCAGGTAAACTTCTTCATAGGGCAGGAGTCAGCCCTAACTATCGCAGACTATAAGGCTTTTGCCGAGGGCGCGGCGACCGGCCGGATGAAGTGGACTTCCCGCTCACGCGCCGGTTTGGCATGCTCACTCACGCACACTTCCGACATGGCGCACTCTTCGCAACGCCCCGAAGGCCCGGCCTGAGGATTCAGACGCGGTTCGGCGCCCAGCCAGTAGAGGCCGTTCGCCATGATGCAGAAGCCGGTCGCGGCAAACCAGACCATCGCGCCGCCCACGAATAGCGTGAACGCGGTGAACCATACGCTGTATGCAAGCGTCAGCAGGGACGCGACGGAGATATTGAACCCGACCGCGAGGTATATGCGGCGTTCGAGATACCACTTGTCGGTCTTCATGAAATAAAGCTTCCAGCGCGACAATTTCTCCGAGCCGAGCATAGGTTTGAAGCCAAGCCTGCTGAGCACGCTTCCCACCGGGCAGAAGCCGGTCAGTGCAACGTTGATCGAGACCAGTCCCGTCGTCGTAACTCCCAATATCCAGCGGCGATCGACGAGCAGCGCCATGATCGTGCTGGCCAGAAGGACGATTCCGGCGATCAGCCAGACGGTCCGTTCGATGTACCACCGGTCCGTGGGGACGATATAAACACCCGGGCGAATTTCCATGGTTGCGAGTATACACCGGAAAACAGGCCTGAAACGCATATTTTACGCGTAAAATATGTAACTTCATTGTAGACTGTTTACAGACACTAAACAGTTCTTCGAAACCCAGCATGGAAAAGGCTCTTTACATTCGTTTCGATCCGGATTCCGGCGTCCCGGCGGTGCGTCAGATCACGAATAAGCTCCGCATTTTCCTGGTCGGGGGAAAATTTCCGCCTGGTACTTTGCTCCCGTCCACCCGCCGGCTGGCGATGGAACTCGGCGTTCACTTCGGCACGGTTGCCGAAGCATACCGGGAACTGGCGACGGAAGGCTGGCTCGATCTCCGGCACGGCCGCGGTGCGATAGTGCTCGCGAGATCGGTTCGTCCGATGCGCCGCAAAGTCTGGGTCGACGAATTCCGCGACCGTCTGCTCGGGCTCATCGCGCAGACTCTGGCCCGGGGCGCCTTGGCGGAGGAACTGGCGGCGGAACTGCGCGCTGTGGCGAAGGAGGTCGGGTAAACGCCGACAATCTCCCCTTCGGTTTTCGATACAATCAGACAACGCCAAAATGCGACAGCTATCCTACGCCCTTCCCGCGCTCCTGGTTGCTCTCGCAAGCGCCCAAACCCCGCCGCCTCTGGCAATTCCGGGTGCCGTGCCCCAGGCCCCGGCGGCAACATCTGCACCGGCCGCAGCGCCAGCCTCGGCACCTGCCGCACCGGCGGCCCCATCTGCGGCCGCGGCGAACGCTCCCGAAGTGGGCACCAACGATACGCCGATCACTTTTCAGTCCAAGGTCAATCTTGTGCTGGTCCCGGTCGTGGTCCGCGATAAATCCGGCAAACCGGTGGACGGACTCACCAAAGAAGATTTCAACCTTTTCGATAAAGGTAAGTCCCAGACGATCTCCCGCTTTTCGGTCGAGAAGGCCGGCGCCAAAACGCCTCCGCCCGCGCCCCAACTCGAAAAATCCCCCGACGAAAAGACCGGCGATGCCGCCGCGCCGGCCATGATCGTTCCCTCCCACTTTGTTGCGTGGTTTTTCGACGACATCCACCTGAACGCATCCGATCTGATTCAGGCGCGGCAGGCCGCCGAGAAATACCTTCTTGAGGGCCTGAAGGAAACCGACCGCGCCGCCATTTACACTACCTCCGGCCTGACCCAGATCGATTTCACCGACAACGTGAACCAGCTCAAAGACGGCCTCGCGCAACTGCGGCCGCATCCGGTCGCGCGCGCCATCGGCCAGGAATGCCCCGACGTCAGCTTTTACATGGCCGATCTGATCGTGAACAAGAACGACCCCATGGCGCTGAATGCGGCGGAACAGGAAACCTATGTCTGCATGAATATGTCGCCGCCGCAGACGCTGGCGGACGCTCAACCCATGGCTCAATCGGCGGCCTACCGGGCGCTCACGGGCGGCGAACAGGAATCGCGCATCGCGCTCGGTACCCTGAAAGACCTCGTCCGCCGCATGGGAGCCATGCCCGGAACGCGCCTCATCCTGATGATCTCCCCCGGCTTTTTCCGCGTTAACGAACTGCTGCAGGACGAATCCGACGTGATCGACCGCGCCATCAAAGCGAACGTCACCATCAGCGGTCTCGACGCCCGCGGCCTTTATACGGACACTACCGACATCACGAAGCAAACCGTCTCTCTCTCGGCGACGCTCATGAAGCAGCGCTACGAACGTGACGCGGCCCGCGCCAATTCCGACATCATGGCGGAACTCGCCGATGCCACGGGCGGCACGTTCTTCCAGAACAACAACGACCTGACGCAGGGCATGAAAGATCTGTCGACTGTGCCCGCAGTCTATTACATCCTCGCGTTCTCGCCCCAGAATCTGAAGCTCGACGGCAGCTATCACAACCTGAAGATTACGCTGCGCGATCCCGCGGGGCTCTCGGCAAAAGGCCGCCGCGGCTACTATGCCCCTCGCCACCTCACCGACGCCGACGAGGAAGCCAAGGAGGAGATCTCCCAGGCGCTCTTCTCGCGCGAGGAAATGCGCGATATACCCGTCGATTTCCATACGCAGTTTTTTAAAGCCAGCGCGTTCGACGCCCGGCTGGTCGTGGTGGCCCGGCTGGATGTGCGCAAACTGCACTACCGCAAGGTCGATGGCCGCAATGGCGACGATGTGCTCGTGGTCTCCGGCCTGTTCGACCGCAACGGCAACTTCGTGCAGGCGGTTTCGAAGACAATCAGGATGCGTCTCAAAGACGATACGCTCTCGGACAAACTGAATTCGGGCATTTCCATCCGCTCCGATTTCAAGGTTGCCCCCGGTCGTTATGTAGTGCGGCTCGTGGTACGCGATGCCGAAGGTCAGATGATGGCGGCCCAGAACGGCGCCGTGGAGATTCCCTAAATGAAAAAAGCTGTTTTCTACACATTTCTGGCGGCCCTTTGGGTCGCGCCGCTGTATGCGCAGGCACCCGACCAGTCCGAACCGGTGGACAGCCACGCCATCATCCGGTCGGATACGCGGCTTGTTCTTGTCGACACGGTCGTGACCGATAAGAAGGGCAACTACGTTCACGATCTGAACCAGAAGAACTTCAAGGTTTACGAGGACAACAAGGAGCAGAACGTCACCACGTTCTCGGTCGAATCGGGCGCCTCCGCTAACGATTCCCGCAAGCACTACCTCGTTTTGTTCTTCGATAACTCCACCGCCGGCCCCGCCGAGCAGACTTACGCCCGGCAGGCCGCCACGAAATTCATCGAGAAGAACGCCGGCCCGAACCGCCTGATGGCTATCGCGGAATTCGGTGGCGCGCTGCGGATGTCGCAGAACTTTACCGACGACGCCGATCGTCTGAAACAGGTCGTGTCCGGCGTCAAGTTCACTTCCGTTGGTTCGGCTGCCGGAGGAGACTTCGGTTCCGGCCCCGGCGCGCGCCGGGCCGCCGCCGCTTTCGGCGATTATTCCATCCGCGGTGTTCTCGGCGCGCTTCGCAACATGGCGAAAGGCCTGGCCGACGTGCCCGGCCGCAAGACGCTGGTATTCCTCTCGGGAGGTTTCCCGATGACGCAGGATACTCTTACCGAGGTCACGGCCACTATCGATGCCTGCAACCGTTCGAACGTCGCGATTTATCCCATTGATATTCGCGGCCTGGTCGCGCCGGCGTTCGGACCCGTGGGTGGGCTGACAAACTTCCAGCGGCTCGCGCAGATGGCGATGCTGCAGGCCTCGCCGTTGGTGGGAACGCTCGCGTTTCAGGGCAGAGGCGGCGGCACCACGGGCGGAACCACTTCCGGCGGCGGGACAACTTCGGGTGGTGGTACCACCGGCCGTTCACCCAGCACCGGCGGCATCAGCACAACAGGCTCCCGGCCCGTAACCACGCCAACTACCGGGACAACTTCCCGAACCACCACCAACACCACCAACAGCGGCGGCGGGTCCAACGCCAACAACATCAACAACCCGAATAATCCCAATAATCCCAATAATCCGATGAACCGCGCCAACGGCCTGCGGAACGTCATGCCCCCTATCGATTCCAGCGCCACGGGCATGCAGCAGGTGCTCTACGCGCTCGCCAACGGAACCGGCGGCTTTGTCATCGTGAACACCAACGATTTGCTGGGCGGCCTTGAAAGAATCGGCAAAGAACAGAACGAATATTACATCCTCGGTTATACGCCTTCCAAAGAGGCGGAACCGGGCGCATGCCACAGTCTGAAAGTCAAAGTCGACAAGGGCGAGACGGTTCGCGCGCGCACCGGCTATTGCGAAACGAAGTCGCTCGATGTCCTTTCGGGCACGCCCGCCGAGCGCGATCTCGAAGCGCGGATCACCTCAAACGCCACTCCCACGGTGGCGGGCGCATCCATGCTGACGCCGTTCTTC
>Ga0302140_10008449_pt1 | contig 12803 bp, 7 predicted proteins | sample I_Bog_E1_1_FD_202095 | JGI IMG/M metagenome (GOLD analysis project Ga0302140, IMG submission 202095) | Peat permafrost microbial communities from Stordalen Mire near Abisko, Sweden - I_Bog_E1_1 | ecosystem: Environmental > Terrestrial > Soil > Wetlands > Peat | place: Sweden: Abisko, Stordalen...
AGACCTGGGCGGCGGACATGTCGCGGGCCCGACACTCCACCGAGACCACATCCAACAATTCGATGGCATGGAAGAATGTCTGACGCCCCAACAGTACCGCGATCACAAAACGAAAGTAGTGCAGGCGCCTGCGAGTCTTGAAGGCCAGCAGCCGCAAGCTTGAATTGCGAATGCTCGCGCCAGGGGCCAGACGGTGCAACATGCCGCCAAAATCGCGAATGCGCACCGCCAATAGCTGAGAAACAAGCTCCTTCCTTGGCTTGCCGATTCCTGCCGCCACAAACTCCGCTTCAAACAGCGGAAATGTATGCGTGGCCCACACTCTCAGCATCTCCGCCATATACAGCAGATAACCGAACCGCCGCTTCATTCGCGCGTCGAGCCGCGACATGATAAGAGCATCCGCCCCAATCCCCGCGGCAACGGTGAAATACCGGGAGCGCGTCGCGCCCTCGGCGTCGGTAAAGAAGATCTGGCCCACGGGTACGCGTGTGGGAATCGCGTCAAGCATCTTCTTCACCGCCTTCAAAGGCGAGAAGCCCAAGCCCAGATCGGCAGCCAGAGCGTTAGCTGTACCCAGCGGGACCACCCCGAGCGCCACCTCAGTCCCCACCAGGCATTGCAGAATCTCATGCACGGTTCCGTCACCGCCGCAAGCCAGAATCGTGTCACATCCCCGCCCAGCGGCCTTCAGAGCCAGCGCTCCGGCACTGCCGGGAGCATCTGTCTCCAGCGCTTCGGCTTTAATTCCCTCACTGCGCAGCAAGACCAGCGCAGCGTCGATGATCGCCTTCCGCCTGGGGGAATCCTGCCCTGAGGCAGGGTTGTAGATCAGCGCAACACGACGCATCGCAAGTTCCACCTCGGCGGGACTTAATCCAATCGAGAACATCTTCTTAAGTTCTGCTCTCATCTTCGCATGCCGCTCTCTACCCAGGTACTCGTGCCGGGAATGGCGCTTCCCTCGCCTGCCGGCCAGGGTCCGGTTCGGCTGGCAGGTGTCTTCCGCCGAGTGGCGTAAAGAATCCGTGAACCATTCAGGCACGCTATTCGTAGTCTGAGTAGAATGATCCGCAGAAAAGAACGAAAGGAAATCTGCACGCTGGTCCTCCAAATGACAAATCCAATTCCTGCCCTCAGGCTGTACACGGTTTCCACCCTGCTTTTTTGCCTCATGTTGTTCAGCCACGCAGCCATCGGCCAGGCAAAGCCCGCCAGTGACTCAAAACCCGCCGCGCAGGCTACTGCGCCCCGGTACAAGGATGCGAGCCTTCCCATTCAGGACCGCGTAGCCGATCTGCTGCCACGAATGACCCTGGAAGAAAAAGTGGAGCAAATCACCGGCGGCTGGGAAAACAGCCTCCAGGTGATCGACCCCACTGGAACCTACACCAGCGAAACAGCACGCAAGGTGATCCAGGATACCTGGGGCGAAGAACACAAAATAGCATCGCGCCAGTTCGCAATTATTCGCAATGGCGCACAGCGTTATCAGCGCGAAAAAACGCGTCTCGGTATCCCCATCATGTTTCTTGGCGAAGGCTTGCACGGGCTCATGGAATACGGCAGCACCAGCTTTCCGCAGGCTCTGAGCCTGGCAGCCACGTGGGACCCTGCGCTGGTAAAGCGCGTGTTCAGCGCGGTTGGCGACGAAGCCGGCTCGCGCGGCGTGGGCCAGGTGTTCTCGCCCGTCCTGGATATCGCGCGCGATCCCCGCTGGGGACGCACGGAAGAGACCTATGGCGAAGATCCTTACCTTGTGTCGCGCATGGGGGTTGCCGCTATTGAAGGCCTGCAAGGGGACTCTTACCTGATTGGACGCCACAACGTGCTGGCAACCGCCAAGCATTTCGCGGTCCACGGACAGCCGGAAGGCGGCACTAATACCGCTCCGGGGAACTACTCTGAGCGCATCATCCGCGAGAACTTTCTAGTCCCCTTTCAGGCCGCCGTTCAGGAGGCAAACGTAGGCAGCGTCATGGCCTCGTATAACGAAATCGACGGCGTGCCCTCACACATCAATCACTGGCTGCTCGATCGCATTCTGCGCCAGGAGTGGGGCTTCAAAGGCTATGTCACCTCCGACGGAGACGGCCTGCAGATGCTGGTTGGCACGCATCACGTGGCCTATAACAATGCCGACGCCGCGCGGCAGGGCATCGACGCCGGCGTGGAATACGATTTGTCAGACGGCTCGGTCTATCGCACACTGGTGGACCAGGTGAAGCAAGGCATCGTGCCGGAAAGCGAAGTGGATCGCGCCGTTGCCGATGTGCTGACTACCAAGTTCAGGCTGGGCCTCTTCGACAATCCCTACGTCGATCCGGACTATGCGGATCGCACCGTCAACAGCGCGGAACATCGCAAAATCGCCCTCGACGCCGCTCGAAAGGTGATTGTGCTGCTCAAAAACGACAAGAACCTGCTGCCTCTCGACCCGGCGAAGCTGAAGACGATTGCGGTCATCGGTCCCAATGCAGCGGACGTGCATCTGGGCGGATATAGCCGCGATCCCGGTCAGGGAGTCAGCATCCTCGACGGTATCAAAACTCGTGTGGGCAACCAGGCCAAGGTGCTCTACTCTGAAGGGTGCAAGATAACCGACGCCCCGCAGGGATACCGCGGCTGGTCGGCCGACAACGTAAAGCTCATTGATCCCAAGACTCAGACGGCTTCCATTCAGGCCGCGGTCGATACGGCCAAGAAGGCCGATGTAGCCATTCTTGTAGTCGGAGAAAACGAGAGTACGAACCGCGAGGCATGGGGGGAACAACATCTCGGCGACCGCGACTCTCTCGACCTGCTCGGCGCACAGAACGACCTGGTGAAAGCAGTGGTCGAAACCGGAACCCCCACGATTGTGTTTTTGATCAACGGCCGTCCGTTGTCCATCAACTATATTGCCGAAAAGGTTCCGGCAATCCTCGAAGGCTGGTACCTTGGCGAGGAAGGCGGGACTGCCGCGGCCGAAGTGATCTTTGGCGATACAAATCCCGGCGGAAAACTTCCCATTACCTTTCCACATACGGTGGGCGCTCTGCCGGATTTCTATAACCACAAGCCCACTGACAACAGGACTTATGCGTTCAGCACCCGCCAGCCGCTCTACCCCTTCGGCTTCGGATTGAGTTATACCACCTTCAAATTCGACAATTTGCACGTCGAGCCCGCGCAGATCATGACCGCCGGGACGGCAAGAGTCAGCGTGGACGTAACCAACACCGGGTCGCGCGAGGGCGACGAGGTGCCGCAGCTTTACCTCCATCAGAAAGTTGCCTCGGTCACCCAGCCGGTGATGCAGTTGAAGGGCTTTGAACGCATCACGCTGAAGCCCGGCGAGAAGAAGACCGTCGCGTTCACGGTCACACCGGAGATGCTTTCGATCCTCAACGTCGATATGCACCGCGTGGTCGAGCCAGGGGTCTTTGAACTGATGGTAGGGCCCAGTTCCGACAAGACGACAACCGTAAAGCTCACAGTAGCGGGCACTCACGGCGAAACCGGCCGTCCCCCGCTTCCGCCTCCGCCGGCCGGCTCCGAGTCGGGAATCGTGAGCAATTTCGACGATGGCAAAGTGGCAGCCAATTACGGCTCGTGGATTCCAGCCAGCGACAAGATGAATGGCGGACCGTCTACTTCTTCGCTTGCGGTGGTAGAACCCGGCGCAGACAACACCAAGGGAGCTTTGCAGATAACCGGCGAGGTTGTTGCGGGCACTCAGCCCTTCGCCTTTGCGGGTGCGCTTTATTTTCCCGCGCAAACCCCCATGCAGCCCGTGAACCTCTCCTCCAAAAAGACCATCGGCTTCTGGGCCAAAGGCGACGGAAAGAGCTATACCCTGATCGTGCTCACCGAAAGCCGAAGCGGAAGCAGTGGCGATATGCCCGCAATGACACCATTCACCGCCGGTCCGGAGTGGAAGCAGTACACATTCCCGCTCTCTACCTTTGAAACCGATGGCAGCGATCTTTCCGGCCTGGGTTTTGTTCACGTGGGAGAGCCCGGCAAGTTCCAGTTCGAACTCGATCAACTTGAAATCAAATAAAGGCTAATCCCAAGCGCGATCCAGGACCAGCAAAACCGTTGCTGCCGGGGCTCTTGAAGCGCTTGCAGGACGACATCTCGATTCCGTGACGAACCGTGTTGAGCAATCGGACACAGTATTCAGCAAGCGGTTGATTCAAACTCGCGTTTGAAAATGAACAGCAGTCGCTCACAATTTCGGCCAAAGGTATTAAGGCGCAAACATCGGACTCCGACCCCAGACCCAACACGCGAGAAATTGCTGGAGGTCGCTGGGCCGCTTTTTGCCGACCGTGGCTATCAGGCCACGACGATTCGCGAAATCTGTGCAGGAGCTGGAGCCAATGTCGCTGCGATCAATTATCACTTCGGCGATAAATTGGGCCTATATACCGAGGTCTTGCAGCAGTCGGTGCGTGCTGCCCAACTGATCGCCGTTCAAAACACACTAGATCGTGACACGCCTCCGGAAGAAATCTTGAGGGCTCTGATTCGAGCTCGACTTCGGAGCATCTCTGGGGACGACCTTCCGGATTGGCATTCTCGACTCCTGGCGCGCGAGATGGCACAGCCTACACCCGCACTTCGACAGCTTATCGATAAGGTAGCTCGACCGATCTTTAAGCGACTCCTCGAACTTATTGGAGCAATGATCGGGCTGCCTGCCAAAGATGACAAGACACGGCTCTGTGCAATGAGCGTGGTGGGACAAATTTTTGCTTACGTCCTGCGCGGTCCTCTGTTTTCAGAGATTTGGCCGGAACTGAAAATGACACCTGAACAGGTGGAGCGCATTGCGGATCACATCGCGGACTTTTCAATTTCGTATCTCAAAGACTTTCGCTCGAAGCATGGAACGATCACGCCAGTTAGGAAGCTGAGGCTTAACACATGACTACACCCACAGTTGAAGGCGCTCCAGAACAGTCCGAGAAGAAAAAGCAGGCGGACCCAGCCGGTGCAAAGCCGGCCGCAGCGGACAGCGCCAAAAAAGAGGCGGACGAAAAGGCTAAGAAAGAGGCTGACGAAAAGGCGAAGCAGGCCGCGACGCGGCGACGCCTGATCCTGGCGATCGTCGCAGGAGTGGTCCTGATTGCGGCGGCACTTTTAATCTGGAACATCTTTTTCGCTGCGCCCCGTGTCCCGAAAAGCATTGTCGTGGTGAGCGGCAGGATCGAAGGCGACGACTCCGCGGTTGCTTCCAAGACAACCGGACGCATTCTTGAAGTTCGCGTGCGCGAGGGTGACAGCGTCAACGCCGGAGATACGATCGCTATTCTTGACGATGCGCAGATTCGAGCTCGGGAGGACCAGGCTCGCGATGCTCTTTCCGAGGCGATAGCAAAGGGTGCAGCCGCGCAGGAGCAAATTGCCGTCCTTGAGGAACAACTGCAGCAAAGCCGATTGCAGGTAGGCCAGTCAAAACTCGATGCCGAAGGACATGTAGCGCAAGCGGAGGCCGATTTGGCAACCGCGCAAGCGGAATTGGCTCAGCAGCAGGCGGCGTATCAGATTGCGGCGTTCGACAGGGACGCCTATACGCGTCTTGCGAAATCCGGAGCTGTGTCGGAACGGCAAGGACTTCAGGCTTCAACGACGGCCGATCAACAGGCTGCGGCGGTTGCCGCTTCGAAGCGCCGGGTTGAGGCGTCACAGGGCGCGCTCACCACAGCGCAGGCAAGTCTCTCCAACCCTGGTATTCGCGAATCGCAAGTCGCTTCGGATCGAAGACAGATTGCACAGCAGGAAGCTGAAGTGGCAAGCGCAGCGGCCCTGACTCAACAGGCTCGCGCCGAGCTTGCAGAAGCGGGAGACAACCGGAAAGACCTGACCATCAGGGCGCCGTTCTCCGGAACGGTGGTGACGCGCGCGGCCGAGCCAGGCGAGGTGGTGGTGGCGGGTACTGCCATCATCACACTACTGGATTTGAGCAAGGTGTATCTGCGCGGCTTTGTGCCTGAAGGCCAGATCGGCAAAGTGAAAGTGGGTCAGTCGGCGCGTGTCTATCTCGACTCCAGTTCGCAGACACCCATCTATGCTTATGTCTCCAGGATTGACCCACAGGCGACATTCACTCCTGAGAATACGTATTTCCGCGACGACCGTGTCAAGCAGGTGGTCGGCCTCAAGCTGCAATTGATCGGTGGATTCGGATTTGCCAAGCCCGGCATGCCTGTCGATGGCGAAGTCCTGGTGCAGGGAGACAAGTGGCCGAAGGTCAGGCGCAAATGATCGCTGCGAGTCCAGAGCGAGCGGTGAATGATAATCAAGCCGTCGCTGCGCCGCTGGCCATCGATGTTCGCGGCCTGTCGAAGCGATATGGCAAACTCGAGGCCGTGCGTGGAATCACATTCGATGTTAACCACGGCGAGATGTTTGGGTTGATTGGCCCGGATGGAGCGGGGAAGACTTCGACGTTCCAGATTCTTGCAGGCGTTATGGAAGCAACCGAAGGCAGCGCGAACATACTCGAAAGACCGGCGCGGGATATGCGGTCGCTAACCGGGTATTTGACGCAGGACTTCAGTCTTTATCCCGATCTGACAGTAGCGGAAAACATTCGCTATAGCGGCGATTTGCGCCTCATCCCGCCGGATGAGATCGCGAATCGAAGTCTTCAATATCTCAAAATGTTCGATATGGACCGATTCTCGGACCGGCTCGCCGGCCAACTGAGCGGCGGGATGAAGCAAAAACTCGCTCTTGTCTGCGCACTGGTTCCGCAGCCCAAAGTGCTGCTGCTCGACGAGCCAACCACGGGCGTGGATCCTGTGTCCCGTCGAGAGTTCTGGGATGCGCTTGCTCATTTGTCGACAGAGGGACTGACGATCCTTGTAGCTACCCCTTATATGGATGAGGCTGAGAGGTGTCATCGGATTGCGTTCATGTATTCAGGTGAGATCCTTCGGATCGGCACTCCAACCGAGCTTTGCGCCAGCCTGGATGCAAAGCGGATCGAACTCCGCACCGCGGACCTCAAAAAAGCAGAAAGCGTGCTTTCCGAGGGGTCGGGGCCTGATAAGGACGTCCTCGACGTTCAACGGTTCGGCGACAGGCTTGACTTGCTTGTGCGCGATCCGGACAAGGAGCAGAAGTGGATCTCCGAGAAGCTGAAAGGCGCAGGCTTATCCGTCGGCGAGATGCGTGTCGATGAACCGACACTCGATAACATTTTCGTAAACAAGCTGCGTACTCTACGCGAGAAGACCGACACTTCTGAGTTTCCCGCGAAGCAGGATCACAGCAGTATGCGCGGACAAATTGCGGTCGGCGCGAAGAATCTTGTCAAAGAGTTCAAATCATTCACGGCTGTAAAGAATGTGAGCCTCGATATTCGAAACGGAGAGGTATACGGACTTCTCGGAGCAAATGGAGCGGGCAAGACCACAACCATCCGGATGCTTTGCGGTTTACTGGAACCTACGAGCGGAACCATGGAGCTGGGCGGCACAGGTGGAAACTTGAGAACGGAAGCTATACGTAAGCGCATCGGTTACATGTCGCAAAAATTCTCTTTGTATGACGACTTGACGATCCGGGAAAATCTTGACTTCTTTTCGGGCGTCTATGGCGTCTCCGAAAAGGATCGCGAAGAAAAGAGTCGATGGGTGCTTTCCTTTTCGGGGCTCGATGGGAAGCAAGACCAGATTACAGGGAGCCTGCCGGGCGGGTGGAAGCAGCGCGTGGCATTCGGCGCCGCAATCATGCATGAACCAGACATTCTCTTTCTGGACGAGCCGACTTCGGGCGTCGATCCTCTGGCGCGGCGCGCGTTCTGGACAATGATCAATCGGCTGGCCGATGGTGGCGCAGCGATCCTCGTGACAACTCACTATCTCGAGGAAGCGGAACAGTGCAATCGCCTGGGAATGATGGTTGCGGGCGAACTTGTGGCCGAGGGCACGCCCAGCGGCATCAAGAGTCAGCAATCCGGGCATGTACTCGAATTCATCGTCGACAAGCCCCAACCGGCCGCGGACCTGCTGAAGAACAAGACGGAAAACTGGCGAGTGTCCCTTTTCGGCGAACGCCTGCACATGATCACCGACGAAGACCCTGCTACTGCCGTCAAAGAAACCACAAAGCAGCTCGAGGAGAACGGGATCCACGTGACCAGCGCAAGAGAGATCCCCCTCTCGCTCGAAGACGTGTTTATCTCCATCGTTGAGAAGGCGCGCGCTCAGGGCAAGGCGGCCACCGATGACTAAGAGGATGCACCCATGAGACGAATGATTGCGCAAATGCGCAAGGAGCTAACCCAGATTGTTCGAGACTGGCGCACCCTGGCCCTCGCGCTTGCTCTCCCTGTGTTCCTGCTTCTGTTGATGAGTTCGGCGCTCTCGCTCACCGTGAACGAGCTTCCAATTGTCGTGCAGGATTTTGACGGTTCAGCGGCGTCCAATAGTCTTGTTGACGCCTTCCGGGCTTCGATAACCCTTAAGGTGGTCTCGTGGCCGGTAGACAAAACCGCCGAGGAGGCCCTCGCCGCCAACGCTGGACGAGCCGTGCTCATCATCCCTTCCCACTTTGGGCGCGACATTGCGCGCGGCGTTAACGCGCCTGTCCAGTTTCTGGTGGACGCATCGGATGCAAATACGGCCAAGTTGGTCACGGCATATGCCGGCCAGATAGCGACCTCGTACAACCAGCAGGCCGGGGGAGCGCAAACAGGACCGATCCAGACCGCCATTCGGCTTTGGTTCAACCCCGGACTCTCTTCAAAGAAGTTCTACGGCCCGGGAATATTCGTGCTAGGCATCTCCATGTTCCCGCCACTGCTGGCCGCGCTTGCCATGGCGAAAGAGGGTGAGCTGAAGACGATTCTGCAGGTTTACGTCTCGAGCATTCCCGCACACGAATTCCTGCTGGGGAAGATTCTTGCGTTCATGATAGTGGCGCTCGCGGAGTGTCTGATCATGTCCTTGCTTCTGTTCACCTACTTTGGCCTGAGCTTTGCCGGCGATCCCACGCCCGCTTTGATCGCCACCGTCCTCTATGCCTTCTGCGTGGCGGCGTTTGGAACCATGGTCGGAGCGATCATCCCAAACCAGGCCTCGGCCCTGCAAGCAGTGGCCTTCGGTGGATTTCTGCTCGTGTTCCTGCTCTCCGGCCTGATCTTCCCCGTCGAAAACATACCGGCTGGACTCCGTTGGATCTCAAGCCTTGTCTGGGGCCGGTATTACATCGAGATCGTTCGCGACGCGCTCTTGCAGGGTGGGGGATGGCCTGCCATGTGGTCCAAAGTCCTGATCATCGGTACGATTGGAGCAATTTTCTACGGCCTTGCATGGCGGGGCATGAGAAGGATGCAGGTGAAGGCCTAGCCATGAAACAACTTTGGATTCTTCTCTTCAACTATCGCCTGCGAGCACTGATCAAGAAGGAGTTTGCCCAAACGCGCCATGACCGCAAGCTCATGTTTACCCTGATCGTCCTGCCCGTTATTCAGTTAATGCTCGTAGGGTTTGCTCTGAGCGCGGCAGTAACAAACGTACCTCTCGCTATCGTCGACGATAGCCGGACGCCTGAGAGCCGGGAACTGATTGCCACGTTAACCGAGAGCAAAAGTTTCCGTCTCGCGGGTTACTATTCCTCCGTCGGCCAACTGGGAGATGCGGTCAGCCAGGGGAAAGCCGATGCTGGGATGGTGGTTCCTTACGGCTTTGCGCGGGACCTGGCGCGCGATCGCCAAACGACTGTGCAATTTCTGCTGAACGCTACGAATGCAAACACAGCCACGATTAGCCGCGGATATGCGGAAAGCATGATACAGAGATATAACACGGGGCTTCGGAATCAAGGAATTAAGGTCCACTTCCAACCAATTGCCGGATCGGAGCTCGCTCGGCGCGGTCAAGCGCAACTCGAACCCGCGTTTCTCTACAACCCCGGTCTGGTCGACTCGTGGTTTATCGTGACCGGTGTGCTCGGATTGCTGTTAATCCTGGATAGTTCCCTAATTTCCGCCGCGGCCATGGTACGCGAACGGGAAGCGGGAACGCTCGAACAGTTGCTCATGTCCCCAGCTTCTACTTCAGAGATCATCATCGCCAAGATTACGCCGCTGTTCCTGCTGCTGTTCCTGATGATGTTTCTGGCCATCGGCGTCCTCAAATTTGCGTTCGGTGTACCCTTCCACGGCAATGTTCTGCTTCTGGTTGCCGGTGGCGCACTGTGCATTTTGTCCGGCATCAGCATTGGCACTGTAATCTCCACTTTCAGTAAGTCGGCGCAGCAAGCGCAACTCACGTGCTTTTTCGTTAATCCGCCGCTTTCTTCCTTGTCGGGAGCACTCAATCCGGTTGAGGCAATGCCGAAATGGCTACAGCCTTTCACGATACTGAACCCAATTCACCATTTCGCAACCATCGCGCGTGGAAGCACGCTCAAAGGCAGTGGAATTATAGACCTTTGGCCGAACTTCCTTAGTTTGCTCATTATTACGCTGGTGCTTGGCTCGCTAAGTGTCTGGCGATTCCGAAAGCAGCTCAGCTAATAAGAGGTACTTTGCCATGATTAATAGAAAGACGAAGGCCGCACCGGTTTGCTGGATCGCTCAAGTTGCCGCGATCCTTTGCCTGGGTGCCCTGTTCATTAGTCCACATTCGGCCCAATCGCAGAGTGCGCAACCAACTCCGCTCCCGCTATCCGGACGCTCTGGACAGAGCGGGTCGGTGACCGCGGTAGAATCCCCCATTGCGGGAACGACAACCAGCGTAGATACGATTAACCCGACAGTGCAGGTCCAGGGACCCTTTACCGGAAGCGCTTCGAGCACCGCGAAGTTGCCGTTTTCGGGCAAGCTCTCGCTCCGCGAAGCCATCGCGCGAGGGCTCAACTATAACCTTGGAGCCGTGGGCCAAAGCAACGCTGTGCGCCAGGCTCAAGGTCAGAGCCAGATTGCACGAAGCGCCCTGCTTCCCAATGCGAGTGGCTATCTCGCCGAGACGCTACAACAAATCAGTCTTGGGGCCGAAGGGCTCCGTATCAAGATTCCCGGCTTTGCCATCCCCCCGACCATCGGGCCCTTCAACAATATCGATTTGCGCGGCAGTCTTTCTCAGTCAATCGTCGATCTGAGCGCGTGGAACAACTACCGGTCGTCCAGAGATATCGTTCGTGCCAGCCAGTTCGCGGTGCGGGATGTTCGAGAAATGGTCGTCCTTGCGGTGTGCGGCGCATATCTGCAAGTGACTGCAACCAAGGAAAGGGTAAAGTCCGCGCACGCACAACTCGATACTGCGACCGCTCTCTTTCAGCAGACTCAGCAAAAGCGAAGCGTTGGATTGGTTCCTCAAATAGACGTCGACCGAAGCGAAGTCGAAAAGCTTACGCAGCAACAACGAGTCATCTCGCTTGAGAACGAAGTGGCAAAGCAGAAGATCATCCTGGCCCGAATGACCGGACTGCCTCCAAGTGACGATTACGATCTTACCGACGACGTTCCCTTCCAGGCTGCTCCGGATCTCAGCCTTGATGACGCCCTCAAACAGGCGTTTGAACGCCGGACGGATATCAAAGCAGCCGAGGCGCAGATTCACGCCGCGGAACACACGCTCGCCGCTGCTCGTGATGGGCGCCTTCCCTCGCTTACCGTGAATGGCAACTACGGAGGCATCGGAACAAACCCATCGCAGGTCCATACGACATATTTTGGCGCGGCCACTCTCAATGTTCCGATTTGGCTGGGAGGCCGCACGGAGGGAGAAATCGCAGAGGCAAAGGCATCTCTGGCTCAGCGCAAGGCGGAGCTCGAAGACACCAGGAGTCAGGTGGAAAGCGATGTCCGGAACGCTTTTCTCGATCTCCGGGCGGCAACGAGCCAGGTGGAAGTGGCCCGGAGAAACCTACAGGTTACAAAAGAGACGTTGGAACTGACGCGCCAGCGGTTCGATGCCGGCGTGACCGACAACGTGGAGGTAGTGCAGGCCCAGGAGTCTCTAACCTCCGCCGAGCTTGACGTGATCAATAGCGTGTTCGCCCACAACGTCGCGAAGCTCAGCCTGGCGCGATCGATCACAAGCGCGGCCGATAGCCTGCAGCAGTTCCTGAGCCTCCATTGATGCTCTCGTCGCCAGCCATCCCCTAATGCAGCAAGTCGCGGAAGTGAGCGGGACATCTTTTGCGCCAGTCGAACTGGCGACGCCAATTCCGGTTCAGTGCCTGGACGCTTGACGCTCCAGTCCGCACGCTCTTGTTCCATGTGAGCAAACTTGAGCAGAATGGATCAGACCCACCCGCCGCCACCATGGTGTTATTTAGCGTGCGCCTACAATTTTTTCCTCCCGAGAAACAGAAGCGCTCAAATATGAATTCCGGCTGGGAGTTTCGGTCCGCTTACACAGGAACCCCTGAACCCCCTCTTCGAAAGGCAATGAGGTCAAACGAAGATGAAGTCCTTCTTGAGTCGCAAGGTGCGGTTGGCATTCGGATTCGCCATGCTGACCCTGCTACTGATGGGGTCGTTATCCTATCGCTGGATGGTGGTTTCCGATGAAAGTGACCGCTGGGTGCGCCACAGCCATGAAGTCATGGCGAACATTCAGGATCTGGCTCTGGCCATGGAGGGTATCGAATCCGCAACCCGCGGATTTGCACTCACGGGCAAGGAATCGGAGCTGGATGCCTACCGGGCCAACGTCGCGAGGGTTGCGCAGGATCAGGCAATCATTCGCGGCCTGACAGTGGATAACCCCGTACAGCAGATCCATTTCCCGGACCTTGAAATTCTCGTTACTGAGAGAATCCAGCGCGCGGACATGATCATCAATCTGCGTCGG